>Ga0163144_10025438_pt1 | contig 11559 bp, 8 predicted proteins | sample OliLak19BULKMAT1_FD_123175 | JGI IMG/M metagenome (GOLD analysis project Ga0163144, IMG submission 123175) | Freshwater microbial mat bacterial communities from Lake Vanda, McMurdo Dry Valleys, Antarctica - Oligotrophic Lake LV.19.BULKMAT1 | ecosystem: Environmental > Aquatic > Freshwater > Lake... | reverse complement strand
TGGCCGCGTAGGGCTTCCAGCTTGGGGTCGCCCTCCTGTTGCTCCACGAATGTCCGGTAAAACGGCAAGGCCGTTTCGAGCAGCTCTTTGCGAAGTCGAACGAAGTCTTTCTCGTTCAGCTTCGGGTGATCCGTGACCCGATTCAAGTATGCGTCCACGGCATCCTTGGCGAGGGCGAACCGGCTCTGGGCGATCGCTTGTTGGGCCAAGGCCTTCCGCTCATTGTCTTCGGCCAAACGTTCGGCCTCCATTGCACGTACGGCTTGCCACGTGCTGACACCAAAGCCCGCCATGAACAGTGCGAAGAATCCGCTCAGCACAACCAAGAGCGGTCTGTTCTTCCGGGCGAATTTGCGCAGGCGATAGCCTCTGGAAGCCGGGCAGGCCAACACCGGCTCATCCGCCAGGTACCGCTGCACGTCCGCGGCGAACGCGCTCGCCGATTCGTAGCGGCGGGTGCGGTCCTTCTCCAGGGCCTTCATGACGATCCAATCCAACTCGCCCCGGAACAGCTTGTTCAAGCGATTCGGCACCGTCCGCCGGTTGTCCGACACCGTCGTCGCGGCCAGTCCCAGGGTACTCAGCCGCGCACTCGGTTTCGGCGGTTCTTCTTCGCGGATGATTCGCCGCATCTCGTCGAACGTCACCGTCCGCAGCCGCTCCTCGTCGAACGGGGTGGCCCCCGTTAAGAGTTCGTACAGCAGCACACCCAGAGAATAGATGTCGCTGCGGGTGTCGATGTCCAACCCGCTCATCTCGGCTTGTTCCGGGCTCATATACATCGGCGTGCCGATGATCTGGGCGTACCGGGTGTAGATCGTCTTGTCGGTCAATTGCCGGCCGATGGCCTTGGCGATGCCGAAGTCGATCACCTTTACAACCGGCGTGCCGTCGTGCAGCGTCACGAGGATGTTGGACGGCTTCAGGTCGCGGTGGATGATGCCTTTCTGATGGGCGTGTTGAACAGCCTGGCAAACATGGATGAACAGTTCGAGCCGTACGCGGATGCTGACGCGGGCTTCATCGCAAAACTGCGTGATGCCGACGCCGCGTACCAACTCCATCACGAAGTACGGCCGCCCGGAGTCGGTCGCGCCGGCGTCGAACACCCGAGCGATGTTCGGATGATCCATGAGTGCCAAGGCTTGCCGTTCGGCTTCGAACCGGGCCACGACGTAACGCGTATCCAGGCCAGGCTTGATGACCTTGACGGCGACCTTCCGACGCAGCGGATGTTGCTGCTCGGCGACGAACACCAAGCCCATGCCGCCTTCGCCGATCTGTTCCATGAGCTTGTAAGGCCCGATCAGCGTACCGGCGCCTTCGGCGATCGTCGCGTCCAAGATGTCGTCCTGCAAACCGCCCAGGAAAGCCCCCGCGGCATCATGGGCCTTGAGCAACTCCTCGACTCGCGCCCGCAACGGACCATCCGAACCGCACGACACTTCGACGACTCGACTTCGACCCGCGCCATCCGGGCAGTCGATGGCTTCGAGAAAAATCGCCTTCGCATCGATTGTGGTGTTGCTCATGAGCCGTCTCGCACAGGGGCATACGCTTCCAATGCGCCGTCAGCGGCAAAACCCGCCAAGAATTGTTTCGATTATCCGCCGGCAGTCGGATCGATACCCCGTTGCAGCCGGGCATACAGCCAGGCGCGGGCGTATGCCCACTGACGTTCCGCCGTCCGCAACGGCATCCCCAACGAATCGGCGGCCGCCTGCAACGTCAGGCCGGCGAAAAACCGCAAATTGACCAGTCGGGCCGCGTCGGCGTCTTCTTCGGCCAACTCCGAGAGTGCTTCATCCAATGCGATCAACTGCTCGTCGTTCGTATCGAGGGCGATCTCGATGCGATCGAAATCCACGCGCTGGAGATCACCCCCGCGCTTGATTCGCTTCTTGTCGCGGGCACGATTGATGAGAATTCGCCGCATCGCTTCGGCCGCAGCGGCAAAAAAGTGACCGCGGCTTTCCCAATTCGGCTCGTTCGCGCCGCCCACCAGACGCAGATAGGCCTCATGGACCAACGCTGTCGCTTGCAGTGTCTGCCCCGGTTTTTCGACTCCGAGCCGTACCGACGCCAGTTGCCGCAATTCGTCGTACACCAGCGGCAAGAGGTTCTCCGCAGCCCCGCTCTCACCTCGCTCGATGGCCGACAGGATCTGAGTCACGTCACTCATTCGTGGCACCTCAGGACCGATCTCTCTCCGTCAACATATTCGCGACACGCCGATTGGACCTGTTTGCGCAAGTTTTCCGTAGAATCACGTCGCGTCGTCATCAGATGGGAAATCCCGGAAATCGTCATGCTCATCGCATCGCCAAATATGGGCAGACCAACCCACACAGCAGCTGTTTAGTGTCGTGAACAAGTCGCATGTGCCACCAGATCACTTAAACGGGCAGGACGGATGGGTTGATCCATGAAATTGACGTGGACTGGCCAACGAGGGATTCTTGCTCCGCTTGATTCGCGCATCGAGATTTCATTATAATCTGCATCATGACCAACATGACACAACTGTTGTCGGACATCGATGAGGGGCGGCCTCAGGCGAGTGAAGAGTTGTTGCCCCTCGTTTACGGGGAACTTCGACGTCTCGCGGCGCAGCGGATGGCGAATGAGAATCCGGGTCAGACTTTGGATGCCACTGGGCTCGTCCACGAGGCCTATCTTCGGCTCGTCGATCGCGATCGGGCGCAGCAATGGAACGGTCGCGGACACTTCTATGCGGCAGCGGCGGAAGCGATGCGGCGGATTCTCATCGAACGGGCCCGGCATAAGAACAGCCTGAAAGCCGGCGGAGCGTATCAGCGGCAATCGCTGGCGACCGATCTTGCCGCGGGCGACGAGAATTTGCTCGAGATCCACGATGTGCTCGATAAACTCGAACGCCTCGATGCACGAAAGGCAACGGTCGTCAAGCTGCTGTACTTTATCGGTATGACCCTGGCTGAAGCGGCGGACGTACTTGGGGTGTCGAAAAGTACCGCGGAGAACGACTGGGCCTTCGCTCGAGCTTGGCTGAAAGTCGAACTCGACGACAGAACGCCCTCGGCAAATCCCCCGGCCGAAGATTCGGGTTTCCGAGCGCCGTTCTCGCACTGAATCGTGGGACGACCTTTTTCGTCGAGGCTCGCATGCTGCCGTCGATCGCGGAACTCGAAAAACTTTATCACCGCGCTCGGGCAATTGCCGTCCTTTCGGAGCGGCAAGCCTGGCTGAACGAATCGTGTCCCGATGGGGCGACCCGGTCGCGCGTGGAAGCGATGCTGCGGGTGGATCCCGCGTTCCTGGCGGTCCCGTCGCCGGACGTCGCGGCCTTCCTCGAAAGCTCGCGCGGGAATGTCGCAGGATCCACAATCGGTTCGTACCGACTCCTCGAACAGATCGGCGAAGGGGGGTTCGGCATCGTCTTCATGGCGGAGCAGCAGCAACCGGTCCGCCGCAAGGTCGCCCTCAAGATCCTCAAGCCCGGCATGGACACGCGGCAGATCGTGGCGAGGTTCGAGGCCGAGCGGCAGGCCTTGGCGCTGATGGATCATCCGAATATCGCAACGGTCTTCGACGGCGGCACCGGACCCGATGGGCGTCCGTACTTCGTCATGGAACTCGTGCGGGGTTCGGCGATCACGGACTACTGCGACCGGGAGCGGATGAGCGTTCGCGAACGGTTGGCGCTGCTGATCGACGTCTGCCTGGCGGTGCAGCACGCCCATCAGAAAGGCATCATCCACCGCGACTTGAAACCTTCGAACATCCTCGTGACGCAACACGACGGCACCCCCGTGGTGAAGGTGATCGACTTCGGCGTGGCGAAAGCGATCGGCGAAAGCCTGACGGATAAAACGCTTTTCACGCAGTTCGCGCAGTTGGTCGGCACGCCGCTGTATATGAGCCCCGAACAGATGGCGCTGAGCGGTCTCGATGTCGACACGCGGGCGGACGTGTATGCCTTAGGCGTGCTGATCTACGAGTTGCTCACAGGCACGACGCCGTTCCGGCGCGAGCGGTTCCGCGACGCGGACTTCGACGAGTTTCGCCGGGCGGTGCGGGAGGAAGAACCCGACCGACCGAGCCGGCGCATCCCGACGCTGCAGGACAGCGCGACCGTCACGGACGCTCGGCGGTGCGACCCACGGCAATTGTCGCGGATGCTGCGCGGCGAACTCGACTGGATCGCGATGAAGTGCCTGGAGAAGGATCGCACGCGACGCTACGCCGGTGCCGGCGACCTCGCCCGCGATTTGCAGCGCTATCTTTCGGATGAGCCCATTGAGGCCCGACCCCCGAGCGCGGCCTATCGGATGTCTAAGTTCGTTCGGCGGCACCGTGGCGCGGTCGCTGCCGCCGCGGTGGTTTCGCTCGCGTTGCTGGGCGGGATCGTCGGCACCTCGTGGGGCCTGATGCAAGCCTCGCGACGAGCCGAAGCGGAATCGCGGCAACGCGAGCGGGCCGAAGCCGCGGAGCAGAGCGCCCGCGAAAAGGAAACCGCGGCCTTGGATCAACTCGCGTTGAGCCGGGCACTGACGGAATTTCTCCAACACGATTTGCTCGGTCAAGCGGGCAGTAAATCGCAGGCGAACCGAAAGCAGGAGCCGCAGCCGAACCTGTCGGTGCGCGAGGCGCTGGACCGGGCGGCGGCCACGCTGGGAGAACGCTTCCGCGATCGCCCGGAACTTGAGGCCGGTATCCGCCACACCATCGGCTCCATGCATCGTGAGCTTGGCGAGCCGCGAAAAGCCGTGGTTCAGTTGCAGCAAGCGGCGGAGATTTCCCGGGAATGCCGCGGGGCCGGCCACCGCGACACGCTGGCCGTGCAGCACGACCTCGCGGGCGCGATGCGGGAGAGCGGCCAACTCGCGGAAGCGGCGGTGCTCTTCCAAAGCGTGCTCGACCGCCGAGCCGAGGTGCTTGGGCCGGACCATGCGGACACCGTCAACACCATGAATAGTTTGGCTTTGTCATGGCGGGCGGTGGGGCAGTTCCAGAAATCGACGGCACTACTGGAAGACGTCTTGGTTCGGCGGACGAGGCTGTTCGGCCCGGAGGATCCGCGAACGCTGACCACGCTCGACAATCTCGGGACCGCAGCGCTTTACGCGGGGAACCCCGCCAAAGCCATCGCGATGCTGAAAACCGCCGCCGATACACGAGCGCGGGTTCTGTCCCCCGACCACCCCGACACCCTTCACTCGCTGAGCAATTTGGCGTCGGCCCACCTCGAGGCAAATGAGATCGGCGCTGCCGACGCGATTCTCGAACCGCTCTACGCCACCAGTGTGCGGGTCATGTCCGCACCGCATCCGTTGTCGCTGAACATTCTCAACAAACGGGCGACGATCCAATCGAAGCTCGGCCGGTCGGAGGAGGCCATGAAGTTGTTGGAAGAACTCCAAACGCAATACGCGATGCAAGGCGGCCCGGACCATATCGAGGCCCTGCAGGCGAAGAAAAGCATCGCCGTAATTCTGAACGGCAAGGGTCAATCCACGCGGGCAATCACGATGCTCGAGGAGGTGTTGCAAGCGGAACGCCGCACTCTCCCCGACACCCATTACAACACCATTGGTACCGCGGGCCATCTCGGCACGATGTACCGCGACGCCGGGCGGCTCGACGACGCCTATCCGCTGTTGGAATCGGCCCACCGACGCAGCCGCGGTTACGGCAACTTGAAGTGGATCGGCGCGAACCTGCTGTCAGCTTACATTCGTGGCGGCAAGCGTGCATCGGCGATCGCACTCACCCTTGAGTTGATCGAGCGCGACCGCGAATCGCTTTCCGCCGGTGGACTGCCGTTGGCGGCCACGCTCACGCGGCACGGCTTCACGCTGATGACGCTCAAGGCCTGGCCGGAAGCCGAAGCCGCCATGAAGGAGGCGTATGAGATCCGTCGCAAATCCGAAGCTGACGTCTGGACGACCTTCAACACGCAATCGATGCTGGGTGAAGCGATCCTGGAACAGATGCGCTTCGACGAAGCCGAGCCCTTGCTGACGCAAGGCTACGAAGGGATGCTGAACCGCCTGAAAGCCGTGCCGAAGGAGGCGCGACCCCGTGTCGTGGAGGGCTTGCGGCGGCTCGTGCGTTACCACGAACTCCGCGGCGAGCCGGCCGAGGTCGAACGCCGAAAAGCCGAACTCGCGGAACTCGTCGACCGCCTCAAACGCTGACGGCGACCGCAAGTTCCACATTTGTTTCATTTCCATTCGGTGATTGACGGCAACTTCTCGCACTTCGAAAGGAGGGATTGTCCTCCCCCTGGAGAGTACGATGGCTACGGCAAGACGAAACGGCTTCACACTCATCGAGCTGCTGGTGGTCATCGCCATCATCGCGATCCTGATCGGCCTGCTGCTCCCGGCCGTACAGAAGGTCCGCGAGGCGGCCGCCCGGTCGCAATCGCAGAACAACCTCAAGCAAATCGGCCTGGCCTTTCATAGCTATAACGACACGTTCAACCAGCTGCCCTACAATGGTTTTAACCCTGACATTGTATTCACCTCTGTCGCAGTGAATAACGCCAACAACAATGGCTGGCACAACCCGAATGTGGCCAACTCGGGCACGTGGTGCACGCAGATTCTGCCGTACATCGAACAGGACAACCTCCATCGCAGCCTCGTCATCGCCCAAGTCGGCAGCGGGCTTCTGCCGGCGGTGGACGACGCCAACGCGGGCGGCTACCTGACGCAGGCGGCGATCCTGCCGTTGTGGGCCAACGGCGTGAAGACTTTCCTCTGCCCCGGTCGCGGTCGCACCGGTTCGAAGACCGGCGGCAGGAGAGTGGGTATCGTGACCGACTACGCCATGAATCTGTATCTGAACAGCCAACCGATGCTCTACACCACTGTCATCCTCAACGGCATGCCACCCGGCTTCGCCATGGGCGGCGGCCAAACCAACGTAAACCTGAGGAAGATCACGATCCAGGGCATCTCAGACGGTTCCTCGAACACGATCCTAGTCGGCGGCAAAGCCTTGAATACCAGGCAATACAGCGACAATATAGGCGAACAATGGGATGAAGGCATTTTTCAAGGCGGTCGGGCCGGCACTGGCCGCGTGAGTACGGAACTGGTTCGAGATCATCCGGCCGGCCATCCCCAAAACTGGGGTTCGGCCTTCTCCGGCGGCACGCTGTTCGCCATCGGCGACGGCTCGGTCCGCAGCATTGCCTACACCCAAACCAACAACATCAACTTCGCCCGACAATTTTACCCGTCGGACGGCCAAGTCGTGACCATCGACTGACGTCGCAAGGTTAACCTTCAACGATCGATAAACCCTTTCATCCGGAGACATCATGAAACACACATTTCGCATCGAGACACTCGAAGACCGCCTCGCCCCCGCCGTGTTCACCGTCAACACCGCCGACGACGGCGGGCTCAACAACCCCGCGACGCTCTCCATCCGCGACGCTGTGGACGTGATCAACCTCGGCTCGATCCAAAACCTGACTGCAACCGAGAAAGCCCAGGTCAGCGGCACCGTCGGCAGCAACGACACCATCCGCTTCGCCGGGGGGTACAACATTTTCCTTTTCAGTCCACTCGTCGCCTTGGGCAGCTTTACCCTCGATGGATCAACCGCCCCGAGCCGCGTTACGCTGGACGGCCGCGACGCCAACGCCATCCTCAACGGCACCAACCAGAACCTCATTGTTCAGACGATGACGCTCACCAACGGCAACGCCGGCACCGGCAACGGCGGCGCCATCCTCACCGGCGGGAACGTCACCCTCGATAACGTCGTCATCTCCAGCAGCAGCGCCGTCGACGGCGGCGGGGTCTACGCCGACGGCACCGTCACGATCAACAACAGTACACTCTTCAACAACACGGCCACCGGCGGCGGCGGCGACGGCGGGGCCGTCAACTCCGGCAAGCTCGCCGTCATTGAACGCTCTAACCTCTTCGGCAACACCGCCGGCCGCTTCGGAAGTGCGCTCTTCGCCCGCGGTGACTTCCTCCTCGACAGCACGCGTCTCAGCAGCAACAGTTCCACCGCCGGGGGTACTGTTTACCTCGATTCCGCCACGGGCCGCGGTGAGGTCTTCAACAGTACGCTCGCCAACAACTTCGCCAACAACCTCGCTGGAGCCCGAGCCGGCATCGTCAACCAAAGCACGGGGTTTACCGGATCGCTGATCCTCCGCAACAGCACGCTGAGCGGCACCCCCGCCGCCGGGGCCAATGGCGTGTTCGTCGAAAACCGCACCACTGGTACGCTCTTGTTCGAGAGCAGCATCATCAGCACCGTGATCGCTCCGCAGGGCTTCAGCGGAAATAACAGCGCCGTTGGCGATGTCGTCGGCAACTTCACTATCGACAGCCAGGTATTCTCGGCTGCGGCGCTCAAACTGCTGCCGCTGACGGACAACGGCGGCCTGGTTTCGACCATGGCCCTCCAAGCGGGCAGCGTCCTCATCGACGCCGGTGCCAACACCTTCGGCCGCGGGCTCGATGGACGAAGCTCCAGTTCCTTCCCGCGCGTCCGCGGCAACGCGGCTGACATCGGTGCGTTCGAGTCCGAGTTCACCGCCGCCGTGCCGTCTGTCCGCACTGCCCGCGAATTCGCCGTCGGGGCGGACGTCGGCGGCGGCAGCGTCAGCTTGCGTAACCCCGACAACACGGTCCGCTTCACGCTCACCCCATTCGGCGCGGGCTTCACAGGCGGCGTCCGCACCGCCACCGGCGACTTCAATAACGACGGCGTGGCCGATCTCGTCGCCGGCACGGGGCCGGGCCGTTCGACGCAAGTCAAGATTTTCGATGGGAAAACGCAGGCCGAACTCTTCACGGTCGATCCGTTCGAGGCTGCGTTCCAGGGTGGCGTTTACGTCGCGGCGGGGGACATCAACGGCGATGGCCTGGCTGAACTCGCAATCACGCCCGATGAAGGCGGTGGGCCGCGAGTTCGCGTCTTCAACGGCAATGGATTCGCGCAGATTGCCGACTTCTTCGGGATCGACGATCCCAACTTCCGCGGTGGTGCCCGCGCTTCCATCGGCGACTTGAATGCCGATGGAAAAGGGGATCTGCTGGTTGCGGCAGGATTCGGCGGCGGGCCGCGCGTCGCGGCATTCAACGGCTCGCTGCTCTCGAGTACGGGTGGCCCGAAACTCTTCGACGATTTCTTTGCCTTCGAGCAAGCGCTTCGCAACGGCATCTTCGTGGCGGCAGGCGACGTCAATGGCGATGGCTTCGCCGACATCGTCGCCGGTGGTGGGCCGGGCGGCGGACCGCGCGTTTACGTGCTCAACGGCAAATCGCTCGTTCAGAACGGCACCACGGTCCTCGACCCGATCGCGAACTTCTTCGCGGGCGATGTGACCAATCGCGGCGGGATTCGCGTCGCCGTCAAGCATTTGGATGGCGATGCGACAGCCGACATCCTGACCGGTTCTGGCACAGGGGCAGGCAGTCGCGTGACCGCCTACCTCGGCAAGAACACCAGCCTCGCCGCTGGTACCCCTCCGACCGTTCTCGATTTCGATGCCTTCGCCGGGTCCAAGGCCGGCGTGTTCGTGGGGTAGAGTCGTCAGTCGCGTAGGTGTTCATCCTCTCGATTGTTGTCGCTCAGCAAGCAACGGCAGTCAAGCACTTGCAGTCAGCACTCCAAGCGCAGGCCAAGCTCAACGATTTAGCCATTGAAGCGCGTAAGAAGTTCATCAATCGTGAAGAGTCAAATTGAGGCTTCTTGTCCAAAAAGAGCGGCTCAGGCCGCACATCGGGGATTCTCCTTGACGCTCACGCAGCAGTCGTTGAAGAGTTAACGTCGTTTACTGCCTCGATGGGCGCGAGGCGCCCCTGGGACCGTAGACTGGGTCGAGAGGTGGCGTTTGTCCACGCCGGTCTGGTGGCTGACCAGGGCCAGGACTTCCAGTCCCTTCGGGCCGTAGGTTTTGGTCAAGCGATTCAGCAGCGGGACGGCTTTTTTGCACGGCTCGCAGGTCGTCGTCATCCATTCGATCAGCACCAGTTCACGCAAGTTGCTGGTTCCGAATTCCCGGCTCGCGCCGTGCTCGTCGAGGAGCAGAAGTTCCCCTGACGCCGCGGTCGCGGGCTTGCGGGAGTTGTTTCCGGGGATGGTGGTGACGGGCGGGCGGATTGGCTGTGGCGGGCCGTCCGTCCGCAGTTCCGGACGGGATCAGCCGTGGTGCATCATCCGCCACTGGCCGCCCGTCTTGACCAGCCGGTGCAGGGCATCGGAACCTCGGTCAGGCCGTACTCGCGCTGCGGGGCGTCCTCGGTCATGAGGGTCAGGTACGGCGCGGCGAGGTTCCACTCGGCGTCCGTCACAGCGCTCGGGTACGGGATGCGTTCGGTGTTCATGACGTATTTTGCGGCCATGACTCCAGTTAAGCGCATACAGGCTCTTGCGGGTTTGGCCGCAACCGCCGCCAAGAACGGGCGGGCGATCTGCAGCGACCCTGCTGCCGCTGCCGGCCGATGACGGAATTGCCCCCGGTGCGAATCGAACGCACGACCCCCAGTTTGGGAAACCGGTGCCGATCGATGCAGAATGCCCTGAAAAGCAGGGAATTGCGACGTGCGGATCCGTTTCATACACTGAAACATGCACAACTCCGGAAATTCGGGCCGTCCTCACGTCTTGGCCTGACCTCCCGCCGGCGATCCGCGATGCCATCCTGACCCTCGTTCGGGCCGCATTGCCGAACGGACCGAAATCATCTCCCCGATGACCCCATCTCCCCAACGATCGCCGCAGGCGCGCCTGCAGAGGTCGGCTCGGCTACTCCCAACCCACCAACAGATTCCTGATCCGAAATCGGCTGGCTACTTGCTGTGAAGCAACTCATTGAGTTGCTTCAGATACACCGGGCTGCTGCGTACGGGGACGAATTCCGGGCTGAGGCAGAGGGTGTCGAGTTGGCCGCGGGCAGCCTTCAGCGCGTCCAGCAGTGCCCGCATGCCCGCTTCGACGTGCCGCTCGCGTCGGGAGGGATCAACTTCAGTTCTCGCAGCTTGGCCGTACAGTTTCGCGTCGAGCAGCATCCACATCGGATCGTTCGGGTACGACTTCAGCATCGCGTCGAGTTCCACCCGCGATTGCTCCGGCGAACCGTGCAGCGAGAGATGCGTGATCCGAAAGATGCGGACGAGTTTGCCCACTTCGGCGGGCAAGGCGTCGATTGAAGTTCCCCACGAACGGTGGACAGTGGGAAAGCGGTGTAAACTCTGAGTACGAGACCGATGGCTCGTACGCGCAAGGTTTACGCGGCGGAGTTCAAGCTCGCGGCCGTGACGATGATCACCGAACAGAAGCTCTCGGTCGCCGAGGTCGCGCGGCAGCTCGGTGTCGCGGAGAACCTGCTCCACTCGTGGAAGAAGGCCGTGCTCGCCGACGGGGCCGCCGCCTTCCCCGGAGCTGGGCATTCGGCTGTTGCTCGGAGGCCGGCCATGCCGATTCCGGATTTTCCCGATGTCGAGCAACGCGACAAAGTCACGATTTCTTGACGCGCTTCAGCACCAAAACGCTCACCGGCGTGCCCGCCCGGCTAACGAATTCCGTCGGCCGAACGCA
>Ga0163144_10025437_pt1 | contig 11559 bp, 3 predicted proteins | sample OliLak19BULKMAT1_FD_123175 | JGI IMG/M metagenome (GOLD analysis project Ga0163144, IMG submission 123175) | Freshwater microbial mat bacterial communities from Lake Vanda, McMurdo Dry Valleys, Antarctica - Oligotrophic Lake LV.19.BULKMAT1 | ecosystem: Environmental > Aquatic > Freshwater > Lake... | reverse complement strand
GCCGAGGCCGAGGGCGTCACGGTGGACGACATCATCCTCCGCATCATCAAGACGATCCCGCGCAGCGAAGCCAAGCGCTCGCTGTAAGGTCGCGGATGGCGGGCGCAGGCGGTGCTGGGCGGATGCCTGGTCCGCGCGCCTTTCGTCATTCCGTCATTCGACATCCCGTCATTCCTTATGGCCCACGTCAGCGACTTCCTCACACCCACCGATCTCCAGCGCATCTCGAGCCTCCAGGTTCTGGCGCGCGTGGTCGTGGAGGGTTTTACGACCGGTCTGCACCGCTCGCCGCACAAGGGTTACAGCGTCGAGTTCAAGCAGCACCGGCAATACGTGGCTGGCGACGAAATCCGCCACATCGACTGGCGTGTTTTCGCCCGTAGCGACCGCTACTACATCCGCGAATACGAGGAGGAGACCAACCTCCGCTCGACGATCATTTTGGATCGTAGCGGCTCGATGAACTACGCGGGAAGCAAGTCCGGCGGGGTGACCAAATACGACTACGCGACCCGGCTCGCGGCATGTCTTTCCTACATGATGGTGCATCAGGCCGACGGCGTCGGGCTGGTCACGTTCGATGACAAAATCCGCCGCTACATCCCGCCGCGCTCCAAGGTCAGCCATCTGCGGCTGATCATTGATGAGCTGGAAAAGGGCAAGCCCGGCGGCGAGACGGATCTCGGCGACGTCTTCCACGACCTCGTGCCCAAGCTGCATCGGCGCGGCTTGCTCATCATCATCTCGGACTGCTTCGGCGAGGTCGCGAACTTCCTCAAAGCGATGGCCCACTTCCGCCATGCGCGGCATGAGATCGTCGTTTTCCAAATCTGGGATCGCGACGAGCTGGAGTTCCCGTTCCGCGGCTGGACGCAGTTCGACTGCCTCGAACAGGACGGCGTGAAACATCTGCTCGATCCCGCGATGCTCCGCCAGGCCTACCTCGAAAACCTCGCCAACTTCCGCGACGAACTGGTCAAAGGCTGCCGCAAGCACCACATCGACCTCGTGCCTTTTTGCACCGACGAGCCGTATTCCAAGGCGCTCGCCGCTTACATGACCCGGAGGCTCGGCCGCGCATGAATTTTCTCAACGCCGCGCTGCTCGCCGGGGTGGCCGCCCTGTCCATCCCGCTCATCATCCATCTCTTTCACAAGAGCCGCTTCAAGATCGTCAAATGGGGCGCGATGCACCTGCTGGCGGCGGTCCTGCGCACCAATCAGAAGCGCATCAAAATCGAGCAGTGGATCCTGCTCGCCATCCGCTGCGCGATCCCCGCGATCCTCGCGCTGATGATGGCGAAGCCGGTCTGGCAGGGCGCCAAGCAAATGCTCGGCGAGCAACCGACCTCGACCGCGGTGCTGCTCGACAACAGCTACTCGATGGAAGCCGAGCGCGCCGGGACCAAGAATTTCACGATCGCCCGCGACGAAACGGAGCGGCTCGTGGGCGGGCTCAAGCCGGGTTCCGAAGCGTATGTCTTCCTCATGGGCGAAGGCCGCGGCTTGCTCGATCAGTCCACGCGCGACCTCTCCAGCGTGACCCAGGCGCTGGGCAAAGTGGGCGCGGGTTACGGTGTGGCGCGGGTGCCGGCGGCGCTCGATTTCGTGGCGGGCACGCTCGACAAGATGACCGGCAACGCGCGGCAGGTCGTGCTCCTCACCGACTTCCAGCGCGTGAGCTTTCCGGCATCGGATGAAAAGCTCCTCGGCCAGGCTTTGGAGCGGCTGAAGAAGCTCAAGTTTCCGCCCAATGTCACGCTCTGGGACGTGGGCGTGGAGTCGAAGGAAAACGTGGCCGTCGAGTCGCTCGACTTTTCCAAGCTCATGGTCGGCGTCGGCCAGAAGGTCCAGATCCGCGCGAACATCCGCAACTACGGCGACACCGCGCGGCCCGATCTGCGCGTCACGTTGAAAGTGGATGGCTTTGAGAAACCGGGCACCGCCGGCTCGCAGCTCTCGCTCGCCGCGCGATCCTCGGGGCAGGTACTTTTCACCCATGTCTTCGACAAGCCCGGCTCGCACGTCATCGAGATCGAAACCGAGGCCGATCCGGTCAAGGCCGACAACCTCTTTCTCGCCAGCATCCCGGTGCGCGACAAACTCACCGTGCTCCTCGTGGACGGCGCGCCCGGGGCGACGCCCGACGACCTGAAAGGTGAGACCGGCTTCGCCCAGATCGCGCTTTCGCCCTTTGCCTCCGGCAAGGTCGAGCAGGCCGATTTGATCAAGGCGAGCGTGGTGCCGGCGGAGGGTGCCAATGCCAAGAACATCGCCGAGTCCAACGTGGTGGTGCTGGCCAATGTCGCCAAGCTCAACGACGAGCAGATCAAGGCGCTCGAACTCTTTGTGAAACAGGGCGGCGGCCTGCTCGTCTTCACCGGCGACCGCACCGACGCCGCGTGGTGGAACGGCCCCTTCGGCAAGCTGGCCCCGCTCCAAATCGGCGGCACGGGCGGCGACCCGAACGCCAAGCCCGGCACCGCCGCGGCCAAGGTCGCGGCGCAGCGCTTCGGCCATCCGTCGCTGGAACTCTTCAACGATCCGCGCAACGGCACCCTGGCCGATGCCGAAGTCAAAGCCTGGCACAAATTCAAAGCGCCCGAGCGCACCGGCGGCCCCGACGATCCGGCGGTGCTCGCGCGCCTCGACAGCGGCGATCCTTTCCTCGTGGAAAAAACCTACGGCGAAGGCCGCGTCATCGCCTGCTCCACGACGCTCGATTCCGACTGGAACAGTCTCCCAGCGCGCCCGTCCTACCTCCCGCTCATCCAGCGGCTCTGCGTCTATCTGGCGTCCAATGTTTACCCACCGCGCAACCTCCAGGTTGGCGAGCAGCTCGTCAGTTTCCTGCCGGCCGCCACCGCGGGAAAAAAGGCGGTGCTGACCCTGCCCGACACCAGCACCGTGGAAGTGCCCATCGTGAAAAAAGGCGAGCGCGGCGTGGTGGAGTATCCGCAGACCCAGCGCCCCGGCCTTTACAAGCTCCAGGTGGCCGGTGGCGAACTCGTGCATTACGTCGTCAACGCCGACCGCGCCGAATCGGACCTCAACAAGATGACTGAGACGGAGATCAAGGTGCTCGCCAAAACGCATGGCCTGCAGGTGGTGCGCAGTGCGGCGGAATTCAAGGCCCTCGACAAGGTCCAGCGCTATGGCCGGGAAATCTGGAAGCCCTTCCTGCTGATCCTGCTCGTGCTGCTCTTCGGTGAACTGATCCTGCAACAGATGTTCGCCCGCGGAAGGCGCAAAGTATGAAAAGCGAAAACGTCACCACTACACTTCGCTGGATCGGCGACTGGCCCTGGTGGGTCGGTCTGACCCTGGCCGCGGTCCTCGCCATCACCGCCTGGGTGCTCTATCGGCGCGACACCGGCGGGATGCGTCCGGCCTTCCGGATTCTGCTCCCGCTGCTCCGCGCGCTCGCCATTTTCCTCATCGTCGTGCTCCTCGCCGGGCCGGTGCTCCATCACCGCAAAGTCATCGGCGAACTTGCGCGGCTCGTCGTGCTCGTGGATGGCTCGGAGAGTATGCAGCTCGCCGATCCGGGCATGGATTCCGGGCGGAAAATTCAGATTCTCGAGCGGCTCGGGATGCTCGATGCCAGCGCCGTGAACCTCGATCTGCCGCAGGCTTCCGCCGCGCTGGCCGAGGCGCGCACCGTGGCGGAAACCGCGAAGGCCGCCGACGCCACGACCGCCGACGCCTCCAAGAAAGCACTGACGGATTTCGCCGCGCTCATCGCCAAGGCGGAGAGTCTCTTCGGCAAATCCAGCCAGCAGGCCGATCAGCTCGCGCGCTTCCGCACCGAACTTGCCAAACCCGCCGCCGACCTCGACGCACGCGAGATCAAGACCATGGATGACGGCAAACGCGCCGCGCAGGATCTCGCCAAGCTCGGCGAGTTCTCGGGCCGCTGGTCGGAGGAAATCGCCACGCTTTTCCAGAAGATCATCAACGCCGAGGGAGCCAACCCCGCGGTGAAGAGCGCGCTCGAAAAATTCGATTCCCTGCCGCGCTGGCAGCGCGTGCAAGCACTCCTGCTCGAAGGCAAACCCGAGCAGCGCCTGCTCGCCAAGCTCGCCAAGACCTTCGACTTGCAACTCGCCAGCCTCGAAGGCAACGAGGTCAAGCGCGTCTGGCAGACCAGCTCGAAGGACGCGCCGGTGCCGACCGCTTTGAACAAGCCGGTGGGCTCCACCACGAACCTCACCAGCGGTCTGAACTTCAGCGTCAGCTCCGAGCAAAAAACCGGCAAAGGCGCGGTCCTGCTCATCACCGACGGCCAGCAAAACGCCGGCGAGTCCGCCGTGGAAGCCGCGAAGGTTTTGGCCGCGAAAAAGTTGCCCGTCTTCGCGCTCGGCACCGGCAGCCATGTCGCCCCGCGCGATCTCGCGATCATCCGCACGGTCGCGCCGGAGAGCGTCTATCACGAGGATGTCCTGCGCGGCGAAATCATCATCAAGGAAGAGGTCGCGGCCAACCTGCCCTACAAGCTCACGATCAAGGACGGCGACAAGGTGGTGAAGGAAATGCCGCTCATCAGCGAGGGCAAACCGAGCCGCACCGTGCCGTTTGATTTTCCCGTGAAAGAGCTGGCCGCCGAGCGGATGAAGGGTAACCCGCAGGATGTGAAAGCGCTGGCCGTGCCGCTGGATCTGAAGATCAGCCTCACGCCCATCGAGGGCGAGCGCGAGCTGACCAACAACGAGGGCAGCCTGCGTTTCCGCGCGGTCACGCAGAAGCGGAAAATCCTCCTTGTGGACGGGCGTCCGCGGTGGGAGACGCGCTATTTGAAGAACCTCTACCAGCGCGACGAAAAGTGGGAGGTCAACGCCGCCATCGCCGGCATGCGCGGTTCACCCGGCTTCATTCGCACTACGGAAAGCGACAACAAAGAGGGAGCCACCGACGCGGAGAAACAGCGGGCGAAAGAGGGCAAGTTTCCCGGCACCAAGGCGGAACTCGACGGCTACGAGCTGATCATCTTCGGCGAGGTGCCGAAAGAGTTGCTCAATGCCGACGAGCAGCGCTGGCTGGCGGATTTCGTGGGCAAGCGCGGCGGGGCGATCATCTTCCTCGACGGCACCCGCGGCCACCTGCGCCAGTATGGCGACAGCCCGCTCGGGCCGTTGCTGCCGGTCGAGTATCTGGACAAGCCGCCCACGGGATTGAAGTCGCTCGGCCTCACCTCGCTCGCGGCCGGTAAGTCGCCCTTTGCCCTGAGCAGCGAGATCGGCGCGAACGCGGAAGTCTGGGCAAAGCTGCCCGTGCCGAAGTCCGTCGTCGGCGTGAAGCCGCTGCCCGGCGCGGAAGTGCTCATTGATGGCGACGCCGCCGGCGGGCGCGTGCCGCTCGGCATCCTGCGGCCCTTTGGCGCGGGCAAGGTTTATTACCACGCCTTCGATGATTCGTGGCGCTGGCGCTTCGAGGTGGCGGACAAATACCACGTCAAATTCTGGAATCAGATCGCGGGCTTCGTGGCCGAGGAACCGTTCTCCACGCAGGACAAGATCGTTTCCCTCGATGCCGGCAAACTCACCTACGAGCCCGGCGAGCAGGCGAACATCCGCGTCCGCATCCGCAGCGGCGAAGGCAAGCCCGTGACCGACGCCGCCGTGACCGCCGTGCTAACCCGCGACGGCAAGCCCGCGGCGAAGATCGAATTGACGCCCGACGAAGGCGGACTTTACCGCGGCAAAACCGCCGCGCTCGAGGCCGGCAGCTACGAAGTAACGATCGAAAGCGCCGCCGTGCCGCAGGGCCAGATCAAGGTCCACACCGAGTTCAAGGTGGAGGCCAGCCTGAACATTGAGAGGACCTTGCTCAGCGTGAACGAGGAATTGCTCCGCCAGATTTCGCTGACCAGTGGTGGCCAGTATTTCCGCGAAGAGCAGGTGGACCAAATCGTGAAGCTGCTGGAGCCGCTGACCGCCGGGAACATTCAGGAAAGCGAAACACCATTGCTGGAATCCTGGTGGTGGTTCGCCCTGCTCGTCCTGCTGCTGACCGCCGAGTGGCTCATCCGCAAGCGCGTGGGGATGCTCTGAGGCGGAGTTGTGCAGTCGGGCACCCTGCGCCGCATTCCTTCTCTGAGTAGATGAATTTCCGCATCGTCGCGATAGCAGCATGTCTAGCCTTAGCTCTTGTTTGGTCGTTGTGGGGCTACACTTCATGGGCCGGAGGGGCTGTCGTTTGCAGCGTCCCGGGAAATGGCGAATACACCTTCAAGATTCGTCAGATTCCGTTGAAGCCACCTGGACTCAACGATGGCTATGCATATCGGTGCGAGGTCTGGCGCGGTCGCATCCTTGTCCAAGCCAGCACCTACACGCAGGACAGTTGGACTGCACGGAACACCTCAGTCACGTTCGGTCGGAATGAAGTCGTGTTCCACGTCGAGGGTTACGACATCGTCTGTAGATCGATTGGTATTTCCGCCGATGGAGTTTGGTCTGGGGGAGGACACGAATGAGAACCCGGCCAAGGCCTAGTTCTGCGCTTCGGCCTTTCTGTGTTTCAAAAAACCTTCCCCCAATTACATGGCCGGGGCTGAGCCGGCGCAATCCCGGCCAAAGTTTTCAGCAACCCGCTGATTCACATGTTTAGTAACCCGCCAAATAGTTCCACTACCCTATGAGCGTCCACCTCGATCCCACCATCCTCGAAAAACTTCAGGCCTTCGCCCGCCGTCGTCGGAGCCTGATCATTGTCCGCGGCGTTTTCGCCGCCGTGGCCATGCTCTTCGCCACGATGATCCTCGTCGCCGCCGTGGACTATTTCATCCCGCTGCTGCCCGACTGGGTGCGCTGGCTGCTCAGCGCCGTGGCCTACTCGGCGGTGCTCGTCATCGCCTGGCGGCAGTGTTTGCAACAGCTCCTGCACGCGCCCGACGAGCGGCAGATCGCGCGTCTCGTCGAGCACGCCGAACCGAAGCTCCGCGAGGATTTGCTCTCCGCCGTCGAACTCGGGCGCAGCCACGGCGACGTGTTCGATTCGGATCAGTTCCGCGGGCTGCTCCAGTCCGACGTTTCCGCGCGCATGCAAGGTCTGGAGGTGAGTTCGCTGCTGCCGGTCGCGCTGATCAAACGCTACATCAGCGTCGCCGCGATCATCGTGGTGGCGGTCTTCGCGCTCACGCTGGTCAGCGGCTTTCGCTTCGGCACGCTCTTCCTCCGCGCGCTCCTGCCCGGTGGAAATTTCGCCAGCGTCTCGGGCACGCAATTCGTCATCATCGAGCCTGAAAGCGGCGACCGGATGGTGGCCCACGGCGATGCCATCCGGGTGGTCGTGGAACTCAAGGGGCAGGTGACCAAGACCGCGAAAGTGGAAGCCGCGAGCAAGACCGAGGGCCGCAAGGTCAGCGACATGACCCCGCTGCCCGGCAACCGCTTTGCCACCACCGTCCAGGTGGGCCGCGAAGACGTGACCTACCGCATGCAGGCCGGCGACGGGCGCACCCGCTACTACACGCTCACCGCCGTCGCGCGGCCGCACGAGGTCGGCTTTGAAAAGACCTATCACTTTCCGGCCTACACGAAATTTCCCGACAAGACGGTGAAGGAGGAAAGCGGCGGTCTGGCAGGGCTGGAGGGCACGGAGGTGGAGTTGAAAATCGCCGCCAACCAGCCGGTGCAAAGCGGCAAGCTGATCGTGGATCGGGGCAAGGTGCCGACCGAAATCCCGCTCACCGCTTTGCCCGACGGGCGCATGGGCGCGCGGATTCCGCTGAACGGCTCGGGCACTTACCGCGTTTACCTGAAGTCGAAAAAGACCGGTTTCGAAAACAAGTTCAGCCCGGAGTATGAGCTGCGCGCCTCGCCCGATCTGCTGCCGAGCATTGAGTTCGAAGAGCCGACCAAAGACCTCGTTTCCCCGGCCAATGAATTGGTGAAGCTCGTCGCCAACGTCGGCGACGACATCGGCGTGGCGACGATCACGCAGGTTGTGAAAATCAACGACAGCGCGTGGAAGGAAGTGCCCATGAAGCACGAAGGCGGCACCAAGGTGCGCACGCAGCGCGACTGGGATCTTTCGACGGAAGGCGTGAAGGCCACCGACATGATCACGACGAAGTTCATCGTCACCGATCTCAAGGGCAGCAAGGCCGAGACGCGCCCGTTGCAAATCATGGTCGTGGCCGAGGGCTTCGACATCAAACGCCTGACCATGCTGGAAAGCCGCAAGGCGTTGCTCGACGCGGTCAAGGGACTCGGGGCCGCCGGCACCGCGCTGGGCGAAGCGGGCAAGGCCGCGCGGTTGAAGTTTGACCAGACCGAGGACGGCGACGCCGGGCGCAAAGCGGCGCTCACCGCGGTCGCCACCGCTTACGCCGACTACGACACGAAACTGAACGCCGCCTGGGCCGCGCTCAATGGTCCGCTGCGCGACGCGCCCGCCAACCACGAAAGCGCCGACCTCCTGCTGCTCGGTCGCCTGCTCAGCCGCATCCACAGCGGCGAGGCCCAGCACGTGCGCAAGATGTTCGAAATCCTCGCCGCCAATGCTGCCGCACCCGGCCAGCGCGAACTCATGCGCGAGCTTCACGACGCCACCACGCGCCTGACCACGCTGACCACGCTGGCGCTCGTGGCCACGCGGATCAATGTCTCCGCCGAGCAGATCGACAGCATCGCCGAACTCGGCCTGTTCCTGCGCGACGAACTCGACCGCGTCGGCCAGATCAATGCGATCAGCACCACGCCGGAGGAATTCGCGCGCGTGGCCACGCGCCTGCGCACGGTGCTCAATCTGACCAAGAGCTTCGACGCCGTGATGCTCGCGATCAAAGCGGGCGGGGGACCGCGCGCGGAAATCGGCGACCGGGTGACTGGCGACTTTTTTTACCGCGAACGCGACCGCCTCGAAGCCCAGCTCACCGAGGTGCCGGTCGTGGATGCGCCGCCGAAAATTGTGGCCGCCCGCCAATTGCTGCAGGGCGTCCGCGACGCCATTCACGGACAGGTCACCGGCATCACGCAGGGCAACGGCATTGATGAGCGCCAGCACCTCGCCGGAGCGGCGGCGGGGCTCGCGCCGCGGCCTTTCGACAAATTCATTCCCGCGCCCGACCTCACGGCCGGCGTCCACCGGAACCTCATGGACACCCTCGGCCCAGTCCCGGCGTGCCTCGACCGCCTGCGCGAAGAGCAGACCGCGCTGGCGAAACTCGACAAGCTCTCCGCCGAGGATCGCGCGGCGTTGATCGACGCGCGCTGGGCGGCGCACGCCGATGTTTTGAAAGCGCACGCCGATTTCGAGGAAGTGCGCGCGGTGGCCGACAACGGTTTTGTCGCCGACCTCCGGCGCTCGACGGTGGCCTTGCAAAGCACGCACGCCCTTTCCCGCACCGACGGCCCGGAGAAGACGGCGGAGCGCCTCGACACGCTCGACCAATGCCTGCGGCTGCTGGAGACGGGGCACAACTTGCAGGAACTCATTGACGGCCTGACCGCGCTCACCGCCGTGGAGCGCTGGGAAGTGCGCGCGCCGCAGGGCCGCACCTCGGCGGTGCGCGATTGGGGCTGGATTTCCACGCGGCTCTACATGGCGCCGTCGCAGCTCAACCGCCTGCGCCTCAAGGATCCCGTGGCCGACAAGGCCGTGGACGAGGCGACCTCCTTCATCGGCGTCATTCCCGCGAGCCCGGAGTTCATCGCGCTCTCGAAGGAAATGGTGGAGCGGAGAAATCTCGCACGTCCGCCCGAGAGCATGCGGGGCGAGGTGGAAAGGATGACGGGCAAGCTGAAAACCGCGCTCGCCTATTTGCAAAAGCCGATCGAAGAGGCGCGGAAAAATCTGGCGAAGCTCACGCCGAAGATCAGCGAACTCGCGCTGAGCATCGCCAAGGAGGAAGCGGAGCTGAAGCTCGTGTCCGTCGCGCACGCGGCGAAAGCCGAGGCCGCCAAGCCCGCCGACAACAAGGCCGAGGCCCAGCCGCAGCTCGCGCGGCAGCAGGCCATCAATGCGCGCATTGATTCGCTCCGCGATCTCATCCGCGCCGAGGCCAATGAGCAGAACATTTTGAAAAAGGACGGGCGCGACCGGATGCGCGATGCCGACGACATGCTGGCCACGCTCCAGGACCCGCCGCCCAAGGCCGAGGAGGAACTGAAGAAAACCACCGAGGACGAGACCGCCGGATTGCAAAAGACCGACCTCGATCGCGCGGTCGAGCAGGAGCAGAAAATCGTGGACGCGCTCACGCTCATCGCCACGCACTACGCCGCGCTGGAGCAGGGCAAGGACGTGGCGAAAACCCGCGAGGCGCTGCGCCAGTCGGAGGAGCCCACGCGGAAGGAAGAACTCGACCAGCGCGATGCGGAGGCTGCGGACATCGGCAACCTCGCGGAGAAGACCGAGGCCGAGCAGCTCAAGGAATTGGAGAAGCGGCTGAACGAAGAGACGAATGACAAGATGCGCGATGAACTCGGGGACATCGCCAAGAACCAGGTGGATGAGGCGAAAAACCTCATCGACAAAGCCAACACCAAGCAGGGCGAAGTGGCGCGCAAGGTCGATGAGCAGACCAACAAGGACAAAAACCCGAAGACCAAGATGAGCGCGCTCGAAGCCGCGCGCGTGGCCGCGGCGATGTCCCGCGAAGCCAAGGCCGCGGCGGAGGCGACCCATCAGGCGGCAGGGCCGGCGGCCCATGCGCCGGTGCTGGAAAAGACCAAGCTCGCCGTCGAACGCGCCACCGCCGCCGTGCCGCTGGCCGACCTCATCGTGGAAGCCGCGCAGCGCATGGAGAGCACGAAGAAACTCGATGACGTGCTCAAGGAGGCGAAGCTCGTCAGCGAAAAGGCCGGCGGCTTTATCGGCCAGGAAGACCCGGCCCGCGGTGAAGTGAATCAAGCCGCGGAGCGTGCCCGGCCCGAGGCCGCCAAGCCCGGCGGGCAGCAGTCCGCTTTCCAGCAAGTGCTGGCGCAGGCCACCGTGACGGTGCAAAAAGCGACGCTCGCCATCGAGGCGGCGCAGCAGGCCGATGCCGCCGCGCGTGCTTTCGCCGAACAGGCGCAGGCGCTGGCGAAACTGCCGGAAGGCGCGCCCGCGGATCGCAAGCTGGCGCTGGCCTTGAACGAGCAGAAACCGATCAACCAGGATACCAAGGATGCGGCGAAAAAGGTGGATCAGGCTTCCGACCATGAGCAGCGCCTGGAGAACAAGGAGAACAGCGACCTGCTGAAGAAGCTCGCCGAGGACATCAACAAGACCGCCGAGAACGACCTAAAGAAGGCGGCCGAGGCATTGCAAAAAGCGCCCGAAGCCGAGCAGGCCAAGGCGCCCGTGGATCAGGCCAAGAAGGAACTCGCGAAGGCGGCCGACGCCATGAAAGCCGCGACCACTCCGCCGAAACCTTCCGCGCCCAAAGACGCGGGCCCGCCCAAGGACGGCAAAGGCGGCCCGCCGAAAGACGGCAAGGCCGGCCCCCCGAAAGATGGCAAAGGTGGTCCGCCGAAAGATGGCAAAGGCGGAGGCCCACCCAAACCCGGTGGTGGTCCGCCCAAGCCGGGCGGAGGTCCGCCGAAACCCGGCGGAGGCCCGCCCAAACCCGGCG
>Ga0163144_10025436_pt1 | contig 11560 bp, 8 predicted proteins | sample OliLak19BULKMAT1_FD_123175 | JGI IMG/M metagenome (GOLD analysis project Ga0163144, IMG submission 123175) | Freshwater microbial mat bacterial communities from Lake Vanda, McMurdo Dry Valleys, Antarctica - Oligotrophic Lake LV.19.BULKMAT1 | ecosystem: Environmental > Aquatic > Freshwater > Lake... | reverse complement strand
CAGGACGCCCCCGGCTTCGCGGCCATGGAGCGCGAACTCGTTCAGTTCCAGCCCTCCGGCGGTCAGCAGGAACACGACGACTTAGTCATGGCCATCGCCATGGCCGCCTGGCAAGCGATCAAGGAATACCCGACCTTACTGGAGCCAAGAAAGTAGCGGGGTCGTGGGCGATCAGTTCTTCCTCACCACCAACCTTCGCTGCAACGTCACCGCCAAATAGGGCAACGCCAGGTAAAGCAACACCTCCCCCGCCCGCTGCCAAAAGCCTCGCATCTCCCGCCCCGGACCACCCATCATGTACAGGCTCGCCCACACCCCCAGCCCCGCATAAAGGCAAACCGGCAGCTTCCCCCGGCGCCCCAGCCAAACCAGCGCCCCGCCCCCCGATAGGTACTGCGCCGCCCCCAATAAATTGTGTACCCCCTGCCGCGCCGACCCCTCCGCCGGGCAACCCAAATCGCACGGAAAAGCCACCGCCCCCAGATTACCCAGACCAATCCCCAGCAGCAACAACACCGGCAGCTTCAGCCCCCGCGGCAGCGCCACCGCCAGCCAACCAACCGCCCCCAAAGCCAGCAACCCCGTCGGCAAAAAGATCCCCATGTTCACCCCGAACGCATGCGGAGCCCCCACCGCCCCCATCTCACTTATGTACTGCCGACTCGGCGAGTAGTCCGCCGTCAGCCACCCGACCGCAGCCGGCACCACCAACCCATAAAGGGCCGTCAAGACAGTAAATGGCCCAAGTGCCGAACGAAACATGCTCCCTCTTACGAACCACCCCCCTCTTTTGTTCCGTCCAAACCCGAAAACCGCTTACAATCGCTATGGACAACCTATCCATGAAACTCCTGCTCATCCTCCTGCCCTGCCTCCTGCTCGCCGGCCCCAAACCCTCGCGGTACAACTGCCCCGCCGGCCAGACCTTCGACGTCGCCTACTCTGGCAACCGCGCCGAAATCACCATCCCCGGCAAGCCCCGTCTCAAGCTCCCCTCCATCTCCACCTTCTCCTACTCGGACGGCTTCTCCCTCCTCTCCCTCAAAGGCCCGGAAGCCACCTTCGCCTCCGGCGTCATCACCCTCGCCAACTGCCTCGATTCCAACGCCCCCCCGCAAGCCCTCCAAAAAGCCATGACCCCATCGCTCTCCCCCCTCGGCAACTGGGAACTCGCCTCCCTTGCCGGCCAACCCGTCGCCCTCGCGCGCCCGGCCACAGTTAACCTCACCGCCGACGGCGGTGCCTCGGGCTTCGCCGGCTGCAACAAGTTCAACAGCGGCTACACCACCTCCGGCCCCGCCCTCAGCTTCTCGAACACCGTCTCCACCAAAATGGCCTGCGAAGGCGACCGCATGAAGATCGAAGTAGACCTCTTCCGCGCCCTCGGCAAAACCGCCTCCTTCGCTCTCGATGGCGGAACGCTCACGCTCCTCAACGCCGCCGGCCAACCCCTCGCCACCTTCCGAAAAATCTAACATGCGCCCCCTGCTCCTCCTCTCCCTCGCCGTCTCGCTCCTTGCCGCGGACCCGCCCGTCGCCCCCGGTGCCAAGCCCACGCTCGTCGATTCCGCCGGTGCCGGCGAAGGCCCCGTCTGGGGTCCCCAGGGCGGCCTTTATTACAGCGGCGGCAACCGCATCCAGCGTCGCAACGCCGACGGCTCCACCACGGTAATCCGTAACCCCTCCGGCGGTTCCAACGGCCTGCTCTTCGACCCCCAAGGCCGCCTCATCGTCTGCGAAGCCGCCAACCGCCGCGTCACCCGCACCGAGCTCGACGGCACCATCACCGTCCTCACCGACAACTACGAAGGCCACCGCTACAACTCTCCCAACGACCTCACCATCGACTCCAAAGGCCGCATCTACTTCTCTGACCCCCGCTACGGCCCCCGCGACTCCATGGAGATGCGCGAAGAAGGCGTCTATCGCATCGACGCCCCCGGCAAGGTCACCCGCATCATCGCCGGCGAGCTCGAACGTCCCAACGGCGTCTTCGTCACTGCGGACGACAAGACCCTCTACGTCGCCGACAACAACAATAACTCCCCCGGCGGCGCTCGCAAGCTCTACCGCTTCCGCCTCCGCCCCGATGGCACCGTCGACCCCGCCTCCCGCCGCCTCCTTTTCGACTGGAAAACCGGCCGCGGCCCCGACGGCATCAAGCTCGACCGCAAAGGCCGTCTTTACGTCGCAGGCGGCCTCAACAAGCCCCACCCGCCCCACGAAACCGCCGACGAGTTCAAGGGCGGCGTCTACGTCTTCTCACCCAAAGGCAAGCTCCTCACATTCCTACCCGTACCGGTCGACGAAGTCACCAACTGCGCCTTCGGCAACGCCGACCGCAAGACCCTCTTCATCACCGCCGGCGGAACTCTTTGGAGTATTCCCGTCTACACTCCCGGCCTTCGGTAGCTCGCCCACGAGCTCGAACGACCCAACGGCATCAACAAGCCCCACCCGTCCCACGAAACCGACGACGAGTTCAAGAGTGGCGTCTACGTCTTCTTCCCCAAAGGTAAGCTCCTCACCTTGCTTCCGGTCCCCGTCGACCAAGTCACCAACGGCACTCTCCGCAAAGCCGACCGCAAGACCCTATCCATCACCGCCGGCGGCCTCAACAAGGCCCACGAAACCGACGAGAAGTCCAAGGTCCGCGTCTCCGCATTCCCACCCAAAGGCAACCTCCTCATTCCTCCTCGTCCCCGTTAAAGTCACCAGCCGCGCCGTCGGCAACGCCGACCGCAAGACCCGCCTCATCACCACCGGCGGCCTTAACAAGCCCCACGCGCCCCACGAATCCGCCGACGAGACCAAGGGCGGCGTCTACGTCGTCTCACCCAAAACCAAGCTCCTCACTTTCCTGCCGGTCCCCGTCGACGAGGTCACCAATTGCGCCTCCGGCAACGCCCACCCCAAGACCCTCATCAGGCTGACTCAACAAGCCCCACGAAACCGGCGACGAAATCAAAGGCGGCGTCCACGGCTTCTCGCCCAAAGGCAAGCTCCTCACTCTCCGCCTCGTCCCCTTCGACGAAGTCACCAACGGCACCCTCCGCAAAGCCGACTACATCACCCTCTTCATCACCGCCGGCGGACTCAACAATGCCCACGAAACCGACGAGGAGTCCAAGGGCCGCGTCTCCGCATTCCCACCCAAAGGCAACCTCCTCATTCCTCCCCGTCCCTGTCGACGAGGTCACCAACTGCGCCTTCGGCAACGCCGACCGCAAGACCCTCTTCATCACCGCCGGCGGAACTCTTCGGAGTATTCCCGTCAACACTCCCGGCCTTCGGTAGCTCTCCTGCGTCCATACTGAGAAGAGCCACTTCTAACTCATGACCCACTCCGCTCCCGAGAGCCGCGCCGCCCGCGCCCTGCGCGAAATCTTCCAATCCGGCCGCCCCCTCTCCTACATCCGCTCCTCGGAAGAACTCCGCATCGGCCGCTTGCTCGCCGAACTCGCCCTCCCCGTCTGGACCTGGAGTCTTACCGAAGGCCTCCATCTCCACGGCCAACCGCCCGTCCCAGGCACCGAATCCGCCCGCGGCGCGCTCGACTTCATCATCGCTCACACCCATCACGCCATCTTCCACCTGAAGGATTTCCACGAGCCCCTCCGCGACTCCTCCGAGGTCCGCCGCCGCCTCCGCGACGCCGAACCCGCCTGCTTCGATCGCCAGAAGTTCATCGTCATCACCTCCCCCGTCCGCGCCATCCCCGAAGAACTCGAACGCAGCCTTGTCTTCGTCGAACTCCGCCCCCCGGACGAAGTCGAACTCGCCGCCTTCCTCCACGACGAAAGGCCCGAAGCCGCCCTGCCCCTCGTCAATCAGTTCGCCCGCGCGCTCAAGGGTCTCACCCTCGACGAAGCCCGCTTCGCCCTCCGCCGCGCGCTCGCCGCCAACCCCGTTCTCAGTGCCACGTCCCTCCCTGCCCTGCTCGAAGAAAAGCGCCTCCTTGTCAACCGCAGCGGCGTCATCGAGTTCCTCCCCACGCCCACCAACATCAACGAAATCGGCGGTCTCGACGGCCTCAAAAAATGGCTCACCGATCGCCAAAAGCTCTTCGAGCTCCGGGACGAAGTCAGCTCCGAAATCGTCCCCAAAGGCGTCTTGCTCATGGGCATCCCCGGCTGCGGCAAAAGCCTCTCCGTCAAGGCCATCGCCAGCTGCTTCGGCCTGCCCCTCTACCGCATCGATATGAACGAAATCTTCTCCGGCCGCCATGGCAAGCCGGAAGTCGTCTTCGCCGAATCCTGCCGCATGATGGAAGAAATGGCCCCCGCCGTCCTCTGGTTCGACGAGATCGAAAACGCCGTCTCCACCCAGGTCACGGGCGGCGAATCCGGCCGAATGTTCGGCTTCTTCCTCACCTGGATGCAGGAGAAAACCCGCGGCCTCTTCGTCGCCGCCACCGCCAACCGCATCGACGTCCTCCCCGCCGAACTCCTCCGCAAAGGCCGCTTCGACGAAGTCTTCTTCGTCGATCTCCCCGTCGACGACGAACGGACGGAGATCTTCCGCATCCACCTCCAACGCCGCGGCGTCCCGCTCGCTGGCCTCGATCTCGATCAACTCACCCAGTTCACCGTCGGCTGGTCCGGTGCCGAAGTCGAACAATGCGTCGTCTCCGCCATCACGAAGGCCCGCCTCGCGGACCGCGATCTCACAAACCAGGACCTCATCACGACCGCTGTTAGCATTGTCTCCCTCGCCCGCACGATGAAGGAGCAGATCACCCAAATCCGCGCCTGGGCCTTTGAACGCGCCGTCCGGGCATCACCGCCCGCCAGCCGCGCTTCCAAGCCCATGATGTAGCGCTCGGTCTACCAGAGGAACTTCACGGCCAACTGAATCTGCCGGGGATAGTTCGAGTTTGGCGCGCTCGTCGCCGCCTTAATGATGCTCCCAAAGTTCACGTTCTCCGGGTCGGTCTCAAACTGCGCGTTCACCAGGAAGAAGGAGTTCGTCACGTTGAACACCTCGGCCCGAAACTGCACCCGAAACCGCTCGTTCAACTGGGTCGTCTTGTTCAACGACATGTCCAGCATCTTCGATCCCTGCACCCGTAAACGCCCGTCGCGGAACGGCGTGAACCGAGGCGCAAACCGCGGCAGAATCACGAAGTTCGGCTCCTTGCAACCCGCCTCCAAGCTGTACGGCATCCACGTGATCGTGTTGTTCTCGTTCCAACGTTGCACACAAGGGCTCCAGCCCTGCACCCGCGCGCCGTCCCAATTCACTGGCAACTTAGCCTCTTTCACGTACAGCACATTCCCCGGCAACGGCTGCGGCCGGCCAGACTGCAAAGAATAGATCGTCGAAGTCTCCCAGCCCTTCAGCAACCGAGCTCGCCATCCACTCGTTCCCCTCCCCAACGGAATCGGCGTCACCGCGCTGATCACCAATCGATGCGGCTTATCGAAGCTCGCCAACCCCTGCTGCATCACGTCTCGCAGCGGGTCCAAAAATCCGTTCCGTTCCACGTTCTTCGAGAAGGTGTAGTTCGCCAGCAGGTTCGTCCACTTGTTCCGAATCGTCAGCGAAGTCTGCACCGAGTTGTACCAGCTTCCACCCTCGTTCCGCATCAATTCGGTCAGTGCGCCGTACTGCGGATACGGCCGCAGCAACTGCGCCCGCGACAAGTTCGCCGACTCGTACCAGGTCGTTCCTTCAAGCGGTGCCAAGCCCCGGAACGGGTTCGGCAACTGCTGGTCGCAAAACGCCGGATTGCCCCCGTTCAGAAAGCTGCACTGGTCCCGAAACCCGAACTCGGCCTCGTTGTAGAGCTTCGAATTCTGCAGGTTCTGCGCCCGGCTCCCCGAGTACGTCACCTCCAGCTTCGCTCCCTTGAACAGCAAGTGCTGCAAGCCGATCGAGAACGAGTTTACCGCCGGGATCCGGAACTTCGAGTTCACAAAACTAACCCCTCGCCCGACGTAGGTCAATGGCCCCAAATCACTACCGTACGGCGTCAGCACGCCCGTCGGAAATGGATCGTTGATCTTGTTGTTCACCGGGCTCCGGCTCTCGTCGGTCGAAAACACGAGCGGCGTCGTCAAACTGAATCCGGTCGTCTGCAGGTAGTCGTTATTGGGGTTGGAGTGAAACCGGCCCCATCCACCGCGCAGCACCGTCTTGCTCGTCAACGACCACGCAAATCCTGCTCGCGGCTGAAATGTCCGCCAATCCAGGTCCGCCGCCCGCCGCGGCGTTGACCCGATTCCTGCAAACGCCAGCCCCCCGCGAATCTCCGGGAAATCGGGGAAACGCTCCCGATCAATCATCGCGCTCAGCGGCGACTTCACGTCCGTATCAAACCCCCGGTTCAGCCGGTTAAACCGCTCCGACGGCGGCACATTGTAGTCCTGCCGCAGCCCCACGTTCACCGTCAACTTCCGCGAAATCTTCCAGTCCGACTGCACCCACGGCGCGATGTAGGGAAACGAAAAGATCGGAAACACGTTGTAGTTGATCGACCCGCTCGAAGGCGTCCCCAACAACCACGAAGCAATCGAATTCCCTGACGACGCGTCCGCCCGCAGATAGTCCCGCTGAGTAAAAGTGTTCGTCGCCCCGAGCACAAAAACGTTGCCGTAAGTCTGCGTCGAATACTGTGTCCGCCGCATATCCACGCCAAACTTAATCGTCCGGCTGCCCTTGATGTATGTCATCGTCGGATGCACCGTGAAGGTGTTCGTGATGTTGTTGCTCGGGTATCGTCCCAGCGACATATAGTTGGCAAACGTGTACCGGCCGAAGAACGGCCCATACGGCATCTGATCCACCAATTTCTTCGGAAAGCCCAGCGTCGTCAAATCGAATCCAGCGTTCGCGTCGCCCCGCGATCCTTCCACGTAACGTGAAAAGGAACTCCGAACATTGAAGAGCAGGGACGGCGAAAGCGTCGTGACCCAGTCAATCACGTAGGCATCGTTGATCCGCTTCAGCGGCATCTGCCCGTCCTGCCCCGGGGAATTCAGAATGCCGTTCGTCGACCGCGTCTCCGTCCGGTCGTTCGAGGCATGCCGGAAAAACATCCGGTGCTTCTCCGAAATGTTCTGGTCGAACTTGGCCACGAAATTGTAAAAGTCGTCCCGCGCCGCCGTCTCCGCCCCGGAGATGAAGTAGTTGCTCTGCGAGTAGTTCGTCGACGGCGTCGAGGTATTCGGCTTCGGAAAAAAGTCCAGAATCTTCCGCGATATCGGGTTGATCTGGCTCGGCGGAATCACGTTTCCCGGATACGGCAATCGATCCCACCGATTGCTAAACGCCGGATTCACAAACCCTGTCGAAGCATCATGAATCGTGATCGGCCGGTTCCGCGCGTCCACGAGTTTCGAGAAATCGCCGTTGCGCATTTCCACCGCCGGAATACTCAAAATCAAAGGCTGCGGCGACGCTTCCCGATATCCCTCGTAATTTAGGAGAAAGAACGTCCGGTTCTTGATCAACGGCCCGTCCATCTGCAGTCCGTATTGATCCTGGAAATGGCCTTGTTTCGCCGCGCCGCGCGCGTTGTTCTGAAAGCTATTCGCGTCCCAAGCGTTCCGCCGCGCAAACTCGTACGCGGCTCCGTGCCACCGATTCGTCCCGCTCTTCAGAACAACGTTTACAATTCCGCCGCTCGTTTTTCCGTATTGCGCGTCGTACGAGTTTGTCTGAATCTTAAATTCCTGCACCGAATCCACCGGCGGAACATAAGCAATATTATTTCCACCCGCTTGCGCGTTATTCGGAACACCGTCCATCAAAAATTCGTTCGAACGATTTGCGCCGCCGTTAATTCCAAAATCCGCAATCGCGCCATTATCAAACGGCCGCATATACGCCAAAGACCCGTTGTAGTTGACGCCGGCGACGAGCATCGACAGCATGAACGGGTTGCGTCCATTTAGAGGCATTTCCTTGATGAACTGCTGGTCGATCGTCCCTCCGCGATCGGCGGAAGCCGTTTCGAGAAGGGGGGCTTCATCGGTCACGGTTACCGTCTCAGTCACCGTGCCGAGACTCAAGGAGAGGTCGACCGTGGCGGCTTGGTTTACCTGCAGAATGATGCCGCGGCGGACCATGGTTTTGAAGCCGGAGTGCTCGACGCGGAGTTCATAGTTGCCGGGCCGGATTAGCGCGAAGCTGTAGTTACCTTGACCGTCGGTTTTGTGCTGGAGTCGCTCGTTCGTATCGACGTTGAGCAGGGCGACGACGGCCCCGGCGACGGGGGCGGCGACGGGGTCGGTGACCCGCCCGGTAAGGGTCGCACGGAATTCTTGCCCCCTGGCAAGCGCAGTCACGATCAGAAAAAGAGCAATCCGCATTCCGGTCATCGGATAACCAATTTACAACTAACCGCGATCGCGCGCTAGCATGGCTGGATGCTCTCCCGCCGCTCGTTACTCCAACTCGCCGTCACCCCTGGAGGGCTTCAGATCGCGACTTTTTCGGCCGACGTCACTCCGCCACTCGGTGCCGCGCTCTGCTACGGGTTGGTCCCGGCGGCGTCCTCGATCGCTGATCCGTTGTCAGCTCGCGGGGTGGTGCTGCGGCCGGCGGGGCAGTTGCCGATCGTGCTCTGCGCGGTGGACTGGCTCGGCATCGGTAACCATAGCCGTGACCGCTGGCGGGCGGCGCTGGCCAAGGCTGCGAGCACGACGCCGGACCGGGTCGCCCTGCATACTGTCCACCAGCATGACGCACCCGGAGACGACGCCACGGCCCAGGCGCTGCTGGCCTCGGGCGCAGGGCTGGGCCCCGACGCCTTCGCCTTGCAGGCCGTCGCCAAAGTTGCCCGGGCCGTTCGTCTGGCGCAACCTGTGGCGGTCACCGCCGTCACAGCCGGCGCGGCGCCGGTCGTCGACGTGGCTTCGAATCGTAGAATTCTGGGCAGCGATGGCAAGGTGCAGTTTGGCCGCATGACGGCCTGCAGGAACTCGCCCCAATGCCAGGCCCCGGTTGGGGTGATCGACCCGCTGCTGCGGTCGATCAGCTTCTGGGCCGGACCTCGGCGCTACGCTACGCTGAGCTACTACGCCACCCATCCGATGAGCTACTACGGCCAGGGTGCTGTCTCGGCCGATTTCGTCGGCCATGCGCGCAATCAGCAGACGGACACGTTTCAAGTCCACTTCACAGGGGCGGCGGGCAACATCGGCGCCGGCAAGTTCAACGACGGCGCTGTCGCGATGCGGCCAGTACTCGCCGAACGGATGGCCGCCGCAATGGCCGGGGCCAAGGCGGCAGAGAAGCCGATCCCGTTCTTGGACCTGCGGTGGCTCTCGGTCCCGGTGGCGCTGCCTTTGCGCACCGGAGCTGGATTTTCCGAGGCGGACCTGACGGCGGACCTGACCGACCCCAAGCAGCGCCTGAACCAGGCTCGGTACCTGGCCTTCTATCGGCTGACCAAGGCCGGTCGCCAGATCGATTTGACGGCGCTTCGGTTGGGTTCGTTTTCGATTGTTCACATGCCCGGGGAGCTATTCGTGGAGTACCAACTGGCGGCCGCGGCGGAGCGCCCCAGTGAGTTGGTGGCCACGGCCGCGTATGGCGACTATGGCCCCATGTACATTGGCACCCGCCGGTCTTACGACGAGGGCGGCTACGAGACTTCGGCGGTTTCGCGCGTTGCGCCGGACGTGGAAGACGTCCTGCGCAACGCTACTCGGCAGCTTCTGGCCTGACCCTATTGGACGTTCAGGGTTACTGGATTCGACGTTTCGCCATCCACGGTCAACAGCACCGCGACCTCCCCTCGGCCGCGGAGGCTGTTGGGGATTTGGATGTTGATCTGGTCGAGTCCGATGGACCCCTGAGCTCCCGCGAACGAGACGGGGGCGGCGACACCACCGATCGTGCAAGTCACCTTTTCGAGGTCGGTTCGTTTTCGGACGCCGGTGCCGTAGAGCGAAACGAATATCTGGTCCGTGGCGGCGCCCATGCTCATCGGCGCTGGGGCGCAGCGGCCCGCGGCGTCGCAAGCGAAGACGTTGACCGGGGTTTGGGTTCCATCGGCCGAGACGCGAACGGCTAACGCGGCGGGCACACCGGCACCGTTCCCGTTGGCGGTGAAGATGCCCGGGGAGGCATTCTTGATCGCCACTTTTCCCGTCGAAGTCGACCCGGTTCCGGTGAGAACCGTGATGGTCGCTTCGCCGACCGCGGTGGAGGCGGGCACTTCGAAGTTGATCTGCCCGGGTGAGACGAAGTAGAGTCGGCCCAGACGGAGGACACCGGCGGAGTCGCGCACCGTCAGCGTGGAGCCGGCGAGAGCTGGCGAAAGCTGAGCGGAGGTATTGAGGACGACGCCGGGGGCGAGCCGATCGCCGAAGGAAGCAGCGATGCTCTCCGGAGCCACGGCTGTGCCGGCGTAGCTGGCGGCGGAGATGGAGCTGACGCCACCGGCCGCGGCGGGGTTGATCGGAACGGTCGAAGCGTCAATCGAAAGCAGGAAGCGGATCAACTGCGCCCGCTGGGCCGCGTTCGTTAGACCATCGACGCCGCCGGTACCGGCGCTGCGATGAGCTGCGTTCTGCATCACGGCTTCGAGAGTATTGACCGAACCGTTATGGAAGAACGTCTGCGGGAAGGCGAAGAGCGAGAGCAGCGTCGGGGGGTTGTAGCCGCCGGCACCGAGGGGGGCGACGGCATTGGCCCGGACTTCATTGAAGGCGGTGGCGTCAAATGTGGTGCTCGGCCGAAGTTCGGTGAGGAGTTGGCCGGCGTTGAGGAGGCTCGCGTCGGGTGGCGCGGCGGCGCGGACGCGGCTCATCGTCCATAGCGAACTGCCGTGACAGTTCTGGCAATTGTTCTGGGTGAAGAGCTGGCGGCCGGCGAGGACGTCGGGATCGGTCTTGGAGACGGGCGAGATCGGTGCCCGGATGCCTTTGGCGATGTAGGTCTTTAGGGCGTCCCATGCGTTCTGTCCGCGGACCTTGAGCTGACGGCGGCCGCCGTTGGCCGGGGTGAAGGCGGCGACGGTGGGTTCGGGCGTGACGCCGTCGGCACCGACGATCAAGCCAAGGCCGCCGGAAGCGCCGCGAATGTTGAGTTCGAAGTCCTCTTCCTCATCAAAGATAGCGGACCAGTTGAGAGCCCGGAGGATGGTGGGGTCTCCAGGGGCGAAGTCGGCGTGTTGCGGGATGGTGCGTCGCGGGCCGGCACCAAAGATCCAGACCACATTGTCAGTAAGGCCGAACGGATGGCAGGAGGCGCAGGAGCCCCAGCCATTGTTGGACATGCGACCGGAGATGGCGGGCAGGCCGGCGGCGGGCGGATCGAAGTCGCCGATGGAGGTGTGATAGAGCTCCTTGCCGATGTGGAGCAGGTCTTCGGCGGTGCCTGGTGCGGGGAGCGCGGTGGAAGAAAGGGTCGCGATGACCTTTTCGACCGGGCCGCTGAGGTCGATGACGGTGACGTCCCGCGAGATGTAGTTCATGACGTAGGCGTCGTTCTGGACGGTGGGGGCTCCGGTGGCGGGGTCGATTTTCACTTTCACGACGACGTTGCTGGCGGTGCTGATGACGTAGCCTTCGTCGACCAGAGTTTTGAAGGCGATCGCCCAGGGTTG
>Ga0163144_10025433_pt1 | contig 11560 bp, 8 predicted proteins | sample OliLak19BULKMAT1_FD_123175 | JGI IMG/M metagenome (GOLD analysis project Ga0163144, IMG submission 123175) | Freshwater microbial mat bacterial communities from Lake Vanda, McMurdo Dry Valleys, Antarctica - Oligotrophic Lake LV.19.BULKMAT1 | ecosystem: Environmental > Aquatic > Freshwater > Lake... | reverse complement strand
GACTTTCGCTCCAGCATGTGGCGACCCGCCAACTGCGACAGTCGAAAGACGGCCGATAGATTGACCGCGAGCAGAGTGTCCCAATCTTCTTCGGAGTGCTGCTCGGCGGCGGCGCGCCGGATCAGTCCGGCGTTGTTGACGAGGATGTCCAGCTTGCCAAACTCTCGAATCGCCGCTTCGATGAGCCCCGCGTGACTCGAGCGTTCCGCGAGGTCCGCCTTCACGGCGAAGCTTCTGCCGCCTGCGTCCCGCACCGCGGCGACGGTCCGTTCGGCGTCGCCTCGACCGTGACACACCACGTCCGCGCCAGCCTCAGCCAGGGCCTGCGCAATGGCCGCGCCGATGCCCGTGGTCGAGCCCGTCACCAGCGCGACTTTGCCTTCCAAACTGAAACGCGAGCTCAACTTTCAACCTCACCAGTTCGCGTCACGGGGAGCTGTGCGGGCTCCAGCCGCGGCGACAATAAATGCACCAAAAGTACCGCTAGGAAGTAGGCACAGGCTGCGGCGATGAACAGCGACGAGTAGCTTTGAGTCCACTGCAAAACGCGCCCCGCCACCTGCGCTATCAACATGCCGCCGATGGCGCCCGCCATCCCGCCGATCCCCACCACCGAGCCGACCGCTCGAGCGGGAAACAGATCGGAGGTCAACGTGAACAGGTTGGCCGAGAAGCCTTGGTGCGCGGCGGTGGCGAGCCCGACCAAGAAGACCGCGCTCCAGAGCGAGTCCGCGCGCGTTGCCAACACAATCGGTACGACTCCGAGTGCGCAGACCAGCATGGCCAGCTTGCGAGCCGCGTTGACCGACATGCCGCGCGCTATCCAGCGAGACGACAAGTAGCCGCCGCCCACGCTGCCCACGTCGCTCATCAGGTAGATCACGACCAAGGGCGGTCCGACCTCCAGCAAGCGCAAGCCGTAGTTTTTCTGCAGAAAATCAGGGATCCAGAACAGGTATAGCCACCAAAAAGGATCGGTCAGGAACTTGCCGCACGCGAACGCCCAGGTCTGACGATGCGGCAGCAGCTGCTTCCAGGTGACGCGCGGCCCGGCACCGCCAGGCTCACTCGCGATGTAGGCTCGCTCCTCCGCACCCAGCTTGGGGTGCAGGGCGGGCGCGCGATAGAAAGCCAACCAGGCCGCGAGCCACACGAAACCGACCGCGCCGGTCAGCACGAACGCTGCCCGGTAGCCCCAAGCCGTCACGATCACGGGTACCAGAAGCGGACACAGGATAGCTCCCACGTTGGTGCCCGAGTTGAAGATGCCGGTTGCCAGTGCTCGCTCCCGCTTGGGGAACCACTCGGCGATGGTCTTGACGGCCCCGGGGAACATGCCCGCCTCGCCTACGCCCAGCGCGAAGCGCGCCGTCGCGAAACCGAAGGCGCTGCTTGCGAAGGCGTGGCCCATGGCGGCCACGCTCCAGAACGCCACGGCCAGAGAGAACCCACGCCGCGTGCCGAGCGTATCCATCAGCCGGCCCATCAGCAGCATACCGAGCGCGTAGGCCGCTTGAAACGCGGTCACGATGTTGCCGTAATCCACCTCGTTCCAGCCCAGCTCCGTGCTCAACGTGCCCTTCAGCACGCTGAGCACCTGCCGATCCAAGTAGTTGACCGTGGCCGCCGCAAACAGCAGCGCACACACCGTCCAGCGCACGTAGCCTCGCGGTGGAGGCACGAGCCCTGCCGCAGCCGTCGCGTCGGCAGACGCGGGCGAAACCGCGGGCGTTGTTTCTGCAGCCGTGGTCGCGACCAAAGGCTTCGCGTCCGCTACGGCTTTGATCACGCCTCGGCTCTTGGGATCGGATTGCGGAGAGGGCTGCGGGGCCATGGATTCCTAACGCCGGCCCGCTTCCAGCCCCGAGCCGCCCTGGCGGAAGTCAGGCTGCACGTTGACGACACCGAACACGCGGTCTTCCACCTCGCGTCGCGCGGCCATCAGCCAAACGAAGTGGATGGGATGACCAGGAATGGAAACGTTGGGGTGGAACCCCTGCGGCATCACCACGGCGTCACCGTCTCGGACGATGCCAGCAAACTCCGGGGTCTCGGCGTCGTCGTAGACGAACTGCACGCCGAACGCCGGCGCCGGCATGTCGAAGTAAACGTACATTTCCTCGAGCAAAGCCGCGTGTTCGTGAGGCGGCCAGCTCGTCCAGTGACCCGGCATCGAGCGCGTGAAGCCGGCTACGATGCGACCTGCTTTGACGTTCTTACCAATCAAGATGTTGAGCTCGCGCGTCGTTGCCTCGCCACCCGCTGTGAAATGCAGCGAAGGGTCGCGAACCACGTCTGGGTAGCGCACCACCTGCAGCGGATAGTCACCTTCGACCAAGGACGAGCACTCCACCAAGTCCACTCCGGTGGGGCTCTGGACCTCCACCAGCGAGCCGCGTGGAATGTAGATGGAGTCGTACTGGGCCAGCGTCTCGCGGGTACCCGAGACCATGAGCGAGCACGAGCCTGAAAGACAGATCAATGCCGTTTCGCGGCCGTGCGTTTCGAAGCGTACCTCTGGCTGATCTGGTCCCAGCCGAATGCGCCCGTAGTGCAGGTGTGTGAGCTGGCTATTGTCTGGCGAAACGCTGCAGGTGCGCCCAGGCGTGGAGGCGGTGTTCTTGAAATGCAGGCGTGAGGTATCGAGAGAGGTGGTCACGGTAGGCTCCTTGGAAACGGGCATGATTGTCAGTAGAAAGCGGCTCACCACCACATGGATGCGGAGAGCATCAGGACGTCCCGGTCAGCCTCGGGCAGCCGGTTGTAAGGAAAGGCCGGGTAGGCCGCCTCGCCGTTGAAGTAGCGCGAGTACTGCAGAAGCACGCGCTCATGAGCGATGAAGGAAGTGCGCAGAATCAGCTTCGGCGAGAGCACCGCGAACGACTGCCTGCTGTCATCCATGTCTGGTTGCACTTGGTCACCACGCGCACCGAAGGCCAAAACTTCCAGCGGCGAATAGATGACCTCTGCCCCGTACTTCAACTTCTGGTGCGCGAAGTTCTCGCTGTCTACGTTGTTGAACATACCGAACAACGTCAGCGTGAGGTCCGGCCCGTTGCCGCTGAAACGCGTCGGATAGCGAACGAGCCGACCGATGCTCAGGGAGTACTGCAAGACGACACTGTCGACCGCGCCGGTGTCGTCCGGCGGGGTCATGCTGCTGCGCGGATCGAAGCGTCCGAAGTAGTTGTTCTTGAACTGCCAGCCCCCAGCCGAGTGCAGCACCTCGATTGCGTCCGCGAGCGGGAGAATGTCCTCGGCTCGAATGTGCGAAAAACCCACGTAACCGTCCCCAGCTACGCCGCCTCGCAGCTTGGCTTCTGCGCCCATTACGGTCAATCGTCCCGGGTCGGACTTCACACCGGGAGCTGGGTTGTCGTCCGGGGTCCAGCTGGTCAGATAGTGCCCCGTCACACGGAGCTTCTTGTCGTACTCGAAGCCCAGGTGCGCGTGATGCAGGAATGTCGAGCCCTGTGGTACTGGTCCCGGAAACGGCAAGTAGTCGGGTCGCGGGTTGATCGTGTCGAAGGGAATGACATCGAGCTTTGCGCCGATGCCATGCTCGACCAATAGGCTAAGCTCCGGGGTCAGGTCGACGCGTGCAGTGAGAGTTTCTCCGGCAGCTTTCGTGCGACCGAACAAGTACGTCTCGTACATGCCCGCGTCGTACTTGCCGGCGGTGCCGTAGCGATTGCTGAAGGAGCCCACCACCAGCGAAACGTCACCGTAGCGTCCTAGCGCGCCCGGGAAGTTCAAGGTCAGAAACGCTTGGTTGATGCCGAGCTGAGCCTGCAGCTCTCGATAACCTGCGACGGTTTGGTTGTAGCTTGCGACCGAAACGGTGGCCTTGGCGCGCGGGCCGCCGTACGAAAAGAGCAGCTCTGCCCAGGGCCCAGAGAGGTTGTCGAGGTAGCGCCAATCGGTGAAGCTACCGTCGACGACTCTGGGCGGAGCGTGCAGCTCGCTGCCACTGCCGCCGTCGGTCTTTTTGCCCGAGCCGATGCGCATAGGCGCCCGAAAGTATCCGTGAAACTCGAACCGCTGACCGCCCTGTGCGGCGTTCTGCATAGCTCGAGGTGGCGCTGGCGTAGAGCTGGCTACCTCTCCGCCGTACTCTGGCTGGCTGGGATCGAGGCCAAGCCCGCTGCTGGCTTCGCCATCCTCCTCCGCAGGCGGGGCCGGCGCCGCAGGTTGGCTGGCTGCCGGCGCTGCAGGTTGGCTGGCTGCCGGCGCAGCCTCGGCCGCGTACACGCTTGGCGCAAAAGCAACCAGTGCCAGAGCAAATAGCGGCCGTATAGTCATATGTAGGTAGAAGTATGTGAGTAGTCTGTGGGCGTGTGGGTGCGCTGCGGCGGAACGACGCATGCCGGGCGGTCGATCGCGCGCTCGATCAGGGCACGAAGCGGATGTCGTCGAACCACAGGTCGAAGTTGGCCGGCGCCGCCGCCGAGCCCTTTACCTGGATACGCAGCGTATAGGCCGTCTTGGGATCGAAGCCCGTTGCTACAGGCAAGCCCCAACCGCGCTGCGCCATGCTGGCGAAGGTGAGCTTGAGATCCTGATACTCGGTCGTAACGCTGACCTCGGCACCGAAGTAGTCCCCGCAGCGGGCAGCATTCGTGTTGTCGGAGGTATCGACGCACAGCATGCCTTCGGGGGCCGTATTGGCGTCGGAGATGCTCACCCGCACCGGCGTAGCGCTGGCGGCCTTCGCGCGAAACGCGATGCCCGAGTACTGGCTCAAGTCGTAGGTCGTGCGCGCGGCCGCTGCGGACTTCGGTGCGAAGTCGGTGCCGAACCCGGCGCCCCAGGTCATGAACCCGGTGCCCGTGGTGTGGAAAGCGAACCCGCTCGCGCAAGCTCCGCCGGCCTCGGCGGCCAGCGGCGTATTGACGATCTTGACGGGGGTTTGCGTGCCGGTTCCGTCGCCGTAGAGGAACCAACTTCCGTCGCGCCCCGCGGTCGCAATCACTTCGGCCTTGCCCGTCTCGAAGTCAGAGAGCAGCAGCATCGGGTCTGCCGCCGCGCAGCCACTGATCATCGAACCGCCGGATGCCGAGCCTGCCGAAGCGTTTCCGGAGCTGCCGTTTGCGTTGCCGCCGGAGCCGTTGCCGCCGGGGACCGTGGCGGAGCCGGAGAGCCCGTTACCGCTGCCAGAGCCGTTTCCGCTGCCGGGCGAGTTGGTTGCGGTCCCACCGCTAGCCTGCTCGTTCGGCTCCTCGCTGGGGGTGGCCGCGCAGCCTGACAATGCCGCCAAAGAGATCCAAAGGGTGATGGTCGAGCGTCGGTTCTGCAGTTCCATGTTCCAGCTCCTGTTGGCAGGAACCATCGCAAGAACGGTGCCGCGGCTTCTGCGGCTGCAGTTTCCGCAGACGGCGGTTCGGGTTGTACGGCGACGGTACAAGTTGTGCGGCGACGGTACGGCTTGTGCGCGTTCGGAGCAGACAGGTCGAAGCGCCTACGGGGTCAGCCTCGCTCGACCGCTCGAGTCGTCAGAACCGTTCGCGCAAGCCCAGCGAAGCGCCCTGCGGTGACACCACAGCGTGCAACCCCGTGCTCGGATCCTCCTCGTGCGTGAGCCACAGGTACCCGAATAGGCTCAATGCCGCCACGCCGACTCCGAGTGAGATGTCGGCGGCCAAGTAACGCTGTCGAAGCGGAGCCAGCTCCGAGTCGGTGCAGCGCGGCGCGCAGTGTCGCTCGAGCGCGCGTTCGTCCCCTTTCCCGCTCAGACCGAAGTAAGCAAAGCCAGAGACGCCCAACACGCCGAGCGCTCCTGTCGCGTAGACAAGCGGCGATAGCCCGCTTCTTTTCCGCACTTGGATGGGCTCGCCCGGCGGCGGAGGCAGCGCAAAGCTGACCCGCTGACCCTGCTGCCCCTCCGTGACGATGACAGTGCGCGCGAGGCTCCGCCCGCCGGGCAGGGTAACCTTGAAAAGCCGCTGACCGGGATCCAGCGTCAACGCCCGGCCGTCCAACGCGGAGGTCAACGCCTGGCCATCCACGCTCACGGACACGTCGGAGATCGCCCGACCGCTCGCGTCCCGCACCTCCACGACAACGCTCGGAACCGCACGCTCGAGCTGCAGCATCCAATCGGTGCAGTCGCCGACCAAGACCGCAGGGCATGCCGGCTGGGCGCAGATCAGGGCCTGCTCTTTGGCTTGCTTGAGTCTTCCTTCCTGCCGCAGCCGCTGACTCATCTCGTAAGCGCGGGCACAGCTGACCTTTCTCGTGTCGTCCGCAGGGCTTTCCGCGAGCGAGTCCGTGCCGCCAGACTTTGGCTCCTCGGCGGGTTGTGCGGCTACGGTCGTCGCCAGGGTTAGCAACGCCAGAAGCCAACGAGCTGGGCTTTGCAGCCTGCGGTGGCGCGGTCGAAGCAGGCTTACAGGCACTCGAGCTTCGGCACTCTAACGCCGCGCGCGTCCACAGTGAACGGAGTTTCGCAGCCGCTTGGCTTGGGCTTCTTGGCTGGCGTTCCCAAGCTCTTCTTTCTAGCGGTGGGCGGGTTTATCGGGGGCGAGGACACTGGCGCCCCCACGGACCGCGCCGGTTCGGCAGAAAGCACGGCCGAGATGGCGCCCAGCCCCGCCGAAGCTGCCTGCGGGGCGCCTCCCTTGCTGACCACGAGCGACGGGGCGCCTGGAGCGCCATCCGACTGGGGCCGCGGCCCAAGCTCTGCTCGCGCGTTTTGCTCGCCCGGGCGGACTGAGGAGAACAAGAACCACGAAGCGGCCAGGCCCAGCGCTAAGAGCGCGGCAAGCCAACGCCACGTTCGCGTCCTGGGCGTGCTCGGGCCGGGCGTGCTCGTCCTGGGCGCGCTCGTCCTGGCGCCGCTCGTCTGGGGCGCTGCAAGAATGGCGGTGGCCCATTCGGCCTCATCAGTCCGCCCGCGCTGGGCGAGCGCCGTTGGCACGGGGCCGTGCTCATCGTCCGGCGTTACGGTCGCGGACGCCACCGGTGAGGACCCGAACGCTGCCTCGTACTCGGCGATGCGCGCTGCCCGTTCGGCCAGGCCGCGCGCCGCGACCGACTCCACCCACGCTCCCAATTGGCGAGTCGACGCCAAAAGACCCGTCGCCTCCAGCACCAAAGCAAAGTCTCGCGCACTGCCGAAGCGCTCGTCGGGCTTGCGCGCAAGTGCCCTGCAAACCACGCCGTCTAGCGAGCCCGGTAGCGCTGGGTGGAGGCTGCTGGGCGCCGGTGCGACACGCTCGAGGGCCCGCTTGAACGTGGAGATTTCGTCCTCCGCCTGGAACAGACGCTCCCCGGTCAAGAGCTCCCAAAGCACGATGCCGGCGGCATAAACGTCGGCGCGCCGGTCCAGCGGTTCGCGCGAAAGCTGCTCCGGCGCCATGTACGCGAGCTTGCCCTTCAGTTGGTCGCCACGGGTGGTTTGCATGCGTCCCACGGCTTTCGCCACACCGAAGTCTAAAATGCGAGGCACGCCGTCCACACCCACGAGCACGTTGTGCGGGGACACGTCCCGATGAACGATGTGGAGCGGCTGGCCATTCTCCGAGCGGGCCTCGTGCGCCGCATGCAGACCCTCCAGCACCCCGGTTATGATGGCGACCGCCACTGGAACGGGCACACGTTCGCCAGCGGCAGAAAGGACGCGCATCAAACGTGAGAGCGGCTCACCTTCGATGTACTCCATGACCAGGTGAAGCTCGGCCGACGTCGAAATCACGTCTAGAATCTGCACCACGTTGGGGTGCTGCACGCTGCCCGACAAGCGTGCTTCGTCCAAGAACATCGACAGAAAGTCGGCATCCTTCGCGAACTGCGAATGCAGGCTTTTGATCGCAACGCGGCGTGCGAACCCGACCGGTCCCAACAGTCGCCCGATGTAAACCGTGGCCATGCCGCCAGCCGCCAGCTCACCGAAAACAGCGTAGCGGCCGATCCTGCGCAGCGACATCAGCCCCCGCCCTGACCCTTGCGAGGCCGCGGAAGGTCGAAATTGTCGAGGCGTGTGAGCAGGGCGCGCCGCGATATGCCGAGCAGGCGCGCCGCTAGAGTCTGGTTTCCGCCCGCCCGGGCCATGGCTTCCACGATGCGCTCTTTCTCCAAGTCGCGCAGCTCTTGCCGAAGCTCTTGGGGGACCGCGGGACGCGGGGGGACGCCCAGCGGCGAGCTTTGCGCAGGCTCCGCACTCGATGCCGCAGGCTCCGCTCTCTCTGGTTGACTCAAGGCGTCGGCATAAAGGTGCTCTGTACCGATGGGGCGTCCTTGGGCCAAGAGGGCGGCGCGCTCGACGATATTTTTGAGCTCGCGCACGTTTCCGGGCCACCGATAACCCAGCAGCCAGTCCTTGGCAGCGTTGGAGAAGCGCGCGGGACCGTCGCCAAGCCGAAGCAATGCCTTTGTCGCGAACTCCTCGGCGAGCGGCAGCACCTCGGCTCGCCGCTCGCGCAAGGGCGGGATTTGCAGAGTGATCCCGTTCAAGCGAAAGTAGAGGTCCGCACGGAACTTACCGGAGCTCACTTGCTCCGCAAAGTCCTGATTGGTCGCGGCGATGAAGCGCACGTCGATGGGCGTCGGCTTCAGCGCTCCTACGCGCAATACCTCGCCATTCCCCAGCGCTCGCAAGAGCTTGGCTTGGATGGGGGAGGACAGCTCGGTGACTTCGTCGAGCAGCACGGTCCCGCCCTTGGCGGCTTCGAAGAGCCCCGGTTTGGCGTGAGCCGCGCCCGTGAACGCGCCTCGCTCGTGTCCGAACAATTCAGATTCGGCCATCGATTCGGCGAAAGCGGCACAATTTACCCTAAGATAGGGCTGCTCGGCGCGGTCGGACTTGAGGTGAATCCGCTCGGCCGTCACCTCTTTGCCGACGCCTGTCTCGCCCCGCAAGATCACCGGCAAAGTAGACGAGGCGACCAAGTCTACGAGCCGCCCCAGCCGCTCCATAGCGCTTTCGTCCAGCGCCGGCGTCGACGGTTGCTCGAACCCCTGCGGCAAGTGGCCGGCTTGCGCCACAATCAAGGTGTCCCCGAGCTGGATCATGCGCCCGGGATACAGCGGGGCTTTCTCTCGGGGGTCCAGCCGTCGCCCATCCACCCAGGTACCATTGGAGCTGCCCAGATCTTCGATTGTCGGCGGAGAACCAGCCAAGACTTGGGCGTGCTCGCGCGAAACCGCACCGGTGGCGATCCTGAGATCGCAGGTGTGAGCGCGGCCGAGCAGCAGCCGTCCCTGCTCGGGAATGGAGCAACTTGCCGAACCGCCTTCCCACACGGCGACCAGACGAGGGCGCGCGAGCATGAGCGGGTCGGGCGCCAGGGCTGATCGGGTCTCGTCTGCGCCGTCCACACTACCGACCATTGCAACTCCCGGCCATTGCAATCATTGTACCGCGGATCGGCGGGGTGGGCGGGAGTCTCTCGGGCAGCGCGGCCCTCCTTAAGGTTGTGGCAGCACGCCCGCGCCCCGCGTCGACCCCGGAGCGTTCTGACTGAGTAGTGCTAGAAGCGAGCGACGCAATGCTCAAGGCGCCGCTGTTGCCGCTGATCCTGCTGAGCGCGACGGCGACGGCGCTCGGCGCCGACGCGGCCGTGATCCAAGTCGGCGCCGAAAGGCTGGACGCCGCGGCTGTCGCGCGCGCTCTCGGGCGTGTCCCAGCGTTTCAGCTTCAGGAGCTGGGCGCTGACGACGCGGCCCGGCGCCGGGCGGTCGTGGAGCGGCGCCTGGTGCCCGAGCTGCTTGGCTACGCGGAGGCCAAGGCTCGCGGTCTCGATCACAAGCCGCGGACGGCGGACCGGATGCGCGAGCTGTACAGCAAGCTCATCGACGGCGCCTTGGAGCGCGACGCCGCCGAGCAGCAGCCGGTGACCGAAGCCGACATTCAGCGCTATTTCGACGAGCATCGGGCGCGCTTCGAGACGCCGCACCGCATGCGTATCTGGCGCATCTTGGTCAACGACGAGGAGCTGGCCAAGAAGATCATCGCCGAGTCGCGCGGTCCGGCGGGCCCTGCGCGCTGGAGGAACTTTGCGCGAGAGCACTCACTCGACACCGCCACCAAGCTCCGCGACGGCGATCTCGGCTTCGTGCGCGCGGACGGCAGCACGGAAACCCCGCGCGTGCGCGTGGATCCCGCAGTGTATTCGGCGCTGGAACGCTTGCCAGAAGGAGAGATCGCCCCCAACCCGATCAAGGTCGGGAGCGCACTGGCAGTGGTGTGGCGGCGCGGCAGTTTGCCGGCCATTTCCCGCACCGTGCAGCAGGAGGCTCCAGCGATTCGCGCGCTGCTCACGCGCGAGCGTCTGGAAGCGCATCGAAAGCAGCTCCTCGCGCGGCTCCGCAAAGAGCATGTGGAGCTGAAGGACGCGCAGCTGCTGGAGACCTTGCCGGACGCCATGTTTGCGCCGCCGCCGAGCGCACTCAAAGTCTCCCCGCCCTTGCCCAGCGCTGGCAGGGCCAAAGCGGGAGCCGAGACACCCAAGCCTGGCGACCGCGGCACTCGCTAAGTCTCTCAGGCCACGACGCGCGACGTGCTCGGGCTCTTCGCGAGCTCCGACACCCTCTCCTCCAATGGAGGAAACCCTGCAGCCTTTAGCCGTCGCCGCGCCACGCAAAGCGCCCTGGCACTCTCGTCAATCGAGAGCGCGGCGCGACCCAGGCGGCGCGCGACGGCCGCTGTCGTGCCGCTGCCCGCGTAGGCATCCAGCACCCAGTCGCCCGGCTCGGTACAGCTAGAAATCAGGCGTTCCAATAGCGCCTCGGGCTTCTGCGTGGGGTAGCCGGTGCGCTCTTTGGCCACTGGGGCCACGATGCCGATTTCCCAGACATCGCCCAGTGGCGCGCCAGGAGTGGCTTCCTCCGTAACGCTGGAGTGCGTGCGGCGCCCGCTTTCGTTCGTGACGGCGCGCTGCTTCTTGGTGCCCCAGGTCGCGAGCGTAGAGGGCGCGAGGGGCTCGTACAACTGACTGAAGCGAGGCTCGACCTTGGGGTCTTTCACGTAACGCAAGAGCACGTCGTGCACGCGTTGAAAGTTTCGAGTTTTTGCAGGCCAGCGTCGATACCGCCAGATGATCTCACTGGCAAAACTGCTGCGCCCGAAGATCTGGTCGCATAACACCTTTAGGTAGTGACTCGTCTTGGGGTCCACGTGCAGCACCAGACAACCCTCAGGCATGAGTAAGTCGCGCACCGCCTCAATGCGTGGCTTGATGACAGCCAAGAAGTCCTCGAGGGAATCCCAGCGGTCGTCGAAGGCCGGCTTGAACGTGCGCACGATCTGCCCGGCTTTGTCTCGGCGTCGCTGAACCAGCGCATGCTCCCGGCCCGTCAGGAAAGGCGGATCCAGGTAGGCGAGCGCGAAGCGCGTGGGGCGCGCGGCTAAAAGCCTGAGCGCGTTCAGGTTGTCACCCGCCACGAGCACGCAGTCCGGGTCACCCTTGCGAACCAGACAAAGCTCGGTGTCTGGGCCGGGCGCTTGCATAAATGCCCTGCCCCTGACGGCGGAAATCACGGAGTTCATGCTCGCCTGAAATCGTAGCGGGTCCGGATCGTAGGGGGCCAACTTCGCCGATGCGCCGCACCCCGGCATCGGAAG
>Ga0163144_10025432_pt1 | contig 11561 bp, 6 predicted proteins | sample OliLak19BULKMAT1_FD_123175 | JGI IMG/M metagenome (GOLD analysis project Ga0163144, IMG submission 123175) | Freshwater microbial mat bacterial communities from Lake Vanda, McMurdo Dry Valleys, Antarctica - Oligotrophic Lake LV.19.BULKMAT1 | ecosystem: Environmental > Aquatic > Freshwater > Lake... | reverse complement strand
GGCTGTGCCTTAGCACCCAATCAACAGTTGGTCAAAAAAGCACTTCAAACTGTTTTTAAGAAGGTAAATATAGAAGTAAGCCACGATTTATTAGGGACTGTCAGAAGTATGTGTGGACATGAAGCAGGAGTAGCTGCTATCTTGGGCACAGGCTCTAATGCTTGCCAATATGATGGAAAAGATATCATTAGTCCTGCCCGTAGCTTGGGGTATATCTTAGGTGATGAAGGAAGTGGAGCTTATTTTGGTAAAAAAATGGTGATTGATTTTTTACAGGAAGAAATGCCCCAAGATTTACAAATTTTATTTTATGAGAGATTTCATCAAGATAGGGCTGCTGTATTGGAGAATGTCTATCAAAAACCTTATCCAAACCGTTATTTAGCTTCTTTTTCGCCATTTCTGATAGAGCAAGTAGGGCATTCTTATATAATAGAGACGCTGAAGGAAGGCTTTTCACTTTTCTTTGACAAATACATTCTTACTTTACCTGACTTTCAAAATGATTTGCCATTGTTTTTCACAGGTTCTATTGCTTGGTATTATAAAAATATCTTGCAAGAAGTAGCCACTCAAAAGCGTTTGACCATTAAAGGAATTGTCAAAAACCCTATGGACGGGCTTATTAAATACCATCAAACATTATTAACTCAAAATCATGCTTAGAAATTTTTGTTTTATTATTCTAGTGAGCATCTTCTCTTTGAATGCTTCTGCACAGACGAAGTACAAGACTTTTAGCCCTTCTGAAATCAATATGATTACAGATGCAGACTCTAGCAAGTCAATGCGTGTGCTACAAATCACCAATTATGTTGACTCAGTTTTTTTGAGAATGCCTTCTTTGGCTGTCAAACCTGACCCCAATGATACGCTTTTACTCAGCTTTGTCAATCGCCTTTACAAAACAGTACGAGACCCTAACTCTTTGGGAGTGGGCATTGCTGCTCCGCAAGTAGGCATTCCGAGGAGGATTATCTGGGTACAGCGTTTTGACAAAGAGGAGGAGCAGTTTCCATTTGAAGTCTATCTAAACCCTGAGATTACAGAATACAGCGATACCACCAAACTCACGATGGAAGGCTGTTTATCTATTCCTGATTTTCACTCAGAAGTAAAACGCCCTTGTTCTATCGTCATAGAATATGACCAACTAGATGGCACACATCGCCGAGAGACTATCTCAGGCTTTACCTCTGTTATTTTTCAGCACGAAATAGACCACTTAAATGGCATTCTTTACCTTGATCATCTCAAGAAAGAAGTCTATGACCAAAGAAAAAAGGAACAGAAGGAATGAGTGGGTTTTAGGTTGGAAATGTTGTTGCTATCTAGTTTGGAATACGAACCTAGACTAGGTTGAATCTTTTCATTGGTATGAATTTATAATTTAGAGTGGTCTGAACATAAAATCAAAAAGACATAAAAGTATATGAAACCAATTAATTTGACAATAGCATTTTCCTTAATTTTGACATTGGCACTAAATGCTCAAGACAAAGTATTGGAAAAAATTGAGAACAAAACGTGATTTGAGTATGATGGATTTGCAGGAGCATCAATTATTTTTTACGAAGCCTCAAATAGAATCAAAAAAGTAATAAGACAGATTAACGGTTCAGGAGTTCCAGTTATTAGTTCGGGAATATATGACGTTGAAATCAAACAAGATATTATTTTCCTATCTAACGGACTAAATTTAAAGAATTCTGAAAAATTAAAGGATTATCAATATAAATACGACAATACAGCAGGGCATATTATTTCTTTAAGAATTATTAATGAGAAACCAATATTAGAGCTGTTACACACTGGTTACCAACACTTCACTTTTTTTATAACCATATATGTACATAGAAAACATAGGAAATTGCTTACGAAAAGCTTATGTATTAGGTATCAAAGCTTATCATTCTAAGATTCCCAAATGAAAAATTGATGTAAATCATTGAAAATCAAGAAGTAACAACTCTATTATATACTTTGACTGATAAGAGGACAGATGTTAAGACACAAATTGATGTTAAATTATTGTCTAATATTATGATTAAAAATAACGAAATACACAAAGAGGCAGATTTAGTTAAAATTTTGATTGATAAATAAAGATAAGGCAGATACACACAAATCCATTTAGTGCTTACTCTTCAAAAACGATTTTTGAGAGGTTAGCAAAGAAATAAGCGTTTATTTATAGTCATTTTGAAACCAACCATAAGAGTCCAAAGCTTTGTTCGTTTTAAACCCTAAGAGTTTGTATTATCCTTAAATGAAGACCTAGTGGCTATTTCTAAACCCCAATAAAGGAACAGTCCTGAGCAAGGTTTTTTTCAAAAGATACTCTATTAGATGTGTAAGTAACAGTATCAGAATAATTGCTCAGTTTATCCTAAGTAAAACACTCACTATCAGGTTATTACAAATTTATAACTCATCTCTTCCTTAATAACTTCGATAGAAGTAATACTTCTCACCAAAAATGATTATTCTATTAAGACTTTTCAGACATTGCTGCCATTTTGTTTTGATAATCTTTCAACACAAAACTAAAAAAATAAACTGCTGGGACAATGACTACCGCAGCACACATATAATAAGCAAAAGACAATGAAGTGGCTTCAGCAATCATACCTATTAATATAGTTCCTAATCCTACGCCAATATCTACTGCTGAGAAGAAAGTAGAATTAGCAACACCTCTACGATTAGGAGGAACTAGGTTTACAACCATCGTAATCGTAGTAGGCAAAATCACACCTACTCCACAGCCAGTAATAAAAGAAGCTACCACAAAGCCTATGATTTCGTAAGTAGAAGCAATGCCCAGAAGACCCAGTGTCAGCATCGTGAAGCCAAAAGCCATCACACGAGCAGGGCCTCTTTTATCCATCTCTGCTCCCGCAAACGGGCGAACTACTGTAAGCCCAACTGCATAGACTATAAAAAAAATTGCTCCACTGTCCAAAAGTGGATTTCCTGTCTGTATGCCTGTTTCTTTCATATACAGTGTAATAAAAGAAATCAAACCTCCAAAAATACCAGAGCATATCATTGAGATAAACGAAGCAGGCAATACACTCGCCTCAAAAAGCATGTCTTTGCTTAGTCTTTTACGTACAGGTGCTTGTCCGTGAGATACAATCTGCGGATACTTCACAAAATTAGCCAACAATAAAGCAAAGGCTATGATACAGGTTGACAAATAAAATAATTGCACATAAGAAATCTTCTGAATCAAGATTAACCCCAATACAGGGCCTAAAGCCATCGCAATAGTAAAAGACATTCCAAAATAACCAATGCCTTCACCTCGTCTTTCCATAGGCACTATATCAGAGGCAATTGTATTTCCGCCAGTAGTAATCATTCCCCAAGTAAGCCCATGAGCAAATCTCAATATAAATAATGTCCACAATACCGTTACCCAAGCATAGACAGGCATTATCAGTACAAATAAAAATAAACCGACTAAGTAAGTAGATTTTCGTCCAACAGTATCTAAAGCTACTCCAGTAATAGGTCTAGAGAACAAAGCTGAAAGAGTATAAATGCCGATAATGTATCCAATTTCGGTTTTACCTGCCCCCATCACCTTCTCAGCAAAGAGAGGTAATATAGGAATAAGAAGGAATGACCCTGCTGACATAAACAAGTTGATGCAAGTCATTATGATAAAGTTGCGAGTCCAGAGTATGGGTTTTGAGGAAGAAGTGGTAGGAGTAGATAACATATTCTAAGAATAATACAAAAAAATAAAAGTTTTTGAATAGTATAAAACACAAAAATAAAGAAAATGTTTGAAAAAATATTTTTTTGATAAGAAGTGAAATGGAGAGTTGATTTTCTAAATATTTAGATTGGGATTTTTTGAAATTATATTTTGTGTTTATTTCTTTTGAAAAATAATATTTGTTTTTTGTTTGATTTATTTTCTGAAATCATTTTTTTGTTTGTTTACTTCATTTTTTAAATGAACGATGAAACAAGCATGACTCAAAATTTAGGGCAATCTACAATCATTTATTTTAGATAATGCAAATTTTATTATGTTAAAATGGCTAATGTTAAGAAATATTAATATAGCACAATAAATTACTTAACAATTATTTAAAAATAAGGTGATTATTAGAAAAATTCAAAAGCTTACCTTTGCATTGAATTTTAACTTATAACATAAAATTATTTTTTGGTATGAAAAAGATTTTACAAATTTTAGGATTAGCTCTCAGCTTATGTCTTGTGGTTCACACTGCACAAGCACAGGGGGTTACTACTTCTAGTATGAATGGATATGTAACCGACTCAAAAGGAGACATTTTGCCAGGTGCTACAGTAGTAGCTGTTCATACACCCTCTGGAACTCAATATGGAGTTTCATCAAATACAGAAGGGCGTTTTAATATCCCCGCAATGCGTGTCGGAGGTCCTTACAAATTAACAATTTCGTTTGTAGGATACAAAGAACAAGTGATTGAGAATATCAATCTTAACCTAGGCAATGCTACAACATTAAATGTGAAATTGCCAGATGAATCAACAGAATTAGGCGAAATAGAGGTAATAGCAGACAGAAACGATACTTTTAGTTCTGATCGTACTGGTGCTGCAACCAATATCTCTACCGAAACTATCAATTCTTTGCCTACCATTAATCGTTCTATCAATGACTTTACTCGTTTGACTCCTCAAGCAAATGGTCGTTCGTTCTCAGGTCAAGATAGCCGTTTTAACAACATCAGTATTGATGGTTCTATTTTTAATAACAGCTTTGGTTTATCTGACCAACCAGGTGGTCGTACAGGACAATCCCCTATCAGTTTGGATGCTATCCAAGAAATCCAAGTAAATTTGGCTCCTTATGATGTGCGTCAGGCTGGTTTTACGGGTGCAGGTATCAATGCCATTACTAGAAGTGGTACGAATGACTTCTCTGGCTCATTGTTTTATACTTTTCGTAATCAGGGTCTCTTAGGAAAGGAAGCACGAGGTGCAGAAGTAATAGCAAATAATTTTAATACTTATCAGACTGGTTTCCGTTTAGGTGGGCCTATTATTAAGAATAAACTGTTTTTCTTTGTAAATGGTGAGTTTGAGCGTGAAACTGCCCCTGCTACTCCTTTCTTAGCAAGCCGACCTGGCTTAACAGGTACTAACGTAACACGGGTATTAGCTTCTGACCTAGATGCTTTGAGTTCTTATTTGAGCGATAACTTTAATTACCAGACAGGTCCTTATGAAGGATATGATTTTCAGGTACGTAGTGATAAATTATTAGCCAAACTAGATTATAACATCAATAAGAACCACAGAGCAAGCATTCGTTATAGCTATTTTACCTCAGAAAATGATGTTTTAGTAAGTAATAGTGCATCATTAGGTAGAGGAAGTCGCCGTGGTACTATTAATTCATTGAACTTTGCAAACTCTAACTATGCTCAAACTGAGACTATTCACTCTGTAGTAGCTGAGCTAAACTCTACCTTTGGTGGTAAAATGTCTAATAACCTTATCGTAGGCTATACTTATCAAAATGAAGATCGTGGGCAGAAAGGTTCTTTCTTTCCATTAGTAGAAATTCTAGGAAACACTGATAATATCAATTACACTACTTTTGGTTTTGAGCCATTTACACCAGGCAATCAGCTAAATTATTCTACTTTTCAGTTACAAGATAATTTTACTTATTATGCCAACAAGCACACCATTACAGCTGGTTTTAACCTAGAAAGACTTTCTTTCGAGAATGTGTTCTTCCCAGGTTCACAAGGGGTTTGGGTATTTAATACCTTGGCTGATTGGTACACTGCAGCCGATGCTTACATAGCTAATCCAAGTATCACTACCTCACCAGTGCCAGTTAATCGCTTTCAGTATCGTTTCTCTGCTTTGCCTGGCGGTGCAGAACCTGTGCAGCCTACCAAAGTAACCTACACAGGTTTATATGTTCAAGATGAATATGCCGTAAACTCCAGATTTAATCTTACTTATGGAGTTCGCCTAGATATTCCTTTCTTTGGTGATACTGGTTTCCGAAATCAAGCTGTAGAAGGACTAGATTTCCGTGATGCTGATGGAGAAACTTACCAAACTCGTACAGACAAGCTTCCTGACCCAAAAGTTTTAATTTCTCCTCGTGTAGGTTTTAACTGGGATGTCTTTGGTAATAAAACTACTCAAGTACGTGGTGGGACAGGTATATTTACAGGTCGTCCTCCTTTTGTTTGGATTTCTAACCAAATTGGTAATAATGGAGTATTGACAGGTTTTATTGAGCAGGATAATACTACTGCATATCCTTTCCGTCCAGATCCAACTACTTTCTTACCTAGCGATCCATCTGCTTTCTTACCTACTACAGTGCAGTTAGCCTCTACTGATCCAAATTTTAGATTTCCTCAGATTTGGAGAACTAATATAGCAGTAGATCAAAAACTACCTTGGGGCTTAATCGGTACTGTGGAGTTTATCTTTAACCAAAATGTAAACGGAATTCAGTACATTAATGGTAACTTAGAGGAATCAACAAGCAACTTCCCTGGACCTGATGACCGCCCTCGTTTTCCTGGTATGGGTGCAAATGGATTACTTTCAGGTACTGCTTTAAATCAAGCAATTCGTGTTAATGATAACATCAGCGATAATACTACCCTTACCAATACAAGTGAAGGATACTCTTATAGTTTGACTTTCCAATTGGAGAAGGCTTTCAAAAAAGGATTCTATGCAAAAGTAGCCTACAACTATGCACAGTCTAAAGATTTACTTTCTGCAGGTTCTATTGCAAGTGGTTCTTTTACTGGTATTCGTTCAGTACGTGGTAATAACCTTCCTGATTTATCTTTCTCTGACAATGACCAACGCCACCGCATCATAGGTGCATTATCATACCGTAAAGAATATGGTAAATTTGGAGCTACTGAGTTTTCATTGTTCTATTCTGCCTTTAACCAAGGGAGATATACCTACACTTACGATGGTGATATGAATGGTGATGGTATTTTTGGTAATGACTTACTATTTATACCTAATGATGTTGCAGACTTAAACTTTGAAGCAAATGGAGCAATTACTCCTGCCCAACAAGCATCTGCTTTCAACGCATTTATTAATGCTGATCCTTACCTACGTGAGAAAAGAGGAAACTATGTAGAGCGCAATGGTGCTTTCTTGCCTTGGCTTTCAAGAATAGATATTTCTGTGGTACAGGAGTTTTTCATCAATCTAGGCGAAAAAAGAAATACCATCCAATTCAGAGCAGATATTCTTAACTTTGGTAACATGCTCAACAGTGATTGGGGCGTAAGTGAGTCACTTATTCAGGCTTCCCCTTTAATAGCACGTGGTGTAGTTACTCAAGCCAACGTGGATGCAGGCTTGCATCCAGCTGAACGCTTAGGACAGCCAAGATATAGAATGCAAACTACTAACCTGAATGGTATTACTGTGCCTGTGTTGGCTGACAACACTCGTTTCAATGCGAGTATAGCCCAAGTATGGCAGTTACAATTCAGTATTCGTTATATCTTTAACTAATACAATGATAGACTAAATGTCTAATTATATTTTACAAAAAAAGCCCCGCCTTTCAGCAGGGCTTTTTTTGATATAAAAAAAATATTTTTGAAAAAAACGACTTTTATTAGAAAACTGCGTATATTTAAGCGGTAATATTGTTTTATTTTGTTATTTGTATTATGAACATTTTCGTTTCCAATCTCTCTTTTAGAATGAGTGATACTGATTTGGAAGAAATCTTTGCTGAATACGGCGAAGTAGAGTCTGCCAAAATTATTAAAGACAAAATCACGAGTAAATCCCGTGGATTTGGCTTCGTAGAAATGCCCAATGATGACGAAGCTACACAAGCTATTGAGTCTCTTGATGAGCATGAAATTGAAGGGCGTATGTTAAAAGTAAAAAAAGCAAACCCGCGCACATAAGATTGAATTTTCTATCTTATTTTACTATCAAGGACAGTTTCTAGTATAGAAGTTGTCCTTTTTTTATTACTCATTTTTTACTTAAAATCCAGTATTTTTTCTAGTGGCTCTAACAGCTTGATTATTAGGAACAATAATTAGATAAAGTGACAAGTTAGTTTAGATAAAATACTCATTATCAGATAATTAAGAACTCATCATTCATAGCTTATATCTCATAACTCACTAAGATATAATTTCCTATCATAATTTGTATATACACCTATGTTTTCTTTCAAAAAATGATTAGAATTGCATATTATAAGTGAAAACAATAATTAAGAACAAGCTAATAGGATTTCTTAGCTCATCTCTACCATGAAAAAACAGCATATTATCGAATGGCAAGAAAAAGGACTCATCTCCGAAAAAGAGGTCATTTTTGATGTAAACACATTTAACCCTAATACTTTTCCCGAAAATCCATTTGATTACATCCCTCTTATTGCAAGTGATAAAGGGATAGAAGTACTTGATTCTATCAATCAAGGCAAAGAAGTAGCTATCATCGGTGCAGGTTGTGCTGGGCTTTGTGCTGCGTATGAGCTAATGAGAGTGGGGCTAAGACCTGTCATATATGAAGCCTCTGACCGAATCGGAGGACGGACATACACTTATCGCTTTGAAAAAGACCCCCAAGCTTATGCAGAGATAGGGGCAATGCGTGTGCCTACTTTTCATGATACTATTCAGTGGTATATGGATTATTTTGGCGTGAGAAGAAAACCTTTCCCTTCTCCTTTAAAGGTGCCGACAGTGATTTATTTTGATAGAAAACGCTATGATGTACCAGCAGGAGGAGAACTACCGCCCGAGATTCAGGCAGTTACTCAAAACTGGGATGACTTGGTGAATCCTATCATGCAGCATCTGGATGAAGTACAAAATCAACCAGAAGAATTTTCCCGTCGCTGGCAAGAGCTTGTCAAAAAATATGAGCATAAAAGTATATATCAAGTACTGTATGAAGCAGGCTGGTCTAAAAGTTTGATAGACAGCTTTGGTTCTATAGGAGCTGGTGGGGCAGGTTTTGGACCATTTTATCACCAAGTGAGCTTTGTAGAGCCTTTGCGAATCATCGTAGCAAAGTGGTGGGGTGAAGTAGAAGAGGTGATAGGAGGGATTGAGCAAATTCCATTTCAATTTTGGGATACAGAAGTAGAAACTAGTTTTTGGGGAAAAACCTCTGTAAAAGCACTTAATTATGGCTCTCCCCGCAAAGGAGTGGTAGAGATTGAAACAACAGATGATGGAATATTCCTCACTGATGCAGAAGGTAAGCTTGATAAATATGAAGCTATCATTGTTACCTGTACTCCTCGCAACTTAGAGATGAGTATTAAGATAAACCGCCCTACCTTTTCAGAAGAAGTCTGGAATGCCATTCGCAATGCTTACCTCATCCCTGGAGGGAGAATCTGTATCCGAACCAAGACAGCCTTTTGGAAAGAACATCCTGAGTTACTCTCTTGCACAGTAACAGATGAGCCACTTACTCACTTATATTTATTTGATTTTGAAGATACCAAATCAGGAGTGATTTGTCTTAGTTATACCTTAGGAATCACTGCTATTAAATTTGATGCCTTTGATGACAATGGCAAAGTAGAAAATGTCTTGCGTGAATTAGAAAAAATATACAGCCTCGAAACGGTCAAAATGATTAGAGAACAAATGGTAGAAGCTCCTGTATGTTTTTCTTGGGAAGAAGCTTCAGGTTATAATGGCTCATTCAAAATGCCTGTGCCAGGCTTTAATATTGATGATATTATTCTTTTTTCACAAGGTAAGTTTAAGCCTGATGGCACAAAAGTTTCTGATTATGACACTCATCCAGATGTAGGCGTTTATCTTGCAGGTGACTGCGTGGGTTGGTCGAGTGGGTGGATAGAAACTGCTTTGCACACAGGCATAAATAGTGCTTTATCAGCTATATATAAGCTTAATAGAGATAAAAAAGAAATCTAGCAAATTTGTTAATATTTAATGATTTAGTCATAAAATACCTTGATACCCTAATAATTTAATAAATTTGTGTGTTAAGCTTTCATTTGTTTTGATATAATACTATTTTAAACAGACCTAAGGTCTAACAAAGTAAACCTATCAAACCAAAAACATAGTTCAAAACCAATTTGTGAGCATGAATCAAATTATATATAAAGTATTGCTTGTTTTTTTTTGGATAGGATGTGCTGCTAATTTACTTTTAGCACAAGAAAACGAACGATTAGGAGTAAAAGACATGACTCCTATTTTGTCAGAAGACTTGATTAATCAAAATGTAAGCATCGCCTCTAAAAGCCTTGAAAGTATTTATGATGCACCAGGGGTGATTACAGTGATTACTTCTACTGAGATTGAGCGTTTTGGAGCTAATAATCTCTTAGAAATATTAGAAAGAGTAGCAAGTGTATATTCGGTGGGGTCTTATTTTGCACCTAACAATGTATTGAGTATTCGGGGTGATTTGGCTACTCCTTATAATAACCACGTATTGATTCTGCTCAATGGTCGTCCTACTCGTGAAAATCTCTTTGGTGGGATAGATTATCCTATTTATCTAGCACTCCCCTTGCAAGCTATAGAAAATATTGAAGTCATCAGAGGCCCAGGCTCAGTCTTATATGGTACGAATGCCTATTCGGGAGTGATTAATATTATTACCAAAGATGTAGTAGAAGAACAAACCCAAATTGGTTTTGATTATGGCTCATTTAATACCTATAGCTTTCAAGCACTCAATACCAAGATTAAAGACAAGCTAAAAATCACCTCTACTATGCGTTACTTTGGTCAGGATGGCTGGAGACACGAAGCTACAGGAGAAGATGGAAATCCACTCAACTATGATGCCTTTCAAAATAACCTTGGAGGAATGGTCAATGTGAAATATAACCAGTTGAATATCAATTCATTCGTAAGCTATAGTTCTCAGGCAAGCACAGGCGTACTGCCTATAGATAACATATTAGGGGTTGGCATCAGAAATAGATCCATCAATACAGTAAGAGCTTTTTTTGATGTTGGATACAATTTTGACCTTTCTAAAAAACTAAATATCTCTACCAATGCTACTTACAACAGCATGCGTACACGTTTCTCTAATCCATCAGGCGATTTTGTAGGCAATAGTCAAGATTTATTGCTAGAAGGCACAGCTTTTTATTCAGTACTTTCTAATCTGAATATTGTGATAGGTTCTTCGGGTTACATTCAATCAGGAGTCGCAGAGATAGGGGATGATGTAGGGAGAGGAGTAGCACCTTATAATAAATTTTGGTACAATGCCTATTCACAGCTAGATTACAGTCTGCCTTTTAAAAATAAATTTAAGATGAAACTCACTGCAGGTGCACAGTATAACAAACCTTCCAATGTCAATGGAAGTTTTGTGCCTCGCCTAGGTCTTATCACAGATTTCAATAAAAACTTAGGTTTAAAACTACTGTATGGGCAAGCGTTTCGTGCGGCTTTCGAGGCTGAAAATAATCTCAGAGATGAGCCAGTGCTAGTCGGTAACCCAGTTTTATTACCCGAAAGAGTAACTACCTTTGATGTTCAAGCCTTTTATACCAAGGG
>Ga0163144_10025431_pt1 | contig 11561 bp, 7 predicted proteins | sample OliLak19BULKMAT1_FD_123175 | JGI IMG/M metagenome (GOLD analysis project Ga0163144, IMG submission 123175) | Freshwater microbial mat bacterial communities from Lake Vanda, McMurdo Dry Valleys, Antarctica - Oligotrophic Lake LV.19.BULKMAT1 | ecosystem: Environmental > Aquatic > Freshwater > Lake... | reverse complement strand
TTGCCCCTTGGCAGGGGCGGGCTTTCACCCCCTCCCTGCCTCCCCCGCTGGGGGAGGAGTTTTCTTGTAAGTAAGTCCTCTCGGGGGAGGATGGTCGAGCGTCCTTTTGTAGCTGGCTGCACATCGCATGCGCGGTGAGCGAAGACCTGCGGGTTGTTTGGGTCGCGTAAGAGGTTGGGTTTTTCGGACCCCGCCGGTGGCGTGGGTGTACCGCGCTTGACCCGAACTCCCCTCAATTCCCTCCAAAAGCCCCCTTTCCAAGGGGGTTGGGGGTGCCTCTGGGGGAGGTTCCCTGCGCGGGAGCGCAACGAATGAGGCTCAAAAAGAAGTAATGAATCTTGAGGGGGGTGCACGCGACTCCTATCGACGCCATCGGAAAGCCCCCCTTTCCAAGGGGGGTTGGGGGGTGCCTCAACCGACGACGTCAAGTGCAGTCGACTACACCGCCGCACACCGCCATACCCCCCTCGCGAGGGGGGCTGGGGGGTCTCTTCACCATCTACCGCCCATCACGGATTCCATGCGTGACTCGCGCCGCACATCGACGCGGCCGACGACGACGCGCTCTCCGCTCAGCGTGAACGGGACCGCTCGGCGCGTGCCGTAGGCGTTGACCTGGATGGTGCCGCTGATCGGCATCGCATCGCCGCTGCGCGCGCGCACGACCTCGATGACGTAGCTGCCGACGGTCGCGCTGCCCATGCCGAGCAGCTCGTGGCTCGCGCTCGCTGCGTCCTGCGCGAACACCGACGTGCGGCCGCCCATCCACGAGAGGCGCGTGCCCTGCGGCGTGACCAGCGTGAGGTCGACGTCCGCGCCGCCCGACCAAGTCGCGTCGAGCGTGATCTCGCCAGTGCGACGATCTGCCGGCGGGCCGGCGAGAGAGGCGCTCTCTGCGCGCGCACGGAGCGCGGTGTCGCTGACCGACTCGAGCAATCGGCGACCGGAGTCGGGACGGCCGAGCGCGCGCTCGCAGCGGACGGCTGCACCGAGCGCAGCGGCGTCATCCGCGGCGATCTCGGCGAGCGCGACGCGGTGCGCACACGCGCGCTCCGCCATGCCGGCGCGCTCGAAGGCCCGCGCGAGGCGCTCGTGTAGGGTGCGGTCGTCGCTGCGCAGATCGACGATGCCGGTGAGCAGGCGCAGCGCTTCGTCGCGCTTGCCCTGGCGACCGACGACATCGGCGAGATAGGTCAGCGCCTCCGGGTCGAGCGCGTCGCGGCCGAGCCACTTCTCGGCGATCTCCGCGGCGCGCGGCAGGTTGCCGGCGCGTGACAGCGCGCGCACCAAGTCGCGATGCCGATCGCGGCTGTCCGGCGCTGCGCTGAGCGCGCTCTCGGCCGTGGTCACCGCGTTCGTCTCACGCGTATCAGGCGTGGTGCTCATCGCGACGTCGCCGACCTTGAAGTAGACGCGCCGCATCCAGCGACCGCCGTTGCCTGGCATCGGGCCGCGCATCGGTGTGGGCGTCGCGCCCATCGGCTCCGCGACCACCGTGTCGTCCATCACTGCGCGCTCCGGCGCTGGCGCCATGGGAGGAGGAGCCGCAGCCTGAGACGCCACCGGCGCCGACCGGCGTTCCGCGCGTGCTCGCTCTCTGGGCATCGCGTCTGCCTCACCTGCAGCCAGGTCGCCGTTGCTCTCGCGCGAATCTGCGCGCAGGCCGCCGTAGCCCGCCGCGCTGCCGCGACCGACACCGCCGCCAGCTGCACCCGTGCCGGCAGCTCCGAGCACGGCGAGCGACGCCTCCAACATCGTGCCGCTCGCCTGCTCCTCGGTGCCGGTCGAGTCGGTCGAGTCGATGCTGTCTTCGCCGGTCCACTGCGCGACCGGCTGCTCGCGATCGATGCCGAAGGCGCGCAGCATCTGCTCGCTCTCGAGCACCAGCAGCGAGGTCTCGCGTGACATCACGCCAAAGCCCTTCGACAGCGCGACGATACGATCGCGATCGGCCGCCGTGCCCGAGAGCTCGAGCTTCGCGATCTCGCCCGCCGCCCACAGCCGCGGCACGAACAGATTGCCCGCCGCCGTCGACGCGCGGAGCGTCACCGGATAGCGATCCATGTACGCCTGGCCCGCGACCTTGCCGCGCAGCACGATCTCGCCGCTCACATCGGCGCGCGTGAGGCGGCCGGTGACGATGACCTCTTGGCCCGCGCGGATCGTCGGCAGGCGCGCCGGCGAGACGTCGACGATGCCCTCCGGCAGCTCGAGCGCCGCGCCCTCGAGCGACGTGCCGTACGTGGTCTCGAGCACCGCGAGCGCGGCCGCGCCGGTGCGCTCACCGGGCACGTACGGCACGTAGTGACCGCCGCCCGAGCGCGCGATCGCTGCGAGCACCTGCGTGTCGGCGTCGCCGCCGATGCCGACGGTGGTGAAGCTCATCGTCGGATCTTGCGCGAGCGCGTCGGTCTCCGCGGCGATCGACGCGACGCGACGCGGTCCGACCGACGCGAGTCCGTCGCCGAAGTAGACGACGCGCAGGTCGCGGCCCTCGCCGCGCTTGCCGTCGAACGCGTGCGCGCCGTTGCGCAGCGCCGCGACGATGTCCGACGCGCCAGCCGGCCGAATCGCCGCGAGCCAGTTGCTCAGCGCCGTCGCGCTCTGCGCCGAGGGCACGCGCGGATCGGTGCTCTCCGCGCGGCAGGTCGAGTCACACGCGAGCAAGACGAAGCGATCGCGGCGGTCCATCTCCGAGACCATGCCGGCGACGAGCCGCTGTGCGCGGGTAAAGCGCTCACCGACCATCGACTGCGAGGCGTCGATCACGAACACGAAGTCGCGCGGCTTGTTCTCCGCGAACGCCGGCAGCTCCGGCCGCAGCGTGAACGCGACGTACGGACGCGTGTCAGTCGAGAGTCCGTTCTGCGCCGTAGCGCGCGTACACGCCGAGCGCTGCGCGTCGGAGCGCGCGGTGCCGCTGCACGCGTCGGTGTCGCCCGAGGGCACGGCGACAGTCCCTTGGTACGTGAACGCGCGCAGCTCCGAAGCGCCCTCCGGCGTCGCGTATTCGAGCACGAGATCGCCGGCCGGCAGAAAGCCTTGCGCCGAGTACGTGATGTGCTGCGCAGAGCCCTCGCTCGCGTTGCGCGTCTCGTAGCCACGCGTCGTCACGCTCGAGGCGCCGGTGATGCGCGCGTCGAGATCGAAGCGACCGACGCGCAGCGACGGATCACTGCCGAACGGCAGCGGATAGACGTAGCGACGTCCCTCGCCGTGCGGCGCGACCGTCTGGGTGTAGCCGATGACGATGCGGCGCTCGCCGTGCGCGGGGATCGGGAAGATGCGCAGCTCGAAGCGCCCGCCACGCTGCCACTCGAGCAGCGCCGGATCGCGCCACGGCCCGGGGACCCAGACGTACTCTTCGTGCGCCGCGCGCTGCGCCGGCCGCGTCGCGTTGCGGATCACGCCGCGCCAGATCTTGGACGCGCGATCCTTCTCGACGAACGCGCCTTCTTCCATGCGCCCCTCCATGTCGAGCGCGAGCCGCGAGATCTGCGCGTCGGGCGGCAGCGGGAAGCGATAGATGCCCTCGAGCTCGTCGTCGCTCTCGTTGCGGAACACCTCTTCGATCTCGGTGCGCGCGACGTTGCCGACGATGCGCACGGTCACCTTGTGGCTCGCCAGCGCGAGCGGACGCTCTTCGGTGCGATCGCCCGGCTTCTTCGCGCGCAGCTCACCGAGCCCGGCGATCGGCGCGTCGCCCGACACGCTGTCGACGCGCGGCGTCTCGAGCTCCGACCAGCCGACGGCGCCGGCGAGATCGAGGGTCGCCGCGACGCTCGGCGCGCCCTGCTTGCCGATCACGCCCTCTTGGCCGACCTTCACCTCGGCGCTCTGCCCGCTGCTGTTGCGCACGCGCACCGCGCCGCGCGTCACGCGCACGCTCGCCGATTCATCCGTCGCGGCGAGCACGAACTTCGTGCCGAGCACCTCGACCTCACCCGTCGGTGTGCGGAACAGCGCGTGCGGCGCCGTCTCCGCGAGATGCGCGACATCGGCGAGCACCTCACCGCGCGGCATCGTGAACGCGCGCGCCGTCGTCGCATCGAGCGTCAGCTCGGTGCCGTGGTTCATCACGATGGTCGTGCCCTCGCTGAGATCGAGCCGCACCCGCGTGCGAGCATCGGTGCGCAGCGTCGCGCCCGGCGTGAACTGCGCGCCGGCCGTCGCCTCGGTGAACGCGCTCGCGCCCTGCGCGCGAATCTCGAGCCCGGTGTGCCCATCCGCCGCTGCGCGCGCGATCTGCGCCACACGCCCGCCGCCATCTGCACGCGCCACCGTCGCCGACGTGTTGCCGCCGCTCGTCGCGCTGTTGCTGTTGCTGCCAGCGACCACCGCGATCACCAGCGCAGCCGCGGCCGACAGACCGACGGCCCACACCAGCACGCCGCGCTTCTTCGGCGCCTTCGCGCGGCTGAGCGGTGCGACGTTCGACTGCGCTGCGGGCGACCGCGCTGCGCTGTTCTGCTGCGCTGCGCTGTTCTGCTGCGCAGCGCTGTTCGTCGGGAACGGCCCCGCGACGGCTGCGGGCGCGCTCACTGCCGCTGCGCTCACTGCGGGTACGCTCGCCGCTGGGCCACGCGCTGCGAGCGCGTCGAGCAGGCGCGCCTCGAGGTCCGGCTGCTCGACGTAGTCGTCACCGGCGCCTGCCGTCAGATCGGCGGCGTGTCGCGCTTCGTGCCGCGCATCGCGGCAGCTGTCGCACGCAGCCAGGTGCTCTGCGTGGCGCTTGAGCGCTGCCGCATCGCCATCCACGATCGCCGCGAGATCATCGCGGACCGCCTCACACTGCGCTGTCGTCGTCGTAGTCATCGTGACGCCTCATCAGAAAGGAGCGACCGCAGGCTCTCGAGCGCCCGGCTCGCGCGCTTGCGCGCAGCGGCCTCGTCGATCCCGCAAACCACCGAAATTTCGCGAAAACTGAGCCCGCCCTCGTAGCGCAGCAGGACCGCTTCCCGCTCGCTCGGCTTGAGCTGCTCGAGCGCGGCGCGGACCTTGATCGCGCGCCGTCGTGTCTCGAGCAGCTCGTCGGGCAGCCGTGAGTCTGCGGCGGCGTCGTGCACCAGGCGCAGCCGTCGATCTTGGCGGCCACGCGTCTCGAGGCGCCGCGCGCACATGCGTCGCGCGATGCCGAACAGCCACGCGCGGATGCTCGCCTCGCCGCGCCACTGCGCCATCCCATCGTGCGCCGCGATCAGCGACTCCTGCACTGTCTCGTCGGCCTCTGCCTGCGATGAGAGCATCGCCATGCAGAGCCGCCCGAGCGCTGCGCCATGCTCGCGCGCGCAGAGCGCCACGGCATCGCGGTAGGCCCCAGCGCGCACCAGCGCACCGATGGGATCGACCGTCTCGTCTGGTCCAGGTGTCGCTTCGAGAGCCATCATCATCCCCCAGGTGGCCGTGACTGGCCGTTGCGTGACCGAAAAAGATTGCGCGCCTTCGATCGAGTTCCGTCGACGCGAGAGCTGGCGACGGATCCCGAGCTGCCCGAACCGCACAGACGCGCGAGCACCGCTTTGGGTCGACAAGTCCCGCGCCGAGAGTACCTGCGCGGCAGCCCCCAGAGGAAATCCCCATGACCGAACACGTCGCGACGCTCTCTTGGAAGCGCAACACGCCGGACTTTGCCTACCCAACCTACGTGCGCGACCACGAGCTCACGCTCGGCCCCGCGAAGACCGCACTGCACGCATCGTCAGCGCCGACCTATCTCGGCAATGCCGCGCTGCCGAACCCCGAGGACCTGCTCGTCGCCGCGCTGTCGAGCTGCCACATGCTGACGTTCTTGGCGGTCGCCGCAAAAAAAGGCTTCATCGTGGACTCGTATGAAGACGAAGCCGTCGGCACGCTCGAGAAGAACGCCGAGGGCCGCATCGCGGTGACGCGCACGGTGTTGCGCCCGCGCATCGTATACGGCGGAGAGAAGCGCCCCGACGCCGACGCCGAGCAGGCGCTGCACGAGTCCGCACATCGCGGCTGCTTCATCGCCAACAGCGTGAAGACCATCGTCACCGTGGAGCCGCGCGCCTGAGCAGGAAGCCGTCGTCGACCTCGTCCCAACAGGGCGCGCGCCTGCCACTGATGCGATCTGCCCCGTGACGATCGTGCAACGCGGTGATACCGTCGGCCCTTCGTTTGCGAAGGGAAATCACATGACTTTCGAGAAGACTGCAAATCGCTTTGGCGCCGTCGCGCTGCTCATCGCCGCGTCGCTCGCCGCCGTCGGCTGTGGCGACGATGATGCTGGCACCGCGCCCGCGACCGATATGGGCGGCGGCTCCGACATGAACCGCGCCGATCTCGGCGGCGGCGACGTCGACCTCGGCATATCGGCCGATCTCGGTGCGCCGCTCGACATGCCCGCAGCGGCTGACGCCGGCGCGGCTGTCGACGCCGCGTTTCCGACGGGCACGCTGACGATCAACGGCGAGCTCACCGAGCTCACCGCGACCGGGCGCGGCGGCCTGATCGACGGCGCCAGGGTCTGTGTGATCGAGCCCGCCGGCGGTCCGTGCGTCACTAGCGCGGCGGACGGCACGTTCACCGCGACGGGTATCCCGGCCGACACGGAGATGCTCCTCGAGCTCACCAAAGACGGCTTCGTGCCCGCGCTCGCCACCGTGACCAGCGGCACCGTCGACGTCGACTTCTCCTACCTGATGGCGCGGCGCACGACGGTCGCGACGCTCGGCTTCGTCATCAGCGAGACCATCATGCCGACCAAGGGCCAGATCTTCATTCAGACCGGCGCCGCCGCCGGCGTCTCCGTCACGCTCACGCCGACCAGCGGCGCGGGACCGTTCTACGCCACCGCCGGCGGCGTCCCGAGCCGCACGCTCACCGAGACGACGACCTCCGGTACCGCGATCTTCGCCAACGTCGATCCGGGCGACTACGTCGTCACCTTCTCGCACGCGACGCTCACCTGCACGCCGACCGGCTTCGCCTGGACCGGCACCGTCGCGGAGACGACGCGCCTCCCAGTGCAAGCCGACCACATCACGTCGACCGTCGTCGACTGCATGTAGCTGCTTCGTGCGTGCGGCGGCCGATGCTTACGAGGCCGTCGCCGCACGGGAATGCCAAGCTCCGTTCAGTCGCCGCGCATCGTAGTGCCGACGAGCGCGCCACCGGCGATGTACGTGCCGGTGTCGGAGCCCGGCAGGATGTCGTACGTCGCGTCGAACGCGTACGGCACGAGCTCGAGCGCGGCCACCGTCGCGTCGCCGAGCCGCGTGCCCAGCGTCAGCGTGCGGAACGGGGCGCCCTCGGCCGTCGGATGCCCCTCGCTCATCTCGACGACGCGCCCGCTCGAGAGCGTGATGCGCACGACGTGGTGGCTCGTGACGGGGATCCGCTGCGTCGCGCGGATCGGCACGATGCGCAGCACGCCTTCGTCGACGCTGAGCACGAGATCGCCGGTGTGTAGCTCGCTGATCGGCCGCTCGCCGTCAGGCGTCGCGACCATCGTGTCGGGCGACGCGCAGACCGCGCCCCAGGCGCAGCTGAACTCCGCGCTGGTGCAGATGCCGCCCGCGCCCGGTTCGCTTGGGCGATTGCAGCGAGGCCGCGCCGCATCGGCGCAGTTCGCGTCGGTGTTGCAAGCGGTCGTGCACAAGTAGTTCTCGACCGGCCCACCCGCCGGACAGGACAGGCACGAGGTGCCCGGGACGAGCGCGCAGCTCCCCGGCGCGTTGCCGCCGCAGAGCGGACCCGCGTCGACATCGGCGGCGTCGACATCGCCCGCGTCCGCGATCGCGGCTGCGTCCGTGTCGCCGGCGTCGCGGCGCCCGGCGTCTGTCTCGCCGCCGTCGACGTCACCGCCGAGATCGCGTCCGGCATCGGCGGCCGGAACGTCGTCGCCCCCACATCCGCTCATTGCCGCGACTCCGAGCAGCACTACGTGCAAGCCAATGATTCGATGGTTCATGAAAGCCTCCTCACAGAGCGTCTACACGCAGCGGATTCTCGTCAAGCGAGATGGGCGTCGCGTGGTTCTTCTTGCCGCGCTTCGGATAGACCGAGATAGCGCGACCTCCTACGGACCTCCGAGCGCTGCGGGATAGGCGTGCCGACAGCAGCCGTCGCTACGGCTTCGGGGCGTCGGCGTTGACTTCTCCGCGGGGCTCCGCCAGCGTTCGGCGGTGAATCGGAGGTCCTACGCGCACGCGCTATCCGGGCGACGGCGCGGTCACCGGGGCGCTCGTCTATTTCATGTTGCGGAGCGCGACGGGTCGAGCATCGCACGCGCGTCCTCGCCGCCGATGCGCCGCGAACGGTGTCGTGTCTGCATGTTCGCGCGGCTCGTGCTCGCGATGCTCGTGCTCAGCGGCTGTGATGCGCGCGGCTGTCATTCGCGCGGCAGTGATTCGCGCGGCAGTGATTCGCGCGGCAGTGATTCGCGCGGCAGTGATTCGCGCGGCAGTGATTCGTTCGCACGATCGAGCGCGCGCGATGATGTATCCGAAGAGTCGATGCGCGGTGCGCCGGCGAGCGTTCGGTCGGGGCCGCCCGACGTGCTCGTCGTCACCATCGACACGGCGCGCGCGGATCGCTTTGGCGCGTATGGCTACGCGACAGCGCGTACCCCGGTGTTCGACGCGCTCGCGGCGCGTGGCGTCCGCTACCTCCACGCGACGACGCCCACGCCGCTCACCGTCCCCGCGCACGTGACGCTCTTCACCGGCCTTCACCCCGCGGTGCACGGCAGCGAGGTCAACGCGCCGCCGCCCACGCCGCTCGCAGGGCACACGCGGCCGCAGCTGCTCGCCGAGGAGTTTCGTGCTTTCGGTTACCGTACCGCTGCGTTCGTCGCGTCCGGGATCCTCGCGCCGCGCTTCGGTCTGAGCGATGGGTTTGCGACGTACGACGCGCCGCCCATTGGCGTCCGCGAGCTGCCTGCCACGGACCGGGTCGAGCGCGCGCTCGCGTGGGTCGACACGCCGTCAGGGCTTCCGCTCGACGCGCCGTTTTTTCTGTGGCTGCACTTCATGGAGGCGCACTCCCCACACATCGATCCCGCGACGGCCGCTATTGGCCCGGGGGCGTACGACGGCGAGCTCGCGGCGGTCGATGACGCGCTCGGCGTGTTGTTGGCGGGGCTACGCGCGCGCGGTCGCGCAGAGCGGCTGGTCGTGATCGTCGTTGGCGATCACGGCGAGGGCTTTGGTGACCACGGCGAGGTCGAGCATGGTGTCCTCTTGTATGAGGAGACGATGCGCGTGCCGCTGGTGATCAGCGCGCCGCGCGACTTCATCGGCGGGCGCGTCGTCGATCGCGCGGTGACGCTCGCGGATCTCGCGCCGACGCTGCGCGAGTCGTGCGGGCTCGCGGCGGTGGAGAGCGACGGGGTCTCGCTGCGCGGTGAGCCCGGAGCGCGCGATGTCGTGGACCAGTCGCGCTACTCGGAGCTGATGCTCGGCTGGGCACCGCTGCGCGCGCTGCGGCGCGGCACGCTCGTGTACATCGACGCGCCGCGCCCGGAGCTCTACGACCTCGCCGCGGATCCGGGCGAGCGCGACAACTTGCTCAGCGTGCGGCCCGACGACGCTCGATCGATGGCGAGCGCGCTCATCGCCGCCCGAGCCGCGCTCCTCGCACGTCGGCGCACGACCGAGCAGCCCGGCGCGATCGACGAGGCGCGCGCGCGGCTCACCGCGCTCGGCTATGCCACGCAGACGAGCGCTGCGTCGTCCGCGCTCGCGGATCCGAAGGACATGATCGCCGACTACGAAGCGCGGCGCACCGCGCGCGGCGTCGGTCGCCCGCCGACGTGGTCCGCGCCGACGTCGTCTGGGCCGTGACGTCGGCGCGCTCGTCCCTCATGACCGTCGCCATCTTGCTGAATTGCGTCGCGGCAGAGTATCAAGCGCGAATGAATCGATCTTCAACGCTGCTGCTCGCTGCGCTCCTCGTTCTCACTGGTCTCGTCGCCTGCGGGGATGACGACGATACGCCCGCCGATGCTGGAGGCGCGGATCTCGCCGCCGTCGACAGCGGCACGCAAGACGCCGCCGCGCCGTCCGACTCGGGGAGCGCCGCCGACGCGGGCGCGGACGTCGACGCGGGTGCGGCCGTCGATGCGGGTGCGTCCGTCGATGCGGGCGCGGCCGTCGATGCGGGCGCGGCCGTCGATGCGGGCGTGGAGGTCGACGCGGGAGTCGTCGATGGCGGCTCGACCACGCTCGATGCGGGCTCAGCGAACGCCTGCGAGTCGGCGGGGGGTAGCTGCGTCGCCGTCGTGCCGCGCGCCTGTCCGGGCGGCATCGTCGGAGCTGCTGACGTCTACTCGTGCGGGCGGGGCATCGGCACGCAGTGCTGTCTGCCGCTCACCACGCCGCCGATGTGCCTGGGGATCGGCGGACGCGGCGAGGGCTGGTACGAGGCGGACGGCACGCGCATCTGCGGGGTCGGATGCGACGGCGCCACGCTGAGCTGCGAGAACGTCGGCACTCGGAGCGAGGGCTGGTACGCGATGCCGGCGAGCGCTGGCTGCCCGACGCCGCTCGGCGGTGGCCTGGTCCAGTGGGTCAACTGCTCTCCGTGAGTCTCGTGGCCTGCGCTCGGTGAAGAGCGCATCTGCGCAGGGGGAACGTCGCGGGCGCGGTTCGCGTAAAATGCCGCGCATGCGCCTGCGCCGAACGTCGACTCACGCGCTCCTCACCGCAGCGCTGCCGAGCACCTGGCTCGCTGTGCTGCTGCTCGGCACGGCCGGCTGCGCGACTGACGCGTCGAAGGCGCGCGAGGCGCTCGCGCGCGGCAAGCAGCTCGCCGCGGCGCACGAGCTCGACGCCGCCGCGACGCAGCTCGCCTCCGCCGCGACGCTCGACCCGCGGCTGCACGAAGCGTTCGCGCGGCTCGCTCGTGTACGGCTCGAGCAACATCGCGCGCCCGACGCAGAGACCGCCGCGCTGCGTGCGGCTTCGCTCGTACCGCGCTCCGCGTATTACTCGGAGCTGCTCGGCCGCGTGCAGCTAGCGAGCGGCAACACCGACGGCGCGCTCGCCTCGCTCGAGCAAGCGATCACCCTCGACCCGACGCAGACCGCGCGGCTCGCGTTTACCGTCGGCCTCGTCCGAGAGCGCGCCGGCAAGCCGAGCGAGGCGCTCGCCGCCTACGATCGCGCAGCGACGGCCGACCCGAACGCCGTGCTGCCGCGCATCGCGCTCGCGCGATTGCTCCTCGACGCGGAGCGACTCGACGCCGCCGCGCACCGCCTCGACGAAGCGCGCCCGCACGTTGCGGCGGAGGGCGCCGAACACACGCTGTTCGCGGCGCTCGATGCGCGCGTCACGACGCTCGTCGCGGCCAAGCGCGAAGCCGATGCGAGGATCTTGGCCCTGCTCGGCTTGAGCGCCAACAGCGGAGGCGACGCCTTCCGCGACCTCCGAGCCGATCAGCTGATCGGCGCCGACGCCATCGATTGGGGCGACGCCATCGGCGACTCGTTCGGCACCACTGGGCGCGGCCTCATCGGCAGCGGCGGCAGCGGCGGCTACGGCGATCGCACGATTGGACTCGGCACTGTCGGCCTCGGCGACATCGGCACCAGCGGCCTC
>Ga0163144_10025430_pt1 | contig 11561 bp, 20 predicted proteins | sample OliLak19BULKMAT1_FD_123175 | JGI IMG/M metagenome (GOLD analysis project Ga0163144, IMG submission 123175) | Freshwater microbial mat bacterial communities from Lake Vanda, McMurdo Dry Valleys, Antarctica - Oligotrophic Lake LV.19.BULKMAT1 | ecosystem: Environmental > Aquatic > Freshwater >... | reverse complement strand
TACTTCGCATTCCTCGTAGACGTGATCCGAAAAACTAAGTCAGGAACGGAGTAAACAATGGCAACGAGAATCAAGGTATTAGGAGGCCAAGAGGCAACCCTGGTGGACGGCCGGTGGTTCACAGATGTGCGGTCTACCCAGGATTACCTGAACGTCCTAGAAGGCCTCCATAGACAGGTAGATACGGAGTATGAACCGGACCCCGATTATGGAAGTGCTATGGCGATCATAAGGAGGCTCGGGGGAGAACTCCTAGAGACGGACCCGGTGGATAACTCAGATGAGGCGGATGACCATAGGATCTATTAGGTAAAAAACCAGCACCTGAAACATACATGAGAAGTGGATGACCAACTGACTGCTTTTATGCGTACGGAACGGGAGTAGGAAGGAGGGTTGCGGGAGCGTCCCTAGGGGGATGACCAACAGGCATGACCTGAAACACTGACCAGGACTGCTTACCTGAATGAATAAAATAGACAATGGAGACGTAGAGATGGACGGGGGAGAGAGTCAGGATAACCTATACCAACCTTCACTGTAGAACCGTTGTCCGGTGGATTGCGGACAGAGGAAGGGAAATAGGATAGTAGAGAGGACCCTAGTCATGCCCTTAAAGGCCAGTATCAAGTCGTTGGAAGAAGTGCCAGAAATCCTGCGGGGGGAGTATAAGAAGGTCGCGGATGACCAGTACGTTTTGGACGTAGATGAGAAGGACTATAAGGCGAGCTTATCTGAATTCAGGTTAAAGAACGTCGACCTCCTGAAAAGAGAGAAGGACTGGGTGACCAAGGAGGATCGCCTGAAGGCTTTTGGGGACATGGATCCGGTGACGGCCAGGAAGGCCCTGGAGGTCCTGGGTAAGCTGGAAGCGGAAGAAGAAAAGACCCTCCTGAAGGACGGGAAGTTCGACGACGTCTTCAACCAGCGCACGGAGAAGATGCAAGAATCCCACAGGAAAGCGATGGAGGCCAAGGATAAGGCCTTGGAGACTACCCTCGGCCAGAACCTGACGTATAAGTCGCGGTTAGGCTCCCTGATGATCGATACTGAGGTCAACAGGACCATAGGGAAATTCGGCAGCCCCCGTCAGGGTGCCCTGACCGACATCCTGAATCGTGCCCGCGGGTCCTTCCAGGTCAGTGAGGACGGCCTGAAAATCGTTCCGCTGGATTCTTCAGGTAACGCGGTGTACGGGACCAACGGGAAGGAGTTGACCATGGACGAATGGGCCCAGACCCTGGTCAAGGAATCGTCCTACCTCTTCGACCCGGCCAAGGGTGGAGGGGCAGGGGGTGGCCAGAACTCCCAATCCACGCAGACCAAGAACACCATCGACGGCAGCGACCCGCTGGCGTTTGGACGTAACCTGAAGGACATCGTAGCCGGTAAGGTGATCGTCAGTTCACAGACCTAACCACCGTACGTTTCTTAGCGCGTCCCAACCCTCTGAACTAGGAGCCCAACCCTAGTGCCAGAGGGTTGGTTTGTTGGTGGTCCCCCGTCCGTCCCTCTGGCCTAAACTGGTAACGATTGTAAACGGGTATGGTGTTCCATGACAACTTTATTACCCTTCATCCTCGCCGGCCTCGCTGGCCTCGCTGGCCTCCTCGTCCTCGTACTCGTCCTTCGCCTGGTCACCTCCTGCCGTTTCCGGGCCCTACGGTCCCCCAAACAAAAGGACCACCCACCGGGAGTTGGCCAGTGGGGACCTGAACCCGGTGCGAGTACGCCAACGGAGTTCTATGTCGATGACAAACGGCTTTACAGGTTTACCAATAAGGACCTGATCTCTTGGTGGTACGTGGCCACGGACCTGGAGGAGGCTAAAAGGATCCATATTGAGCTGGCCACCAGTTTGGAAGACATCTCGATGGCGGATTACTCCGTTGTATTACTGGCAACGGTCAGGCCAGATGAGATCCTCCAATTTGACCTGGACGACGGGCAGGGAGCGGTCAAGCGGTCCGCAGCCCTGTGGGTCCAGGTTTCCCCAACAGGACTTCTGTCAACCTCGGATTACTAGCAGGACCCATTACGCAGAGGACAAAAGCATGAAGAGGATCCAACTGAGATTGCGGCCATCCGCCCAACTGCGCAACGATGCAGACCGACTGGCCGACCTCCTGGCCGACCTGTCCCCCCGTGCGATCATAGCCTTGTCCCGGGGCCTCTGGCGGCTCCAAGCCGTCTCCTGCCCCCCGGACCTGATGGCGGTGTACTCCCGGGCTCTCCTGAAGGACGGAGACGCTAAGAGGGGCCAGATTGACGCCCTGTTCTCGGCCTGCGTGCTGGCGTACCGGGACAAAAGACCCAAACTAACCAGGGAGAAACTCAAATGAACCGGAGGACCGCCCTAGCGTTCTGTCTCCTGTGGTGCCTGTTATTTTGGGCCTTTGTCTTTACTGTAGGCCTAGGTGTGTACTGGATCCTTTAACTGGCCAGGAGCCTAGTATTATGAGCCCGATACAATTCCTACTCGACCAGAACGCAGACCGCCTGTCCCGGGGGTCATGCACCTGCTGCGGTACATACTTCGTGGAGGACGTTCAGGGCGACGGTATGCTCGTCTACTGTCCAACCTGCACCCACTTGATGATTTACAGTGGGGGCCGTGTGGGGGACCTAGACCTAACCACGGTGACCCACCTAAGGGCACAGGGTTTGTGGAACCTTATCCAACGGGAGCAGGACGGACTGGCCCACCATCTGGGCTTGTTCGGGTAAAGGAGACGACCGTGGTAACACTGGAGAGGGCAATGGAGGAGTGGGAGAGACGCCGCCAAGACGTCCGCCGGCAGGAGGCCCGTGCTTATGCGGAGGACCACACTCCCGTCTGCCTGGTTGATGTGTCGGGCGACCTAACCCACTTAATCAACCACCAAAGGGCTAGTGACCAGTCCCTGGGGCCAGTACGTTGTCCGGTCTGTGAAGAACTTTATTTCCCAGTCCCGGTCCCCGGACCTAAATGAGGCCCGCCCCCGCTTTGCGGGTGTCGTGGAGAATATGCCCATCAATCCGGGCCTGCGGTACCAGGCCACAGTCTCAGACGTCCCGGAGGAGGAGGGACCGGCGGCCCCGGAGAAAACTGAACGGCTATTCTCTAAGGGACCCAAGGCCGATGAGATATTCAATAAACTGAAGGAGGGCCTAATTGCCGGAGGGACGTTTTGGATGGTTGCCCGCGAACTTAATGTCAAACCAAGTGCTCTCTATACCTTCTTCCGCAAACGGGTGGGCATGACCCTCCAGCAGTGGTTGAAGGCGACCGCTACCCCTGAAGAACGCCAGAACCGTAAGGAGAAGGTGCCAAATGGTTTCCGACGATGAGTTGGACATGATTGAAACGGAGCGGATCCTGGACGCCCTGGCCCGGAGATTCACCATGGGCCTGGTGATCTGTTCGTCCCGTCCCGACCCCAAAACAGGCCACGAGGACTTCGGGGTGATTTACCGGGGGCACCCAATGACGTGCCTTGGTTTAGCGTCCTGGGCCCCTACGGTCCTAAAGAAGCTCATTGGCAGTCGTATCTCCTCACCTGAGGACCAGGACAAAGACCAAGGAAACTAGCACCAATGGCCGCTCCCACCAACCCCCGCGTCCGTAAGACTGTTCACGTCCTTCCCCGTAAACGGGGTGACTGGGTAGTCCGCCAACTAACCAAACGTCAAATAAGGGAGTGGATCCGGGTATGGGACACCTGGTATCAGGACCGCGGGTGCCGCCTAGCTATTTCCCCGGAGATGTGGTCAGAGACAGATAAGTTACGGGCAAAGGATGATGTGGTATAATCCTTCATGGCCCTCTTCACTACCTCCTACGCCGTTTTCAGTAAAGACAGTGCCCAGACCTACCGCTATGTACTAGGCCGCCACTGGTCCAGAATGGGTCGCTGCGCCTTGTTCATTATGCTCAACCCGTCTACGGCGGACGGGCAATCTGACGACATGACGATTAAGAAATGCAGGCACTTCGCATCGTCCCAGGGTTGCGGTGGTTTTAAGGTCTGCAACCTGTTTGCCTACCGTTCCACGTTCCCTATGGCCTTGGCCCTCCAGCGGGATCCTGTGGGACCCGATAACGACCAGCACCTCCGACACGAGATCAACAGCACCCTAGCCCGTCGCAGTCCCGTGATTGTCGCCTGGGGGGCCTATCAGCCAGACGGGGGCCGGCGGGCAAAAGAAGTGCTTGCCCTGTTAAGGCAGTCCCGTGTGGAAGTGCTTTGCCTCGGCTTTACCCGGGTGGGATATCCAAAACATCCTTGCCGCCTGCCCCACGCCACCACCCTCCAAGTCTTTCCCTACTAGGTATAGTAGATCTGGCCATAACAAGAAGGAGCCCAGACCAAATGAATGTTCAATACGTCTACGGTACCGGTGACGAGCGGGTTCACGTTCCACAGTTGATGGGCTTCTCCCGTCCCGACCAACTTCAAGGCACCGTCCAGGAGTGCTTAATTGAGTTATGCGGCCGGGTGTGCTACGATTCCCTGGGTACGGAGAAATCCCGGGCCTCTGGGCCGTTCCACCTTAACCTCGTCAATCACAAGCATTACTCGGTCCATGAGGCCGTCCACATCACAATTGAGACCACCCTCCCGCTGGACCCCTGGTTCGGTATTCCGGACATCTCCGCCTGCCTTGCACCGGAGGGCGGTAAGGCGCGCCTGACGTTTAACCTCCGGCACGCAATCGAGTGGCCTAAGTGTGTTACGTGCACTTGGTGGAAAGCAGAGGACAAGGACATGGTGGAATTGGTCGCACACTGGGCCCTACTCCTCCGCAATGTACTCAGAAAAGTGGCCCCCCAACTACTCCCGGCCCTTCCCCCGTTGAACTTTAACGCCAACCCGATCCACCCCTACGAGATCTCGGAGGAGCCTCAGGTGGCCGGAGAAGCGTTCGTTAGCCTGTTCTTAGAGGACTCCCGCGTCTTTTCCCACGAAATGGTCCGCCACCGCGGGAACGTGAGTCAACGGTCAGGCCGGTTCGTCGACGAGACGGATCGGGCCAATTGCATTCATCCTCTATTCCGGGACTACCTCAACGAGTGCGGGTTCCTGAACGAATCGGGGGAAGCAGACGGCATGTGGGAAGGGGGGACCATTGACGACCAGGAGATCGTTGTCCGGACAAACCTGGGCAACGCCGTCGGTTCTCTAAATGCCCAAGCCCGGATGGTCTATATCTCGTTGGTGGACGCCCTGGAGCCCTACGCTATGCAAAAGCTGGGCCTGAGCGCACTGGACGCCCGCAAACAAGCCCGGAGTGCCGCCCGTTACTATCTGGGCAACGGCCTGTCCACCGAGATGATTTTCACCGCCTCCATCCGGCACTGGAGGCACATATTCGAGATGCGTACCCCCCTGGCCGCCGATGCGGCTATCCGCGGGGTTATGGCCGAGGCCCAGGAGATCGTATTGCGTTCCCGGTATGGTAAGCTACTGTAAACCAGTCTGGGTAGTTTTCCGGAAGGGCAGCCAACGTGAAGAGACTCCGACTTAAATCCCCTCAGCAGTTCTACGTCTTGGACGGTCACGGGCTTTTCTACCAGGCCTATTACGCTCCGTTCAGGTCCCTGTCCTCCCCCGTCACGGAGGAGCCCACCAAGGCCGTGTATGTCTTTACCCGTGCCCTCTTGGACTTGATCGCAACGCACGGACCCGAACACATGGCGGTGGCCTGGGACCCACCGAGGGGGACAACTTTCAGGTCACAAATCTATCCGGGGTACAAGGCCGCCCGTGGAGGCAAACCAGCCGATGCCTTGTCCCAGATCAAAAGGTGCCAGGAGGCCGTACACCAAATGGGCATAGCCTCCTACCAGATAGCCGGATTCGAGGCAGACGATATTGCCGCGACCCTGGCCCATTTGTGTGCCCAGGATGGACTTCACGTCACCTTGGTAACCCGGGATAAGGACTTCAACCAACTCCTCACTGACTCCCGCGTCCGCCTTTATGACAAAATGACTGAGAAGTTCTCCACCCCTGAAACGTGCCGCAAGAAGTACGGTGTGGGGCCTGCGGAGTTCTTAGAAGCCCAGGTCCTAATGGGTGATCCGGGGGACAATGTGCCGAGTGTTCCTGGGTGCGGACCCAAAACGGCTTTCCGTCTCATTCAGGAATACGGTACCGTTAGTCTGTTGTGGGCAAACCGGGCGACGATCGCCCAGCCTGCCCTGCGTAGGAAAATCGAGACCAGCTGGGACATTATTATTCGCAACCGGGCCCTGGTGACATTGCGTAAAGATGTCCCACTCCCAGCTGGTGTCGGAGACACCCGATGCCCTTCTGTGGAGGAGGCCGTGCGGAGTGCCCGCGGTTTGTTCCGTACCCTAGGTTTTCAATTTGACCGATGGTTCTCAAAAGGAGTCTAAACATGATCTACGTTGACCTGCTTTGTCCCGTCCATCCAGGCCGTCACTACACCCGGGATCAGTATTGCCGTCTATTCGCAGACACGTCGCACGAACTGGACACCTTTGCCCGCCGCCACCTCCACATCGATGCTAAGAGGTGTGAACGGGCGGAGGGCCGGGCGTTCTACTGGCTAGACAAGGGCCAGCGGGCCAATGCCCTGATGTGGGGTGTGCGGGAAGGGTCTTTCACTCCCGGCCGCCCTCAGCTGAACTTCCCTGACACATTATTTGGGATAGCCAACCCGTTGATTCCTGGTTTGACCTAGGTTACACCAAATAAATGTGAGATCTGGGCTTTGGTTGCATTGTCCAGACCTTACAAGAAAGAGTGTTCCCTTGGGCACCTTGTATTCTGGCGGTGTGCTGGAATTGAGGACGGGGACCACTCCGGATGTGACTAACAAACGAAAACGGAAAAAACATGGGCACCTTTCTGGCAGGCCGGTACACGGCCATTGGTGATACGGTCGTAGATGGTGTGCGGATTGTCGACATCGACTTCTCAGTGGGAGCCGCGGCACGGTTCGTCGAGGAGGACGGGTTAAGCATGACCGTGGGCGAGGCAGAAAGGACTCGAGTGAAATTGAGGGGGTGGGGCCATAAGGTCCCCTTAGTCTTCATCGCTAAACACTTCCCCGCCAAACTGGACGCCCTGCTTGAACGGGCCACTCCCGGCAGTCGTTTGTTCTACGCTCTCGTCCTCTTGTGCGATAAATACGAGCAGCAGGTCGCTGCGGCCGTGTCGAGCCGCAATGCCGCAATCTGGGGCCGTGCCAAACGCACGATGGGCAGTACCTCCCTGTCCCGTGTTCCCCTCGTGTACTAAAACGGACGCCCTCCCGGAAGGCCATACGGATTAACCATCCGTATGGTCGTCCTACTGGAATAGTGGGTATGGTCCCTCATGGGTAAACTAAGCAAAGCCATAACGGAGTGGATTGTCGCTGAGTACCTGTTCAGGTACGGGCCCAGTGCCTACAGTCTGGCCACGTCTAAACAGAAGTGCGACGCGGAGGACGCCCTGCGTTTGGCCCTAACGGGATGCAAGGACCCGCGGGCCGCGGCCAAGGCCGTTGGTCTGTCCGTGGAAGAATTCGAGCAACAGAACGCACAATCGTGGAAAGACCAGGACGGTTTCCTGGCCAAGACGATGAAAGTGAAAACGGATAAAGGCCACTTAAAACTCCGTTCCGTAACCAAGAAGAAGAACACCACCAAAGGTTCTGGTTTGTTTTTCTGACACCTCTCCCCGACCAATCCCTTGAACAAGGCCAGACCCAGGTTATTTTCCAGGGAGTAGACCTCTGATTCGCCCACTGACCTGTGGTCAGAACGGCACCCTCCTGTGGAGGGCCAAACTGCGCTGAAACACCCGCGCACGGTAGGTCCTTTGCGTTCCCAATGTGTCCTCGTTTCCATTAACTAAAGGAGCCACCCGTGGCTAACGTGCTCACCGAAGTAACACCGAAACTCCTCGCGGCGGGCCTGTTGGCCTTGCGTGAGGCTGCTTTCCTCCCCCGTCTCGTCAACCGTGCTTACGAAGCCCAGGCCGGGCTTCGTGGGTCGACCATCGATGTCCCGATCCCGTCCGCCGTGGCGGGTGGCGATGTCTCTCCCTCGGCCGCACCGGTCCAGGGGGCTGACTCCGGCCCCACCAGTGTGCCCATCCGTCTGGATCGGTGGAAGTATGCCAACTTCTACATGACCGACAAGGAACGTCTGGAGATCATGGATGGCGTCCTCCCGATGCAGGCCAGTGAGGCAATTAAGTACCTCGCGAACCTCATCAACAATGACATCTTTGCCCTCTATAAAGACGTCTACGGGTACCACGGCACCGCCGGTACAACTCCGTTCGGTACGAACGTGGAGACTGAGTCTTCCACTGGTATCCGCAAGGTGCTCAACAAACAGCTGGCCCCCATGGACCCGCGACATTGTGTCCTCGACCCGGACGCCGAGCAGAATGCCCTCAACCTGCGCGCATTCCAGGACCAGTCCTGGCGTGGTGACGGGTCAGGCATCATTGAAGGGCAGATTGGCCGTAAGTTCGGCCTGAATTGGTACATGCACCAGCTCGCCCCGACGCACGTGGCCGGGACAATTACCACTGGCCTCATCGCCAAGGCGTCCACCGCCCAAGCAGTCGGGGACAAGACTATCGTCTGCACGACTGCGGCCTCGACGGGAGCCGCCAACCTGAAAGTGGGTGACATTGTTACCTTCGCCGGTCAGACTCAGACTTACGTCCTGACGGAGGTCGCCGTCCAGGCCGTTGCTGCCACGGACGTAACCCTGTCGATTGAGCCGGGCCTGCGTGTGGCCCTAGCCGGGAGTGAGGCCGTCGCAGTCAAGGCAACTCACGTGGTCAATTTGGCGTTCCACCGGGATGCCTTCGCGTTTGCCAGCCGTCCCTTTGCTCCCGTCGAAGCGGGCCTTGGTTCGATTGTCCAGAGTGCCGTCGACCCAGAGAGCGGCCTGACACTCCGTCTGGAAGTCACCCGCCAGAACAAGCAGACGCTTTGGACGTATGACATCCTTTATGGTTGTGCGACCGTCCGAGCGGCCTTGGCCGCCCGGCTTGTTGGGTAGACCAGAGGCCCGTCGCCGCACGTTCTACAGTCTGATCGGGGTCGGGGCCTCTAGGAGGGCAGGCAGTACCTAGAGGCCCTTTTTCTTTTGTTCCTGCCTGGTAACGAACAAGGAAACAGTCATCATGAACAAATTTACCAAGATCCTCCCCCTCCTGGCGATTGTTGCCGGATTCCTGTGCCACCTACTCGGTGTTACTTGGACTTCAGAAGACAATGCCGTTCTACTCCACTCGCTAGGCCTAATCCTTGAAGGAACGGGCGGGGTGTGGGGCCTAATCGCATTGAAGAAGGGGACAGGCGAACCTAAACGGGAACCGGCAGTGGACTGGTATCCTGGACCCGGAGTGCCAGTCTATTTCCCCGCTAACGAGCAGCCCCAGGCCACCACGAGTGAATTAAACGACTCCGAGGTCTTATCGCAGGCCGACCGGGTTCTCCGTCTCATCGTAATGGTGGCCATCACCTCTACGATGCTCCTGCTGGTGGCCGGTTGTAGCGGGTCCTCGTCCCCGTTCTACCGGGTGATGAAGGTTCAGGTGCCCCCGGTCACCAGGATGCTGATAAGTTATACCGAAGTCGACCCGGAATTGGACGCCGATATGCGCAAAGCCGTCCGGGACCAGGTGGCCGATTTGGACATGGCCATCGCAAACGAAGGAAAGAAGGAAAAACACCAGGCCCAGACGACCCGCCCTACCCCCTAGAGTTTACGACATTGGGCCCGTCAACGGGCAGGGCTGAGGTGGGTGTGGACGAGGATGCTATTAACACGAAGGGAGCATGACAGTGGCAGACATCAAAGAAGTAACGGATCAGGTTGAAGCACTGGGGAGGACCATCCTGAAAGACCTCAAAGGGACGACCGCCCCACGACTCCGGGAAGTCGCCGAGAGTTTGGCGAAGTTACTCATCAAGAAGCGCGATCCCAGTGTGAACCAAGTTAAATTGGATATGGTCCTGGATATGCTATTCAGCCAGGCCATTGCTGCCCCGGACCAGTTAGGGATCAGGTCCGAGAACGCGGCGGACGAGGCCCGCAAGTTCGTCGAGGCCTGGTTCTTCCGGGCAGTCAAAGAGATTGTCTTCTAGAGCCGGACCCGTGGGAAGAACACGCCTACGGGCCAGGGACCAGAACGGAGTTTGACCCACTCCGTTCTTCTTTTGTTCTGAGATCAGGGCGTTTCAGGCTGCCGCAGAAGGAGAAATCCAATATGAGTATCAGCGTAGGAACCGTGGCAGCCGTCCTCACTGGGACAGGGATCGTAGGGGCGGGTGCCCTTGTGACAACGCAGGCCCTGGCCCAAACCACCGCCCCCGCGGGAGTCGACTGGACTCCAATCCTGGTCACCCTTGTGGGCGGTGCCTCTATCGTAGGGGCTTTGATCAGCTACCTAGATAAAAGGCACTCCCGCAAACTCCGGGAAGCAAAGGACATCAGGGAAGCGGTCGCCTTAGACGTCCGGAGCCAGCGGGAAGCGGCTGTGATTGAGACTAAGGAAAAACGGGAAATAGAAGCCAGGGTACGCCTGGAAGCCAGTTCTACCACCGTGGCCCTTTACGGAAAACTGGAGGCGGCCTATGTAAGTCAGCAGGTTGCGATGGGCAAACTCCAGACAGAGGTCTCACTCGTCCGCCAGCAGAAGCATGATATAGCGGCCTTGGTCAACCCACTGCACCTTGAAAACGAATCCCTGAAAAGCGAACTGGCCCGTCATAAACTCCAGGTACGGGCGAACTATAACCATTATCTCGTGTGGCGTTCCCTCGCTGAACAGCGGGGGGCCACTGAGGCCGACGCAAAGACCCTTCGCGAGTGCAAGGGCCATGATTGCTCTAAAGACAAGGGGCCGGTCCCGTTGCAAGGGACCAAACCCAAGACCATTAAGAAGAAAGGCAAGACCCATGCGTAAGAGTATTGGATTGATTACCCTCGTTGGACTCCTGTTCGCTGGATGCGACGGGACGGGACACCTGGTGAACGCCTCCTGCCCAGGAGTGACGGGCATAAACCTGGTTGACGCCAAGGCGGACAAAATCATTGGACCCCTGAAGAACGGGGACACAATCGACCTCCGGTCCCTTCCTGAGTTCAATGTCCAGGTGGACGTCACCAAAGACGTCAAGAGTGTTCAGTTTGGCCTCAACGACAAGTCAGATTTCTCCCTGGAGGGAGGCGCCCCGTATGCGATGGCCAGTAACAATGGGAAAGACTACAAGGATCTGAAGGTCGGGGAAGGGATCCACACGATTACGGTGTGGGCGTTCTCCGAGGCCGGGGCCGGGGGTGCCCGGTCCGCTCCTGTCAAGTTCACGGTCACCGTCGTAAGGACCCCAGAACCGAAGCCGGCAGCCACTCCCGTGGATGACCTGTTCGTCGATGCGGTCAGGGGGGACGACAAGAACGACGGCGAAACAAGTAAGACAGCGTGGAAGACTTTGGCCAGGGCAGGCAAGGGCCTGCGTCCCGGTGCCGTGCTTTTCATTATGGACGGGGAATACCGGGAGTCCTTCAGGATTCCGGCAGTGGGCACTAAGGACAAGCG
>Ga0163144_10025429_pt1 | contig 11561 bp, 8 predicted proteins | sample OliLak19BULKMAT1_FD_123175 | JGI IMG/M metagenome (GOLD analysis project Ga0163144, IMG submission 123175) | Freshwater microbial mat bacterial communities from Lake Vanda, McMurdo Dry Valleys, Antarctica - Oligotrophic Lake LV.19.BULKMAT1 | ecosystem: Environmental > Aquatic > Freshwater > Lake... | reverse complement strand
CATGCAGGACATTCTGATCCTCAGTCAGCATACTCACATTCCCATGCAGAACAGCCAGGGAGCGGAGGTAACGCCATTCACTCCAGCAGAGCAAGAGTTCTTTACGCGTTCTCTCGAATTTCCCCGTTGGTTTTCAGTCTTGGTACTTCTCAATTTGGACGCTCATGAGTTGCATCATATCTACCCCAGCGTACCTGGGTATTACTTGTCCCGCATCGGTTACGAAACACACAAAAGCGTACCCTGGTGGCGCTGGTTACTCAAAGCCAAGCAGATTCCAGGAGAAGTGTTTTTGTTTCAGAACTCCAGTCGTTCTGGCTTCGACATTTAAGAAGTGGCTCATATGAAACCAGATGCTGTGGTGTGTGCTTCGTTCTTGATCCTGGCCTTTGTAACCGCGGGATTCGTGCAGACATTCTGGTTGCGCAGTCAATTCTCAAAACGCTTCCAAAGACCCATTGATGGCGGCAGAACGTTTCGTGGCGTTCGCATATTCGGGGATAACAAGACATGGCGGGGTTTCATTGCAATCGTGCCGGGAGTTGGCATTGCTTTTGTTTTGTTTCGCATCCTGTTTGACGTCTTTCCTTATCATGTACTCGAGGGGTTGTGGCCACTTTCGATTTTACAATTTGGAATACTCGGGTGCCTAGTCGGAATTGGATTCATGCTTGGTGAATTGCCGAATTCGTTTGTGAAGCGAAGACTGGGCGTTCCACCCGGCGAGGCGGCGGAGGGCTCCTATGCGCGTCGGATATGTTTTTTAGTCGATCGTTTTGATTCCATTCTCGGCGGAATGCTTGTGCTGGCGCTAGTCGTGCCAGTACCCATTCTGACTTGGTGCTACATTTTCCTCTTTGGCCCGATCATCCACTTGGGGTTCAATGTGTTGCTCTTTCAACTTGGTGTAAAGGCCCGGCCCCGATGAATACGGATACGCTTCAGCCCCAAATGCCAGCTAGGTCTCATGGACTCTTTGTCTGTTCGCTTGAGTCTGCGCTGTGTGCCGAGAATGCCGATGGTGTTGGCGGCAAAGCGACGAATCTAGCTGAGATGACCAACCTAGGAATGGATGTTCCGCCCGGGTTCGTGGTTACCGATTTGGCATTCCAATTGTTCTTGGATGAGAACGAACTGCGTGAGCCGATTGCTAGGGCGCTCGAGGGCTTAGAAGCCAAACAACATGAAAGCATTAACTCGGCATCGCAAGCGATCAGCAGTCGGGTTCTCGCCGCGAAAATTCCCGAACAAGTACTAGCGGCCATTCGCGTTTGCGTTTTGGAGACTTTTCCAGACGATGCGCTGGCCGTTCGCAGTTCGGCGATCGGTGAGGACTCCCGCCAGGCAGCCTTTGCGGGACAGTTAGATTCGTTCCTGAATGTCAAATCGGAAGAGCAGTTGATCGAAGCCGTGTTTGGCTGTTGGGCTTCGTATTGGTCGCCACGCGTTCTATTTTATCAGTTGTCGAAAGGGATCTGTTTACGCGGGATGGGAGTCGTGATTCAGAAGCTCGTAAACTCGCGAATTTCCGGCATCTTGTTCACAGCGAATCCGGACTTGGCAGGTGGCAAGCGTGATTCGTTGGTCGTTGAGTACTGTTACGGTTTCGGCGACGATCTGGCTGCGGGCAAGTTGAACCCTGGGCGTATTCTGATCGATCGAAGCGACTTTTCCTATCGCATCCAGGCGACTCCGGAACAGGCAGGTGGCGAAGAAGACGCCAATTTGTTTAACGCAAACCAAATTACTCGATTGTCGCAAGCAGCTTTGAAACTGGAACATTATTTCGGTTGCCCGCAAGACATTGAATGGACGATCGATCCGCATGGACAATTGTTTCTAGTTCAGACTCGTCCAATCACAGTCGGTTTTGCGGAACCTGCCGCGACCGCCAAGGCACCTTACGAAGATCAATCCCTTGGTCCATTTGTGCTTTGGTCGAACGCGAATGTCAATGAAAATTTTCCTGAACCAATATCTCCATTTCTGTACTCGATTGCGTCTGTGGGTTATTACCATTACTTCCGCAATCTCGCCTTGACGCTTGGTTTTGATCGACGCCGCGTTGCGATGATGGAGTATCCGTTGCGAAACGTGATTGGCGTTCATGGAGCGCGGATGTACTACAACTTGACCAATATTCACTCCTCGTTGCGGATGGCTCCTTGCGGTGAACTGTTGGCCAAATGGTTTGATGACTTTGTGGGTGTTAGCAAGTCGGCGAGCACGGAAGATGCAACCTTATTGAAAACCACTCGTGCTGGCCGTTTAGCACAATGGATTGAGCTGACACGTACCGCAATTCAAACAACTTGGCAGCTGTTGTTTCTGACAAAGCGCGTGGCAGTATTCGAACAGGTGGTGGACGATTTTGCCGCGACTACGGAATCGAGCATGCTTGAGTCGAAATCGTTGAACGACCTGCTCGAAGATCTGCGTGCGTTCATCGACATTCGTTGCAACCGTTGGACGAATGCATCCCTGGCGGACGCAACTGCGATGGTCACTTATGGGATGCTCAAGCGACTACTGAGCCGGGAGTTTCCGGATCGCGAACAATCGGGGTTGCATAACTCTTTGCTAAAGGGATTGCGCGACGTGGTCAGCGGGACACCGATTATCGAGCTGTGGAAACTGTCTCGCATGGTTCGAAAGAACCCTTCTCTGAGCGAGCTACTGAACACCAAAGACGATGCGCGGATTTTGGCGGAAGTCGGCGTTAGACTTGAGTATTCAGAGTTTCATGCGGCGTTCCAGTCGTTCCTTAAGGATTGGGGTTTTCGATGCTCTGGCGAGCTGATGCTAACGGTTGCGAGTTTCCAAGAGCGACCGGAAGCATTGCTAGATATGCTGAGGTCCTATGTTGAACTCAAAGGTGAATCGCCGTTGGATTTGCTGAATCGACAAGCGGCTGATCGTGAATCCGAAACCAAAGAAGTGATGCAACAACTAAAAGGCCGTAAGCTTTTTCGATTTTTGCCGTGGCCAAGCAAAGCTACATGGCTTTCCGTTGTGTTGCGGCGCTGTCATAAATCGATTGCGCTGCGCGAACGAGCACGCCTGAAGCAAGCGTTGCTATACAGCCGATGTCGGCTCATCGCACTGGCCATCGGAGATAGATTGGTTTCTCGTGGATGGTTGCAGAATCGGACCGAACTCTTTTTTTTAACCTATCAGGAAGTTGATTCTTTGTTGGCGGGTACCGCGATGTTTCCGTATCAGACAAAGGAATTGGTTCAGCTCAGGAGGGATGAGCACGAGAGGCTGAGTCGGATGGCACCGGACGACTCATTCGTATTGCCACTGGGCTGTTATCTGCTAGTTGATGGTCACGTCGGAAGCGTGGCGTCGAATACGGAAAATCAAGTTGACGAAACAACTTTGTCGGGAATCGGGGCTTGCGGCGGGCAAGTGACAGGACCGGCGGCGATTCTTCGCGACATTTCGGAATGTCGAATGTTGCACGAAGGTGACGTGCTGGTCACTCGGCAAACGGATCCTGGCTGGGGGCCAGTTTTTTTTCTGATCAAGGGGCTAGTCATGGAGAGAGGCGGTATGCTCTCACATGGCGCTATCCTAGCACGCGAGTACGGAATCCCCACCGTGGTCGGCGTACACAACGCAACCAAGCTGATTTCCACGGGCCAAATGATAACTGTCAACGGAGATCGCGGCATTGTTCAACTGGTCGACTAGCGAACTACTGCGTTACCGAAGAAGCCGGATGTCTGTTCTGCTTATAGGTTCGTTGACGATATTCTTATGTACAGCAGCGCTGGCAAAGGGATGGCCAGCGGCCGCAAGTACTTGGATGCTCAACATTGTGTTGGCAGCTTTGTTGGTTATGCAGTTTCGACTTTGGGACGACTTGAACGATGTGGATAGCGATCGAAGTTTTTCTCCAGAGCGAGTGCTGTGTCAGGCGAAGTCGTTGGTTGGATTCCGAATCGTCTTGGGGCTGTTGTTTGCTGTGAATGTTACCCTGCTGGCTGCCTACAAATCAGAGCTCGCGTTGATTACGTTTTTGGTTCTCAATTTTCTGGTCCTTGCTTGGTATTCGGTGCGCGAGCGAGTGCGAATTGGTTCCGTTTTTTTGCAGACCATCGTACTGCTAAAGTATCCGGTGTTCGTCTATTTGCTGGGTTCACAAGCTGGTGGGCCTGAAAGAATGCTAAATTCTAGTTATGCCATGAGCCTAACTTTTCTCTGTTTTTGCATTTACGAGCTTCTTCACGATAACCGCGTCGGTCCGTTCAAGCATGTGCAGAAGTGGCTGATGATTGAGATGGTGGCCATGGTTTTAGTTGGGATTTTGATGTTGAAAGATGGGATTGGTAGATCCCAGTTGTTAGTTTTTGTTCACACTGGGTTGGTTGTCACGGGGATCGTGGTGTTAGCTCGGTCGTTTCTACGATTTCGCAATCAAGTCTCGCCAGGGCGATGGTGTTATGCTGTATTCTTGGTTGGCCTTGCTTGGTTGCTCAACTACGCAGTAGCGAGTTACCCGGTTTCGGTGGTTCGAGTACCTTAGTAGGATGGACTTCCAGTCCGTCCTTTTTCGGACGGACTGGAAGTCCATCCTACGCCCCTCCCCCCCAACCCCCTCTCCCCTAAAAAGGGGCGAGGGGGAGAAATCGCATTGCCTTTATGTCTCGTTCCAAATCTGCCTCGCCCCCTGATCCGTCAATCTTTGAATCGATTGCGTGCTACTACTGTGGTGGAACGTCCCACAGCAAATTCTTGATGGCTCAAGATGATTTGACGGGTAAGCCAGGCGATTTTTGTTTCGTTACTTGCGATGCATGTGGCTTGGTCTATCAAAATCCGCGAATTGACGTGACCAACATTAAAGACTATTACGACGAGGAATACATCGCGCACCGAAAAAAACAGGACTGGGGAATGCTCACTTGGTTCTACAACCATGCGATGGGCAAGCATGATCGCGAGAAGGTCAAGCTGATTAGCAAGTATGTCTCGCTAGATTCCAGTAGCCATGTACTGGACGTTGGCTGCGGTGCAGCCACATTTCTGTTGCGACTCAAAGAGCTGTTTGGGACGCATGTGACCGGCGTCGATTTTAAAGACCTTTCAAAGCTTCCCGGTTTGGATCAGATCGATTTTCGCTGTGGTTTGTTGTATGAACAGGATTTCGGCCAGCAGGTGTTCGATCTGATAACGATGTGGCATTTTCTTGAGCACGATTACGATCCGCTGAATTCGCTGGCTGTGGCCCGTGACCGACTGTCAAGCGATGGACGGCTGATCATCGAAGTTCCTCGCTTAGACAGTCTGTCGTTTAAGTTGTACGGTAAGCGTTGGGCTGGATTGCAAGCGCCACAGCACACTGTGCTTTACGATCGCAAGATGTTGCTTCAGTTCATTGAGAAGGCGGGATTGGAGTTGGTCGATTATCTTCCTTACGGTGCATTTCCTGCTTATTTCTATCTTTTCGCCGGCGTTGCCTTCCAGATACGCAAAGGCCGAGGGCTCGATTTCGCCAAGGCGATTTACCCCTATTTTTTAGGTCAAATTTTGCTCAGCCCAGTGCTGCTGTTTGAGCATCATTTGAATCTAGCCATGCAGACAGTTGTCTGTAAGAGGTCCTCATGACTACTGGAAACAAGAAGCAGTCGCTGAGTCTATCGGATTGGTGCCGGATCCTATTGCAGATCATTGCCGGTTTCACAGTTATGACAGTTGGTTCCCTGGTGACACTACTGATCGCCGTGGTTACGTTGTTCCAAGCTCGCGACTTTTACGCGAGTTACATCATTGCACCGACGGCACGCATTGCCCTATGGATCGGTGGAATTAGATTCGTTGTGCATGACAAGCAATACTTGGGCAGAACACAAACTGTCTATGTTGCCAATCACTCATCCACTTTAGATGTCTTCATTTTAACGGCAATGCGGCTACCCAATACACGTTTTTTTCTTAGTGGCCATTTGCGAAAGAAATTTCCTCCGTTGGGTTTGCTTGGATACCTAGCCGGCGTCTTCTGGACTGTTCCGCAGAATTTCCCAGAGCTTCGAGTGGAGATCTTTAAGCGTGCGGAGCGAGTTCTTCGGAGAACTGGTGAATCCGTTTTCTTGAGTCCAGAGGGAAACAAGGGCATGATAGGTCAAATCGCGCCGTTTAACAAAGGAGCCTTCCATCTAGCCACCAACTTGTCCGCACCCATCGTGCCGATGTACTTTGCGATACCAACAGAGATGAACCCGGGCTGGGGATACAAATTTAGGCCAGGCGTAGTGCACATCTATGTTCAACCTCCAATACCGACTAACGATTGGAAACTAGAAGACTTGGACGAGAATCGCCAGAAGATACATCGCACCTTTTTGGAACTACAGAATCGTTACGAAGGTAAATAATGGACCGAAAGCTATGGGGCTCGCAGGCCGCTGGTTTCATATCGCTGGTCCACATGCTTGTGGAACGTGCTGAAGCTCAGCCCGACCAAAGAGCTTATACCTACTTAGTAGATGGTATCACTGAGAGTGACACGCTGACCTATCGGCAACTTGATCGCCGAAGTCGAGAGATCGCAGTGATGCTGCAAAGTGTGTTAGACCAGGGAGACCGAGCGTTGTTGATGTATTCGCCCGGGCTAGATTTTGTGTCGGCATTTTTCGGATGTTTATGCGCTGGCGTTATTGCCGTACCCGTGTATCCACCGCAGCCTTCGCGTCCCGAACGCAGCCTACCTCGCCTTCGAGCGATCCACAGTGAGTCCGGAGCCAAAGCAATTCTCTGCACCGAAGATGTTTTCAGTAAGTTTGCAACTCTATTCCAGAGCGATCCTGAACTGTCAATGTGCCCTCTATTGGCAACGGACCACTATGGACTGGAAGACATCGATTCGTGGAAAATGCCTGAAGTTCATTCGGATACGATCGCCTTTCTACAATATACGTCGGGTTCGACTGCGGACCCGAAAGGAGTCGTAGTGAGTCACGGCAATATCGTTCATAATCTTGCGTACATTCAGAACATATCGCATCATGAAACCGACAACGTCTTGGTTTCATGGCTGCCGACCTATCACGACATGGGATTATTCTCTGGAGTATTGTTTCCGCTGTTCAACGATTGCCCTGCTTACCTGATGTCTCCAGCCTCATTTCTTCAGAAGCCGTTTCGATGGCTGCAAGCGATTTCGCACTTCCGTGGGACCAATAGCGGCGGACCGGATTTTGCCTTTGAACTCTGTGCACAGAAGTTGACTGCCGATCAGCGCAGTCAATTGGACCTTAGTTCCTGGCAGGTTGCCTACAACGGGGCGGAACCCATTCGAAAAAGAACGTTGGAAAGTTTCTCAAGAACGTTTGGAGAATGTGGTTTTCGATCGACTGCTTTTTTTCCAGTATACGGATTAGCCGAATCAACGGTTTTGGTCTCGGGGAAGCCTCGGATGGGAAAGAATGCCAGTAGCGAGAATTCCGTTAGCGAGAATGCCAGCGGTACGGAAGCTGATTTGGCCGCAGATGGTAACGTCATAGCCGAGCCTGTCGTCGGCTGCGGTTCGCCGAAGTTTGGTATGGAAGTCATCATCGTTGACACGAAGCTGTCCGTTGAAAAGCGGCCGGGACAGGTCGGCGAAATATGGGTAAGTGGACCGAGCGTAGCGCGAGGGTACTGGAATTTGCCGCGAGAGACGGAAGCAACATTCAATGCTTTTTTGGAATCGGGCCGAGGCCCATTCCTTCGCACAGGAGACCTTGGTTTCATGCGAGACGGAGAACTGTTTGTAACCGGGCGCATCAAAGATTTGATTATTGTTCGCGGCCGCAAGCATTATCCTCAGGATATTGAGCAGACCGTTGAGCAGAGCCATAGCGAAATCCATTCGATGTCCTCCGCAGCGGTTTCTGTGCCCGCCGAAGACGGTCCGCAATTGGTCATCTTGGCGGAGGTCAATCGACGGTTGCGTTCGGGCAAGTCCAATTCGAAAAGGGTTGAGGCAAGTCCATCCGAGGGATATTGCGACGACATTATTGATACCATTCGTCAGGCGGTTTCGGAACAACACGAACTACAAGCCGCCGCGATTTCGCTCCTGGCTCCAGGCAGCATTCCCAAAACTTCCAGCGGTAAGATCCGAAGGCATGCCTGCTGCGATGCGATCCTCGCTGGCACACTCGATTGCATTGCCTCTTGGTCGCTAGCAGACTTTAGTTACGGCTCCTTACTTAAACCCTCCAGGCATTCCACGGATGACAGACTCAGGACAAATGCGGCGGATGAGTGATGCGGCATGGTTAATGGAACTCGTTTCCTTTTGCCTCAAAGTTCCAGTGGAAAAGATCGATCGCAAGGTCTCGCTTGCACGGTATGGGTTGGATTCGTTTGGAGCAATCGAGTTGACAACCGCGGTTGCTGCGAAATTGAATTGTGCAGTCCCGGAAACCCTGTTGTTGCACTATCCCAATGTGGAACTGCTCGAACAGTACATCCAATCGATCCAATCCAACGAGCGAACGGCTTTTACACTCACCGGCGGACTCCATTCGCCGTTGGATGAAATGCTGGCCGACAGTGTGTTGCCGGCTGATATTCGTTCCGACCAAGAATTTCGACTCAATCGCGAGGTTCGGTCAATTTTGCTGACCGGTGCGACTGGTTTTTTGGGAGCATACCTACTTCGCGGACTACTTCGCGAGACACAAGCAACTGTGTACTGTTTGGTGCGTGGCCATGACAAAGACCCACTTGATCGAGTTCGCAACAACCTCCAGCGCTATGGGATTTGGAACGATGGCTTTGAATCGAGATTGCACGCCGTCGTCGGGGATTTGCAGAGTCCGCGTTTGGGGTTGCCGGAAGTCACCTGGGATTTCCTCGCTCGCGAGATGGATGAGATCTATCACTGTGGGGCTGCCGTAAATTGGGTTCTACCTTACGAGGGGCTTCGGTCGAGCAATGTTCTCGGGACGATAGAATTGCTGCGTGTCGCGAGCGAATGCAAACCAAAACCATTTCATTTTGTGTCGTCGTTAGCCGTGTGCTACACCACTCTTCCGATCGAGGAAGTATCAGAACAGGACGAGATGTTAGCTTACATAGGCGGTATCCATCTCGGATATGCTCAAAGCAAGTGTGTCGCCGAATCGCTTGTCCGACGCGCTAGCGAGCGGGGCCTACCGGCAACGATTCACCGACCCTCGCTAATAACCGGTGACGGCGTGACGGGTTGTTCTAATGCGGAAGATCTGCTTTCAACGATGATGCGAGGCTGTATCGAAATGCGTTCAGCCCCGAATCTGGATTGGTCGTTGGATTGTTGCACAGTGGATTACGTTGCAGACGCCATCGTGGGTCTATCTCATCAACCAACGAATTCTTTGCAAGTCTTTCATCTAGCCAATCAAACGCGGCGGCATTGGCGGGAGGTAGTGCTGTGGATGAATTTGTTTGGATATCCGATCCGTTTGGCGCCTTACCGAGAGTGGCTTGCACAATTGCGCACGTCGGCTGTATTCCCCAATCATCCGCTCTACCGGCTGCGAAGTTTTTTCCTTACCCGGCCAACTGTCGACAGCAATTTGACATTGCCGGAACTGTATGAAGAAAAGCACCGCAACACAGTTTGTTGCGAGCGCACGCTACAGAAGTTGTCCAGCATCTCACTTATGTGTCCTCCGTTAGATGCCAAGTTACTCGAGCGTTATTTTTCAGCGTTCATCGAAAGCAAAGTGCTGCCTGGCGTTGCGAGCGTCAAGCGAGAGAAGGCTATTTCGCAGACGAGCCTCGATAGGAATTTCTTCGAAGACATTCTTGCACAGTATTATGCAAACGATTTGCTTCGAGTTCAGGAGGTGACCAAACTGCGAGATAGTACTCAAGAAAGTATCACCACTGAACTGGCTTCATGGCAACACGGCAGTCAAGTTGGTCTTTGGAAGTATCAGGTCGGGTTTAGTGAGTCGGCGAGAAGCGGACCGAAGTCGCTTGAGTTGTTCGTCAAAGTCAAACCATGTGATCAAGACGTGTTGGTCGTCGCCGAGCGCGTTGCGACGATGTGCGATGACAAAGTTGGAAAGGCCTTTGGAAAACATAAAGATCGACTCGGGATTTTAGGTAGCCATCAACGCGAGATCCATGTCTATCGTCAGCAAGATCCTCGTTTCCGAGGGCACGTACCGGAAGTCTTTGCCGCTATTGAAAACGAAGCTCAGCATGAATGGATTTTAGTGCTCGAATCGCTTGATGGAATGATGCTGTTGAACTCGGCTAGCGACGTTGGCGACTGGCGGACTCGCCCTATCGAAGCGGCCATTCGGGGCATCGCCCAAGTGCATTCCATTTGGTATCAGCGCGAGCAGGAGCTTTCGGCACAGTCTTGGCTTGGGTTAAGAGTGTCGGCAGCCGAGATGGCCGAGATGAGAGACTTGTGGGAGCCACTGACGCACTACGCGTGGAAGTATTTTGAGAATTGGGTCGACGGCAGTACGCGATCGATTATTAAAGGATTCGTCTCCGATGTGGGACAATGGTGGCAGGTACTTGAGCGCATGCCTCAGACGCTGGTCCACAATGATTTCAATCCTCGCAACATCGCGTTTCGCAACGACAACGACAACGACAAAGGTGAGGTTCGACTGTGTGCGTACGATTGGGAACTTGCGACATTAGGGGTGCCGCAACATGACTTAGCAGAATTGCTTTGTTTTGTACTGCCCCCGGACTGTTCACGCGAATCGGTACTTGACTACATACACTTGCATCGAGAGAGTCTGTCGAAGGCCGCAGGATGCTCGATCGACGCAGACGCTTGGCAACTCGGTTTTCAGTTATCGCTACGCGACTTGATCATGAATCGATTTTCCATGTACTGCCTCATGCACACCTTTCGTCCGCAACGATTTCTGCCTCGCATTATAAGAACTTGGCGGCGATTGCACGATATGTTTGATGCAGTTTTGCATTCATGTTAACAAGTTGCACAGCGGTAACTTCTTCACTTCAGGTTCGGAAGGTCGGCAGAAAGATGGGCGGTAAAAAAAGTCAGGAAGACGGTTCGTTTTTTACCTCCCATTTTTTTGCCGGCTCCTCTTGATCTTGATCCAACACGCTCTAGCGTTGTCAGCGTGTACATGCGGCCAGCCCGGCCTGTGCCACTTGCCCATCCTGAGCACTCGTCCCGCCGGAGATACCGATGCCACCAATGACAGCACCGCCGACGATGATCGGTAACCCGCCATCAATCGGCACCGCTCCGCTCATGACCAGTATCCGCAGGCCCTCGCCCCCGGCGGCTACCATATCGTGAAAAGCCTTCGTCGGACGGCGGAACGCCACGGCGGACAGCGCCTTGTCTTGGGCGACCTGAACGCTGCCGAACTGCGCATTGTCCATGCGCTCAAGCAGCACCAAGTGACCGCCCGTGTCCATCACCGACACGACCATGAGCCAGTTGTTGCGAAGCGCTTCGGCTTGGGCAGCGGCGGAAATTTTCCGCGCTTGCTCCAGGGTGATAGAATGTCCGTAAATTGGTAGTTGGGGATTGTTGTTGCTCATGGTTTGTTCCTTTAAGGATTGATTTTGTTATTTTG
>Ga0163144_10025428_pt1 | contig 11562 bp, 13 predicted proteins | sample OliLak19BULKMAT1_FD_123175 | JGI IMG/M metagenome (GOLD analysis project Ga0163144, IMG submission 123175) | Freshwater microbial mat bacterial communities from Lake Vanda, McMurdo Dry Valleys, Antarctica - Oligotrophic Lake LV.19.BULKMAT1 | ecosystem: Environmental > Aquatic > Freshwater >... | reverse complement strand
TGTAATACATTTTCCATAAATTCCTTTTTAAAAAGCTAAGCTTTGTTTGTTATTTTGACGGACAATTTCATTAAGACGCTTAATGGCCTCCACCTTTTGATCTCTAATATTGATGTGAGTGACTTTTATTGGATCTTGTTGCAATAAAATGCACTGACCGACATGAAGATTTTTAATCGTGTCAGGATGGACAATAAGCTCATTCACTTCGCGCTTTGATCCTTTACCCGTTGACTCACCATCTTCAATCATATGGGTCTCCTTTGTTGTCATGATTGTTCCAATGGCGTTCGAATAAAGAGAAGCGGATTCATCAAGGCGTTGTTTTAAAATAAAAAGATTTCCGACGTTATCAATGACTTGTTTTGTTAAATACGGATTAACTTTGTCGATATCAGAGGCCGTTTGCACCGCCATGGTTAATTCCATTCCAGCGCCGCGACATTTATTTTGTAGTTCAATGAAATTATCTGTAACTAAGGACCCAAATTCATCAAAGTAAATACTAATGGGATTTTGTAGTGCTGATTTATTAATATTTTGAGTTAAAGCGCTATAGGAATTAAACATCAACTCTTGAATAAATATTTTCCCTAAGGCCTTGGCCGTTTCGCCGTAGCCTTGAGTAGAGAGTCCAATATAAAGACAGGCCCTTTCATCTCTAATCTGTGAAAAGGTTTTGGTATCTGAGTTTTGTTCTAGCCTCTTGCCAAAATCGGAGCCAATGATCTTTCCAATTTTATTAACCAGGCCTTTATTGTCTTTGTCTTCAATGACTTTTAATGATTCATAGATTGCTTTAAATGAGATCGGAATATTTTTGTGTTGCAGTTGGGTTAAAACTTTAAAAAGTGAATCTGTGGCATATTCCTTATAATAAGTATCATTGTCGCCCCAGGTGAATGAAGAAATAATTCGATCTAAAATGGTGCTGATTGATCCTTCCAACACCGGATTTAAGCAAATTGAGTCTATGTAATATTCAGAAAAAATATAACAAGGACGATTATATTTCCGGCAGAGATTAAAAAAATTAGTCAGAGAATCTAAATCGCCCTTGGGATCAAAAAAGATGACGGGAGAATTTTTCTTTAAAGAGTTTTCCTGCAAAAGAGTAATTAAATTAGTTTTTCCGTATCCAGTGGCCCCCACGATAAAACTATGCTTTTTAAAGTCGATTTCAGAAATTAAGACATCTTTTTTAGTGGCGGTATCTATCCCCAGAGAATCTGGATTCATAGTAACTTTTTTGACGCTTAATTGTTTTTGGTCAATTTTTTTGAGTGGCGCCTTAATCTTAAAGATTTTCTTAAATATAAAGATCAGCAAAACCTTTAAGAGTTCTATAATAATTTTTAAAACCTCCTGAAAGATTTCAAAAATGGGCGTGGCAAAATCTACTGGCGCCCCATTATCCTGTTGATTGTTCTTGTTAGTGCTCATAAGTATGCTCCCACGATTTAATTGGACTAATTTCTATTGTCCGGTTGCCGACCTCAATTGTTTGTGCCGGAGTTTCATATTCGATGATGTATTGCTTTTTAACTTTGCCCTCTAATTCAGGAGGAAGTTTTTCCATTGGCACTTCATACTTTTTAACGGGATTAAATTTAACTTCCGGTTTAATATCGTGCAGACTTTGAGAATTATTAAAAAGAGGAATATCAATATTGGATGCTTTTTTTATTTCATCATCTAAAATCATTGGTGCCTGCGTCTTGGGCCTTGTATCATCTAGAAGATAAGCAAGGCCTACCCCGACACCAGCGCCTAGAAGTCCAAAGACAAAAGTATTCTTGCCATTTGATTCCACGTCAGGAGAAAAGGTACTTCCTCCAACGCCTCCAATCACTGCGCCAGAGATTGCCCCCAGCATCAGATTTTTTTTAAAACTTCCGCAAGAAACTAGCGATAGAAAAATGATTATTTTAAATATTTGTGCCATTTAACGCCTCCATAAAATAAATTAAGACCGGAGTACCAGCATCGATACTCACTACAGGTTGTGCATTTTTTGATTCTTCTAGCATGATGTCACTTGCCGTTTTTCCTGATTCCATCAGACCTCCTAGAACTTGATTTTTTATTGTCACATCATTAGTGTTACCAAAAGGAGTTAAGACTTTTGTCTGACTGGCCGATAAAACCCCTTGAGCAAAGTCTGAGACAATCGCTCCTGCGATTAAATCTTCTTTACCATCGTCAAATTCACCAATTATTCCTGCTGATCCATCTGGATTTAAAATTTGCACCGCCACTTTTTGTTCATTAGAGTTGGCGATCATGAGATTGCAGATAATTTGCACCCGGTTGATTTGTGTGATCGCCTGACATGAAAATTTGGCATTATAAGGAAGTCTGGAATCTTGTGATCTAACTAGCACTGGACTAGAGAGATTGGTCGAGTGAATAGAATTAAGCAGCACCCCCTTAAAAACACTTCCAGTTAAAATCTGACTAGATTCATCCCAAATAAAAGGCGTATCAGTTTTTCTTTTTAAGAGTTCTTCAATTTTTCTTCCCTGTTCTAAAAGCTTTTGTACGTTTTCACTTTTAGAATAAACGGTTTTAGTGTTAGAATCTTTTTGTACCCAGTTTGTTTTAGATCGCCTCTTTATCACTGCTGTCTGATCCTGCTCCTTGGAAAATAGGCAAAGCGGTAGCGAGGCGATCATTATAATCGCGAATATATTCTTCATAACTTCTCCTTTTTAAATTTAGTTTAAAATTATTTTGCCATCACTGATGAGTGGGACTCCCTTGGAGAAATATTCTTGTTTTAAAACACTTTGCTGATTTATAAAAACAGGGTTTATTTTTTTATTAATAAACAAAATGGAGCTTTTTCCTTCGAGTAAATCATACTCAGGCGTTTGTTTTAAAATTTTAAAGGCGTTATTGATTTCGCCGTCATGAACTTCCACAAATAAATGTGGACGTTCCATATTGGTTTCTAGAAAAAAATAATATTTAGCATTTTTAGTCACAACTAAAAGATTTGATAGCTTACCTTCAACTTTGGGTTTTATCGCCAGAGTTTTATTTTTGCCGGTGATTTCAAAAAAGACATCGTTTTTCCCGCCGCCGTACATAAAAGAGATGATTTCAGAGTCAAAGCTAAGTGTGGTTAAAAAACTTAGACTTAAAAACAAAGTGGTCAATTGTTTTGATATTATAAAAAAACTCATAATGAATGCTCTTCTTGAACGCTTGGGTCTAATTCAATCAGACCTGAGAGTTTATAGTTAAAAGGATAAGAAGAACTTTCTTGCAGTATTATATTAAAGGCCAAAAGTTTACCGCTACTTTTGAAAATAATTTTGCATTTATTTGGATCAATTTGTTTTAAAAAGAGAATTTCATCAACTGACATTTCATAAGGCACTTTTTTTAACTGCTGATAGATTTCATCAATTAAAAAAAGACGATTAAGCTTGTTACTGGCAATACTCAATAGTCCTTGCCGACAAATATCAACAGTTAATGGTCGATCTAAAAAGACTTCGGGGTTTGAAGTCACAAAATATCTTCTTTGGGTTAAAATCAAAACGAGTGATAAAGTTGATAAAATCAGACTTCCTGCTAAAACTTGTTTTAATTTCTTATTTTCTTCTATAATTTTTGCACTAAAATCAGCGTAGTTCATTTTTTCCTCTTGGGTTTAAATTAGTTTTTGTTTCTGGTTTTGATCTTAAGGTTGTCTTAAGATCAGGTTGAGATTGTCTTAGAGATGTCTGGGTCTGGGTTTGAGTTTTTGCGTTTAACTCGGGTTTTATTTCAGGCGCTTTTGGCGTCAGTGCATTAGTTAATTTGTTGGTTGAAGGAGAAGCACTATGCTTTAAAAGCGACTCTTTATTTACAAAGGCCGTCATTTTATTTTCAGATTTTATTCCCGATTGATTTGTCTTAGTGGCTGAGTTTTGTATGTTCGATGTTTCTTTAGACTTTTCTTTAGACTTTTCTTTAGATTTTATCTGTTGATCATAAAATGAGCTGCCAGGTTGATTTTGAGTTGCAGTGCTTGTAGCTTTAATTCCTGAACTAATATTGCTGGGTGCCTTTAATCCCATCGCTCTTGAGAGAGAATTTTTCGCATCACTAAAGGATCTTGGTATTTTTGCTGATGCCGCCAAAATGAGTGGCGCTTTCATGCCAGCGCCAACGATTTGACTGCCAAACTTCGCGCCATAAGAGTGAAATCCTTCTCCTTGAACTAGGCCTTGCGTAATAATAGGACTTAAAAGTAAAAGCAGCGTGACTCCAAATAACCATAAAATATTATCCATCTGAGCAATGAGTAGTTCACCGTTTTGCGCTTTATCTGAAAATGAGTTTCCAACTAAAGTTAAAATCGCCACAATCACAAATGGCATGAGTATGCACCAAAGACTAGCTTGCACTGATCCCTTTAAGGCATTTTTAGTCCAGCCAAATAAATATAAAACTCCAGAGACGCCAGAAAAAATATAAGTTAAATGATAAACCGATGAAAAAATAAGTTTTAAAAGCCACAAAAAAACTTTGGCCAATAGGAAAAAGGCCGTGGCCAGCATATCGTTAAGGTTGGGGACAAAAAACTTAGTAAAGCTGCCACTTAATTTATCTTCTTTGGTTTTAAGTTTTACATCCGTCCATTTTTTGACAAAGAGATTTTGTGGGCTGACTTTTTTAAGGGTGATGCTGGCCTGTTCAAAAGATAAACTAACCGCCTCGGTATGAATCTTATAAAAGATGGAAAGAGTTAAAAGGCCAATTAAAAGCCTTTTAACTACCGATGCAAAATCCATCTCGCCAAAATATTCTAAAATAAGTGCTATTAAAAAGCAGGGTAAGAAAAAATATCCGGCAAGAGTATTCATTTCAGCATGAAGACGAATAATGGAAGGATCACTAATTAAAAGTAAATCTTGAATGATTGGTGTTTTCATCTTTTGCTCTTTCCCTGTTGATCAATGCCATAAGATTGCATGCGAGAGAGTTCATTAAGTCGTTTTTCCTCGCGCTCATCAGCTTGTAACTTATTACTCGTTGACATTCTTTTTAACATTTCAAGTTGAGTGTTTTGCATTTGCACGTTTTGTTCATAAATTAAAGCAGTATTTTGCGCCGTTAATTGATTGGCCCGTCCTGAAGTTTTAGCACTGGCCGATTTATTGACTTGAGAGTTCGCGATCTTTTCTTTTTGAGCATTGTCCTTTTTTTGAATCTCCACCATTTTTTTGGTTTTTTCATCTTCTTTTTGAATCACACTATATTCTTTTAAAAGCTCCCGAGTATCTTCCATGGAATATTTAAGCTCACGAACAGCGGCGTTTAGATCGCCCATGTTTTCAATTTCTCTTTTACTGGCAAGACTTTCCGTTAAATATAAAACGCGCTCTGATCTAAAATATTCATCTTCTAAAAGCTCGTTATACTTCTGCATTTTTTCGGTGTATTTTTCGGCATTAGAAACAAGTTTTTCTAATTCATTTAACTGACTGGCAGAAGTGGTCACAAGATTAACTAAAAGGGCAACATCCCCGCCAAACATATCGGCACGAGAATCATCTGTATAAATAAAACCAAGAAGTGGAATAATGACAATCATGCTTTTTAACATAAAACCCCCGCGTACTTAATTTTAGTAAAATTTGTTATGGCCTCCCCAAAGTTTAAAAATTGTCCCTCAGTTTCAAAGTATTTTTGCCATTGATTGAGATCCTTTTTATCACTAGTAAAAAGTTGATACTCAAGATTGGTAGGATAATATCTGAGTGTTTTTTTGATGGACTCACAAAGATACAAAAATTCAGAATAAGAATACTTAACTGATTCTATATCTTGTAAAACCTGGGCCACATCATCACCAATAAATTCCGAGGATACAACTTGCTGGTGAAATAAAAATTTATGATATGTATTTTGCATAATCACACGCCCTAGCTGTGATCCAGAAAAATCATCAAGATTTTGAGAGATAGCAATGGCCGAAGCTTCATGTTTTCTAAAGGTTCTAAAGCATTCTGCTAAATAAACTGAGTTCTTTTCTAGTAAGTGCCAACATTCATCAAAGATGAAAACCTTGCGCCCATCAAGATTTTTAAAGTATTCGATCAGGTAAATGATTAAGGGGGCCTTTAAAGATTCTGGATACAGCGAAAAGTCACAATACGTAACGAAGGCCATTTGTGTTTTTTCAGTGTTAAAAAAAGGGAGGGCCTCTTTAAAATAATATGTGATGCCCTCAAACCCTTTTTCTAACTCCAATAGAAAGTCGGCAAAGCTATTGATAACCTTGGTGCGAAGAATAATTTCGATGGTTTCATATAAGCGGCCTTCTTCTTTCTTGGAAAACTTTGTATCAAGAAAACTTAAGATAAATTCTTTTAAATAGCGTGGATTTTGAAATTCAAGCGGATTAAACTTTTCAGAGATAACAATTCCCTCATGATATTTTACATTTTTATAAAATGAATTTCCTAAATCCAAAACAACTGCTTTAGCTTTATTTCTGATCGCTTCTTTTAAAATTTTATTAGCGAGAACCGATTTCCCTTGCCCTGATGGCCCGGTAATTAAAGCGTTATAGTTATGGGCGGTAGGATGAAAAAGATTAAAGAGCACAGGATTTTGAGTTGAACTTTGTAAGCTAAAACCAGACTCATGTAAAAAGTCGCGATGAAAAGGCACCAAGTGCGATAAATAGTTACTAGGAAGTAATTCGGCCCTTTTAAAACTGGGAATAATGCCAGGAACAAGACTTTCAAAAAAATAGTTCATGCCGCGTTCTTCAATAATGACTTCGCCGCCTTGTCCTTTAAAATATTCGGTAAATTGATCAGTTTTATTATCGAGGTTTAGTTTTGTCGTTTCAGATAAAAGAAAAAACATTTCTACTAGATAAAGCGCTGACTCATCCCTAGTGATGCCATTTAATAGATCTTCTGACTCATTAAAAGCATTTTCCCCATCAAGATCACGCATCCCCTTAAAGAGTGATGAAAAATGCAGCTTTCTTTTAAAGTTAATTTTCTTTTTGGCATCAAGTTTTGAAACTTTCTTAAATTGAATAACATAGTCACCAAAATTTAATGATTCGAGCGGATAGATTTGTGTTCCGTAATTTTTGACAGATAACAATCTTACATACTGGTCTTTATAGGTCAGATAATTTTCATAAAAATGAACTCTGACATCTTGTAGGTTACAAAATCGTTCTTTAAAAAAAACTTCCACAGGTCGATGGCATGCTTTTAAATTTAAATCAGCGATTGGCCTTTCTGAAAAGATATTAAAATAATATTTTCCATCAATGGCATAAACTTTAATCACTTCATTTTGAAGACATAGGATTGTTTCTAATCTTTTATATTGAGAAGAGACTGCATTAATAGATAAAACATTTAAATCAGGAGGAGTAAATTCATAAAAATAGCTCACATCTCCTTTCATAGAAGTTAATTTGTTTTTTTCTGCTTCAAATAAATAAGTCATTAAAATTCTCCCCAGCGATCAACTTTTTTTAAAAGGATCACGGTAAAATCAATATAGCGGCGAAGGATTTTCGTTATAAAAATTCCAATTATACAAAGAATGAGTGCCATCCATGAAGGCAGAGAAAAAATCGTAGCAACAAGTAAACAGAGCGCGATGATTCCTAGATCATAAAAATCAAATCCCCAGACCTGTGGGTGTTTCTTTAAAAACTTAGGATAAATTTGTCCTTGAAGTTGATTCACGCTAGCCCCCTAATGAAAGCGACTATGGCCGGAGCAAGCATGACGATTGTGGCACCAAATAAAGCACTACTCATTTTCATGCTTGCATCGTTTCGGCCAAAACTGTAGTAAATGCCGGCCAAGATAATACCAAACAAAGCAACGGCAACGGCAATGCGAGAAGCTTGATCATTTAATTGTTTTGCCGAGGCCTCCAGCGATCTGCAAAGACCTGCTCGTGAGTATAAAAAACTAGAAATTAAAATAATGGGAAATAGTGTCTTCATAATTCTCCTTAAAAACTTCGTTTAGTGTTGTAGATAAATTGTACTGAGTATGGATAGCTGCCATTTATTTGACGAATTCCTGGGTCTTCAAATCTAAAGGCATTACCTCTGCTACTGTGAGCGCAGTCGGTTAATCCCATAAGTCCCCATGTCAAAGCTTTAGGTGCTGAGTCTGGAACTGAGGTGATTTCTAATTCTTCTTTTTCAGATAAAAATGTTTTTAGGAAACTATCTGTTACTTTTAGATTTAAGCTTAATGTCCCATCAGATTCATCAAAATACATTTGCCCGCGAGCGTTTAAGTATTCAAATAGCTCTGGAGAAAGGTTGATGAATTTGAATTTTTTATCTTGGTAAGTTTTTTCGATGACATTATATGAGCTCAGACTTCTAAGATTGATACCACACCAGCCTTGTAGCCAATCTCTCGTGCACATTTTTTTACATCGTCCACCACAGCCTCGGTCGCGTTCATCAATGCAAGTTTCAACATGGGCATAACTTGAGACAGAAGCTCCATAAATTGCGCCGACATCAGAATAGGTAACAAGAGTTTTAACTTTAATGACTGAGTTTTCACCCAGCTTTAAGTTTTCAAGTTTGAAACTAGCACTGCTTAAATCTTCTTCATCAAAATCTTTAATTTCTCGCTTAGCGCTTCCTGCAACTTCATATAGAGGTAGATAAGAATAAAGTGAACTTAATCCTACTTGTAGATGATCAAGCCCTGAGTTCGTTTCTGATATGATTTTCCAGAACGATTTTTTAATTTCAATGGGGCTTAGTTCTTCAAATTTAACTGGAAATTTTGCCGTCGTATATTGACCGCCGACTTCTTCGACGTTGCCATTTCGATCATGGATTACGTTATAGCGTCCGGTAAAACTTGCCAGTGAATCAGTTCTGGAGGTAAAATTTAATTCTGCTTTAAAATTATCAACATAAGCGACGGCCGAAGTCATGCCCTGAGCATTTGAAATAACTTCGCTGTATTTTAAGACTGATCCGTCAATTAACTCATAATCAAAATCAGTGACTTTAATGGCGAGTTCATTATCAAGGTTTGCAAACTGTTCGATAATATTGTTTTCTAAACGATCAAGGCTAATAAAAATATCTTGAGCCGAAAAAAGCTCATCGGCATTTCCGTCACTTGTAAAATAAACTTTTAGCCCACTGCCAGAGATTAAAATTAAATCAGTGACGATATCTTGAAACTTGCCATTTTTCACATCAACAAAACCTAGAGTATATTTAATATTTGAAATCTTTCGAAGGCCCTTAGACTCAGCGGCCTTTAATGTGAATTTTGAAATAATTGTAAGCTCATCTTTTCTAACGGCCGATTCTTTTTTCTTAAGCTCCGCCTGAATGCTCAATTTATCTTTAAAGGTAAAATGTGAGATGGGAATAATATTTAAATCCTGAACGCCAAACGGTTCCACATCTTGTTTGATATTGGTGAGATTTTGATAGGTAATCACTCCGGCCTTGGCGCGAATCAGATTAAAATCTAAATCATGTTCTAAAACTGAAACATCATAGTTAATTGCAAAATCAGAAATTCTAAATTCAGAACTATAAAAATGATTGACCGAAAATCTTGCTAGGTTTGTTTCAGTTTTAGAACTTCCCAGCTGGCCCTCAAGATCGTCACTAAGCCCATCACCATCTAAATCAACAAAGGCCCTGATTGTTGAGACATTTTTCCCACCTGTTTCTTCCTGCGGTTTAAACGAGCACCCATTTAATAAAATTACTAAAGAACATAATAAAATTTTCATACTTCTCCTTTTAGTGGTGTGAGTTATTTGGCCAAGGAATAAATTTCCGACAATCAATTCCCACCATGGGAATGAATATTTCCCGTCACGGTGGGAAATGATGACCTAAACATTTAAATTCTTGTTCCCATCATGGGAAACTTTATGACGCATGAAGCAACTAAGACCTAGGCTTGCCAATGAATAGATATTTTGGATAGATTCCGAATATGTCAAAGAGTGATAAATGATTAATAATCATCAATTTGAAAATTTACCAGAGTTTTTGTCTGAGTGTGTGCGCTTAATTAAAAAACGCCATCCTCGATTTACTTCTATTCAACTTTCTAAACGACTCGGCTTATCAAATTCAACTTTCGATCGAATTAGTAAGTCCGATGTAAAATTTCCTTCATTTAACAACGCTTTGAAAATAGTTAGAGAAGCTTGTGGTGAGAAAAATCTTTTAAATTTTATTAAAAAATTCTATCCTGAAATGCTCGAAGAGTTTGTTTCAATTTACCCGAATAATAATGCAGTAAAGTTTGTGGAAGCCGGGGCGGAAAAGTTTTTTGAAGACAGCTCAAGTTATGAGCTGATGCTTATGATTTCTTCAGGCAAAGGTGTAACAAGAAACTTAGTTCAAGAAGAAATGGGAAAGAAAGGACTAAAAGTTTTAGACACTTTAATTAAAAATACTATTGTTGAAGAGAAAAATGGCCGAATTCAGATTAACGGAAAAATTAATGCCACTCAAACGACAGTTCATCAATTAATGCAAAATTTAATTGCCTCAAATTATCATATTGAAAACTTTGGAAAAGAAGGCAATTGGCTAACTGTTCAATATGAAGCGGTTAATAAAGATTTGGCATGGCCTGTCATCAAATCGGCACTAAACGAGGCCAATAAAAAAATAAAAGAAGTCTTTGCCAATCCGATATATCAAGGGAAAGATATTGTATGGGTTGGGTTATCTGGTGACTCATTGATAAGCGATCAAAAGAAAATGGCGATTGAAAGACAAGGAGAGCTACAGTGAAAAAGTTAGTGATATTTTTTATATTTTTAATTAATACACTTTATGCCTTCGAAGTAAGTTTACCTCTTTCGCGAGTTGAAGCTATTTCTACTTTTGATGGAAAGTTTATCACATTAGATCAGTTGAAGCAGTCGGCCTCAAAACTTCCTTATGGTATAAAATTAACGAATGATAAATTAATTTTAAAATCAAAAAACATTAATGATCTCTACCTTAGTAATGGTGATATTGCTCGATTGTCTGATATCAATTCTCAAGCTATGGGCGGCGAAATGGGCGGCGGGAAATAATTTAAAACAGTTGTGTGTCATCTCTGTGTGTATTATTCTTTTTTATAAAGTTCAATTGAAATGTTCTCAATCATTTTTGCTATGTCGGTTAAATGAATACCAATCCCTCTAAAAACTTTTTTATCATCTAGTATTTCTTTTTCATCAAATCCAGAAATGAGGACAGCTAAGCTGTAAATTTGTAGCGAGATTTTATACAACTGATCTTCGATTGGAATTTCATTATTCTTATTCATTGTTAAATTATGTGGCATAGCTTACATATATGTAAACTATCTTTATATGATGCTTTGCTTAAAATTACCTTATGAGCAAAAAATATAAAGTTGCTAGATTTAATTTAGACAGAGCGTTGAAAAAGTTTCAACTTACCAAGTACAGGCTCTCTAAAAATCTTGGCGAGGAAACCCACGTAATTACCAGATGGTCGAAATCGGGCCATAATCCAACTTTACGAACACTAAACCGTATTGCAGAGGC
>Ga0163144_10025427_pt1 | contig 11562 bp, 9 predicted proteins | sample OliLak19BULKMAT1_FD_123175 | JGI IMG/M metagenome (GOLD analysis project Ga0163144, IMG submission 123175) | Freshwater microbial mat bacterial communities from Lake Vanda, McMurdo Dry Valleys, Antarctica - Oligotrophic Lake LV.19.BULKMAT1 | ecosystem: Environmental > Aquatic > Freshwater > Lake... | reverse complement strand
TGTTCGTTTTGGTATGATGGCCGCCGCTAAAGGCTCTTAATTCGGCCCGCAACCGCCAGCTCGTCGAGAGTCTCTTCGGCCCCAGATCGCATATCTTTAAGTTTAAGTAGTCCGCTCTTTAACTCGTCTTCGCCCACAATAAGCGCCCATCGATAGTGACGGGCATCTGCAAACTTAAACTGATTTTTTAACTTAGCGGCCTCCGGAAATACATCGACTTGAATAGATTGCTCTCGCAAACGCTTGGCTATCTTAAGAACCGCCGGTAGAAGTTCTTGATTAAATAAGGGCATAAACAAAGAGTTATTCTTGAGAATGCCGTCTTTCTTCTGGGCACTTAAGAGAAGCATCAAACGATCAAAGCCAATGCTAAATCCAACCGCTGGAAGACTCTCTTTCGAAAATCTTCCAATCAATTGATCATACCGACCTCCGCCTCCAAAAGAAAATCCTTCGGTAGCGTGCCGAAGTTCAAAAATGCATCCGGTATAATAGCCCAATCCTCTCGCCAAAGAGGGATCAAAAACAATATCTTCAAGCGGCAGACCTAGCTGACTCAAAGTTTGAATCACCTGAGAAAGCTCGTGGCCGCTCGCTTCATCAAGAGTCTCTGCTTCTCTTAAGGTAAGATCCCCCGCTAAAATTTTCTCCATGGCCAGGGAAAGGCTTTTACCCGAAATTCCTTCTAGTTCTTTACGAACGTGTCCGACATCGAGCTTATCTTTTTTATCAAGAGCTATAAGAAAATCTAAATGTCGAGCTTCCGAAACTCCCTCTTTTAAAAGGGCCGCTCGCAACCAAGCTCGGTGATTTATTTTTAAAATAAATCCAGAAGCTCCGGTCGCGTAGACCGCCGAAACTCCCGCTTGAATCACCTCAACATCGGCTCCCCAAGATTTACTCCCGACGATGTCGGCATCGGCCTGAATAAATTCGCGAAATCTTCCTTTTTGAGCGCGTTCGGCTCGCCAGACGGGGCCTATATGACAAGCTTTGAAGGGAAATAAAATTTCTCCACGATATTCAGAAACAATCCGAGAAAGCGGAACCGTAAGATCAAAGCGCAGTCCATACTCGGCAATCGCCGCTTCGCTATCTCTAGCGGCATCGTTTGACTCTGCAATCTTCGCTAACTCTTCCCTTAGCTTATCGCCCCGCTTTAAAACTTTAAAAATAAGCTTCTCATTCTCACCGCCGCCACTGCCTTGCAAAATTTCGAGTCGCTCCAAAGCTGGAGTTTCTAAATGCGTAAAACCAAATGATTCATAAACGCGGCGAATTTTCTCGATGGTTTCATGACGTAGCATCGCTTCATCGCCAAAAAAATCTCGAAATCCCGTAGGAGCTTGTGTCGAAATGCTCATATTAGGCTGTCAGTCTCAACGATTGAATATGTTCGGTCGCTAATTTTTTTAAACTTTCTAAATTAAAGGCACTTAAGTTCGGCCCCCCCACTTGGGCAAAGTCTGGCTTGCCGCCACCACGCCCCCCCAAGACTTCTCCCAACTTCAGAATAAGAAAGTTGGTATTAAAATCTGCAGCCAAATCACTGGTGACCGCCACGATCACAGTCGCCTTCTCTTCAATGAGAGCGCCCACGATCACGACACCTTTTTTTATTTGATTGCGATAGTTTTCAACTAAGGGCCGAAGGTCTTTTGCCTGATCGACTTCAACAATTTCAATGAAGACTGCGACATTCTCGATCTCATGAAGCATCGATTTAAAATCTTTGCTCGGAGCTTGAGCGCGCTCCGTCATCTTCTTTTGAAGCTCAGACTTTTCTTTTAAGAGCTTCTCGACTTTGGCTAGCAGTTCTTTCTTCGGAGACTTAAGAATCTCTCCGAGCTGCTGAAGAGTGGCCTCTTCTTCAAGAACCAAATCTAAAGCTTTCTGCGCGGTAACGGCGACAATTCGTCTTACGCCTGATGCCACGCTGGCTTCTGAAACAATTTTAAAAAGTCCTGCTTCTGCTAAACTCTCGGCGTGGGTTCCTCCACAAAGCTCGGTAGAAAAACTGCCCACTCGCAAGACCCGAACTTGATCGCCATACTTATCTTCGAAGAAAGCTTTTGCACCGCCAGCAAGAGCTTCTTCTAAAGCTTCTTCTTTAATTTGAATGCTAGGATTCTCGCGAATTCTCTGATTGCAAATATTCTCGATTTTTTGAATCTCAGCCGTCGATAATCCTTGAAAATGATTAAAGTCAAAACGCAGGTACTGATCATTGACCAAAGACCCCGCTTGCTTAATGTGCGCCCCCAAAGTCTCTTGCAAAGTCGCATGCATAACATGAGTCATCGTGTGGTTAATGCGAATTCTCTTTCTTCGAGCAAGATCGACCGCTGCCTCAATCGTGCTTCCGACTTTTAAAGAGCCTTTTGTCATACGACCCAGCATCGAATGAAATGTGCCAATCGGCTTTTTTGTATCAGCCACATCAAAGACCGCTTCGCCCAACTGAATGACGCCAGAATCTCCGACTTGACCTCCCGATTCTGCATAAAAAGGAGCACGGTCTAAAATGACCTCACCATCGGAGCCCTGTGTAAGCTCATCCACAAGCTTACCATCCGAAATCAAAGCAATAATTTTAGACTGATCAACATAAGAATTATAACCGGTAAAAATAAATGTATTTAATTTAGAAACAACCAGCCGATAAATATCTTCGACGGTTTTCTGGCCGCTCCCCTTCCAAGAAGCGCGAGATCTTTCGCGCTGCTCCTCGAGCGCCACTTGAAAGCCAGGTGCGTCTAATCTAAGACCACGCTCTCGCAGAATAACTTCTGTAAGATCGAGGGGAAAGCCAAAAGTATCGTAGAGCTGAAATGCCACGCTTCCCTCGAGAGTCCCGCCCTTCGCCAGATTAGCCACTCGAGATTCTAAGAGCTTTAAACCACCCTCAAGAGTCTCAAAAAACTTTTCTTCTTCTATTTGAATCATCTTCGTAACCGAAGCTTCAGCTTGAACCAGCTCGGGGTAAGCTCCGCCCATTTCTGTCACAACAGCTTTCACGCCTTTATGAAAGAAGGGGGAGTTCATGCCCAGTTGCTTTCCGTACCGAATAGCTCGACGCAAAATGCGGCGGAGCACGTAGCCACGGCCTTCGTTAGAAGGAATCACGCCATCACTGATCAAAAAACTGCAGGCCCGAATGTGATCGGTCAAAACTTTTAAGGCGACATCTTGCGGGTCGGACTTTCCGTAGGGCGATTTAGTAATCTCAGAGAATGAAGAGAGAATGCTAAACATGCCATCGATTTCATAATTATTTGGCTTTTCTTGAATCAAGCTCGCTAATCTCTCAAGGCCCATGCCGGTATCGACAGATGGCTTGGGTAGTGGAATCATCTTTCCGTCAGCAAATCTCTCGAACTGCATGAAGACGTTATTCCAAATTTCTAAATAACGTTCTCCTCCATCAAATATCGTCTCGTTCTTGCCAGCTTCAGGCCCGCGATCATAATAGATTTCAGAGCAAGGGCCACAAGGCCCCGTATCGCCCATCGCCCAAAAATTATCTTTTTCGTCCATCCGAACAATTCGTTCTTCTGGTAATCCAGAAATTTTCTTCCAAAGCTCGGCGGCTTCATCGTCTTCTCTAAAAACAGAAACCCAGAGTTTATCTTTAGGAAAGCCAGTCACCTTCGTGAGATACGTCCAAGCAAACTCAATGGCTTCGGCCTTAAAATAGTCTCCAAAAGAAAAATTGCCGAGCATTTCAAAAAAAGTGTGGTGCCTCTTGGTAAAGCCGACACTTTCGAGATCGTTGTGCTTACCGCCTGCGCGAACACATTTTTGCACCGTAACCGCTCGCTTAAAAGCAGGAGCCTCTTTGCCCGTAAAATAATCTTTAAATTGAACCATCCCCGCATTGGTAAATAGAAGGCTTGGATCATTTTGAGGGACGAGCAGAGACGAGCGAACCCGCTTGTGACTTTGATCTTCAAAATATTTTAGAAAGGACTCACGAAGTTCTTTTACGCTACGAGACATAGATAAAACGATAGCAGAGCTTGATAAAAAGTGAATTTTTTACTCCGAAACATAAACTTTTTTCTTTAAGGACAAGACGGAAATCGACAGTCTAATTCTTCTAAGCGCTCGAGTACCGTGCTGTCGGGACAAGTAAATGTGTCGGTTAAACAAACTCCGGATCTATCTCTGAGGGGCTTATGAGCGGCGGGCACGCTCGGATTACCCGTATCGGTACCGCCGCACGCGGTCAGCACCAGAAGACCCAAAAACAAAACTAGAGACTTCATTTGCCTTCGAACTCTCGATGGCTGAGATTTATATTCTCGCTTAAGGGAAACAACTGAAAATTCATCTGATAGACTCGCTCCCGCTTCGTGCCCTCGGCGTCAAATCGAGCGAGAAGTTCTTTTCGCATTTCAGAAATCCTCTGTTTTAAAGATTCTAGTTTCGACTCTTCGACCGCTAAAGTCACGCTAGTGAGATCGCGAAGATGGGCCGGAATATTCTGCATCGCCTCGGTCGCTCGATCCATCATTTGGCTGTGAAACTGGCTTACGGCTAATGAATGAACCTCTCGGCTAGTCGCCACCACCTTATCGGTCGATACAAACTTGCCGCTCTTATTCTTTTTTATAAGCTGGAGGCTTTCAAGAACTCGCATGGCCCCTTCAGCTTGCTTCGTACTAATGGCAGGGGTCAGCGCGCGGGCTATCCACTCGGGACTGTTTTGAAATTGAGGACACTGCACCAGCTCGCGAATAGCGACGATGTACCAGTGAGAATAATAAGACATTTGCTCATCTTGCAATTGATGCGCCGCACGGTAACTTTTAAATCTTTGTAGGCTTTCAAAGTACCTCGATTTTTCTTGAGCTGACTTTGCTTGGTTAAAGAGAACTAGGGTTTCAAAAAAAACAGCTTCTCGCTTCTTTAACTTCAAAACTTTAATCAGCCGCTGAATGCTTTCGCTACTTAAATTTCGTTTACCGTCAGCCACTAACTTAAAAAAGTTAGGCGAACTGAAACCCGCGAGACGAGAAAGCATTCGAAATGAGAAATTCTCTTTGAGTGCTTTTTTAAGCGCATAGAAATCTTTCAAATACTTTCGAAAGTCATCGTACTCAAAAATGGGTCGAATTGAATCCATGCTTTAATTAAGTATAAATACTTTCGGTCATTTTAAGAAGGGGTGCACACCATTTTAGAATTAATGGCCTAAAGCAGAATGCATTTTGAGCCTTAACTATATAGAATCCTTCGATAAAAAATATTAAGTAATCTTTTTTTGTATTCCGCCAGAATACGACTTTGCTCTGGGCCCTCCTGACGCTCGCTGACTTTCTGATTATTGTCGATAAAAGAGGAGGCCCCATGACCAGACAACTTAAAGATTTTAAAGGCTCAAAAAAAATAAAAAACTTTTGGACGCTCGCGATTTTTCTAACTTTAGCCGGATGCGGCGAAGATCTTACCGTGAAAGATATTCAAGTCAGGAGAGCGGAACTAGCGAAATCCTGCACGCAGTCTAGCGACTGTGTGCTGATGCAGAATTTTATCGAATGCAGACCTGTCGGCTTCGCTATATTGCGCGAGAATCAAAAAGCTTACGAAGATCTAAAACGCATTTATGAAGATACCAATCTGTCGGACGATATCGTGTGCGATACGGATTTTCGACCCGAAGATGATACTCGAAATTTACGGGCAGATTGCAGTGACGACACACAAACCTGCATCGTCACGATCGAAGGCAGGCCGCCCGGGCTCATCCCGGTCCCGGTCCCGCGCCCGGCCCGGCATTCATCCCCATAAGATAATATTAACACTTAATAAAAAAGGACCCTCTATATGCTCAAACATCTTAAAGACTATTGGACTCTTGCCATTTTTCTAACTTTAGCCGGATGCGGAGACTCTGGCCCTTCTTTCTTAGCCTGCCTTAGCCCCGCTGAAGAAGCTCTCTTAGATCAAGGGAAAGCTTCAGAGATCCGATGCCTGAGAGCTCTCTTCGCCACAAACAACACTTGCGAAGTACAAGCCTCCGACCCAAGAACCCTCCGATCTGTGCCCGGAAAGCCAGAAGACTACTCATGCGCGGTCGAGATTTGAAGATGTTGGCTGCGCGCGTCCTTCACCTTTGTCGCAACCTTCGAAAACAAATGAGAAGAAAAAGCCCCCTATTTAAAATCTCGCTTTCGAAATTGTTAGAGCAGAAAGTAAAAGATAAAAATTTTAGCGATTCTGAAGCGCATGATATTGCCCGTCGACTCGTGGCGCAGAATCTCTACATCACAAAGAATGCGGCAGATCGAATCGAGAATTCGATTTACCGACATTCCAAAACTTTTCAAAATAAATTGATCGAATATCTAAAGTCCGAGGCGGGCCACGATCTGCTCATTGAATCGGCACTCGATCATCTGGGTGGGAGTGCCGACTTTGATTCTCTTGTACTAAAAGAAACCAAAGCTTTGGTAGACCGCTTAGAAGAAGCCGCAAAGCGCGGGCCCCTCTTTTTAGCGATAGCTATCGATCAATTCGAAGCGGGCTCGCAAGTGGAGCAGCATCCCGTTGCGGCCTTCATTCGAACTTGTGGTCTGAACCCTGAAGCTGCTTTATTAATTGAGCAACATCACTCGATTAATCGGCAAGAAAGCCATGACAACGAATCATTCTCCCTCGTTAGCGAAGAGCCCGATCCATCACTTCTGGACTTGTTAAAGACGATCCACTTTCAGCTAAAGCTCGAGCGAAGCTACCAAAACTTTGTGTCGGCATTACAAAGCTCGATAAGCGCCGCCAGAAGGCCGTCCACCCGTTAAGCCGGCAAGTCGACAGTGGCTCGAAGCAGCTTCCTAAAGCAAAGAGTATCGACCTTCTTGAACCTCAAGTTTTTTTAAGATACTCCGCAGACCCATCATTGCTAGAGGCCGAGACTTCTCGGACAAATTCTATTGTTATCATCGATGAAATTCAGAAACTTCCTCTTTTATTAGATGTTGTGCAGCGGATGATCGAGCAAAAGAAAGTTAAATTCGTTTTAACAGGTTCGTCTCCAAGAAGATTAAGAAGGGGGGCGTGAATTTATTGGGGGGGCGCGCCCGAACAAGATACCTACATCCGCTCTGTTCAGCAGAACTTAAGTTTTACGCTTTTGACTATCTTCACCCCGCAGAAACTACTCCTATTCATAACTGGCGAAGCCAATCAGGATTCGAAGTGGATTTCATTCTTGGAGACTCGGTTGCGGTTGAAGTGAAGGCTTCAGCAAATATAGGGAAGTCAGACCTCAGAGGGCTTCAAGCTTTAGCCGAAGAAAAGCGAAAGATGAAGCGCCTGATCGTTGTCGGACTCTTCAAAGAACGCCGACAAATCTACGATATTGAACTTATTCTCTATCAAGATTTTCTGCAGGAGCTTTGGGCAGGCGATAACGTTTAGCAAACCTGAAATACTTTTCGCCAGCGTCGCCTAAGCCTACTGAAGTGTCGCAGGCCCTGCCGGCATATTTGCACGCCGTCTCGAACCTTTCACTTTGCCGCGACTCACGCCCGGCGAACGCTTCAAAGCTAAAGCGAGAACTTCGTCGACGTGATCGACCAAATTAATCTTCAGCTTCGATCGAACTTTGGCCGGAAGGTCTACGAGATCTTTTTCGCAAGCTCTTGGCATTATGATGCTCATCACGTTTTGACGAACAGCGGCCAAAACCTTCTCTTTGATTCCTCCAACTGGCAACACTCGCCCCGTCAAAGTGATCTCGCCTGTCATCGCAAATTCACGACTAACCGGCACTCCCGTCACCAACGAAATCAAAGCCGTACAGAAAGTAATCCCAGCTGAGGGTCCGTCTTTAGGAATCGCTCCGGCAGGAGCATGAATGTGAAAATCATGCTCGCCAAAAAATCCTTTTGGCAATCCTAATTCTTCAGAACGCGTCCTCACATAAGAGAGCGCTGTTTGAGCCGACTCTTTCATGACTTCACCCAACTGGCCCGTGAGCTGAATCTTTCCGGTTCCGGACGAAAACGAAACTTCCATCACTAAAGTTTCTCCGCCAGATTCTGTCCAGGCGAGTCCTGTCGCCACGCCCACTTGATCGACATCACGCAAGGGATCGGGCATTACTTTTTGTGGCCCTAGCATTATGGGAATTTGCTTCGGAGTAACCTTCTTCGGTTTGAACTCAGCGCCCTCCATCGTTTTGGCTCGGGCGACCTTACGACAGACGGTTCCGATTTCTCGCTCAAAGTTTCTTAAGCCGGCTTCTCGAGTGTAACTTTCGATAATCATTCTGACCGAAGAATCGGTAATCGACATATCGCTCAACTCTAAGCCCGTCTCTTTGATCTGCTTGGGAATCAAAAACTTCTTAGCAATTTGAACTTTGTCTTCTTGGGTATAGCCGGTCAGACGAATGACTTCCATCCGATCTCTTAAAGGTCCAGGAATCGTATCTAAATTATTCGCCGTACAAACAAACATCACATTACTTAAATCAAATGGAATATTGATGTAGTGATCTCGAAACGAATTGTTTTGTTCAGGATCCAAAACCTCTAATAAAGCCGAAGCGGGATCGCCTCGATAATCGACTCCCAACTTATCAATTTCATCGAGCACGAAGACTGGGTTGTTTGTGCCAGCCGTTTTTAAGCCCTGAATGATTCGGCCGGGCATTGCGCCCACGTACGTTCGGCGATGGCCTCGAATTTCAGACTCGTCTTTTACACCACCCATGCTCATGCGAACAAATTGGCGGCCCATAGAACGGGCAATGCTCTTACCTAACGAGGTCTTTCCGACCCCAGGAGGGCCAACAAAACAAAGGATCGGACCCTTCACCGACTTTTTAAGTTTACAAACGGCGAGATGGTCGAGAATTCTTTCTTTGATCTTCTCAAGATCGAAATGATCTTCGTCTAATATTTCTTTAGCTTTCTTAAGATCTAAGTTGTCGCCTGTGGTTTTTGACCAAGGCAGCTCAATCATGGTGTCGAGATAAGTTCTTATAATTGAGGCTTCGGCAGAATCCCCATGCATATTTTCTAAACGCTTTAGTTGCTTCAAGCATTCACGGTCTGGCTCGGCCGACATTTTTGCGGTCGAAATTTTCTGGCGCAGCTCTTCAACCTCTTCGATCTTAGAGTCGCTATCGCCAAGCTCACTTCGAATGGCTCGAAGTTGCTCTCTTAAGAAATACTCTTTCTGAGTACGGTTCATTTCGTCTTTGGCAGACGACTGAATACGAGCCTGCATCTCGAGAACTTCTATTTCTTTGGCGAGCGCATCGTTCACTCTTCGCAAGCGATTTACGGGATCCGTTATTTCTAGAATACTTTGAGAATCTTGAACTTTCATACCCAAGTTGCTCGCGACCAAATCGGCCAAGCGTCCGGGCTCTTGAATTTCATCTAAGACGACCAGAATATCGGGCGATAAAACTTTGCCCATCGAGATCACACGTTCAAGCAAAGCTTTCACATTTCGAACCAGAGCTTCGGCCTCTAATTCACGATCGGTCCAACCGCCATCTACAATCTTCTTAATTCTTACGCTGAAGTTAGGATACTCCTGCTTGAATTCAGTAATCTCTGCCTTCACCAAGCCTTGCACTAAAATCTTAATCTTGCCGTCTTCCGGAAGTTTATTCATTCGCATGATCATGCCCACGCAACCAACGCGATGGATGGTGCCTGGACTTGGATTTTCTTCATCCATATTCTTCTGGGCAGACAAGAATAACAAACGGTCTTTGTTTAGTGCCTCATTCACCGCATTGATCGAAGAAGTTCTGCCCACAAAAAGGGGAAGAATCATGTAGGGATAAATCACTACATCTCGAACGGGGAGTAGAGGAAGCTCATCTGGAATCTGGATATGATCATGCTCGTTAGACATCACCTACTAATGTACCAGGCTGTGAAAAAGGCAGCGAAGCACCAAAAGAAAGTCGTTTTTTAATGCCGCAAGTTTTTCATAGCCGGGTCACCGCATCATTTTTGTATTCAGATACAATATGTGTATGGAACTGAATGACATCTTGAAGATCGCGGTTAAGGCCAGCGCGTCTGACATTCATCTAAAAGCGGGCTTAGCGCCCATCTTTCGCATTGATGGCTCTTTAGTTCCGCTAAATAACGCGCCTGCAATGACCACTGAATACATTCTGAAAGTTTTAGGCCTGATGATGAATGCGCAGCAAAGAATGCGCTTCGAAGAATTTAGTGAGGTCGATTTGGCGTATGGCGTCGCCGGAGTGGGTCGATTTCGAGTGAACGGCTTTCAACAAAGGGGCACACCCGGCCTGGTATTTAGAGTGATTCCCTACGTTGTAAAAAACTTTGACCAGCTCGATTTGCCTCAGGTCTTGAAGAAAATTGCTGTCGCCGAGCGAGGATTAATACTCGTCACGGGAGCGACCGGAAGCGGAAAGTCTACAACCTTAGCTGCCATGGTGGATTATATTAATGAAACTCAGGCCTGCAACATTGTGACGATCGAAGAGCCGATTGAATATTTGATCAAAGATAAACGATCGCTCGTCAACCAACGCGAAGTCGGGGTCGACACGGTTGGTTTTAACTTGGCGCTTCGATCCTCTCTTCGCCAAGATCCTGATGTTATTTTAGTAGGTGAAATGAGAGACGCTGAAACGATGGAGACAGCCTTGCAAGCGGCCGAGACCGGGCATTTGGTGTTGAGTACTTTGCACACCTCCGACGCCGTCGAAACCATCAGCCGGATTGTTTCGGTTTTCCCGCCCTATCAGCATAAGCAAATTCGATTGCAACTAGCGAGTAGCATCAAAGCGGTGGTCTCTCAGCGTTTAGTGGCAAAGAAAAGCGGAGAAGGCCGAGTGCCCGCAGTTGAAATCCTCATTAACAACACACGAATTCGAGAATTAATTGAAAACGCAGATCGCACCAAAGAAGTTTATCAAGCCATTGCCGATGGATACATCTCTTATGGAATGCAAACTTTTGATCAATCGCTCATGCACCTGCTCTCAAAAGAACTGATTTCTTACGAAGAAGCCCTCAAACAATCTTCTAATCCACACGATTTTGCGCTTCGCGCCTCTGGTATTCATTCAGGCACAGACACCACTTGGGATGCTTTTGAGAGCATGGGAGAAGGAAACCTTATTCCCACCGCTGACGAAACCGAACGAGCCGCCGACAAGAAGTAAAATTAGACCTTTGCCACTCAGCTCGTTTAGAATAGCCGCAGAGTCACCCGCAAGACTTGATTCCCTTTGTGCAGGAGAAATGTTTTAGTGGCAGAATCCACTATAGAAGTGAGGACACACCCTAAATGTTGGAGAAGAAACCGCAAGGAGCCTTCCCCCAAACGATTAAATCGTTTGCTGCCGATATTGCTTTTGATACCTGGAACACGGTTCAGTACTTTCGGCATTTTTTTAATATTCATTTTGGAGACGCTTCTCCTGTTTCAGAAAAGTCGGCTCATCCTCCGGTAATTTTGGTCCAGGGTTTTTTAGGAACCCGCTCTGTTTTGGATCCTCTTGAAAGATTCATGCGAGGACGTGGGCGGCAAGTATTTCTCATCGATTTAGGT
>Ga0163144_10025426_pt1 | contig 11562 bp, 6 predicted proteins | sample OliLak19BULKMAT1_FD_123175 | JGI IMG/M metagenome (GOLD analysis project Ga0163144, IMG submission 123175) | Freshwater microbial mat bacterial communities from Lake Vanda, McMurdo Dry Valleys, Antarctica - Oligotrophic Lake LV.19.BULKMAT1 | ecosystem: Environmental > Aquatic > Freshwater > Lake... | reverse complement strand
GATATCCTTTAGTTGTAAGGGGTGAGAAAAGACATATGTCTACGGACATTTTAAATCTTTGCTTAATCGCACAAAGAACGAAGCAAACAAAAAGTTGCTCCTGTTAAACACAGTACCCTTCATACAACCGAGATACAAACGTTACAGAGCGGTGTTTAACCTAATTCCCTTGTGCAACCTGTAAAAAACAGTTACACTTAGTGATATTGTTTAAATTGCCAAATGTGTGATTAATGAGTATGCCCATGCGGGCGTTAATGGTGTCTTTAGGAAATAGCCCTCATGATGTTCGAACGGTTTACAGAAAAAGCAATTAAAGTCATTATGCTCGCGCAGGAAGAGGCTCGCCGCCTCGGGCACAATTTTGTCGGCACGGAGCAAATCTTACTCGGCCTCATCGGGGAAGGCACAGGCATCGCCGCTAAAACCCTCAAGGGTATGGGTGTCAACCTGAAAGAAGCCCGCGCGGAAGTCGAAAAAATCATCGGGCGCGGTAGCGGATTCGTCGCAGTAGAAATCCCCTTCACCCCAAGAGCCAAGCGCGTCTTGGAACTCTCGTGGGATGAAGCACGTCAATTGGGACATAACTACATCGGTACGGAACACCTCTTATTAGGCCTCATTCGCGAAGGCGAAGGCGTCGCCGCGAAAGTGCTCGAAAGCCTTGGCGTGGATTTATCCAAGCTGCGTGGCAACCTTATTAGAATGCTCGGGGAAACCCGTGGTGCAGCAGCAGCAGGCGGAAGCACAGGGTCATCATCCAGCTCAAGTTCTGGGGGCGGGAAAACCAAAACACCCACCCTCGATGAATTTTCCTCAAACCTCACGCTTGCCGCTGAAGAGCAACGCCTTGATCCTGTGGTTGGCCGCGAACTTGAAGTCGAGCGCGTGATCCAGATTCTGGGGCGTCGTTCCAAGAACAACCCTGTGCTTATTGGCGAACCTGGTGTCGGGAAAACCGCGATTGCGGAAGGTTTGGCTCAACGCATCGTGAATGCGGATGTGCCTGATCTATTGCGCGATAAAAAAATCATCCAGCTCGATATGGGTCTGCTCGTTGCAGGCACCAAGTATCGTGGGGAGTTTGAAGAGCGTTTGAAAAAAGTCATGGATGAAATTCGTCAGGCGGGGAACATTATTCTTGTCATCGATGAAATGCATACCCTGATTGGGGCAGGTGCTGCAGAAGGCGCGATTGATGCCGCCAACATCCTTAAGCCGTCGTTGAGCCGTGGCGAGCTCCAAGTCATTGGGGCCACAACGATTACCGAATACCGTAAGCACATCGAAAAAGATGCCGCGCTTGAGCGTCGTTTCCAGCCTGTCTATGTGGATCAGCCCTCGTTGCCTGAAGCTGTTGAGATTCTCCGTGGCCTGCGTGAAAAATACGAAGAGCATCACCATTTAACCATTAGCGATGAAGCGATTGATGCTGCTGTTAATCTCTCTGATCGCTACATCTCGGATCGCTTCCTGCCCGATAAGGCCATTGATTTGATTGATGAAGCATCGTCTCGTTTGCGTTTAATTCACAGTGCCCTACCTGAAGAAGGCAAGCAGTTGGAGCGCGATATTAAAGCCCTCGTTCGTCAGAAGGAAGAATCTATTCGCTCTCAAGACTTCGATAAAGCCACCGAACTTCGTGACAAAGAAGGTGAATTGCGCGATCAGTTAAAAGATATTGCCGACGCTCACAAAAAAACGATCAACCCCAAAAACATCATCGTTACGGTGGAAGACATTGCAGGCATTGTGTCGCAATGGACAGGCGTCCCTGTGTCTAAACTTACCGAAAGCGAAAGCGCGAAACTGATGCAGATGGAAGAAACCCTCCACGAGCAAGTCATTGGTCAGCATGAAGCGGTTGTTGCCATTTCAAAAGCAATTCGTCGTGCGCGTGTGGGTCTGAAAAGCCCTGATCGTCCTATTGGGTCGTTCATCTTCTGTGGGCCTACAGGGGTGGGTAAAACAGAACTTGCCAAGACCTTATCCGAATACTTCTTCGGCTCAAAAGACAATATGATTCGCTTAGATATGTCCGAGTATATGGAGCGTCACACCGTTTCTAAATTGATCGGCTCGCCTCCAGGATATGTTGGCTACAACGAAGGTGGTCAATTAACAGAAGCTGTGCGTCGTAAGCCTTACAGCGTTCTATTGTTTGATGAAGTTGAAAAAGCGCACCCTGATGTCTTTAACCTTCTGCTCCAGATTCTGGATGACGGACGTTTATCGGATTCTAAAGGGCGTGTCGTCGACTTCAAAAACACGATTGTCATTCTCACCTCAAACGTCGGAGCCGCGGGCATTTCCAATCCAAGTTCTATTGGCTTTGGCGGAGAGAACAAAGAAGAAGAAGAAAAAGCCCGTTACGCAAAGATCAAAGAGCGCGTGCAGGAAGCCATGAAACAGGTCTTCCGTCCTGAATTTATTAACCGTCTTGACGATACCATTATCTTTGAGCCGCTCAAAAAAGATGAAATCCGTAAGATTGTGGATATCATGATGAAAGAGCTGTACAAACGTCTCAATGATCGCAAACTCAAGCTCGAACTCAGCGATGAAGTGAAAGATCACTTGGCGGATAAAGGCTACAGCCCTGCTTACGGTGCGCGTCCATTGCGTCGTGAGATTCAAAAGCAAATTGAAGACCCCTTATCTGAATCCCTGTTGATGAGTGAGTATCCTGAAGGCTCTGTAATTAGCGGAACCCTTAAAACCACTGAAGAGGTGAAAGACCTCGACAATGGTGAAGAAGAAATCATCAAAACCCACGAAATCGTCTTTGCTAAAACAGGCGATATGCCCCTTGATTCCTTTGACCCCCCCATTCCTGATAAGAAGGCAGTGGCGCAGTTGCCGAAACTCGGCGGTGGCGATGGATCGTCTGGGCTAAGTCGCAAAGGCGGTTCAGGTGGTGGTGGTAAAGGCCGCGAGCTGGAAGTCTAAACACATTTAAAAAGAGCCTTTCGAAAGAGGGGCTTTTTTTAGTGAGTCTATTTAATACGCTATTACTTGTGTGTTTTATGGGGTTTGCGTTAAGATACAGACACTATATTACTATGGGGATTTTTCTCTATAGAAAAGACAGCATTTAGATAGATCGTAAAGATAAAAGGGATTCCTCCTTATGGCACGCAAGACGCCTCTCGATAAAGTCCGTAACATCGGGATTGCCGCGCACATTGATGCGGGTAAAACCACCACCACCGAACGTATTTTGTTCTACTCGGGTAAAGTTCACAAAATTGGTGAAGTTCACGATGGTAACGCCGTTACCGACTGGATGGAGCAGGAACGTGAGCGTGGAATCACCATTACCTCCGCAGCCATCACCACCAGCTGGAAAGATTGCGAAATTAACATCATCGATACCCCTGGACACGTTGACTTCACTATTGAAGTAGAACGTTCCCTACGTGTACTTGATGGCATGTGCGCCGTCTTCTGTTCGGTTGGGGGTGTTCAGTCACAATCCGAAACCGTTTGGCGTCAAGCCGATCGCTACATGGTTCCGCGTATGGCGTTTATTAACAAGATGGACCGTACAGGCGCAAACTTTGATGGCGTCGTTGCACAGATGAGAGATCGCCTCCATTGCCCAGCGATTCCTATTCAGTTGCCAATTGGTGCTGAAGAGAACTTTAAGGGCGTGGTTGATCTGGTCGCAAACAATGCAATTGTTTTCTACGATGAAATCGGTCAAGACATCCGTGTTGAAGCCATTCCTGCTGATCTTGTGGAACAAGCCGCAGTCGCTCGTGAAGAAATGATCGAAGCCATTATCGAACATGATGACGTGTTGATGGAAAAGTATCTGGGTGGCGAAGAGCCTTCTATTCCTGAGCTCAAGGCTGCTTTACGCAAAGCAGTTTGTGCAGTGAAAGTGGTGCCTGTTTTATGTGGAACAGCCTTTAAAAATAAAGGGGTTCAGCCGCTTCTTGATGCGGTTTTGGATTACCTTCCCGCGCCAAACGATGTTCCTCCTATTGAAGGACTCGCAATGGATCGTGAAACCAAGATTATTCGGACTGCATCCGATGATGAGCCGTTTGCCGCTTTGGCCTTTAAAATCATGACCGATCCGTTTGTGGGTCGTTTGACTTTTTGTCGTTGTTACAGTGGTGTGCTTTCTAGCGGAAGCTATGTCATGAACGCTACCAAGGGTAAAAAAGAGCGCGTTAGCCGTATCGTTCAGATGCACGCCGATACTCGTGTTGAAATTGATGAAGTCCGTTCAGGCGATATCTTCGCGGTTGTTGGGTTTAAGAACACCACAACAGGCGATACCCTTACCGCTGAAGGCAAGGAAGTTATTCTGGAATCGATCTTCATTCCTGAACCTGTTATTGAAGTCGCTATTGAGCCTAACTCTAAAGTCGATCAGGATAAATTATCCAACAGCTTGATTAAATTGGCTGAAGAAGATCCTACCTTCCGCGTGCGTGTGGATGAAGAATCGTCTCAAACGGTTATTGCAGGGATGGGTGAACTTCACCTTGAAATTATTGTTGACCGTCTCTTGCGTGAATTCAAAGTGAATGCCACCGTTGGCAAACCTCAAGTTGCCTATCGTGAAACCATCACCAAAGAAGTCGAAGTCGAAGGCAAGTTCGTTCGTCAGTCTGGTGGTCGTGGACAGTTTGGTCACGTATGGCTCCGCTTGGCGCCTCGTGAGCGTGGTGCTGGCTTTGAATTCGTCAACAAAATTGTGGGTGGTGCTGTTCCAAAGGAATACATCAGCGCAGTGGGTAAAGGGGTTGAAGAATCTCTCGGAAACGGCGTGATTGCTGGATTTGAGATGATTGATGTTCAAGCCACTTTGTTTGATGGTAGCTACCATGATGTCGATTCTAACGAAATGGCCTTTAAAATTGCAGGGTCTATGGCGTTGAAAGCTGGAGTTCCTAAAGCGGGTCCTCAACTACTTGAGCCTGTAATGAAAGTCGAAGTGGAAGTGCCTGATGACTTCATGGGCGACGTGATTGGCGATCTTTCCAGCCGTCGTGGACGTATCGAAGGCATGGACCCGAAAGGCGGCACAGGCATGACGATTGTTCGTTCTGTTGTTCCTCTTGGTGAAATGTTCGGTTACGCGACCGATCTTCGTTCGAAGACTCAGGGTCGTGGAACGTTCAGCATGGAGTTTGCCAACTACGAACCTATGCCCAACAACGTTGCTGAAGCCATGATTACAAAATTCAAAGGCAAAACCATCGAAGCGTAATTATTTCACTAATCGTGTTAAACAGTTCTTACTCACTTGAGGGTAAGGACTGTTTTTATTTTTGCGAATTAGTAAGGCAAGCGTAAGATTTTAGGGTCTCCTCCGTAGTAGCCCCCAAAGGAGGTGTCGGAAGTCCATACTAAACGACGCCTGCTGCTACTGTTGGAGAGCACTTTAGCATTTGTTCCTTCTCCTTTGGTAACGATACCCATATGCGCTTCTCCAAAAGCAATGGCAATATCTCCAGGTCTTGCTTCAGAGGCAGGTACAAAGGTTGCGCCTTGATTTTCTTTTAAATACGCTACAAGACGTGGAACCGAGTTTCTAAATTCATTGGGAACCTCAATGCCTTTCTTGCTTAAAACTCTGGAAACAATCCAAGCGCAGGCTAAGTTTCCGCCACCAGGACCAGCCGCTGTGGATTTACCTTTCATGGAAAGCGCAAGCTCCCCAAGATTATTCGTTTTAACATCGCCAGATGTAAAGCTGGGAATGATTTCGGTTTGTTGAAACCTCTGTATGGCGCTTTTAGAGTCTTTAGAGGGTGACGGCTCAAGGTTTCTAGGAGAGCTTGTGCTGGGAGGCGCTGATGCCTTACGAGTGACTAACTCTATGAGAATATTGTTTATTCTGGTTTGAGAAGCGGTTGACGGAGTCGTGGCTGATGCCTCACGAGTGACTAACTCTCTGAGAAAATTGTTTATTCTGGTTTGAGAAGCGGTTGACGGAGTCGTGATCGCTGGAATGCTCATAAGGGGAACTCTCTCTTATTTTTAGGGACAACAGAACTGTTTTGAGGATTAAGGAGGTTTAAAACACAGGCATTTGCACTCAGCAGAGGTTAAACGCCTGTGTGTAATGAGAAAAGACCTAACTCTCTTCTTTTTCAGAAGTTTTAGCGAAGGTAAGTACTTCTGGATCAGCATCACTTCTCTGAAAAATCTAAATATTGCTGGATCGTATTTCTATGGGTTTTCTTTCGGAATGTTTCCACTCATCTACAACATTATTATCAGTAAGTCTCTCGTAAGAAAGAGTTCGTATTTCAGCAAGTGCTGCATTTATTCTTGCTTTATCTTCGGTGGAAGCAATGCGAAAAGAGTCGCCCCCAGGAGGTCCCGCATTTCTTAATTTCTTTAATCTTTCCCAGATATCTGGCCTTCTTAATACTGTATCTGCACTCATGTTATTGTTCTCATTTCTTTTTAAACTAAAGGGGAAACAAATCATTTGAAGGACGTGATTTAATAAACAACCAAACTGTAGCAGAATTGCCCGTCTAACTATTTTCATAATGTTTGGTTTACAATGCGACCCCACAACAGGTTGGGCGAAACGGTGTATTTTGAAGCGGCCGATTGATGCTATAATAGGGAGAAACACGTCTTTATAGTGATGCTCTTTTTTATTCTGGAAGGAACCTGAACCCCCGTGGAAAACAAGCAAGAAACCCTGAAGCACATTCAACAACATTACGACGCTATGGTTAAAAAAATTGAGAGGGCGAAAGTCTTACTCGGGCGTGATTCCCTGACGACTGCTGAAAAGATTTTGATTGCGCACATCGATGATGTAAACGCATTAACCGATATCGTACGTGGTGAAACGACTTTGGCTCTTCGCCCTGCGCGTGTTGCCATGCAGGATGCCACCGCGCAAATGGCTATTCTTCAATTTATGCAAGCAGGCCGCGACACCGTTGCGGTGCCATCAACCGTGCATTGCGATCACCTCATTCGTGCCAAAGTGGGTGCTGATGAAGATATGGTCGCTGCTAATAATGAAAATAAAGAAGTCTATGATTTCTTGGAATCTGCCGCAGCTAAATACGGTATGGGCTTCTGGGGACCAGGCAGCGGAATCATCCACCAAGTTGTTCTGGAAAAGCACGCCTACCCAGGCGGCATGATGCTCGGTACCGATAGCCACACGCCAAACGCTGGCGGATTGGGCATGGTCGCTATCGGCGTAGGCGGAGCCGATGCTGCGGATGTCATGGCTGGTTTAACATGGGATGTTCGCGCACCCAAGCTCGTTGGGATTAACCTTAAAGGCACACTCAACGGCTGGACGTCTCCCAAAGATATTATCCTTAAGGTACTGGAGATTATGACCACCAAAGGCGGCACAAACAAAATTGTTGAGTATTTCGGCGAAGGTGCAACCTCAATGAGTTGTACAGGCAAAGGCACCATCACCAATATGGGCGCGGAACTCGGGGCCACCACCTCATTGTTCGCCTATGACGACAGCATGGCTCGTTATCTGAGAGCGACTGAACGTAGCGATATCGCTGAATTAGCGAATCAGTATGCAGATGATCTTCGTGGAGACGCTGACATCTACGCAAACCCATCCAAGTATTTCGATGAAGTAATCGAGATTGACCTCAATGCACTTGAGCCTTACCTCGTCGGTCCACACAGCCCAGATCGTGCGCGTCCATTGTCTGAATTCGCCGCTGAAGTCAAGGCAAACAACTGGCCCGAGCAGTTTAGCGCAACACTCATTGGTTCTTGCACCAATTCCAGCTACGAAGATCTGGAACGTTGTGCCGTGATTGCACGCGATGCGATCAAGCGTGGCATCAAACTTAAGGCTCCATTGTTGATTACGCCTGGCTCGATTCAGGTGTACGAAACCATCAAGGCCAACGGTCAAATGGATGTCTTCAATGAACTCGGCGCAACGGTATTAGCCAACGCCTGCGGACCGTGCATCGGAAACTGGGATCGTAGCGCAATGCCTGAAGGCGAAAACGCGATTATTACCTCCTTTAATCGTAACTTCCCTAAACGGAACGACGGCAACCCTGAAACGCTCTCCTTCATTAGTAGCCCTGATCTGGTTATGGCCTTTGCTCTAGCAGGCTCTACCCGCTTCAACCCGCTCACCGATGAATTGGAAGGCGCAAAACTTGCCACGCCTTACGGCCCTGATATTCCTGAAAAAGGATTCAATATTAGCTGGGAAGGCTACACGCCTGCGAAAGCGGAATCCGAGCGTCGTGGCTTGACGGTGAATGTGGCCCCTGATAGCAACCGCCTTGAAATTCTTGAGCCGTTTGCAAAATGGGATGGTCAGGACTTTACTGATGTGCCTGTGCTGATTAAGACCCAAGGTCAAACCACCACTGATCATATATCGCCAGCGGGCCGTTACTGGCTACCACTTCGCGGACACCTTTCAGGCATTAGCCACAACATGCTGGTTGCTGGTGTGGATGCTTCCACAGGTAAACCCCATGATCCCATTATGATGGACGTAAACGGTATGGAACGCCCTGTGTCTTTCTGGGCATTGGAAGCCATGAAGTTGCGTGATCAAAACGGCTCAATTATTGTGGGCGATGAAAACTACGGCGAAGGCTCTAGTCGTGAACATGCTGCGATGTCTCCTCGTTTGTTGGGTGTGAAGGCGGTCATTGCGCGTAGCTTTGCTCGTATTCACGAAACGAACTTGAAGAAGCAGGGTGTGCTTGCCCTTCACTTTATTGATCGTGAGGACTATGCCTCCATTGGTAAAGGTGATACAGTCGCCATTAAGAACTTGTCTACCTTGGCACCTAATTCCACGGTTGATGTAGAAATCACGCGTCAGGACGGGACGAAAGTCACCTTCCCTGCCACCCACACCTACACCGCCGATCAGGTGAAATGGTTTAAAGCGGGTTCAGCCATGAACGCCGCCACCGAAAATGCTCCTGCAAGAGTGTAAGTAAGTTCTACTTTTAGATATTTTAAAACCCCTTCCATCCTTCGGGTGGGAGGGGTTTCTTATATAGCCAACGTTATAATCTTTGATACGTTTTAGGGATGAGCTGGCTGGTTTCCCCCACCCCTACCCTCCCCCTAAGGGAGAGGGGGTAAGAAGTAAAGTGTTTCATTATTTTACGCGTTAGCTATATCTATAGCCGACGTTATAATCTTTGATACGCTTTCGGGTTGAGATGGCTGGCTTCCCCCACCCCAGCATAGCCCGCCAACGGCGAGGCGTGCCCCCTAAGGGAGAGGGGGTAAGAAGCAAAGTGTTTCATTATTTTGCGCGTTAGCTATATCTAAATGAGAGCTACTTTTGGCAGTTACCGGGATGCGTGACGGCTCCTTGCGCAGCGCTGCCCACTTGCTGAGCATACTTCCATAAGGCTCCTGCTGGATAATTTGCAGGAGGCGCAACCCAGTTCGCCTTACGTTTGGCGAGTTCTTCATCAGACACATCCAACGTAATGAATCCCGTTTCGGCGTTGACTTCGATGATATCGCCTTCTTCGACGAGGGCAATCGGTCCACCGACGGCGGCTTCAGGCGCAACGTGTCCAACCATGAGTCCCCGAGTCGCTCCGCTAAAGCGTCCATCCGTGAGTAGCGCGACATCGTAGCCAAGGCCTTGCCCTACAATTGCTGCGGTGACAGACAGCATTTCGCGCATACCAGGGCCACCCTTGGGGCCTTCGTAGCGAATAATCACCACATCCCCTGCGACAATCTCATTTTTGACTATCGCTGCGAAACAGGCTTGTTCGCTATCAAACACTTTCGCCGTCCCACGCTGCACAAGCTTAGAGAGTCCAGCCGTTTTAACCACCGCTCCTTCAGGTGCGAGATTCCCAAACAGGATTTTTAATCCACCCCCTTTGGATAGCGGTTGATCTACAGGCAAGACAACCTCTTGCCCTGTGGGAATGACTACATCCGCCAAGTTCTCGGCCATGGTTTTCCCTGTTACGGTCACGCAATCGCCGTGGAGGTAGCCCGCATCCAAGAGTGCCTTCAACACGACAGGCACGCCGCCAATTTGATAAAGATCCCATGCGACAAAGCGTCCACCAGGTTTAAGATCAACAAAGTAAGGCGTCGTATTGAACCAGCCTTCGATGTCTTTAAGATCGACATCCAACCCACATTCATGGGCTAATGCAGGCATATGAAGCACTGTGTTGGTGGAGCCTCCTGTGGCGGCCACCACGCGCACGGCGTTTTCAAAGGCTTTTTTGGAAAGAATCTGGCGGGGGAGGATGTTTGCATGAAGGAGTTCAACAATGGCTTTGCCGTAACGATTGTTCATCTCCGCACGCGCGGGATGCTCGGCAGGAATCGCGGATGATCCGGGTAACGCGAGGCCAATGGCTTCCGCCACGCAGGCCATAGTGTTCGCGGTGAATTGTCCGCCGCAGCTGCCCGCTCCTGGGCAGGCGTTTTTCTCAATTTCTTCCAAGCCCGCATCGTTGAGCTTGCCTGCGGCATGCGCTCCGACTGCTTCATAGACATCCTGCACAGTGAGGTCTTTACCGTTAAGATGGCCTGGCATCATTGTGCCACCGTAGAGGAAGATCGACGGGACATTCAATCGTGCCATCGCCATCATCATACCTGGCAAGGATTTATCGCAGCCTGCAATCCCGACGAGCGCATCATAGCAGTGTGCGCGCATCACGAGTTCGACGCTATCCGCGATGATTTCGCGGCTCACCAGTGAGGCCTTCATGCCTTCATGGCCCATCGCGATGCCGTCACTGACGGAAATAGCCGTAAACTCACGAGGGTTTGCACCGTGATCTTTAATACTCGCCTTGATGATTTCCGCCTGATCGTGCAACGTGATATTACACGGCGTAACTTCGTTCCATGTGTTGGCCACGCCGACAAAGGGTTTTTTCAAATCAGCATCAGTAAAGCCCATGGCGCGGTGAAAGGCACGGTGCGGGGCACGCGCAGGGCCATCCATGATTTCAGTAGACTTGTGACGAGGATCAAACTCTGGTGTATTGGAAACGTCGGACATCATCATGATAAGCATCCCTTCAAAAAACGTGTAACAGATGACCTCTTTATATCGCAAAAAGGGCAGGTAATGAAGAGCCGTTAACGTTGTTTAATGGCGGTGCAGGTAAAAAGGAGCCTATCCTGAAAGAAGAAAGCGCATACTGTACAGGGTGAAACTCCCTTTTCCCAGTAGGCATAGCAAGTATGATCTGTTTTATGCGTATATTACCCCGATATTATCCTGGTTTTATACCCCGACAAATACTTTCTTTCTGGTTCTATCTGCGGTTAAGTCCATTCCTTGATATTGATTCCATCAAACAAAGGGGATTTTTTCTTTTTTATGCGCGGTTAATTAGGTTTCGCCATGACGATTTGCGTACGAAATTATCGCCCCTTCGTTAGATGTTGTTCGGGTTCTTCTTGTCATTCTGTTATCCTTTTGTAGGGGCGTGGCGGTGTGTCCGCACGCCTTAGAAGTTGCCATCCACAGGCTGATTGATTGCCTTTGGACGTCAGGGGATCCCTCCCCTACAAAAAAGGGGGTAGGAATTGTTTGAGGCCTGCTTAGCG
>Ga0163144_10025425_pt1 | contig 11562 bp, 11 predicted proteins | sample OliLak19BULKMAT1_FD_123175 | JGI IMG/M metagenome (GOLD analysis project Ga0163144, IMG submission 123175) | Freshwater microbial mat bacterial communities from Lake Vanda, McMurdo Dry Valleys, Antarctica - Oligotrophic Lake LV.19.BULKMAT1 | ecosystem: Environmental > Aquatic > Freshwater >... | reverse complement strand
CTCGACGAGGACGAACCCGGTACCAAGGATGAGGAGACGGACGAGGACGCCGACGGCGAGGAGGCCGAGGTCGGCGATGAGGCCCAGGACGGCCAGCGCCAGGAGAACCACGGCTGGTACGTGTCCGAGGCGGCCAAGGGCGATACGCCCGACGGCTACCGGAACCACGGCGAGTACGTCTCCGAGATCGCCCGCGGCGACGATGGCAAGCCCGCCGCCGACGAGGACGCCGAAGACACGGCCGAGGATGAGGCCGGCGCCGGGGACGGCGACGATGAGGCGGCCACGACGGCCACGTCGAAGGGCAAGGACCGAGCCGACGGGGCCAAGGCCCGCAACGCGGAGCGCAAGGCCGGTCGGGGGAAGTAGCCCAGCGACGCCCGCCGCGGCTGGGCCGCGGACGATCCGCCTGATGACGACGAAGCCGGCGCCCGTGGCGCCGGCTTCTGTCTGTGCCGGATCGCGACCGATCAGTCGCCCGGCTCGCCGCTCCGGACGATGGCGATGGCATTCTCCAGCTTAAGCTTGGAGATGGTCAGGTACTTGGCGAGGTTGACGCGGTCGACGTCCGGGATGGACCGGACCGCATCCGGCGAGCGAAGCACGCCGACCAGGTCGTCGAGGGCCTCAGCGAGCGATGCCTTGGCGTTCACCAGGGAGTCGTCGTTGAGATCGTCCTGGCGTGGGGTCGGTCCGCCCCACAGTCCCGAGGTGGCCTCCGAGGCGTGCTCGCTCTCGTCACCGCCGCTGGGCGGCACCTCGTCGGCCACATCGAGGTGCCCTGCCGTCGCCAGCTGGGCGCGCGGTCGTCGACCGTCGATCTTTTCGCGGAGCTTGACCAGGCTGAGCTCTCCGCTGGCCACCTGGGCAGCAAGGCGTTTGCGCTTCTTGGGGTCCTCGACCTTCATCAGCTCATAGGCGTGGGACAGCGTGTCTTTGCGCACGGACACCAGCGCCCGGACCTCGTCGGGCGCGTCGGCCAGGCGGAGCCGGTTCTCCACGTAGCCCTTGTCCTTGCCGAGCTTGTCGGCGAGCTTCCGGATGCTGTACCCGTGGTCGCGGATCATCCGGTCGTACATCGACGCTTCGTCAAGTGGCGAGATGTCCTCGCGCTGCAGGTTCTCGATGATCGAGATCTCCAGCGCGGTGTCGTCGTCGATGTCCTCGACGAGCGCTGGGATGGTCTCCAGGCCAGCGATGGCAGACGCACGCCAGCGTCGCTCGCCAGCGATGAGCTGGAAGCGGTTGATGCCGGTGGGGCGGACGAGGATAGGCTGCAGGACGCCGTGCTCCCGGATCGATGCCGCCAGTTCCTGGAGCGTGTCCTGGTTGAACACGAGGCGCGGCTGTTCCGGGTTCGGGTCGATCCGGTCGATGGGCACGACCCGGATCCCGACGCTGCGCGTCGGGGAGGCCGACGTCAGCAGGCTGATGATCGCGGGGGAGAGCTCGCGCTCCTCGGACAGGCGACGCGACGCGGCGGCGCGGAAGTCAGGCCGTGCCAAGATCCACCACCTCTCGCGCCAGCTCGCGATACGTGCGCGCCGCATCGCTGTTGCTGGCATAGGACGTGATCGGGCGGCCGACGAGTGGGGCCTCGCCGAGCTTCACGGTGTTGCGCACGATGCTGGTGAACACGTGGTGGTCGCCGACGACCCGCAGCTCATCGAGCATGTCGCGGGCCAGGTTCGTGCGACCGTCGTAGAAGGTGGGCAGCAGCCCTAGGATCTTCAGATCACGATTGAGCTTCGTGCGGATCGCATTGATGACCTTGACGAGATTGGTCAGTCCTTTCAAGGCGTAGTACTGGGTCTGGACGGGGATGATCACGCCCGTCGCCGCAACCAGGCTGTTGACCGTCAGCAGGCCGAGGTTGGGCGGGCAGTCGATGAGCACGTACTGGTAGTCGCCGAGCGTTCCCTCGAGCGCTTCGCGCAGGACCTGCTCCCGCCCGAGGGCCGTGAACAGTTCGCCCTCCGTCGATGCGAGGTCGATATGCGCAGGCGCGACGTCGATGCCGGCGAGCTCCGTCGGCAGGATCACCTCGACGAGCGTCGCGCGGCCATCCGCCAGCACGTCAGCCATCGATCGCTCGACGGTGTTGAGATTGATGCCGAGGCCCGCCGTCAGATTCGCCTGTGGGTCCATGTCGATGCATAGGACTCGGTAGCCCTCCTCGGCCAGCGCGCCAGCCAGGTTGATGGCCGTCGTCGTCTTGCCGACGCCACCTTTCTGGTTGGCGATCGCGATCACATGTGTCACCGGGGCATCACCTCGAATCGCTCGGCCGGTCGCAAAACGCCGGCGCCATGTGGCGGGAAGCCGACATGGTACTCCCCGACGGGCGATGTGCGACACACCCGTTTATCCACATGGCGCCCGAGTTGTTCACCATTTCGGTGGATAAGTCGCGGCCGTATGATGGGTCTGTCCTTGCGTACAGACACCCCCGACGGGGAGGAGATGCCGGTGCCGACGAACGACGAGCGGATCGCGCGTCTTGACGCGATGCGTGCCGAAGCCCTGCTGGGTGGGGGAGCGGTGCGCATCGATCAACAGCATGCCCGCGGCAAACTCACCGCGCGCGAACGACTGGACCTGCTGCTCGACGCGGATTCGTTCATCGAGTTCGACGCGTTCGTGACCAATCGCCATGCCGATACCACGGAGTCGTACCTGGGCGACGGCGTGGTCACCGGCCACGGCTCGATCGACGGTCGCTTGGTGTTCGTGTTCAGCCAGGACTTCACCGTGTTCGGCGGATCGTTGTCCGAGGCATACGCCGAGAAGATCTGCAAGGTCATGGATCTGGCCATGAAGGTCGGCGCGCCGATCATCGGCCTTAACGACTCCGGCGGGGCGCGCATCCAGGAGGGCGTCGTCTCGCTCGGCGGCTACGCCGACATCTTCCTGCGCAACACGCTTGCGTCCGGCGTCGTGCCGCAGCTATCCGTCGTGATGGGACCGTGTGCCGGGGGCGCGGTGTACTCGCCCGCGATCACCGACTTCACCGTCATGGTCGAGGGCACGAGCTACATGTTCGTCACCGGGCCGAACGTCGTGAAGGCCGTGACCCACGAGGACGTGACCGCGGAGCGCCTGGGTGGCGCCACGACGCACACGACGCGCAGCGGCGTGGCCCATCTCGCTGCCCATGACGAGGCGGAGGCACTGGCCGCGACGCGGCGCATCCTCTCGTACCTGCCACAGAACAACCTTGGCGACGCACCCATCGTCGCGACGAACGATCCAGACGACCGGATGGATCCAGCGCTCGACACGGTCGTGCCCGACGATCCGGGCAAGCCGTACGACATGCACGACGTCATCCAGGCCATCGTCGACGACCGCGACTTCCTGGAGATCCAGCCTGGTTGGGCGCAGAACATCATCACGGGATTCGCGCGCATCGGTGGCCGCAGCATCGGCATCGTCGCGCAACAGCCCCTCGTCCTCGCCGGCGCGCTGGACATCGACGCGTCGACCAAGGCCGCGCGCTTCGTGCGCACCTGCGACTGCTTCAATGTCCCGCTGCTGACTCTGGTGGATGTTCCGGGCTTCATGCCCGGAGTCAGCCAGGAGGATGGCGGGATCATCCGGCACGGAGCGAAGCTGTTGTACGCGTACTGCGAGGCGACGGTGCCCAAGTTGACGGTCATCACGCGCAAGGCGTACGGCGGGGCGTACGACGTCATGTCGAGCAAGCACGTCCGTGGCGACATCAATCTCGCCTGGCCCACGGCCGAGATCGCGGTCATGGGCGCGGAAGGTGCCGTCAATATCCTGCATCGCGACGCGCTCGCCGCGACACCCGATGCGACCGCCGAGCGAGCGCGCCTGGTGGCGGAGTACGACGCGCGGTTCGCCAACCCGTACGTGGCGGCTGCGCGCGGTTACGTGGACGATGTCATCCGCCCGTCCGAGACGCGTCCGCGGCTCATACGGTCATTGGCGATGCTCGCCGACAAGCGCGACACCAATCCGCGCAAGAAGCACGGGAACATCCCGCTGTGACGGTCAGTGCTCCGGTGCTGTCCGTACGCAAAGACGGTGCCCCTCCGTTCAGGACCGTGCTGATCGCGAACCGCGGCGAGATCGCGATGCGCATCATCCGGACCTGCCGCGATCTGGGCATCAAGACGGTCGCCGTCTATTCGGATGCCGACGCCGATGCGGCGCATGTCGCGGCCGCCGACCGGGCGGTGCGCCTCGGACCGGCGCCCGCTGCGGAGAGTTACCTGCGCGCTGACCGGATCGTCGAGGCGGCGCTGGCGACCGGGGCGGAGGCCATCCACCCAGGCTACGGGTTCCTCTCGGAGCGGGCGACGTTCGCGCGCCTCGTGACGGATGCAGGCCTCGCGTTCATCGGTCCGGATGCTGACGCGATCGACGCGCTCGGCGACAAGTTGGCCGCGCGGCGCACGGCCCACGCTGTCGGTGTCCCGGTCGTGCCCGGCACGTTCGAGCCCGCAGCGACAGACCGAGCTGATGCCGTGGAGGGCATCATCGCTGCCGCCGAGCGCGTCGGGTTCCCGTTGCTCGTCAAGGCGTCGGCCGGCGGGGGAGGGCGCGGGATGCGCCGGGTCGCCGCCGCGAGCGAGCTCCCCGCCGCGCTCGCGGCCGGTGCCGCCGAAGCCCTGGCGGCGTTCGGTGATGGCTCGGTCTACCTGGAACGCGAGGTCCGGCCGGCGCGCCACATCGAGGTCCAGCTCCTGGGTGACAACGCCGGATCCATCGTCGCGCTCGGCGAGCGCGACTGCTCGGTGCAGCGGCGCCATCAAAAGCTCCTCGAGGAATCGCCGGCGCCCGGGCTGACGGACGCGGAGCGAGCGACCCTGCACGAGTTCGCGGTCCGAGCCGCGACGGCGGCCCGCCTGCACAACGCGGCGACCGCTGAATTCCTGTTCGACGAGGACCGCCGGTTCTGGTTCCTGGAGGTCAACGCCCGACTCCAGGTGGAGCATGGCGTCACCGAGCTCGTCACAGGACTCGACCTGGTCGCCGAGCAGCTCTGGATCGCGGCCGGCCATCCGCTCGACGACGCGGTGCGCGCTGCGGCCGCGCGCGCGGCCCGACCGACGGCGCACGCCATCGAAGTCCGGCTCTCGGCCGAGGACCCGGCGGTGGCGTTCGCGCCCGCGCCCGGACGCGTCGGTGCGTGGGTCATGCCGGCGGGACCGGGCGTCCGTGTCGATAGCGCGATCCGGCCGGGCGAGCGCATCCCTCCCGACTACGACCCGATGATCGCCAAGATCCTGACGGTCGGCCCGGACCGGGAGGTTGCCATCGCCCGCATGTCTCGGGCCCTCGACGAGGTCGTCGTCACCGGCATCCAGACGACCCTGCCATTCCACCGCGCATTACTGCGTTCCGAGCCGTTCCAGACCGCGACCCTGTCGACCGCACACGTCGACCTCTACTGGGATGGGCCAGGGGAGCGCGCGCGACACGTGGCCAAGGCGGCCCAGGCCGCCGCCACGGCCGCCACGGCCGCCACGGTCGCCGTGGTCGCCACGGCCGCCGCGGTCGTCACAGACCGGGCACCCGCTGCCGGTCCCGCTGGGGCGGTGTCTTTGCGTACGGACGACGCGTCGACCACCCAGTGGCGGCAGCGGGGCCGAGACGATGCCACGGACCGGTGGCCGCGGTGAGCGCCCGTCCGCAGCGGGTCACGATCGCCGGGCAGGACCCACAGACAGTCGATGCAAAAGCATCCTCGGAGGACGAGCGTCCCGCGGATGCCGGTGCGGCCGACACGCCCCCAGCCGCGCGAGCCGCGATCGTCGGCGCCGTCGGCAGCCTCGACCGGGACGGCCGGCGCCGGGTCGAGGTCGTCATCGACGGATGGCGCTTCGAGGCGATCGTCGAGGACGAGGCCCGGGCGGCCCTGCGCGACCGGGCGAGCCGTGACCGCCCGGACGCGATGGCAGCGGGCGGCCCGCTGGAGATCCGTGCCATCATCCCGGGGCGCGTCGTGCAGGTCCGGGTGACCGTCGACGACGCGGTCGAGGCCGATGAGGCGTTGCTCGTGGTGGAGGCGATGAAGATGCAGAACGAGCTCCGCAGCCCACGGGCCGGCACGGTCGCTCGCGTCGAGGTCGCCGCCGGCATGAACGTCGAGGTCGGCGATCTCCTCGTGGTCATCGGATGACCCGTCCACAGCGTCCGGTAGGGGAGGGCCAGGACCCCGGCCGTGCCCGATGGCGTGAGACCCTCCGGGCGAAGGCCATCGCCAGCGCCCCGGAACGTCGCAGCCCGTTCCGGACCTCGTCCGGCATCGAGGTCCGTGACCTGTACACGGCCGCCGACATCGCCGGGCTGGATGAGGCGCGCGACCTGGGCCGTCCAGGTGAGTACCCCTATACCCGGGGCGTCCAGCCCACGATGTACCGCAGCCGCTTCTGGACGATGCGTCAGTACGCCGGTTTCGCCACCGCCGAGGAGACCAATCAGCGGTTCCGCTACCTCCTGGAGCAGGGCCAGACCGGCCTCTCCGTGGCCTTTGACCTGCCCACGCAGATGGGCTATGACAGCGACGCGGCGGCCGCCGAGGGCGAGGTCGGGCGGGTCGGGGTGCCCATCGCCAGCCTGGCCGACATGACCGTCCTGCTTGATGGCCTGCCCCTCGACAAGGTCAGCACGAGCATGACCATCAACGCCACCGCGCCCATCCTGCTGGCCCTGTACGTGGCCGCGGCCGAGGCCCAGGGCGTGTCCCGTCCGACGATCAGCGGGACGACCCAGAACGACATCCTGAAGGAGTACATCGCGCGCGGGACCTACATCTTCCCGCCGCGGCCGTCCATGCGCCTGGTCACCGACGTCTTCGAGTTCTGCGCGGCCGAGCTGCCCAAGTGGAACACCATCTCGATCAGCGGGTACCACATGCGCGAGGCGGGCGCGACGGCCGCTCAGGAGCTGGCGTTCACCCTGGCCGACGCGATCGCCTACGTGGAGGCGGCCGTGGAGCGCGGCCTGGACGTCGATGCCTTCGCCGGCCGCCTGAGCTTCTTCTTCGCCGCCTGGAGCGAGCTGTTCGAGGAGGTCGCCAAGTTCCGGGCCGCCCGTCGCATGTGGGCCACGATCATGCGCGAGCGCTTCGGGGCCACCGACCCGCGCAGCCTGCTGTGCCGCTTCCACGTCCAGACCGCGGGCTCCAGCTTGACCGCGCAGTCGATCGACAACAACGTGGTGCGGACCACGGTCCAGGCCCTGGCCGCGGTCCTGGGCGGGGCCCAGAGCCTGCACACGAACTCCCGCGACGAGGCGCTGGCGCTGCCCACCGCGGAGGCGGCCCGCCTGGCTCTGCGCACGCAGCAGATCCTGGCCTACGAGGCGGGGGTCACGGAGACGCCGGATCCGCTCGCCGGCTCGTTCTACGTGGAGAGCCTGACCAACGAGCTGGAGGCCGCCGCGTGGGCCTACCTCGACGAGATCGAGTCGCTGGGCGGCACGCTCGCCGCGATCGAGCGAGGCTTCCAGCAGCGCGAGATCCAGGAGGCGGCGTACCAGGTCCAGCGAGCCATCGACAGCGGCGAGCAGGTCGTCGTCGGCGTCAACCGCTTCCGTGACGACGAGTTGAGCACGCCACCGACCCAGCGCATCGATCCGGACGGGGAGCGCCGCCAGGTCGAACGCGTCCAGCGCGTCCGGGCCGAGCGCTCCGCCGACCGATGGACCGCCACGATGGGCGAGCTGGAGCGGATCGCCCGGGCCGACGGCAATCTGATGCCCGCCATCCTGGACGCCGTGCGCGCCTATGCCACGGTCGGCGAGATCAGTGACCGGCTTCGGGTCGCCTGGGGCGAGCACCGCGAGCTCATCACCATCTGACCATCGCCCGGAGCGCGTACGATGAGCGCCATGTCGCCAGACCGCCAGCCCACCGCCCACCACGACCTGCCAAGCCGGCTGCCGGCCCACATCCGGCAGGTCGGCAAGGTCCACCACGTGGCCCTCATCGTGGCCTCCATCGCCACCTCGCTCGCCGTCTGGCGCGATCTCCTCGGCCTCGAGCTCGAGACGGTCTTGGATGTTCCGCAGGACCGCGTTCGGATCGCCTTCCTGGGCGTCGGTGAGTCGAAGATCGAACTCGTCGAGCCGACCGACGACACGACCGGCGTCGCCCGCTTCCTGGCCAGCAAAGGCGAGGGCTTCCACCACGTGTGCTTCGAGATCGACGACCTGGCCGCCACGCTCACCCGCCTGGAGATCGATGGGCTGGAGCTCATCGATACGGCGCCGCGGCGTGGCGCGGAGGGGCCGGTCGCGTTCATCCACCCGCGGTCATGCCACGGGGTGCTGGTCGAGCTGATCGAGGCGCCCGGCGGCCCGGCGTGGGGCGCCCTCGGCTTCTAGGTCAGCGCAGGGGTGCGGCCGCGAGGGGCCGCGACGGGTCAGTCGCCGAACGACGGCCGGGAGCGCTTGCGATCGTCCTTGGTCGGCTTGGGCTCGCGGCCCGGGCGGGGCGGCCGGGGAGCGGTGCCGGGGGCCATGTCCGGACGCGGCTCGCTGGGGGCCTTGGCCCGCGCGCGAGCGACATCCTCGTTGAAGCTCTTCAGGACCGCGGGCGGCAGGCTTCCCAGCCAGGCGGCCTCGACTTCCTTCACCCGAGCGTGCTCTGCGGTGCGTCGCTCTCGTTCGTGCTTGGCGTGCTTGACCATCAGGTCCGTCCTTTCCGTCCGGGTCGCTCGGCCCGGAACGGACAGGAGGCCCGCGCTCGGAGAGCTTGTTCGAGGGAGTGTACGCCCGATCAGCCGGGCTTGGTCGCGAGGAGCGAGAAGGCCAACGGCATCGAGCCGGGCGTTCCCGGCGGCAGCACCCAGGTATCGCTGCCCGGCGCCGACTCGACGAGGAAGTCGGTGCTCCAGTCGAGCTCTGCGTGTTCCTCCAGGCGCTCGATGCGCAGACCAGCCTCGATGAGGGCGGTGACGATCTCGCCGAGGCCGTGATCCCAGCCGTGCTCGCGCTGCTGTCCGACGTCGGCGCTCGGATCGGCATACGAGCCCTTGACGTCGAAGATGAGCGGGTCAGGGTGCTCCCAGTACGGGTAGGCGAGGCGCAGCTCGCCGGGCGCGACGCCTTCGTTCTCGAACGCCTGGGCGATCGGGTGGATCTCGGTGATGAAGAAGCGACCGCCCGGCCGCACGAAGCGGGCCACGACCCGGGCCCACGCGCTGATATCGGGCAGCCAGCCGAGCACGCCACGTGACGTGTACACGACGTCGAACGTCTCGTCCAGGACGTCGGGCAGGTCATAGATGTTCGCCTCGACGAAGCGTGCATCGCCGAAGCCCAGGTCGGTCGCGAGGTCCCGGGCCAGGGCCACGGCCGCCGGCGAGAAGTCGGCGCCGGTCACGACGGCCCCGAGCCTCGCCCACGACAACGTGTCGATGCCGAAGTGGCATTGCAGGTGCAGGAGGCGCCGACCCCGGACGTCGCCGACGGTCGCGATCTCGTGCTCGCGCAGGCGCACGCCGCCAGCCCGGAAGCCGGCCAGATCGTAGAAGTCGCCATCGCGGTGGACGACCGTCCAGGCGTCCCACAGGCGCTGGTTGTCGGCGAACGACGCCTCGTGCTGGGGAGCTCGCCCGGAGGACAGACCGCTCATCGCAGGCTCCACACGAAGATCACGTCCGGGGCACGGTCCGCGGTCCGGCAGAACTGGACGATCCGCGCCGCCAGCTCGCGGATCCAGGGCTTCTCCTCGGACGGCAGCGAGCCGAGCTCCTCCTCGATGCGATCGATCCAGCGCCCGGTCAGGGCGTCAACGGCGGTATCCGGGATGCGCGCCACGGCCGTCACCCAGCCCGGATCCACGCGCTCGATGATGAGCCCGGACTGCTCGTCGCTGTCCGGGCCGTCGAGCTCCGTCCGGGCGTCCAGGAGGTCCATCGGGCCGTCGCTGTCGTACGAGCCGCGGGCGGCCTCGGAGAACATGTCCAGCCAGGTCGGGTCCATGCCGCCACCCAGCTCCAGGTGCGCGTGGAAACGGTCGGGCTCGGCGAACGCGCCGTGATCGCCGCTGCCGACGATGACCAGGATGTCGTTGACGTCGCCCGCGACGAGCTCCATCCGCGCGCCCATCGGATCAGCCGCGGTAGCCGGCGTCGCGGAGGAGGGCGGGCAGCTCGGTCGGGGAGCCGGCGACGCGGAACCCGGCCGCCTCGAGGGCGGAGACCTTGGAGGCAGCGGTCCCGGCACCGCCGGAGATGATCGCCCCGGCGTGGCCCATGCGCTTGCCCTCGGGGGCGGTGCGTCCGGCGATGAACGCGACCTTGGGGATGTCCGCCAGATGCTCGGTCGCCCACGCCGCGGCCGTCTCCTCGGCTGCGCCGCCGATCTCGCCGATGAGCACGATGGCGTCGGTCTCCTCGTCGGCTGCGAACAGCTGCAGGACGTCCAGGAAGGTCGTGCCGATGATCGGGTCGCCGCCGATACCGACGCACGTTGACTGCCCGAGGCCGGCGTCGGACATGGCCTGGACAGCCTCGTAGGTGAGCGTGCCGGAGCGGCTCACGACGCCGACCCGACCCTCGCGGTGGATGGCTGCCGGGATGATCCCGACCTTGGCCCGTCCGGGCGACGTGGCACCCGGGCAGTTGGGGCCGATGAGACGGGCGCCCTTCGCGCGGACCATCTCGACGGCCGGGATCATGTCCAGCGCCGGGATGCCCTCGGTGATGCAGAAGATGGTGGCGATGCCCGCGGCCGCCGCCTCCATGACCGCATCCGGCGCGCCCGGGGCCGGGACGAAGATCAGCGACGTGTTCGCGCCCGTCTGGCGGACCGCCTCGGCGACCGTGTCGAACACGGGGACCGTGCCGTCCAGGGCGGTCCGGCCGCCTTTGCCCGGGGTCACGCCGGCGACGACGTTCGTGCCGTAGGCCTGCGAGGCCATGGCGTGGAACGTGCCCTCCCGGCCGGTGATGCCCTGGACCACGAGGCGCGTGTCGCGCCCGATGAGGATACTCATGCCGCCGCTCCAGCCGCGCGCGACGCGGCGACCGCCTTCTCGGCGGCCTCGTCGAGGGAGGCCGCGGTCTCGAAGTGCGCCTCCTCGAGCAGGACGGCGGCCTCGGCCCCGTTGGTGCCGACGATGCGCACGACCATCGGCACATCGCGGGTCTGCTGGGCGCGGGCCTCGATGAGGCCCTGGGCGACCTCGTCGCCGCGGGTGATGCCGCCGAAGATGTTGACCAGGATGGCGTTGACCTTGGGGTCGGACAGGATGAGGGCCATGGCCGCGGCGACCTTGTCGGCCCGCGCGCCGCCGCCGATGTCCAGGAAGTTCGCGGGCTCGCCGCCGGCGCGCTTGACGAGGTCCATGGTGGTCATCGCCAGCCCGGCGCCATTGACCATGCAGCCGATCGTGCCATCGAGCTTGATGAAGGTCAGGCCGGCCTCGCGGGCCGCCTTGTCCTCAGGCGCCTCCTCGTCGGGGTCGCGCAGGTCCTCCAGGCCGGGGTGCCGGGCCAGGGCGGAGTCGTCGAGGGTGATCTTGGCGTCCAGGCAGACGAGGCGCTCGACTGGGATCCCGTCGGGCCCGGCCTCGCGGACGAT
>Ga0163144_10025424_pt1 | contig 11562 bp, 8 predicted proteins | sample OliLak19BULKMAT1_FD_123175 | JGI IMG/M metagenome (GOLD analysis project Ga0163144, IMG submission 123175) | Freshwater microbial mat bacterial communities from Lake Vanda, McMurdo Dry Valleys, Antarctica - Oligotrophic Lake LV.19.BULKMAT1 | ecosystem: Environmental > Aquatic > Freshwater > Lake... | reverse complement strand
GGGTGTGTCCGACGAATCGCGCGCCGCCGCTGGTCAGGCACATCGCGTGGAGGAATGTTTCAATGGATGGTTTGAGTGCGGATGGATCGGTTAGTGAACGGGTGAGTCCGGCTTCGATCTCCAGCTCGGTTGCATCCGGTGAATCCAGCATTTTCAGAACATCCGCCGTTCGTACCCGGCTGAAATGTTCGGCCCGGATGGTTGCAAGCCGGCTGCCCGAGCCTTTGATCCAGAACGTGCCGTCGCCGGCGTCGGCGCTGGTGTTGCCTTCACCGAGAATCACGAGCCGCCGATCTTCGCGACCCAGTTCGCGGGAGAGATTCACGAGTTGCGTCAGCCCGTCGGATTCGTCTCGTAGTGCGGACCCGATGAATTTTTCTGCCCCGCGCAGGTCCGGCAGGATCTCATTCGCTCCCGCCTCGCGCAGCATCGCTTCGGAAAAGCTGCTGGTGATTCCCAGGCATCGCATTCCCGCCGCGACAGCGGCTTGTACACCGCTGGGCGCGTCTTCGACGACAAGACATTCCGCCGGATCGACGCCGATGCGCTTAGCCGCCAGCAGAAAGATATCGGGCGCGGGCTTTTTTCGCTGTACATCCTCGCCGCACACGATCGCATCAAAGTCACGCTGCGGCACGAGCCCGATCTGGGCGAGATTGCCCTGAACCTTGATCATGTCCGCGCTGGAGGCGACGGCGGTTTTAATTCCAGAAACGCGGCAGGCACGGACAAATTCAATCACTCCCGCGAGCGGTTGAAGTCGTCCCTTGATGATCTCGAGGTAAATGCGATAGGTCGCCGCCTTCTCCGCAACGGCGTTGCGGTTCGCCAGCCCGTATTTTTCGGCAACGCCGCCGATGAACCGATCCTCGCCGGTTCCGACGAACGGCTTGAAATCATCCGGCTGCACCTGCGTGCGATGCACCTGGTCGAACATCTTGCACGCGGCTTCGCAGATGAACGGCTCGGAGTCGCACAGCACGCCGTCCATGTCAAAGATCACACCTTTAATCGCCGGAGGGGAATTCATCGGCGCATTGTACGAATGAACAGCAGAGTTGAAATCCATGCCTCCCCGGAACATCACTCTCCACAACGTGACCGTGTTTCCCGCAGAACTCCACGTCGGATAAACTTCCGCCATGCCAACAGATCTCACCATCGCCGCGTTCCAGAAGCATGTTTCGGATCGTTACGAAAAGGCCGACCGCGAGCGCGGCTGGCCGAAGACGTTCGCGTATTTCATTGAGGAGGTCGGCGAACTCGCCACCGCGCTTTCCGGTGATGACCGAGCGAATCTTGAGGAGGAGTTCGCCGACGTCGCCGCGTGGCTGTGTACACTCGCGAACATCTCCGATGTGAATCTCGCCGACGTGATCGCGAAAAAGTATCTCGGTGAGAATCGTCCCGAGGGACACAAGTGACCACAGCGACTTCTTTGCGACACTTGGATCGGGGTACAGCGGATTTCGATCCGCAATCCAAATCCGCGATCGCATCCCCGCTTGCACCCGCCGCACACTCCAGCATACATTTCACCACAATGCGTTCTCTCCTTGCGGGGCTGATCTCCCTTTTGTTGGGATTTTCGTCGCTGGCTCAGTCGGCGGGCGAGGTGGAATCCATCGGGCTTGGCGGACATTACCGCTCGGACTGCTGGGTGCCGATGGTCGTGCGCATCAAGCCCGCCGGGCTTCAATCAAAGGCTTACGAGCTGCGAGTTCATCAAAACGATCCCGACGGCGATCAGGTCATCTATAAGAAAAGCATCACAATCACCGGCGCTGAATCCGGTGGGCAGGAGCAGCGCTTCTGGATGTACTTTCTTCCCCAGCCCCGGCTGCCGAATGCGAACGGGTCGTACAACTTATCTGATCTACGCAAAGCCCTTCGGGTGACGCTCAACAGCGATCAGGGGAAGGAACTTGCCACACTTCCTGTCACCAGCATGATCACCAATGTTGATCCGGCACCCGACAGCCAGCGAAGCACGAAACTGGTCTTGTGCGTTTCCGACGGCAACTCGGTGCCTGTCACTTCTGATTTTAACAATCGGGAAACTCTTCTGGGATTGCTGGAGGATTATGCATTCGTGACTCTCAAGGCTACCGATCTCCCGGAAAGTCCGCTGGGATATCAGGCGGCGGATTATGTGGTGTGGCTGGGCGCAGATCCGGCTGAGCTGCGTCGGGGCAGCGACAGCAAAATGCTCGCCCTTCAGGCGTGGATCAAGCAAGGGGGCAATCTGGTTATCTGCACCCCCGCAGACTGGCAGAAGACACTTGAATTCGGCGATCTGCTTCCCGTGAAAATCGAGGAAGTGCGCAACGCCCCGAGCCTTTCGCCATTGAAGAATCTCGCTCGCAAGCCCGAGAACCGTGATGTTCCGATCGACGCAAATGATCCGTGGGAGAAAGTGCGCGGACCTTATCGCGTCGCGCGGGCTACCGCCCTTCCGGGAAGCGTGACGGATGAATGGGTGAAGTGGGATGCCGATGGCAAAGATAAAACGCCATGGCTGGTGCGTAAATCTTACGGCGCGGGCAGCGTGACATGGGTGGCGCAGGATCTGGGTGATCGACTCATCACAAGCTATGTAAAAACAGGCTGGCCGTTCGTGTGGAATCAGGTGCTGGGATTGAGCGATTCGCCGTTCATCAGAACCAGTCAGACCAATGACGAGGCGCGGGAATTCAGAGCCTTCGGCGGCGGATCGAGCGTGGACATCGGCGCGTCGCTGTTCAGCGGCGTCGATCTCACCAGCACCTCCTCATTGCTGGTGACGATCGCGATCCTGTTCTTCATCATCTACTGGTTCATCGCCGGGCCGGGCAGTTTTTTGTATCTCGCGAGCAAGAAGAAGTCGCAATACAGTTGGCTGGCTTTCGGCATCTGCGCACTCGGTGCCACAGCGCTGACGGTTGTGATCGTGAAGCTCGTCCTGCGAGGTCCACCCCAGGCGAAGCATGTGACGTATGTGCGGGCCGTCGCGGGCGAACCGGCCATCGTTCAGTCGCGCATCGGTTTGTACATCCCGCGCGATGGCGCGCAGAAAATCGAGATATCAAAGGTTCTGCCGAATCAGTTGAGCTACATCAGCCCGCTGCCGTTGATCGTCAAAGAAGTCATCGACTCAAAGGCGGCGGTTGAGTATTCATTGCCGATACGCGAGCTTGCCAGTGATGGAATCCCGAGCGTCACGGTTCCGTATCGCAGCACGCTTAAGAAATTCAAGACCCAGTGGATCGGCGAGATGACCAACCGCGTCGAGGGTCAGGCATCGTTGGTAGGCACCGACTTTTATCTCTCAGGCAAACTGACCAACGGCACGGGCAAAGAGATGACCAACATCTATTTTGCCTTCAACTATCCGCAGGCTAACCCGGCCGTGGCATCAGCGGGCGATCTGGTATTCTATCTCCCGCGATGGAAGGACGGCGTCACACTCGATCTGCAACGGCTTTATAAGGATGAAGCGGGAAAGACAGTCGCGTTCCTCAGTCCGCAGTTGAACAATGTCCCTGAGAATGACAGACAGCTGTGGGGCAGACTCGCGATGGAGTGGTCGCCCTACTGGTATTCAAGCGTCCGCGCCAAGAGTGGCGTGATGGATCCCACCTTCGATGATTTCGGCCAAAGAATCGAACGATCATTTCCGATGCTGAGTCTTTTCAGCCGACTCTCACCCATGCAGAATGGCGACTCCGCCAATCGAATGGAGATCAAAAGGCAGGGCGCCAGAGGTCTGGATGTTTCGGGCGCAATCGCCGGTGGATCGCTGGTGATCCTCGCGCAGGCGACGGGTAAATTGCCCTACCCCGCAACCGTCGAAGGCGATGCACTCATGGAGGAAGGTCCGATCTATTACCAGTTCGTCCTTCCGCTGGATCGAACGGTGGCCGAGAAGGAATTGCAGGAGGCGGCGAAGTGAAGCGGGAAGAGTAAAGCCACAGGAATGCGAGCATCGCCGCGTGCATCGAAGTCCATCGGCATCCTGGTCCCGGATATTTGGAAGCGTATTACGAAGAAGCGATGGCGCAGGAATTTGCAATGTAAGACTCTTGAAGGAAGGGATCAGAAGATTCGCAAGGTGACGCCTCTGTGTCCTCTGTGGCAAAAAATCTTATGGCAGCAGTCATTAAAACCGTCAACCTCACCAAGCGATACGGATCGCTCGTCGCCCTCTCAAATCTGAATCTTGAGATCAACGAAGGCGACTGCTTCGGCTTCATCGGGCCTAACGGCGCGGGGAAGAGCACGACCATTAAGATTCTAGCGACGCTGCTGCAGCCCACCTGGGGCGAGGCGCGGGTTTGCGATTATGTCGTGGGATATGAATCGCGGAAGATTCGGCCGTTGATCGGATATGTGCCGGATTATTTCGGCGCGTATGAAGACATGTGCGTGCTGGAATATCTCGAGTTCTTCGCGGCGGCATACAACCTCAACGGGCCGCAGCGGACCAAGATCGTCAATGACGTTCTGGAACTGACCGATCTTGGTTACAAGAAAGATGCGCTGGTTGATGGACTTTCGCGCGGGATGAAGCAGCGTCTCTCGATCGCGCGGGTGCTGCTGCATGATCCCAAAGTGCTTCTGCTTGATGAGCCGGCGGGCAATCTTGATCCGCGGGCGCGAATCGAAATGCGCGAGCTTCTCAAGGAGCTTCGCCGCATGGGCAAGACGATCATGATTTCATCGCACATCCTTCCGGAGCTGCAGGATCTGTGCAACACCGTCGGAATCATCGAGCAAGGCGAACTGATCTACGCCGGCCCGTGGACGGAAATTGTCAACAAGGCCAAGACCGGGCGCGTCCTGCACGTGGGCGTTGCCGAAAATCAGGCGCAGGCGGCGGCGATCCTCTCGCAAGACCCGAGCATCGCCAACATCAACACCAACAACGGCTACATGGAAATCCTGCTCAACGAAGGCGTCAACGATCACACCTTCGTACCCGCGAGACTGATACAGGCCGGCTTCAAACTGACACTGCTCAAGGAAGAGGAAGTGAATCTTGAAACGGCGTTCATGCGATTGACCAAAGGACTTGTCCAATAGGAGAAGGTTGAACGAGAACGATAAACGTTGAAGTGCTGTTCCTGTCACTTCATCATTCATCATTCATCGTTCATCGTTATTAGCGTGCTCGGACTCACTGACTATCTCTGGCGTCTCTTGCCCGCCAATCCGATCCTGGTGCGCGTTGTTGAAACCGCCAGCAAGCGGAAGCGCGATCTGATCATCCGCTGTCTTTATCTCGGACTGCTGATTGCGGTTGTGCTCTTTTCTTTAGGGACCAGCACTACGTCTTACTCCGGGATGTCTCTTGGCGATCTTACCAAGGCAAGCTCGAACATTTTCGAGAACATGAGCTATCTGCAGTTGGGACTGGTCGCCCTCCTCGCGCCGATCTTCACCGCCGGGGCGATCACGCAGGAGAAGGATTCTCAGACCTATGACATCCTGCTCACAACGCCTCTGTCCAACGGCCAGGTGGTGCTGGGGTCGTTGATGAGCCGGTTGTTCTTTGTCATCGCACTGCTCATCAGCGGCGTGCCGATTTTCTCGGTCACGCAGATCTTCGGTGGCGTCGCGATCAGCTCGATCTCACTGTCGTTCCTCATCGCCGCCGCCACGGCGTTTGTGACGGGTTCGCTCGCGATGGCGATCGCCACCTTCAAAGTCGGCACGCGGCGGACAATCTTCAGCTTCTACATGTTCATCGTGTTGTTCATGGTTGGCACGTTTCTGATGGACCAGATGGAATATTTCAAGATCGGCTTGATCGATCCTCTGACAGGCAAACCATCGGGAGAACTCTCGCAAACGAGCTGGCTCACCGCGATCAATCCGTTTCTGGCGCTTAAGGCGATCTTCCATGACAAGAGATACATGGCCCCGGGAATCACCCTGCTGCCGCCGAACCTGCAGCGGTTTCCGATGGGCTGGATGCTCGCCTGGCCGACGACGTTTTACATCAGCTTCATGTTCTTCCTCAGCTTTCTGCTGGTGATGCCGTCGATCATCCTGCTGCGGCGGATGGCGCAATCCACCAACACGATCCGCGGATTCATCCTTCAGAAACTCAAGCTCTCGACAGGTGACAAAACCCGCAAGCCGCGTGCGGTTTGGAGCAACCCGATCGCCTGGCGCGAAGCCAAGACCAAGGCATCGGCCACCCGCGCTTCATTCCTTCGATACGGATTCATTCTTGCGGGCCTGATCGCGGCGTTTGCGGTTGTGCTGTTTTATTCCAGACAGATGCCCGTGAAAAACTGGGTTGATCGCGGATCCTTCAACGCCGCTGAGAACACGCTCTACATCGCCGGCAACAACGGCGGCACTTTCATGATCGATCCGGCGCGCGTGCAGGTGAATCTTGGCGATCAGCAGAAGAACGTCTCGATTCTCGCAGACAAACTCCAGGTCATCAGCTTTCAAATCGCCAACATGGGCAAACAGCGCTTCGTCTCAGTGATCGATCTGAAGGAAATCCCCCGCGCGCTCGATGAGGCTACGTCCCGGAAATATCTGTTGGGTCTGGTGATCCTTGAAGCGGCGGTGATCCTGCTGATCATCACCAACGCCGCCGCTTCGACGGTCACGCGAGAGAAGGAGGATGGCACGCTTGATCTGCTCCTTTCAACACCAATCACTTCACACTTCTACATCTGGGGCAAGCTGCGCGGGCTCGTCAGTTTTGTGCTTCCACTGGTGGCGGTGCCGGCAATCAGCTGCGCTATGTTTGTGACGTATGATCTGCTGCGCTGGATGGGCAATGAAAGTCAATTCAAATGGCTGGTGCTGCCCGAAGCGGTGGTCCTTCTGCCCGTCACACTGATCATCGTGTCAGCGTTCGCGGCGATCCTCGGGATGCAGATGTCGCTTCGCTGCCGCACAACCGTTCGGGCGGTGATGAGCAGCGTCGGCATCATGCTGGGGATCTGCGGATTCCTCGGCTGGTGCGGACTGGCGATCGTCGAAGGCTTCCGCGGAACTGATTCACTCTCACTCGCGTTCGCTTCGTTCAGCCCGTTTGCCCTGATGGCGATCCTGGTCGATCCATACCAATACGGCGGCCGGGTGTTCGAGAATTCTGATCCTTCGGAAATCCTCGGCGCACGCGTGATCATGGTGATCTTCGGCCTGATCGCGACAGGTGTCTACGCCGCGATCGTCTGGAGCATGTATAAGTCGATGGTGAAAAACTTTGACATGACAGTCCGCAAGCAGTCGCGGTAATTGCAATCCAGAACTTCGATATCGCCCCGGATCGGTCGTATTTCAGATAAAAAAACGCAATAATTGCCGGACTTTATTATCGACAGGGGATACTCCTCCGGTATACTCGCCATCGCACTTCGAGGAATCACATTTCAGTTTGAATTGGAGGCAGAAAATGCGTCGTGGAGTTATCAAGGCTTTGGGGCTTATTTTGATCTCATCGGTTGCCGCAACCGCCAGCGCGGCAGTGGCGTGGTCAACGCCGAACGGATCCACAGGAACTTACGCTTACTCGAACGGACAGTCCGACAACGGTTTGTTCGGCAATCCAACCGTTCTGGCAAACAGTTTCATCTTCTTCCCGTCCAATTTCGTCGCCACCGCCTCCAACGGCGGCGCGCAGACGACCAGCGACACACTGTCGTTTGACATCACCGTCAATACCGGTCAGACAGTCACCGCCGTTGCCGTTCGGGAACTGGGCGATTATTCGATCCTCGGCAACGGATCTGTTTCCGCAACCGGCGATTTGATCGTCACCGATCTGATCACCACCGGAAACACTGTGGCCCCCTTGATCTCCACACCCGGCAGCCCGATCCTGACCGGAAGCGGATCATGGACGGCACAGGCCACCGCGACCAATCTACCCAATGGCTGGACGACGTTCCACGTCAGCCTCACCAACATCCTCCAAGCCAACGCCGGTGCGACAAGCACCTCGACGATCCAGAAAAAATTCGCACAAGCCGGCCTCGAAGTCAGCATCATCGTCCCCGAGCCGGCAAGCGTCGGTGTGCTGGTCACGGCATGCAGCGGACTCATCGTCCTGCGCCGCAGACGCTGAAAAACAGCAAGTTTCACGGAAGAACGCAACGGAGCGGAGAAATGCGCCCCGCGTCGGTTTCACACCGACGCGGGGTTGTTGCGTTCTGCAGTCCACCGAACCGCACAACGCTTCCTCAGCTGCACGTTGAACGGGTTGCTTGCCAGGGTCTCTACGCCGGCCGCTTCTCCGGTCCCTTGTCTAAAGTGAAACATGATGGCATGCGAAAAGCCGATCCGCCGCATTTTGATATTTCACGACTTTCTGTCTCTTTTCCGCGCACCGGTATCGACGCCACATCTTCTTTTCATCCCCCCGCGCCGTCTTTACAGCCATTCCACCCTTTGCGACGATATTCACCGGCGGAGACTGCTTCCCGGCCACACCTGTGAAGCATCTCAACTTCTGAAAACTTAACTGGAGCTCGCACTTCACATGAGTGACAAGCGCACCGACCTGCTTCACCCGGTCGCGGAGGAACATTCCGCGTTCTGGCAGAATGCTCACACTTACTTCGATCGTGTTTATTCCACCATGGGTCTCGACCCGCTCTGGCGGCCGACGTTGTCGTCGCCCAAGCGGGTCCTCACCGTCTCATGTCCCGTCCGAATGGACGATGGACGCATTCAAGTCTTCACCGGCTATCGCTGTCAGCACAACAACGCGCGAGGACCCTTCAAAGGTGGCATCCGGTTTGATCCATCGGTCAATCGCGATGAAGTCATGGCCCTTGCAATGCTTCAGACCTGGAAGAATGCACTGGTCGATCTCCCTTATGGCGGCGCGAAAGGCGGCGTCGTCTGCGAACCCAAGAAACTTTCGATGGGTGAAAAAGAACGCCTCACCCGCCGCTATACCGCTGAGATCATGCCGATCATCGGCCCGCAGCAGGATATCCCGGCTCCCGATGCCGGAACCGATTCGCAGGTCATGGCGTGGCTGCTCGACACTTACAGCATGTTCGTCGGATATCAGGCATTGGGCGTCGTCACCGGAAAACCCGTCAGTATCGGTGGATCGCTCGGTCGCGAGGAAGCCACCGGCCGCGGATTGATGAATGTCCTGAGGCGATATCTCCGCACGCAGAACAAGACCCTCGAAGGGCTCCGCGTCGTCGTGCAGGGCTTCGGCAACGTCGGATCACACGCCGCCAGTCTTCTAAGCGAGCGAGGTTGCACGATCGTCGGCATCTCCGACAAGTTCGGTGGCATCGTCAACCCCAAAGGCATCGACATCAAAGCGGCGATTGCGCACTATCGCGAAACCCAGCAACTCGTCGGATTCAAAGGCGGCGATGTCTGCACCAACGACGAACTCCTGACACAGGACTGCGATGTGCTCGCGCCCTGCGCGATGGAAAACACAATCAACAGCACCATCGCTCAGAAGATCCGCGCTCGCATCGTCGCCGAAGGCGCCAACGGCCCGACCACGCCCAACGCCGATGAAATCCTTCGTTCCAACGGCGTCACCATCCTCCCCGACATCCTCGCCAACGCCGGCGGTGTCACGGTCTCTTATTTTGAATGGGTGCAAGGCCAGCTCTCTTTCTTCTGGAACAAGAAACAGGTGGATGACAAACTGCAGGAAGTCATGGAAAAAGCCTTCGACGAAGTTCATCACAAGGCGACCGAAACCAAGACCGACTATAGAACCGCCGCATACACGCTTTCAATCGGTAAAGTGGCTGAGGCGCATCGGCTCAAGGGCCTGTTTCCATAGTGCAAATTCAAGGATGAAGGTGGAAGGACGAAGTCCTTTAATGTTCCCTCATGCGCTACGCCGTCAAAACCCTCTTCCTTCTCTCCACCGGCCTATGGCTCGGCGGAATGCTGATGACCTTGACTGTTCTCATGGTCTTCTTCGCACGCGATCGCAACCTCGCCGTGCAGGTCGGGCCGACGTTGATTCTGACGTTTGAATATTTCCAAATGCTCTTCGGGATTCTCGCGATCAGTTCTCTCATCGCCTGGCGGCTGTTCGCCGTGAGCAAACCCAAACGCATCATCCTGCCGCTGGTGTTGGTCGCGATCGTCGGAGCGTTGATTTCTTCGACCCTCATCACCCCGCAAGTCAATCACCTCTGGTACACCGGCCAGGGCGGCACAAAAGAGTTCTGGAAATGGCACGGCATCTCACAAATGATCTACATGACCCAGGTCCTGTGCCTGCTGGCCACCCTCGGCCTGACGCCGTGGGTCATGGATTCCGAAAAGTAGTCGCCCAACAATCCAAACGCCCGCGCGGCCCAAATACCCCCATTTCGACGCTTGGGTTTGCATTTGATTTTCGTCACGAGTTCCCAAGCCGCGATTCGTAGCGGCAACGCTGGACGAAGCCGTCGACGGCGCCGCCGACAAGAGGGAAAGGCTGCTCTACAGCACGTTCCACAAGCTCCACGACCCGAAAGGACGAACGTCGCTCGGCGAAGCATCGGCCGTCTGAAGGATAGAGGTCCACTTGATTTCTGAGTCTCCACCGCAAGATCGGGACGCAACCGCGTTCCAAACGTCCGTTACCCCTCAATGGAGGACACGCGCCGGGCCGGAGCGCGCGATGATCAACCCGCCGACGACACCAGCGACCAGCGACGCGCCAAGGATGCCGACCTTCGCGGCCGTCAGGTGCGCTTCATCACCGGAGAACGCGAGGTTCGCCACGAACAGAGACATCGTGAACCCGATGCCGCAGAGCACCGAGACGCCGACGATGTGCCCGCGCGATGCTCCCTCTGGCATCGAAGCAAAGCCACTCCTGAGCGCCAACCACGATGCGAGCAAAATGCCAACCGGTTTCCCGATGAGCAGCCCGAGCAAGACACCCCATGTAACAGGGTCGTGAAATGCCGTACCGACCCCGGCTCGCACGTCCACACCCGCGTTGGCCAGTGCGAACAGCGGCACGATCAGGAAGTTCACCGGCCGCAATAGCGCATGCTCCACCCGCGCCAGCGGCGTCTGAACTGCCTGCGAAGCTTCTTCCATCGACTTGAGCGCGTAACTCTGGTCGTGCGTGATCCGGTCCGGCATCGCGTCGGCGTCGCGCTCGAAATCGTCGAGAAGCCCGCGCACGTGATCGACGTACGGCTTCTCCTCGATTTGCCGGCTCGCGGGGATCGTGAACGCCAGCAGCACGCCGGCGATCGTCGCGTGAATGCCGCTGAGCAGCGTCGCTGCCCACAGGCCCACACCCAGCAGGATGTACGGCAACGGCTGATGAACCTTCAACAGGTTGAGCAGCACCAGCGCCGCCAGGAAAACGCCCGCAACGCCAAGCGCTCCGCCTGAAATTTCGTTGGTATAGAAGATCGCGATCACCAACACCACGCCCAGATCGTCCACGATCGCGATGGCCAGAAGAAACACTTTCACAGCGAACGGCACGTTTCGTCCAGCCAGCGCCAGCACGCCCACCGCGAACGCGATGTCTGTCGCCATCGGGATGCCCCAACCGGCGGCGCCGGGGCCGCGAAAGTTGCACGCGACATAGATCAACGCCGGGACGACCAT
>Ga0163144_10025422_pt1 | contig 11563 bp, 11 predicted proteins | sample OliLak19BULKMAT1_FD_123175 | JGI IMG/M metagenome (GOLD analysis project Ga0163144, IMG submission 123175) | Freshwater microbial mat bacterial communities from Lake Vanda, McMurdo Dry Valleys, Antarctica - Oligotrophic Lake LV.19.BULKMAT1 | ecosystem: Environmental > Aquatic > Freshwater >... | reverse complement strand
TTCGAGCGCAATCCCCAGTCGCCGCGGTTCCGCGGCGAGCACGCGCTGCGTCGCTATGCCAACGGCGAGGAACGCTGCATCGCCTGCAAGCTGTGCGAGGCCATCTGCCCGGCCCAGGCCATCACGATCGAATCGGAGCCGCGTAGCGACGGCAGCCGCCGCACGACCCGCTACGACATCGACATGGTCAAATGCATCTACTGCGGCCTGTGCGAGGAGGCCTGTCCGGTGGACGCCATCGTCGAGGGACCCAACTCCGAGTTTGCGACTGAGACCCGCGAGGAACTCTATTACGACAAGCAGCGGCTGCTGGATAACGGCGACCGCTGGGAACGGCAGATCGCGAAGAACCTGGAGCTGGACGCGCCGTATCGGTGAGGATTCGCCCTCTCCCGCCGGGAGTGGGAAGTGATTTGGTCGCTTCATTTTGGCGCGAACGCTGTCTAAGAGGTGCGGCGATTGCGCCGCACCAATTCGGAAAGGGCGAAAGCCTCCCATGCTGCAAGGCATAGCCTTCTATCTGCTGTCGGCCGTGGCCGTGGCGTCCGGCCTGCTGGTCGTAACGGCGCGCAATCCCGTGCACAGCGTGCTCTGGTTGATTCTGGCCTTCTTTTCGTCGGCCGGTCTGTTCGTGCTGTTGGGGGCCGAGTTCCTGGCGATGCTTCTGGTGGTCGTCTACGTCGGCGCGGTGGCGGTGCTGTTCCTGTTCGTCGTCATGATGCTGGACGTCGATTTCGTCCGCCTGAGGGAGGGCTACGCCACCTATCTGCCGCTGGCCGCCATCGTGGCGGGCGTGCTGCTGGCCGAGATGATCATGATCTCGATCGTGGTGGTGCAGGGTGGCGCGGCGGCGGGAGCCACGGCCCCGGCCTTTGCGGGCGAGGACGTCTCGAACGTCGAGGTCATCGGGCGGGTACTCTACACCGACTACGTCTACATCTTCCAGGCGTCGGGCCTTGTGCTGCTGATCGCCATGATCGGGGCCATCATCCTGACCCTGCGCAAGAGGCCGTCGGTCCGTCGTCAGGATCCGGCCGACCAGACCAACCGCGACCGCCGGACCTCGGTAGAGATCAAGGGCGTCGTGACCGGCGTCGGCGTCACCGGCGAGGAACTGCGCTGATGGAAGTCACCCTGCAGCACTATCTCGCGGTGGGCGCGATGTTGTTCACAATCGGCGTCTTCGGCATCTTCGTGAACCGCAAGAACGTCATCATCATCCTGATGTCGATCGAGCTGATCCTGCTGGCCGTGAACATCAATTTTGTCGCCTTCTCGGCCTATCTGAACGACGCGTCGGGGCAGATCATGGCCATGTTCGTGCTGACCGTGGCTGCCGCCGAGGCCGCTGTTGGCCTCGCCATCCTGGTGACCTTCTTCCGCAACCGCGGCGACATCGCGGTTGACGATGCGAACGTGATGAAGGGCTGACCGGCGTGTCTCTGGAACTGCTCGTCACCCTGGGCGTCTTCGCTCCGCTGCTCGGGGCCGCCGTCGCCGGCTTCTTCGGCCGCCGCATCGGTAACATCCCTTCGCAGGCGATCACCACCGGCCTGCTGTTTTTCTCGTGCGTCGTGGCCTGGGTTGTGTTCGGCCAGTGGACCTGGGGCCATCTGGAGCCCTTTACGGTCACGCTCGCGCCCTTCATCTATGTGGGCGATTTCCAGTCCGACTGGGCCATCCGGATCGACGCCCTGTCGGCCGTGATGCTGGTGGTCGTGACGACCGTGTCCTCGCTGGTTCACCTGTATTCCTGGGGCTATATGGCCGAGGACGACTCGAAGCCGCGCTTCTTCGCCTATCTGTCGCTGTTCACCTTCGCCATGCTGGCGCTGGTGACCGCCGCCGACTTCATGCAGCTGTTCTTCGGCTGGGAAGGGGTGGGGCTGGCTTCCTATCTGCTGATCGGCTTCTGGTTCAAGAAGCCGACCGCCAGCGCCGCGGCCATCAAGGCGTTCGTGGTCAACCGGGTCGGCGATTTCGGCTTTGCGCTCGGCATCATCACCGTCTTCTGGATGTTCGGCACCATCCAGTTCGCCGAGCTGTTCCCGCTGATCGCAGCCCACGCAGGGCAGGGCTGGGAATTCCTCGGCTACACCTGGTCGGCGCTGGATCTGGCGGGCGTGCTGCTGTTCATCGGCGCCATGGGCAAGTCGGCCCAGTTCTTCCTGCACACCTGGCTGCCCGACGCTATGGAGGGGCCCACGCCGGTTTCGGCCCTGATCCACGCGGCGACCATGGTCACCGCCGGCGTCTATATGGTCTGCCTGCTGAGCCCGATCTACGAGTATGCCCCCACGGCGTCGCTGATCATCGCCATCACCGGCGCGGTCACGGCCCTGTTTGCCGCGACGGTCGGTCTGATGCAGAACGACATCAAGCGGGTCATCGCCTATTCGACCTGTTCGCAGCTGGGCTACATGTTCTTCGCGGCGGGCGTCGGCGTCTATGAATCCGCCATGTTCCACCTGTTCACCCACGCCTTCTTCAAGGCGCTGCTGTTCCTGGGCGCAGGCTCGGTGATCCACGGCATGCAACACGAGCAGGACATGCGGAAGATGGGCGGGCTGTGGAAGCTGCTGCCCGTGACCTATGCGGTCATGATGATCGGCACCATCGCCATCACCGGCCTCGGCATCCCCGAGATCGGCGGGTTCGCCGGCTTCTATTCCAAGGATTCGATCATCGAGAGCGCCTATGCTGCGGCGACGACCGGCCATTCCGCAGCGGGCTATTTCGCCTTCATCGTCGGGATCCTCGCGGCGGGCCTGACCAGCTACTATTCGTGGCGGCTGATCTTCATGACCTTCCACAATGCGCCGGCTTGGAAGGACGACGCGCCCGCCCATGGGCAAGCGCACGACGACCACGCGTCTGAGGCCCAGATCGAAACCCATTCCGAGCCGTTGCCGGACGCCGATCACGCCCACGACGACCACGGCCATGGCCATCACGGCCCCTTGAAGCCGCACGAGAGCCCCTGGGTCATGCTCGTCCCGCTGATCCTGCTGTCGATCGGCGCGGTCGCAGCGGGTTTCGCTTTCGCCCCGGAGTTTATCGGCCACCACGAGACGGAGTTCTGGCGCGGCGCTATCTTCAACAACCCGGAAAACCACGTCCTGCACGACAGCCACGAGGTTCCGCTGTGGGTGAAATGGTCGCCGCTGTTCGTCACCCTGCTGGGGGCCGCAATCGCCGCGTACTACTATGTGCTGCGCGAGGGTCTGGCCAAACGGATGGCCGCCAAACAGGGCCCGCTGTGGAGCTTCCTCTACAATAAGTGGTATTTCGACGAAATCTACGACGTGGTCTTCGTCAAGGGCGCGCGCGCCCTGGGCGATCTGTTCTGGAAGATCGGCGACGTGAAGATCATCGACGGGCTGGGGCCGAACGGGGCTGCCTGGGCGTCGCTGAAGTCCGCCGCGCGTCTGGCGAAAATCCAGTCCGGTTATGTCTATCACTATGCGTTCGTGATGCTGCTCGGCGTGGCCGGCCTGCTCGCCTTCGCCATCTACGCCTGGGGCGCATAGAATGGGTGCGATCCCCAATATCCTGAGCGTGGTGACGTTCCTGCCGCTGGTCGGGGCGGGGCTGATCCTGCTCGGACGACTGTTGTCGAAGTCCAGTCAGGACGGCATCGCCCGCTGGGGCGCGCTGGTCACCACCCTGCTGACCCTGGCAGTCTCGACGGTGCTGGTGGTGCAGTTCGACAGCGCCAGCGCGGCCTATCAGTTCGTCGAAAACTATGTCTGGTTCGAGGGTGCCGCCTATCACCTCGGGGTCGACGGGGTGTCGATCCTGTTTGTGCTGTTGACGGCCTTCCTCATGCCGATCTGCATCCTGGCCAGCTGGAAATCGATCGAGACGCGCGTCGTCGACTATATGATCGCATTTCTGGTGCTGGAAACGCTGGTCATTGGCGTGTTCACCTCGCTGGACCTGTTCCTGTTCTACATCTTCTTCGAGGGCACCCTGGTTCCGATGTTCATCATCATCGGGGTGTGGGGCGGGGCGAACCGGATCTACGCGGCGTACAAGTTCTTTCTCTACACCCTGCTGGGCTCCGTCCTGATGCTGCTGGCCATGCTGTGGATGGCCAATGAGGCGGGCACGACGTCGATCCCGGCGCTCAAGGAATACGCGTTCTCGGCCCAGGCCCAGTCGATCCTGTGGCTGGCCTTTTTCGCATCGTTCGCGGTGAAGATGCCGATGTGGCCGGTCCACACCTGGCTGCCCGACGCCCACGTCCAGGCCCCGACGGCAGGCTCGGTGATCCTGGCGGGCATCCTGCTCAAGCTCGGCGGCTACGGCTTCATCCTGTTTAACGTGCCTATGTTCCCCGATGCCTCGGTGCAGTACCGGCCGCTGGTCTTCACCCTGTCGGCGATCGCCATCGTTTATACGTCGCTGGTCGCCTTCCGGCAGACGGACATCAAGAAGCTGATCGCCTATTCGTCGGTCGCCCACATGGGTTTTGTGACCATGGGCATCTTCGCCGGCAACGCTCAGGGGATGCAGGGGGCCATCTTCCAGATGCTGAGCCACGGGCTGATCTCGGGCGCGCTCTTCCTGTGCGTCGGCGTCGTCTATGACCGGATGCACAGCCGCGAGATCGCCTTCTACGGCGGGCTGACCCACCGGATGCCCTGGTACGCGGCCATCTTCCTGATGTTCACCATGGCCAATGTCGGCCTGCCGGGCACCTCGGGCTTCATCGGCGAGATGCTGACCATGACCGGCGTCTATCAGGCCTCGACCTGGGCGGCGTTTGTCGCCGCAACCGGCGTGATCCTGTCGGCGGTCTATGCCCTGACGCTGTACCGCAACGTCATGTTCGGCGAGATCACCAACCCGGCCCTGGCCACGATCATGGACATCGACCTGCGTGAACTGGTCATCTTCGTCCCGCTGATGGTCGGCACGATCTGGCTGGGCGTGCAGCCGGGTCTGGTCCTTGATTACACCGCGCCGTCCGTCGACGCCGTCATCGGCGCCTGGCGCCTCGCGACCGGCGGGTGAGCGAACGACATGCCTGACCTCTCCTACGCCCTGAACCTGGCCGCATCGGAGCTGACGCTCGCGATCGGTGCCCTCATGCTGCTCCTGCTCGGCGCCTTCATCGGCGAGAAGTCGGCGCGGCTGATCTCCATCCTGTCGGTGGCCCTGCTGATCGCGGCCGCTGCCGTCGCCGCGACCGGTCCCTTGGGCACGGCCTTCAACGGGGCCTATGTGGCCGATCCGCTGGCCCTCTACGCCAAGGTCGCGATCTATATCGCGTCCGCCGTCGCCGTGGTGCTGGGCGGCGGCTGGATGCAGCGCGCGGGCATAGCGCGCTTCGAATATCCGATCCTGATCGTCCTGGCCGCCGTCGGAATGGGGATGATGGTGTCGTCGGGCGACCTGATCTCGCTCTATGTCGGGGTCGAACTGCACTCACTCGCACTCTATGTCCTCGCCGCCTATCACCGCGACGATCTGAAAGCGTCCGAGGCGGGGCTGAAGTATTTCGTCCTGGGGGCGCTGTCGTCGGGGCTGCTGCTGTACGGCTCCAGCCTGATCTACGGTTTTTCCGGCTCGATGCGGTTCGAGGACATCGCGGCCTATGCGACGGCCAACCCGGGGCCTGGACTGATCTTCGGTCTGGTGTTCCTGATCTGCGGCCTGGCCTTCAAGGTCTCGGCCGCGCCGTTCCATATGTGGACGCCCGACGTCTATGAGGGTGCGCCAACGCCGGTCGTGGCCTTCTTCACCACCGCGCCGAAGATGGCCGCCATGGTGCTGTTCGCCCGCGCCCTGTCCGAAGGCTTCCTTCAGGCCCACGAACAATGGGCCCAGGTTCTGATCCTGATCGCCCTGGCCAGTTTCGTGGTTGGGGCCTGGGGCGGTCTGGCCCAGCAGGACATCCAGCGGCTGCTGGCCTATTCGTCGATCGCCAACATCGGCTATGCCATCCTCGGCATCGCGGCGGGCACCGAACAGGGCCTGCAGGCCATGGTCCTGTTCATGACCCTGTACATGATCGACACCCTCGGCTTTTTCGCCATCCTGCTGTCGCTCAGCCGGAACGGTCGGCCGATCCGCAAGATTTCTGACCTCGCCGGGCTCAAACAGGACCGGCCGCTGACCGCCGTGGCCATCACCGTCCTGTCGCTGTCGGTGCTGGGAATGCCGCCGTTCGCGGGCTTCTGGGGCAAATACTATGTGTTCGGGGCGGCGGCCTCGGCGGGCTACTGGATGGTGGCGGCAGCGGGTCTGGTGGCTTCGGTCGTGGCGGCCTTCTACTATCTCAGGATCATCAAGCTGATGTGGTTCGATGCGGTGCCGGACGGCGTGGTGCCGACTGACAGGGCCCCGGTGGAAAGCCAGTGGATCGGCTGGGCCTGCGCGGCCTTTTCCTTCCCGCTGGTGATTGTCGGCCTGACGTGGCTGGAGCCCCTGACCCGCATCGCCGCCTCCGGGTTCGGCGCGGGGTAGGGCGGTGGTGCCCCCCATCCATCTCGTCGACGAGATCGATTCCACCAACGCCGAGGCGCGCCGCCGCGCCGAGGCGGGAGAGACCGCGAAACAGTGGATCGTCGCGCGGCGTCAGTCTGCAGGGCGGGGCCGCCGGGGCCGTGAATGGTCGAGCGAGACGGGCAACCTGTTCGCCACCCTGCTCCTTTTGACGCACAAACCGCCGGCCGAAGCGGCCCAGGTGACCTTCGTCGCGGCGCTGGCGGTCGCCGACATGCTGGATTCGTTCGCTGTACCGAGGTCGGTCAGCATCAAATGGCCCAATGACGTCCTGATCGCGGGGCGCAAGGCGGCCGGGATCCTGATCGAATCCGGCGCTCACGCGTCGGGCACCCTGTGGCTGGCGGTCGGCATCGGGGTGAACCTGGCTCATGCGCCCGAGGGGACCGAGCGGCCGGCGACCAGCCTGGCCGGGCACCTGCGCCCCGATATTGCCTATGCACCGCCGGTCGAGGCGGCCGCCACGGTGCTGGCCGGGGCCTTCGCGGCCTGGCAGGACCGCTGGGAGCGGTTCGGCTTCCAGCCGATCCTCGACGCCTGGACCACGCGCACCAGCGGCCTCGACGGCCCCTGCGTCGCCCGACTGGACCATGAAACAGTGACCGGCATCGCGGACGGCGTGGCCGCGGATGGCGCGCTGCGCTTGCGCACGGCCGATGGAGCCTTGCGCCTCATCTCGGCGGGCGACGTCTTCTTCGGAGAAGCGGCCTGATGCTGCTCGCCATCGAACAGGGCAATACCAACACGCTGTTCGCGGTCCATGACGGCGACAGCTGGATCGCCCAGTGGCGCACCTCGACCGAGGCCAGCCGCACGGCCGATGAGTATGCGGTCTGGCTGACCCAGCTGCTGGCCATGCGAAAGATCAATCTGGCGTCGCTGGACGGCTGCATCATTTCCAGCGTGGTGCCGCAGTCGATCTTCAACCTGAAAAACCTCGCCCGGCGCTATCTGTCGGTCGAGCCACTGGTCATTGGCGACAATGTCGAGCTCGGGATCCCCGTGCGCATCTCCAAGCCCGGCGAGGCAGGGGCCGACCGGCTGGTCAACGCCATCGGCGCGCATCTGGTCTATCCCGGTGACCTGATCGTCATCGACAGCGGCACCGCCACGACCTTCGACATCGTCGCCGCCGACGGGGCCTTTGAGGGCGGAGCCATCGCGCCGGGGATCAACCTGAGCCTTCAGGCGCTGCATGAGGCGGCGGCCATGCTGCCGCGCATCGCCATCCAGCGGCCCGAGCGGGTGATCGGCAAGGACACCGTGTCCAATATGCAGTCCGGTGTTTTCTGGGGCTATGTCGGCCTGATCGAGGGCATGGTCCATCGCATCAAGGCGGAGTGGGGCGCGCCCATGACCGTCGTGGGGACCGGAGGCGTCGCCTCCCTGTTCGAAGGCGCAACGGACTCAATCGACCGGTTCGACCCGGACCTGACCATCCGCGGCCTGCTCGAAATCTGGCGCCGCAATACCCATCTGACGGACACATGACAAAGCAAACGAACAAGGCTTCGGCCAACGACGAACTCGTATTCCTGCCGCTGGGCGGCTCGGGCGAGGTCGGAATGAATCTCAACTGTTACGGCTATGGTCCCGCGGACGATCGCCAGTGGATCATCGTCGATGTCGGCGTGACCTTCGGCGACCAGTCGACGCCCGGCGTCGATATCATCGTGCCGGATCCGTCCTTCCTCGAGGGAGAGACGATCAAGGGCATCCTGCTGACCCATGCGCACGAGGACCATATCGGGGCCCTGGGCTGGCTTTGGAGCCGCATCAAGGCCCCGCTCTACGCCACGCCCTTCACAGCCTTCCTGATCCGCGAGAAACTGCGCGATGCGGGCATCCTGAAGGACGTCAAGATCATCGAGGTCCCGATCGGCGGCCATGTCGATCTGGGTCCGTTCCAGGTCGACTTCATCACCATGACCCATTCGATCGCCGAGCCGAACGGCCTGAAGATCGTCACGCCACTGGGTACGGTCTTTCACACCGGCGACTGGAAGCTGGATCCCAACCCCATCATCGGCAAGCCGACCGACGTGGCTGCGATCCAGAAGATGGGCGACGAGGGCCTGCTGGCCATGGTGTGCGATTCCACCAATGTGTTCGTCGAGGGCGAGGCGGGCTCGGAATCGAAGGCCCAGGACGGGCTGGTCGAACTGATCGGCTCGCTGAAGACCGGCCGGATCGCCGTCGGCTGTTTCGCCTCCAACGTCGCCCGCATGGTCAGCGTCATCAAGGCGGCGGACAAGGCGGGGCGTCGCGTGGCCCTGGCCGGCCGCTCGATGCACCGGATCACCGCTGCGGCCAAGCACGTCGGCCTGTTCAACGAGAGCCGTGCGGTCCTGTCGGAGGACGAGGCGCGTCACTGGCCCGCCGACCAGATCCTGTATCTGTGCACCGGCAGCCAGGGCGAGGATCGCGCCGCACTGTCGCGCGTCGCCGATGGTGCTCACCCCTTCATCAAGCTGGGGGCGGGGGACCACTGCCTGTTCTCTTCGCGGATCATCCCCGGCAATGAACTGGCCATCGCCGACCTGCAGGACCGGCTCGCCGACCGGGGCGTGCGCCTCTACACCGAGAAGGACCATCCCGGCATCCACGTTTCGGGCCACCCGTGCCGCGACGAGATCCGTCAGATGTACGCTTGGGCGCGGCCGCGAATCTCGGTGCCGACCCACGGCATGCGTCGCCACCTGATGGAGCACGCGGCGCTGGCCCGTGACCTCGGCGTGCCCGAGACGGTGACGCCCCGTAACGGCGATATGGTGCGCCTGGCCCCCGGGAAGGCCGCCATCATCGACGAGGTACCGAACGGCCGCCTCTATGTCGACGGGGGCATGGTCGTCACCGAAAAGGGCGAAGCCCTGCGCGAACGCCGCCACGCCTCGACCAACGGCGTGCTGGTGGTCAGCTTCGCCATGGACAAGCGGGGCAAGATCGTCTCGGACATCGACGTGCGCGGCATCGGCCTGCCGGGTGACGAGGTCACGCCTCTGGGTGACGCCCTCGACGATCTGGCCGAACGCGTCGAACAGGCCGTCAACAGCCTGAAGGGAGAGGCGCGCGACGACGACATGGTGGTCGAACAGGCCGTCGGCCGGGTGCTGAAGAAGGCCAGCCAGCAGATCTGGGACCGCCGGCCGATCGTCGAGACGGTGATCCTGAGGCTGTGATCGCATGACGGGCCCGGTTTTCGACAGGGTTCGGGACAGAGCGCGCCGGCTGCGGGAGCGAGTCCGCCATGCGCGTTATCCCCTGACGGGCTGGCGGAAATGGGCAGTGATCACGGGGCAGGGGCTGACGGGATTCGTCGCCCTGTTCGCCGCAGCCAATCTGATCCTCAGTCTGTCGACGTTCCGGGGCGAGGACCCAGCCGCGCGGACCGCGCACGAATTCGGCGTCCTGTGGTTCAGCACCCCGGGGGAGCAGCCGACCTCTCACGAGGCGTTCCGGATCATCCACGGCGGACTCGGTCACAGCCCTTCGGCGGCCGACATCCGCGCCCATCTCGAGGAAGCGTCAGCCGGCGGTACCTTCCTGCTGGATCAGGTCATGATCGACCGGATTCAGGCCGTGAACGGCCAGGTCGACAGTCGGGTGATGCCGCCCGGCGTCTATATCGGTGCCCATGCCCTGGGACCGGACGATGCGCCTCTGGTCTGGGTCACAAAATGGATGGCCCACTATCTGCTGTTCCCTCGCCACGCCTATATTCTGGTCGTGCCGGAGGCGGGCGAAGCGCTGGTGTTCTCAGCCAGTCAGGATGGCAAATTTCCGGGCGACACCGACGCGCCCGGTCGCCTGTCGGCCAGGCTGACGCCCTATGACGACGACGCTTATGACTTTCCCAGTTCGGGTCAGGCGCTGCACGAAATCACCATCGTCAGCCGCGATCCGGATGTCGTCGCCGGGGCTCCGGCCGCGCTGGAGGCCGCACGGCTGCGGCTGGAGGCGCTGGACGCGCCCTATGGCCTGCTGGCCCCCAACTCCAACACCGTGGTCGGGTGCATCCTCGACGACGCAGGCCTGATGTCGGCGCAGGTGCGACGATCCACCCTGCTGGCGTTGCGGGCCCCGGGCATGGGTGCCGCTTGCCCGTAGCGGGACGAGGGGCCATAGCGTCGGCATGATCGGTCGCCTCAATCACATCGGCGTCGCCACGCCCTCGATCGAGGCCAGCGTCACCTTCTATCGCGACATGCTGGGTGCAACGCAGGCGGGCCGGCCATTCGACCTGCCGGTCCAGGGCGTGCGGGTCTGTTTCATCGACCTACCCAACAGCCAGATCGAACTGATCGAGCCGCTGGGCGACGACAGCCCCGTCCACGGTTTCCTGGCGAAAAACCCCCGGGGCGGGCAGCATCATGTCTGTTTCGAAGTCGAGGACATCCTGATCGCCCGCGACGCCCTGCGGGCCAAGGGTGCGACCCTGCTGGGAACGGGCGAGCCGCGCATCGGCGCCCATGGCACGCCCATCCTGTTCCTGCATCCGAAAGACATGGGCGGCGTCCTGATCGAGCTCATGGAAGCGCCCCGAAACTCCAGCGAAACGCAGGCGAACTGACATGCCCATCGGTCCCGTGACCATGTTCGCCATCTATATCGTCGTCTGGTGGGTGGTGCTGTTCGCCGTCCTGCCGCTGGGGACGTCGGCCGAGACCCATGAGCCGCCGACGGACGGCAGCCAGTGGGGCGCGCCGAAAACGCCGAACCTGAAGAAGAAATTCCTGACCACGACCTGGGTCGCCTTGATCCTGTGGGCCGGGGTGATGGGGCTGGTCCTCGTCGGCTGGATGCCTCTTCCGGACCTGGCCCCACCCGTCCCCTAAGCCGCCGAAAGCCCGGCACCGCGGCGACGCCGCAGCAGCATCCGCGCGATCTCGGCCGCGTTCCACCCCAACAACAGGATCAGGAAGACCAGCATGACGACGCCATGGGTCATGCCGATCAACTGTGGCCCTTCCCGGCTCAGGATGGCCCGCATGGCGTCGATGCGCAGATAGACCTCGTTCACCCCGCCGCCGATCAGCATATAATAGCTGAG
>Ga0163144_10025421_pt1 | contig 11563 bp, 9 predicted proteins | sample OliLak19BULKMAT1_FD_123175 | JGI IMG/M metagenome (GOLD analysis project Ga0163144, IMG submission 123175) | Freshwater microbial mat bacterial communities from Lake Vanda, McMurdo Dry Valleys, Antarctica - Oligotrophic Lake LV.19.BULKMAT1 | ecosystem: Environmental > Aquatic > Freshwater > Lake... | reverse complement strand
GCTCTCGCGATCACCGAGTTGCGGGAACTCCCAGGTGAGAGCGAACAGCGTTCCCGCTCCGTGCCGGGCGCCCGCAGGCAAGGGAGTGGAGGGGCCATACGACCCGTAATCCTCCGGCCCCGATCGGAGGTCGAATCCCTTGGTGGACAGGCGTTCCCGCGCCTTGTTCACCTCCGCGTGCGTCCAGCGATTGAAGAGCATGACTCCGAGCGGCGCCAGGAGGAGTCCAACCAGGGCGGCACGTTCGGACCATCGTCGGGCCTGACTTTTGGGGGCCCGCAGACGAACATTCTGGACCTGACCCGCCAGCTCCGAAGCGGAAGCAGGCCGTTCCTCCGGCACCCTCGACATGGCGCGTTCGCAGATGCGCACATATTCAAGAGGAATGGCGGGATCAACCTTCGCAAGCGGCATCGGTGGTTTGGTCAGTACCTCGCTGAGGATCTCGCGTGCGGACGATCCCGCGAACGGACGCCGCCCGGCCAGGATCTCGTAGAGGACGGCGCCGAGCGAGTAGATATCCGACCTTTGGTCCAGCGTGCCAATCAGTCCCTGCGCCTGTTCGGGAGGCATGTAGGCCGGAGCGCCCAGTGCGGTTCCGTGCATGGTCTGAAGTCCATCGCCCTGCGCTTCGCTCACCCGGGCATCCACCGGCTCGGCCGCGCTCGAAGAGTCGGTCCCCTTCGTCTCCACGATGCCCTTGACCTTGGCCAGGCCCCAGTCGACCACCATTGTTTCTCCGAAGTCACCCACCATCACATTCGCCGGCTTGATATCGCGGTGGATCACGCCCCGGCTGAGCGCGAAGGACCTCCGACCTCATCGTGTATGTGTAGGACACGATGCCCGGCGTGTTCACCGGACCGAAGTCGCAAATGGTCATCCTCAACGGCGAGGCGACGGTTCGGTATCTCCTGATTCGGCTCGACCATGCGCGCTTGTCACCCACCGAGCGCATCACCGCCCTGGGCCACGAACTGCACCATGCTCTGGAAGTGGCGGCGGCTCCGGAGGCCCGGGATGGTGCGGGCCTCGTGCGACTGTACCGGCGGATCGGTTGGGAGACAACCCGCGATCGCTTCGAAAGCAGCGAGGCGCAGGCGGTGGCCTTCCGCATCCGAGAGCAGTTGCGCGCTTACGACAAGGCCGCCCGCCTCGCCCGGCGCCAGATCAGGACCGCCGACATCAGTGTGGCGACCGGGGTCGGCAGCGCCCAGCCCTGACGCGTCGCGGGGAGCGTTGCCCGTCCTTTTCCGGTCTCGGAGCGCAGACGGTAGGCTGCGCTGCCCATGTTGTCTCCCGCCGCCGCTCTGAAGGTGCTTGGCCCGCTGTTCTTCCTGAGCGGGGCCGCCGCCCTCATCTACCAGGTCGTCTGGCAGCGCGTGCTGTCGCTGAGCGCGGGCGTGGGTGTGCGCTCGATGGCGATTGTCGTGAGCGCCTTCATGCTCGGTCTGGGCCTGGGGTCCGAATTAGGCGGACGCCTCGCGAATCGCCTGTCTCCGAGCCAGGCCCTCAAGTGGTTCGCGGCCGCTGAAGGTCTGTTGTGTCTGATCGGGGGCCTCAGCCCGTATCTCTACTACAACGTGCTGTACCACCAGGTTTCGCCCTGGATGACGGATCTTGGGCGCATCGCCCTGGTCCAGTTCGCGGCTCTACTGCCGCCGACTCTGTTGATGGGCGCGTCTCTCCCGCTTCTCGTACGGGCCACGGTCGTGGCCGCCGCCGAGGCCCCGCGGATGGTGACCCGCCTTTTCGCGGTCAACGTGTTTGGATCTGCGCTCGGCGCCGTGGCGACACCCTGGCTGTTGTTGCGATGGGGCTCGATGACCGAGGCGGCTCTCGTCGCCGCGGGTTTCAACGGACTCGTCGCGCTCGGCGCGCTGTTGCTGTATCGCCGCCGCTTCGCGACAGCGATCGCCGACCCCGTCGTCGAGCCTGTGTTGCCCGCCGTGAACCCGGCTTCATCTTCGGTGGGCTTCTGGGCGTTCCTCTTCGCGACCAGCGGCTTCGTGGCGCTCGGCCTCGAGATGACCTGGTTCCGCGTCATCGACGTGACTCTCAAGGGTACCGCATTCACCTTCGGCACCGTGCTCGGGCTTTACCTCCTGGGTCTCGCCATCGGCGCGCTTTGGCCGTTCCGGCTCAAGGACCCCATGGTGGCCTTCGCGGCCTGCCAGACCTTCGTGATTGCGTGGGGCCTCGGCGCCATTCTCCTCGTGGCCTTTGCTCCGGAGTCGTGGCCGGGGGTCAACTCCCTGATCTGGCGGATGGCGAGCTATCGCGGACGTCTGGGGCCCGCGGCGGATACCGCCACATTCGCCTCGTTCCTGATCCTCCCCTCACTTTTCTTCCTGCCCGCGACCGTGGCCATGGGTGTCTCGTTCTCGGCCCTGCAGCGAGCGGTTCAAGTGGACGCTTCCGGAGCGGCTCGCCGCACGGGTCTCCTCCAGTCCGCGAACATCGCCGGTAGTCTCGCCGGCAGCCTCGCGGTTGGGCTGCTCTCCCTTGAGTTCCTTGGTACCGCGGGAACGCTGAGACTGCTGACCTTCGCGTCCGCCCTGCTCTGTCTCGCCATCGCGGTGCGGAGGCGTCACGCGCTGGTGGCGGCCCTCGCCGCATTTCTTGTGATCCTCGGCGCCTTCGCGATTCCTGCCAACGACGTTCTGTGGCGTCAGTTGCATGCGCGGGCGCGGGAAGCCTCAGTGTTCGAGGAAGACTCCGCCGCGGTGGTGGGCCTCATTCGAAACAAGGTCGGAGGCTACCGGCTGTCGGTGAACGGCGCCGGTCATTCCGAACTGCCGTATGGCGGTACGCACACCCTGCTCGGCGCTCTCGCCGTAGGACTTCATCCCCGGCCCACGGAAGTAGCCGTCATCGGTCTTGGGTCCGGAAATACCGCCTGGGCCGCTCTTTCCCGGCCGGAAGTCCGTCGCGCGGTGGTCTACGAGATCGCACCCGCTCAGGGCCCGGCCCTGCGTCGTCTCGCCGCGCGCCACGAGTTCCCCGACCTCGATGCCCTGCTTTCCGATCCTCGCCTGACTTTGCGGTTCGAGGATGGACGGCGCGGTCTCAACACCAGCGCGGAGCGATTCGACGTCATTGAGATCGACGCCCTGTATCCGTGGGCGGCGTGGAGCGGCAACATCTATTCAGTGGAGTTCTTCGAACTTTGCCGCCGGAAGCTCGCTCCGGGCGGGCTCTTCGTGACCTGGGCGCCCACCGACCGCATCAAACGAAGCGTGGCCGAAGCCTTCCCCTATGCCCGCGCCTTCTTCACCGACTTCCTCGTGGGTTCGAACGAGCCCATTCCGACCGAGCTCGCTCCGGGTGCGATCGAGGCCCTCTCTCAGAGGATCGGCGTTTCGGTGATCGCGGACCTCGAACGCATTGCGAGAGAATCGAAGGTGGTGGCGAAGTCGGGCGGCGAGCTGAACCGCGACCTGCATCCGCGCGACGAGTTCGCAGGCCCCGGCGGCCAGTGATCGTGCGGGCCCGCGGGAACGAAACCTTGGCCTGTAGAGGTCTTCCGGAAGAAGGACCCGTTCGATCTCAAGTCGGTTGGAGGCCTCGACGAAGTGGTCACCTGCCTCCCGGTCATACAGGAGGTCCTCAATGACGGGGCCGCCTGAAACGAGCGTGCTAGATTGGTTTTCGGATGAAGAGAGTGGCCTTCGCGGTCCTTTTCGCAGTTGTTACCGGCTGCCAGGGCTCGGGATCCGGGTCAGGAGGACCGGAAGTCCCAAGCGCATTCCTGCTTAAGGACATTGCGCCGGGCAATGCCAGCGGGTTCGGCAGCAGACTCACGCTATGGAAGGGCAAAGTGTACTTTGCTGCGCGCGACCCGGAACACGGCACCGAGTTGTGGGTCACCGATGGCACTGCTGAGGGAACTCAGCTTCTTCGCGACATCTACCCAGGCCCCGAAGGAGCGTACCCGTACGGTGAGGGATCCAGTGAACCCTCAGAGATCACCTCCATCGGCGACGCGTTCCTCTTCGAAGCGCGCGATAGTCACGGCAGCGAACTATGGTTTTCTGACGGCACGACGAACGGAACGCGCCTCGTGGTCGACCTCGATCCGAGACCCCCGGATCGTGGTGAGTACACCAATGGCAGTTCCACCCCCTATTCGTTTGTTTCAATGGGAACGGTGGCGGCCTTTTCGGCCAAGACCCCGTCCACCGGGCGACAGATGTGGCGCTCCGACGGCACCGCCGCCGGAACGTGCCGCCTGACCGACAACGCCGACCCGGACGGCCCGACCATCGGGACCGGTTTTCGCAACCAGGTGGCCTTCATAAACTCGGACAGCGTCAACGGCCGAGAAGTTTGGCTGACGGACGGGACGCGCGAGGGCACGCGCCTTCTGATCGATGCCTATCCGGGTCTGTACGACGAGAGTGTTCAACGCTACGTTGGGGGGCCCAAGTTGTTGACCCGCGTCGGCGACCGGCTGCTCTTTCGCCAGGACAACGGATTGTGGTCGAGCGATGGCACCGCGCACGGCAGCGGAATCGTGGCTCGGATTCGCCCCATACAGATGGAGGCATCGGGCGATCGGGCGCTCCTTTACACGTACTCGTCCGTCGGGGGGGAGATCTGGCAAAGTGATGGCACCGCCGAGGGGACGCGCCTTCTGGTGTCATCCGTGCCAAACCTTCCCGACATTCGCAACTCCCCTTCCGACGCCGACAGGTACCCCTACTGGTCGAGTTTCTCTCGGGGAATCGTGTTCGGCGCCTGGGAGCCTGCTCCGGCTCCCACCTACCAGATCTATCGGGCCTGGATTACGGACGGGACGGCCGAAGGGACTCGAATGCTGAAGGACCTTGCGCCCGGCACTCCTGAGCGGGCGTGGACAGATGAGCGCAATCGCTGCGTCTGGTTCACACTCCCAGGGGCAAAAGCGAGCAACTGGCAGATTTGGCGAACCGATGGGACGCGTGACGGAACGAGACAGGTCGGCACATTTGAGGGAAAAAAGATCTCGAGTGTTTTCGCTATGGGTGACCTTCTGCTCCTCGGCGCCGAGACCGAGAGCCAGGGCCATGAGCTCTGGGCACTGAAGCCACGCTGACCGTGAGCGTAGTCAGACAAGCGCGGTTTACCAGTCAATCCGCGTGACCGCGCGGAGCACCTCCGGGGCCGCGTGAGCGTGGGCGTACGGCAGAAGGAGGAAAACGAGCAACGCGAAGGGTGTGAGGGGACGAGGAATGGATCCTGCGGCGCCGACGTACCATTCCCCGCTCCTCAAGAGCTCGCCTTTCTCTGGACCTTCGTCGGATGCTTCGGCAGGTGCCGTAAGCCCATCCAGGCGAGTGCCGCGATGTGGCTCGCGACCATCTCGGCCGGCTTCTTCTTCTTGGCGTCGGTCCACCATTGCCCCACGAACGCGACCATGCCGACGAGCGCGTGGGCGTAGATCGGTGCGGCCCTGGCGTCGTAGCCGGCCTTCTTGAACTGGTCCATGAAGATCCCGCCGACCCTGTCCGCGAGGTCGTGGAGCAGGGCCGGCATCTGGCCCGCGTGCTTCTCTAAAGGCCCGTCGCGCAGAAGCACCGCGAAGCCGTCGGGTCTCTCCTTGACGTAGGTGAGGAAGGCCAGTGCCGCCTGCTCGAGCCGCTCCCGGCCGCACGACGGAAAGAGAGAGACCCCATGAACGCCGCCCCCCTGACCGAGCTTCTGAACCTGTTCGCCTGGCCGCTGCCCGCCTCGCGCTACGCCGAGCTCGTGAATCCGCTGTGGTCCAGAAAGGCCAGGAGCGCCCGGGTCGAGCGCGTCTTGACGAGACCCACGACGCGCGGACCCTGACCCTGCGCCCGGGACGCGGCTGGCGCCGCCATCAGGCCGGCCAGCACGTCCCGGTGAGCGTTCCTTCAGGCGGCCGATATCTCACCCGGACCGGGCATCGATGTCGCGGGGAGCCAGGGAGTCATTCCGTCTTCGGCAGGGGCAGCAACAATCGCGGCTCGGCGGTCACGGACGGAAGTTCGAAAAGCTTCCCATCGGACTGGAGCAGCCGCGCGCCTGCCGTGCCCGGCGGGGGTATCTGCCCTGGCCCGAGAATCGCGGCGATACCCAAAGGGGAGCGCATTTCAGGAACTCTGCGAACCGCTGATCCGGTCGTGCAGTCGAGCAGAACGAGTTCCCGACGGATGCCGGACCCGGAGTGATCAATCGCGACAAGTCCGGGGAACATCTCGCCATCGAGGGAGGACACGCCCTCGCCCAGCGCTGTGTCCCGAACCGGCTGGCCCGTGGGGGAGAACACTTTCAAGACGCTTTGGTCCCGGACCCCGGAGACTGCGGCTATCCGCCCATCGGCGAGGAAGATGGCTCGGGGGCTGGCGGCGTCGGTCAGGAGAGTTGTGGCCCGCGGGAAACCGGCAGCCGTGTCGAGACTTACCAGAGTCACGGAGGCGCGGGCCATGTTCGCGCCCGAGGAAGTCAGCAGCGCGAGAGTGGCATTGGAGTTGAACTGTACGCGGGTCAGGTTTCGCCGTTCCCCGGCCTCCACGGAGTCGATGGGCTTCAACGTCCCGGAGTTCGGGTCGATGTCAAAGAACTCGACCAAGGAGGGTGAGGCGCCTTCTCTGACCAATGCGACCCGCAGGTCCCCGGAAGCGATGAAGGCGCTTCCGCGCAACCTCGCCTTGCCCGGCCCGAGCTTGACCTCGGGCCCCTCACCGCGTGAGCGCGAAAAGAAAGCCAGGCGCCGTTCCCACTGAACAGCGAAAACGTCTCCTTGCGGCGAGGGCTGAACGCTGTCGACCATACCGCCAAAAATGGCGCTGGGCTTAAAACCGTCGTTCACTCCGGAGGGCATGGACAGGGGCTGAACGTCCCCCGACCCATCTCGAACCCGTAAAGTCGTCGCACCGCCAAGCAGCCGCCAGATGGGGCGGAAAAAGAAGGGAGTGGCCTCGCTCCATACCAGCGTACGGCCATCGGAAGACAGCCACGGCCCACCCCACGGATCCGAATTCAGCCGGCGCGCCTGCCCCGAGGCCAGATCCAGCACGAAGACGGGGTTCAAGGTCCCCGGGTCGCCACGGTCAACCGTGGTCTGCACGAAGGCGGAGCTGCCATCCGGCGAACCCTGAACGAAAAGGACCCTCTGGATGGCCGCAGGGCCAGGATGCAGGATATAGGTCCAGGCCCCGACCAGGAACGCGGAGGTGAGGCCCAGTTGGGTATACACGACCAGACTCTGGAAACGGGAGATCCGGATGCGGTCGGCTCGGCCGGCCACGATCGCCACCACGCTTGCGATGAAGAGCCCGACCACCCACGAGCCGGCGAAGAGCTTCATGGGCGTGGGGCTCTGGTAGGCGCGCACCAGGATGTCGGCAAACAGGCCGAAGACCAGGATGAAAGCGGACAGGTACAGGGTCAGTCGAACCGGGATCAGAATCGCGTCACGCAGGCGGTTCGGGGAACGGTCCCCGCGAACTCGAGAGGCCACGTTCAGCGAACCGGCGAGGGACAACGAAAAGCCCGTCCCAAGGGCAGCGAGGTGCCACCAGGTCAGGATGAAGAAATCCCAATGGGTTCGGTCGCTGGTCGAAAGCCAGTGGGAGGACATCACCGCGACGAACGCGGCCGTGGCGAGAACGACCAGGGCCAGGCACCGGCCCAGGATCAGCGCGGGCGTTTGAAGCGGCCTCGCAAAGAAGAACGAGGCGCGTCCGTCCGTGAAGTCCGTTCCGAAGTTCCCTCCGACCGCGAGCCCCACCACGCCCAGGGCCATCATGACGATGAAGTCGGCCGGGACGTTTCCACCCACCCCTCTGGAGAGAGCAGGGACAAGCCCGGCAATGAGGGCCCCGGACAGGACACCGAAACCAAGCCGTCGGATATCCAGTAGTGCTACGGCCAGGATCTTGTTCATGACTTCCTCCCCGAACCCTTGGTGACTTCCGTGAAGATCTGCTCGAGGGACTGCCCACGTTCCATCTTCAATTGCTCGACGTCTCCATCGAGAGCGAGGTGCGCCCCCTGAAGAATGCCGACGCGATCGGCGATCCCCTCGACTCCGGCGAGGTCATGGGTGGTCAGGATGACCGTGGTTCCCCGATCCGCCAGTTCGCCGATGAAGTCGGAGAAGAAGTCGTTTCGAGCCACCACGTCGAGACCGAGAGTGGGATCATCTAGGACCAACAGTTCGGGGCGGTTGCCCAGAGCGAGGGCCAGGGTGAAGAGCGCGCGTTGCCCCTTTGAGAGCGCGGACACTGCGGCGGATTCAGACACCCCGAACCGGTTCAGGCGTTCGCGCACCGCGCCTTCATTCCAGGTCGCGTACATAGACCTGTGGAAGGCCACGATGTCACGCACCCGAAGCTGTCCGGGGGCGTCGCACGCCTCCGGCACATACGCGGACCTCGCCATCAGGCGGGCGCGATGCTTCCATACATCCTCGCCAAACACCAGCACCCGGCCGGTGGTGGGCCTTTGCAGCCCCAGCAGGCACCGGATGAGGGACGACTTTCCAGCCCCGTTGCGACCGAGGAGCGCGAACACCGAACCGCCCGCCACCTCGAACGACACCGAATCGACCACCAGATCCTTGTTGTATCTGACCGACGCGTTCTCGACCCGTACCACGGATTGGCTCGTCATCGCCCTGCTCCTTCCTCGTTGTTGCTCAATTCGTTCCACGCCAGCTCCAAGGCGCCCTGGGCCGTTGCGAGTTCGGCGCCGTGAGTGATGGCGTGGGAGGCGAAGTTCATGGCCGCCTGACGGATCACGCGGGCTTGCTCGGATTTACGGACCAGCGGGGGAGCGGCCGAAACATAGGTCCCGTCCCCACGTCGCACCTCGAGGAGGCCTGCGCCCACGAGTCTCTGATAGGCCTTGGACACCGTGGCCGGGTTGATGCGAAGGTCGGTGGCGAGATCGCGCACCGAGGGGACCGCATCCCCTGGAACCAGCGCGCTTGAGGCCAGCAGGCGCCTCAGGCCTTCCTCGATCTGGCTCCAGATGGGGCGGGGGTCTGCGGGCTGAACCGGGATCCGGCTCGTCCAGGGTTCGGTTCGGGGAGGTGTCATTGTTGGCTCACTGTATTGATACACTAGTACACGCGACACACCGATGTCAACAGATTTCTTTGGAAATGTCTTAAGACCTCGGGCGGTGGCCTTGACCGCGGCACGGACCACTCTTACACTGAGAGCCAACAAAAGGGATTTGCCGCCTCATTGAACTGTCCTGCCTGCCTGACGGCCGTGCCCGGCGGAGCACGGTTTTGTTCCGGCTGCGGCGGGGCGGTCCGGGTGGATACCACGGGAGCGAAGGACACGCTTCGGGACCGACTTCAAGCGGTGCTCAAAGACTCGTTTCAGATCGAGCGGCTTCTCGGACGGGGCGGGATGGGCTCGGTGTACGCCCTGCGGCCGGCGCTCGCGGAGCCGTTCTTTCTCTGGTTGCTCGGCGCGAACGCGGCCAGTGATCGTGTGGGTCCTGCGGGAACGAGACTTTCGCCTATTCTCAACGGCGAATGCGACCCTCAACCCTGATCCGAGCCCTTGCCACCCTTGCCATCGCAGGACTTGTGCGCTTCGACCCGCCCGTGAATGCCGCCGATTCGGCCGTGGCCGACTGGCCGATGTGGGGGGGCACGCCCGCACGCAACATGGTTTCGAAGGTGAAGGGTCTTCCCTCCGAGTGGGACACCGAAACCGGGAAGAACATTCGCTGGTCGACCGAGCTTGGAACCCACAGCTATGGCAATCCAGTGGTGTCGTCCGGGCGCGTCTTCGTCGGCACTAACAACGACCACCCTCGCGACCCGAAGCAAGGGGGCGACCGCGGTGTCGTCATGGCATTCAAGGAGACCACCGGCCAGTTTCTGTGGCAGCACACTCATCCTAAACTCGAGTCTGGCCAGGCCAACGACTGGCCGGAGCAGGGCATCGCCTCTTCGCCTCTGGCTGAAGGCAACCGCGTCTACTACGTGAGCAACCGTGGCGTGGTGTTCTGCGTGGATGCCGAGGGCTTTCACGACCAGGAGAACGATGGCCCGATCGTGGGCGAAAAACTAACGGGACTTCAAGACGCCGACGTGATCTGGTCGTTCGACATGATCGCGGAGCTGGGAGTTTTCCCCCACAACCTCGCCAACTCTTCGCCTTTGGCCATGGGCGACCTGGTGTATGTCGGCACGTCGAACGGCCACGATGAAAGCCACGTGAAGGTGCCCTCACCCAAGGCGCCCTCGGTGATCGCCTTGAACAAGGCCACGGGGAAACTGGTCTGGAGCGACAACTCGGCGGGCGACCGGATTCTTCACGGGCAGTGGTCACCGCCCGCAGCGGGGGTGATCGGTGGAGTGTCGCAACTTGTTTCCGCGCAGGGCGACGGATGGGTCCGCGGTTACGAAGCCGCGACTGGCAGGAAACTGTGGGAATTCGACACCAATCCCAAAGACTCGATCTGGCCCAAGACCCGCAATGAACTGGTGGCGACGCCGGTGATCGCGGGAGACCGGGTATACATCGGCAACGGTCAGGATCCCGAGTACGGCGAGGGCGTCGGTCACTTCTACGCGATCGACGCGACCAAACGCGGCGACATCACTCTAACCGGCCGCGTGTGGCATCAAGCCAGCATCCGCCGCACCATCTCTACGGCTGCGGTGGTGGACGGCCTGGTTTACATCTCGGACTTCAGCGGCTTCCTCCGCTGCCTCGAGGCCGACACCGGCAAGGAGATCTGGATGCATGATCTCTTCGCCGCGGTCTGGGGTTCGCCTTTCGTGGTCGATGGAAAGATCTACATCGCCGACGAGGATGGCGATGTCGCCATCCTCGCCCAGGGCCGGGAGAAGAAGGTGCTGGCCGAGATCAATATGGGCAGTGCGGTCTACGGCACCATCACCCCGGCGAACGGCACGATCTTCCTCAACACCCAGAACCGTCTGTTCGCCATTGCTACGAAGTAATTCCCTCGTCGGCCGGGGCAGACCGAAGCGTCAGGCTTCAGCGCGCCGATCGCTTTCCAATGGCCCACAGGGCGCCGGTGGTGCGGAGGAAGATCTGTCCGTCCGAGATTGCTGGTGAGCTCAGGCTGTAGTCCTCCAGCGCGTTCTCGGCCAGGATCTCGAACTTCGGCCCGGCCTTGACGACGCTGGTGAGGCCGTCTTCGTTGGTGACGTACAGCTTGCCGTCCCCGAGTACGAACGAACCGCTGTAAGTGCCCGGCCGCAGTCGCTGCTGGCCGTAGACCTCCTTGCCGGTTTTCGCCTCCAGGCACCACACGATGCCGCGATCGTTCACTACGTAGGTGTAGGTCCCGTCGGTTACGGGCGTCGGTACGTCGGGCCCGTCGTTGAAAGACCACAGAACGTGTGAGGACAAGACGTCGCCCCTGCCGCCCGGCTTCAGCACCAGCATGGGGCGGACACGAGTGGGCGCGATAATGATGTCGTTGTGCACCACCGGCGAGGCCACGATGCGGTAGTTCCCCTGATTCTGTGGGTTGAGGCCATCGGCGCGCCAGAGTTCTTTGCCGCTTGCAAGATCATGCCCCGTCACCGCATCGCCGCCGGTCACGACCAATTCGAAGT
>Ga0163144_10025420_pt1 | contig 11563 bp, 8 predicted proteins | sample OliLak19BULKMAT1_FD_123175 | JGI IMG/M metagenome (GOLD analysis project Ga0163144, IMG submission 123175) | Freshwater microbial mat bacterial communities from Lake Vanda, McMurdo Dry Valleys, Antarctica - Oligotrophic Lake LV.19.BULKMAT1 | ecosystem: Environmental > Aquatic > Freshwater > Lake... | reverse complement strand
GGCGCGCACCCGCTTGCCGGTGGCGGCGAAGATGGCGTTCAGCACCGCCAGGTGCTTGGGCTTCAGGTATTTCCGCCGGAAGTCCAGCGGGTCCTGGCCCGTGGCTTTCGCCACCTCGTCCATGAAGCATTCGACATAGACGGCGTTCTGGTTGGTGTTCACGCCGCGCCAGAAGCCGGCCAGCACATGCGGGTTGCGCATGGCGTGGTCGATCAGCAGGTTCGGCACCTTGTAGCCGAACTCACCCTCGGTGCCGCCGGCATTCAGGCCCTGGAAGGTCGCGTTGTCCATGCCGTTCTGCAACGCCTGCGGCAGCAGCGAGGCCAGGATCGACTGCCCGGAAATGCGCATGTGCAGGCCGGTCAGATTGCCCGCCGCGTCCAGCCCGGCGGTCAGCTTGCACTGCGTCACCGGGTGGAAGGCGCAGTGCGTCATGTCCTCCTCGCGCGACCAGACCAGCTTGACCGGCGTGCCCGGCATCTGCTTGGCGATCAGCACCGCCTGGCGCACATAGTCGGAACGCCCGCGCCGGCCAAAGCCGCCGCCCAGGTGCATCTTGTAGACTTCGCACTTGGCCACCGGCAGTTCGGCGGCCTCGGCCGCCGCCGCCAGCGCCGCCTCGCCGTTCTGCGTCGGCGCCCATACCTCGCACTTGTCGGCGGTGTACAGCGCGGTGGCGTTCATCGGCTCCATCGTCGTGTGGTTCTGGTAGGGGTAGGAGTAGACTGCCTCCACCGTTTTTGCCGCACCGGCCAGATTGGCCTTGGCATCGCCAATCCTGGTGCCGACGAACGCCTGCTCGGCGGTCAGGCCTTCCTTCAGCATGGCGGCGATGCTTTCGCTCGATGCCGTGGCGCCGGGGCCCAGGTCCCACTCCACCGGCAGGGCGGCCAGCGCGTTGCGCGCCGACCAGTAGGAATCGGCGACCACGGCCACGGCGGATTTCTCCACCTGCACCACCTGCTTCACGCCGGGCATTTTCGCCACCCGGGCGGCGTCGAAGCTTTTCACCGTGCCGCCGTTCACCAGGCAGTCGCGGATCGCCGCCGTCAGCATGCCGGGCAGGCGCACGTCGATGCCGTACATCTGCTTGCCCGTCAGCTTGTCCATGGTGTCGAGGCGCTTCAGCCCCTTGCCGGCAATCTTCCAGTCCTTGACCTCCTTGAGCTTGACCTCCTTTGGCGGGGCCAGCTTGGCGGCGGCCGCGGCCACCTTGCCATAGGTGGTTTTCCGGCCGGAGGGCTTGTGGGTGATCGTGCTGTTGGCCGCCACGCATTCCGCCACCGGCACTTTCCACTGCGCCGCCGCCGCCTCAACCAGCATGATGCGCGCGGCGCCGCCGCCTTCCCGCACATATTGGTGGGATTCGCGAATGCCGCGGCTGCCGCCGGTGGAGAAGTTTTTCCACACCCGGCCGCGCGCCACGTTCTGGCCGGGCGTCGGATATTCGGTCGTGACCTTCTTCCAGTCGCACTCCAGCTCCTCGGCCACCAATTGCGCCAGGCCGGTCAGTGTGCCTTGGCCCATTTCCGAGCGGGCGATGCGGATCACCACCTTGTCGTCGGGATGGATGACGACCCAGGCATTGACCTCGGGCACGGCATCGGCGGCATGCGCATCGCCGAACGGCAGGGCCATGGCCAGGCTGAGGCCACCGGTTGCGGCGGCGGCGGAAACCACGAAGGCGCGGCGGTTAAGCATGACGGTCATGGCCGGTCCCTCCCTATGCCCTCGCCTTGGCGGCGGCGTGGATTGCGGTGCGCACCTGCTGGTAGGTGCCGCAGCGGCAGATGTTGGTCATCGCCGCGTCGATGTCCTCGTCGGTCGGCTTGGGCGTGTTTTTGAGCAGCGCGGTCGCCGCCATGATCATGCCGCTCTGGCAATAGCCGCATTGCGGCACGTCATGCTCCAGCCAGGCTTTCTGGATCTTGTTCAGGGTGCCATTGGCGGCCAGGCCCTCGATGGTGGTGATCTTTTTGTTGCCCACCGAATTCAGCGGCACCTGGCAAGACCGCGTCGCCTCGCCATTGATATGGACAGTGCAGGAGCCGCACTGGGCGATGCCGCAACCGTATTTCGTGCCGGTCAGGCCCAGCGCGTCGCGCAGCACCCACAGCAGCGGGGTGCGCGGATCGACATTGGTCTGGTAAGTCTTGCCGTTGATGTTCAGTGCGGCCATCGCGGTGTTCCCCGGTTATTGCTCTGCCCCGAACGTCCGGCCCGGCCCTTCTAGTCCGCCGACGGCGCTTCCTGTGGGGAAAGCATAGACCAGTGCTGGACGATAGCGCTAGGCCAGGGCGTCCCCAATGCCATCAATGATCGGCTGAACGGTGGCAGCCGGCGTTATTTCTGACCATTCACTACACATCGCTTGCCAAAGCACGTCGCCGCCGCACATCAAATGATTGGCCGCTGCGCGAACCCACTCGTGGTGGTCAGCTAGGATCATCGCCCTCTCGCAAGCGTCAGACGTAAGGGCGATGTCGCGGCCGATACGCGTCCAGAGATTGCGCCAGCGAACCATCCGAAGGCCTTCAAATACGACCCGCTCCGGCGCGTCCTCTCCAGGCAGTAAAATGCAACCCGGGGCGGCTCCTTGATCGCCATCAAGAAATACGCGTGTAGGGCGCGGGAAACGATTGGCTGCGACCATTTGACCAAGCGCAACCCCGAGGTTTGCAGCTCCATATGGAATAATGGAACACCGCACGAATAATTCGCGTGCGTGACGGCTGAGTATTTCTGCTAACCAAATTGCAGCCCGCGCATCTTCTACGAATAGCTCGCATTCCGGATGTTGCTCGTCGTCCATTTTTGTCATGGCGAACTGAGGACTAACGCCCGCTGCGATTTCTTTCGTTCCGCCTGTTTCCAATATGTAAATGCGAGCCGTTAAGGGTAACTCCTCAAGTATGTACGGTGAGTGGGTGCTGATAATTATCTGACATTCTCTTTCACGAGCAACGGCGGCCAAATCACGCATTAAACGACGTTGCGCACGAGGATGGAGCGACAATTCAATTTCATCAATTAGTATCAAGCCATACTGAGGAAGCTGCGTTCGCAACAACTCTGCAACCGTGGTTTCACCTGAACCTTGGTGAAACCCGGAATAAGGTTGTTGTGCTTTAGAGAGCACCGGGATTTCCCGGTTGGGGTCAATAGTCGCTATTGCCATTTTGGCGCTGTCGTATTCGCGGCCCATAATTTGCGAAAGCCGTTCAACCTGGTTCTCTGTGAACGGCGTATTAGATTTTTCAGCATGCTTGTTCTTTGCAATGCGTGCATATCCAACCCGAGTGCCCACAGGCTGCAATCGATTTAGATCGACATATTCAACGCGCCGAGCGGGTCGGTCGGGCTGGCCCAACCATCTAGTGGTTGGCTTTCGAATCGAGCCCACAAGGTGATCCGGCCCCTGCCTGTAGCCAAAATCCAAACGAACATCCTCTAGGCTGTCCCACGCTGTTTCTGGGAAAAATTCAGATGGATACCAAGTGACGCCATCCGGGTTTTGGTAAACACAAGCGGCAGCTTGGAGAACCGTGCTTTTCCCAGACCCGTTTTCTCCCACTATCGCAACGATCGGAAAATTGAACGTGATGCGCTGTTCTGTCCAACCGCGTATCCGGCGGATTTCGAGCCACTCCAGCCAACGCGGCCAGCCATTTGCTGTCAGCCACTTTGTCTCAAGCCGGCGCATTTCGTTGCTTAGGGCCATAGGTCGCTCCATTCGGCATATGAAGGGAGCTCCGCCTCGCTTCAAAGCCTCGTCAAAGCGATACAGAATGCCAATTAATTTGTCTATGTAAAAATTAATTGGCATATATGCTCGCTTAAACCTCTCAGTTGAGAGAGGTTAAGCGCGCTGGAGAAGGGTTTCTGCGCAACACGCCGGGCAGTTTGATGGTGCCGCGTTCGGCGAGTCCACCTTGGGCAACGATTTTGTTCGGTCTACACGGTCAATTATCTTGAATTTGATCCCAGAAAACCTACGTAACTGCCGACCTGTGCTGCCTCGGCGCTCCGGCGGCAAAGGCTGTTCTTAAACAAACTGTCCTATAGAAGGACAAAATGATGACAAACTAGAAGCAGCCATAACGATTCCGGGGTGTTTTTTGTGGCGCACAGCCAGGCGCGGGGTGCTGTCATTTCGTTGCCAAAGCACCGGCAGCGGTGGCACGCTGTGGCCCGAAAACAGGGGGCTGAAAATGAGCAAGATGGGTGGTTTCGGGCTGGGCGTCGTGGCGCTGGTCGCGCTGTTGGGTACGTCAGCCCCCGTTACGTCGGCATGGGCGCAGCCGGCCAAGGGCCTGATCCGCATCGGGACGGATGTGGATTCGCAATCGCTCGATCCGCGCCTGATGCGCGAGACCACGGGCTTTCGCGCCATCAACCTGATCTACAGCGCGCTGATCCAGCTGGACGACAAGGTCAGCCCCAGGCCCGACCTCGCCACCAAGTGGGAAAACCCCGACCCCAAGACCTGGATTTTCACCCTGCGGCGCGACGCCAGGTTCCATGACGGCCGGCCGGTGACCGCCGCCGACGTGGTGTTCACCTACACCACGATTCTCGACCCGGCGTTGAACGCGCGCTTTCGCACCCTCTATACGCCGATCGACAAGATCGAGGCGGTGGACGAGGGCACGGTGCGCATTTCGCTGAAGGAGCCCTATGCACCGCTGCTCTCCTATCTCGATCTCGGCATTGTGCCGAAGCATGCGGTGGAGGGCGGGCGCGACCTGAACGTGAACCCGCTGGGTTCCGGCCCCTACAAGTTCGCCAAGTGGAAGCGCGGCAGCCGCATTTCGCTGGAAGCCAATGCCGATTATTTCGGCGGCAAGCCGAAATACGACAAGCTCGACTTCGTCGTGGTGCCCGACAATACCGCGCGCGCCCAGGCGTTCGAGGCTGGCGACCTTGACCTGATCCAGTCGCCGCTGTCGCCGCGCGACATCAAGCGCCTCGCTGCGGCGGGCAAGGCGGCCTATGCCAAGCTGCCCGGCATCGCCGTCACCTATCTCAACATCAACACCAAGTCGGAAAACCTGGGCGACCCGCGCGTGCGCAAGGCGCTGGCCATGCTGATCGACCAGAAGACCATCGTCGACCAGATCTACGAAGGCACCGACCAAGCCGCCACCTCGCTGCTGCTGCCCTCGCTGGCGTGGAGCTATGCGGCGGATGTGAAGCAGCCGGCGTTCGACCCGGCCAAGGCCAAGGCGCTGCTGGCCGAAGCCGGCTGGAAGCCCGGGCCTGATGGCATCATGGGCAAGGACGGCAAGAAGCTCAGCATCACCATCGGCACTCATTCCGAGGACCCGAACCGCGTGCAGACCGTGGAGTTCATCCAGAACGTGCTGAAGCAGAACGGCGTCGATGCCAAGGTGGCGATCTCCGACTGGCCGTCCTTCTCGGGCGGCGTGCAGAATGGCAGGCATGACGTGGGTCTGATGGGCTGGGTCGCGCTGGTGGATCCCGACCGCCTGATGTACGGCCAGCTTCATTCCGCCGGCGGCCTGAACTGGGGCAAGTACAGCAACGCCAAGGTTGATGCCGCCCTGACCGCCGGCCGCGCCGCCGCCTCGCTGCCGGCGCGGGCTGCGGCCTATAAGCAGGCCGCCGCCGAACTGGCCGAGGAAATGCCCTATTACGTGCTGTCCTACCAGGGCTTCCACGTCTTCACCGACAAGGCGCTGACGGGGTTCGTGCCCGATCCGCGCGGCTATCTCAGGAGCCTGGCGGCGAAGTAGCCACCGCGCCGCGCGGGGTCTTTCATGCTGGCCTATACGGCGCGCCGCATCGCGCTGCTCGTGCCGTTGCTGGTCGGCATCGCCGTGCTGGTGTTTCTGCTGATGCACCTGATCCCCGGCGATCCCGCCCGGGTGCTGCTGGGCGACGACGCGACGAAAGAGGCGGTGGACCGGCTGCGCGCCAGCCTTGGCCTCGACCGGCCACTGCCGGTGCAGCTCTGGCTCTATTTCCAGCGCCTCGCCGCCTTTGACCTCGGCCGTTCGATCTTCCAGAGCCAGTCGGTCGCCAGCCTCATTCTGGCGCGGCTGCCGGCGACGCTTGAGATCGCCTTCATGGCGCTGCTGATCTCGGCCCTGCTCGGCATCGCACTCGGTGTTGCGGCGGCGGTGAAGCAGGGTTCGCCGGTCGATGTATTCTGCATGATGTTCGCCCAGGCTGGCGTCTCCATGCCGGTGTTCTGGCTTGGCATATTGCTGATGTATGTGTTTGCGGTCGAACTGCACTGGCTGCCCGCCATCGGTCGCGGCGAACCCTTGCCGTCCGCCATCGGCGCGGCGTTTTCCGGCCGGCCCGAGGTGCTGCTGAAATCGCTTAGCCATCTCGTCATGCCGGCCCTGGCGCTCGGCCTGTCGAACGCCGCCGTCATCAGCCGCTTGGTGCGGGCCGCCATGCTGGAAATGCTGTCCAGCGACTTTGTCCGCACGGCGCGCGCCAAGGGCATGGGCGAGGGCGTCGTGGTGTTCCGCCACGCGTTGCGCAACGCGCTGCTGCCGGTCGTGACCGTGATCGGCTGGCAATGCGGCGTGCTGCTCTCCGGCTCGGTGCTGACCGAAGGCATTTTCGGCTGGCCCGGCCTGGGCCAACTCGCGGTCAATGCCATCGCCCAGCGCGACATCCCGCTGGTGCAGGGCGTCATTCTCACCTTCGCCTTTGTCTTCGCGCTGGTGAACCTGACTGTCGATCTCCTCTATAGCGCGATCGACCCGCGCGTGCGGCTCGGCTGATGCGCCGCGCGCTGCGCAATCCGCAACTGGTCGCCGGCGGCACGGTGGTGCTGCTGATCCTGCTGGTCGCCGTCTTCCATCCGTTCCTCGCCCCCTATGGCGTCGAGCAGATGGACATGGCCAACCGCCTGTCCGGTCCCAGCGCCAAGCACTGGCTCGGCACCGACAATTTCGGCCGCGACCTCTGGACGCGTCTCGCGCACGGCGCGGCGATTTCCATGTCCATCGCCATGGCGTCGGTGCTGATCGCCGGCACGTTTGGCACGGTGATCGGCCTCATCAGCGGCTATGCCGGCGGCTGGCTCGATCTGACACTCAGCCGTCTGGTCGATCTGTTCCTGGCTTTTCCGCCGCTGATCCTGGCGCTGGCGCTGATCGCCGTGCTCGGCCCCGGTCCGGTCAATGTCACCATCGCGCTGGCGGCAGCGTTCTGGACCCAGTATGCCCGCGTGGTCCGCGCCATCACCCTGGCCGAGCGTGAGCGCGACTATGTGCTGGCCGCCGAAGCGGTCGGCGCCTCGCTGCCCCGCATCCTCGGCCGCCACATATTGCCCAATGCGGCGGGGCCGATACTGGTGCTGGCCACGCTCGGCGTCGGCACCGCCATCGTCACCGAATCCGGCCTGTCGTTCCTGGGGCTCGGTGTACAGCCGCCGACGCCGACCTGGGGCTGGACGCTGTCCTACGGCCTCCGCTTCCTGCGCTCCGACCCGTGGATGTCGACCCTGGCCGGGCTTACCATCATGCTCACCGTGCTCGGCTTCAACCTACTGGGCGACGGTTTGCGCGACCATCTCGATCCCCGCGGCGTGGTTCGCGGCATCCGCAAGAATCCGGTTTCATAGAGGAGGCTCCATTGGCCAGAATCCAGCGCCACAAGATCAGCACGTTCGCCAGCGGCATGGAGGCCGTGCTGCACATCCATGAAATCGTCGGCACGGCGGGAGCCGGCCTCACCGTTGGCATTTCCGCCGCGATTCACGGCAACGAGGGCACCGGCTCGCAGGTGATCCTCGACCTCGCGCGGCGCATCGACCCGGCCAAGGTGCGCGGCCGCATCCTGCTGCTGCCTGTCGCCAATCCGCCGGCGTTTGAGGCGAACCTTCGCAACTCCCCAATCGATCACCTCAACCTCAACCGCCACTTCCCCGGCGATACCGGCGGCTGGTTCTCCGAACAGCTTGCCGCCGTCATGGTGAAGCAGTTCCTGAAGAAGATCGACGTGCTGATCGACATCCATGCTGGCGGCGCGCTGCCCACGGTGGACTACATCTACATCCGCAATGACGAGGCCATGTCGCGCGCCTTCGGCTCGAAATTGCTATATCGCGCCAAGCCCGGCATTGGCGGCACGGTCTACGAGGGCACCGCCGCCGGCATCGCCGACAGCAACGGCGCGAAGTCGATGGTGGTGGAACTCGGCGGCGGCGTGCTCGACCAGGCGCCCTATGTGCAGCGCTGCTTGGGCGGCGTGGAAAACGTGCTGCGCCACCTCAAGGTGCTGGGCGGCAAACCCAAGCCACCGCCTTCGGAACAAATCGTCATGGCCGGCATCGACATCATCCGCCCGACCATGGGCGGCTGGCTGGAAAACGCCGCGCCGCCGCTGGGCGAAAAGGTCGCCGCCGGCGCCGTGCTCGGCCGCGTGGTCAGCCCCTATACGTTCGAGACGCTGGAGACCATTCGCAACACGGGCAAGGCCGGCTGGATGGTGCTGGCGCACCTGTCGCGCAACCTCGTTCAGCCCGGCGAATACGGCTACATGATCGGCCGCTGATGCAGAACGCCGGTCCATTGCTCGCCGTCGCCGATCTCTCGGTCGCTTTCGCGACCGAGGCCGGTTCCGTGCTGGCGGTGGACCGGCTGTCGTTTGCGGTCGCGCCGGGCGAACTGCTGGCACTGGTCGGCGAAAGCGGCTGCGGCAAGAGCGTGACAGCGCTGGCGGTCATGGGCCTGCTTGACCGGCGCATATCCACAATAGGCGGGCGCGTCGTGCTGGAAGGCCACAATTTGCTCAGCCTGAGTCCGGCCGATCTCGCCGCGCGCCGTGGCCGCCGCATGGCCATGGTGTTCCAGGAGCCGATGTCGTCGCTGAACCCCGTCATGTCCATCGGCCGGCAGATTGCCGAACCGTTGCGCCGCCATCTTGGCCTGTCCGCCAGCGCGGCGCGCGAGCGCACGGTGGAACTGCTCGATGTTGTGCGTATTCCCGATCCGCGCCGCCGCATCGACGATTATCCGCACCAGCTTTCCGGCGGCATGCGCCAGCGGGTGATGATCGCCATGGCGCTGGCTGCCGAGCCGCGCCTGCTGATCGCCGACGAACCGACCACGGCGCTGGACGTGACCGTGCAGGCGCAAATCCTCGACCTGATCCAGGACTTGCGCGAACGCCTCGGCCTGGCCGTGCTGCTCATCACCCACGACCTCGGCGTGGTCGCCGAAACCGCCGACCGGGTCATTGTCATGTACGCCGGCAGGAAGGCGGAGGAGGCGGGCGTGCACGCCTTGTTCGCCCGGCCCAGCCACCCCTATACGCTGGGCCTGCTCCGCTCCATGCCGCCGGCGCGGCGCCGGCGTGGCCTGCGGGTCGAACGCCTGGCCGAAATTCCCGGCGCGGTGCCGCGCCTGCAGGGCAGCATTGCCGGCTGTACCTTCGCCGCCCGCTGCGCCTATGCCGAGGCGCGCTGCACGGTGGAAACCCCGCCGCTGGTGGAAATCGACCCCGGCCATGGCAGCGCCTGCTGGGCCACCGCACGGCTGGACGAGACGGTCGATGCCTGACGCCCTGCTCGCCATCGACGATGTCGCCGCGCACTTTCCGGTGCGGCGCGGCTTCCTGCGTCGCACCATTGGCGCGGTGCGCGCGGTCGATGGCGTCTGCCTTGAAATCGCGCCCGGCGAGACATTGGGCCTGGTCGGCGAAAGCGGCTGCGGCAAGTCTACGCTGGGCCGCCTTGTCGCCCGCCTGCTGCGCCCGACGGCGGGCCGCATCGTTCTCGGCGGGCGCGACATAACCCGGCTCAGCCGCCGCGAACTCCGCCCGGTGCGGCGCGACGTGCAGATCGTGTTCCAGGACCCGGTCGCCGCGCTGAACCCGCGTTTTACCGCTGGCGACATTGTGGGTGAGCCGCTGCTGGTCCACGGCATTGGCGACCGGCGCGAACGCCGCGCCCGGGTGGCCGCCCTGTTCGAACAGGTCGGTCTGCGCCCCGACCAGCTCGACCTCTATCCGCACCAGTTTTCCGGCGGGCAGCGCCAGCGCCTTGGCATCGCCCGCGCGCTGGCCCTCTCGCCCAAGCTCATCGTGCTGGACGAGCCGGTGTCGGCGCTGGACGTGTCCATCCAGGCGCAGATCGTCAACTTGCTGATGGACGTGCAGCAGCGCACCGGCGTGGCCTATCTGTTCATCAGCCACGACCTTGGCGTGGTCGAGCATGTCAGCCGGCGCATCGCCGTGATGTATCTTGGCGCCATCGTCGAACTGGGCCCGGCCCGCGCGCTGTTCGACGCGCCTTCGCACCCGTACACGCAGGCCCTGCTGCGCTCAATCCCGCTGGCCGATCCGGCGCAGCGCCAGGCGCGGCGCGCTGTATTGCCCGGCGAATTGCCCAGCCCGCTGAACCCGCCGCCGGGCTGCCGCTTCCACACCCGCTGTCCGGAAGCAGTCGCGCGCTGCCGGGTCGAAACACCGGTCCTGCGGCCGCAAGCCGACGGTCGCCACGTCGCCTGTCACCTGCGCTAAGCATGATTCCGACGGGAGGACGTGCGGCCGGTAGCCCCCTCACCCCAACCCTCTCCCCCGCAGGCGGGGGCGAGGGAGCAAAACAAAAGCCCTCTCCCCCATGCAATGGTGGGGGAGAGGGTTGGGTGAGGGGGTCCGACCGCACTCTCACTGATTCCAGCAAAAGCGGACATGCTCTAGGATTGCGGGGATGAGCGACATGATCCTGTTCCGTAACGCCACCCTGGTCGATGGCACCGCGCCCGAGCCGCGCCCCGGCCACGACGTGCTGGTCGAGAATGGCGTGATCCGCGAAGTCTCCGACCGCCCGCTATCGTCGGCCAGCGCCGAAATCATCGAGGTCGCCGGCCGCACGCTCATGCCCGGCCTGATCGACTGCCACGTCCATGTGCTGGCGACGCACCCCGATCTCGGCTTCAACGCCACCTTGCCCAGTTCGCTGGCCACCTTGCGCTCGGTCGCCATCATGCAGGGCATGCTGATGCGCGGCTTCACCACGGTGCGCGATGCCGCCGGCGCCGATTTCGGCCTGAAGATGGCGGTGGAGGAGGGCATCGTGGCCGGCCCGCGCCTGTTCATCGCCGGCCGCGCGCTGTCGCAGACCGGCGGGCATGGCGACTACCGCGGCCGTTTCGACGACCGTGCCTTCTGCCTGTGTCATGCGCGTGTCGGCGCCATTGCCCGCGTTGTGGACGGTATCGACGCCGTGCGCCTCGCGGTGCGCGAGGAGATCAAGGCCGGCGCCGACCAGATCAAGATCATGGCGTCCGGCGGTATTTCCTCGCCGACCGACCCGATCCATTTCCTCGGCTATAGCCGCGACGAGATCGAGGCCGTGGTGGACGAGGCGGCCAATGCGGGCACTTATGTCATGGCCCATGCCTATACCGCCGCCGCCATCACCCGCGCCGTCGAATGCGGTGTGCGCAGCATTGAGCATGGCAATCTGGTCGATGCCGCCGCCGCCGCCGTCATGGCTAAACACGGCGCCATCGCGGTGCCGACCCTGGTCACCTACGACGCCCTGGCCGAGGAGGGCGGCAGCCTTGGCCTACCT
>Ga0163144_10025419_pt1 | contig 11564 bp, 6 predicted proteins | sample OliLak19BULKMAT1_FD_123175 | JGI IMG/M metagenome (GOLD analysis project Ga0163144, IMG submission 123175) | Freshwater microbial mat bacterial communities from Lake Vanda, McMurdo Dry Valleys, Antarctica - Oligotrophic Lake LV.19.BULKMAT1 | ecosystem: Environmental > Aquatic > Freshwater > Lake... | reverse complement strand
TCCATAGATTGCAGATGCTGCAAATGTGTTCGGGTCAGCCATGGCGACATCGACCCCAATCATCCGCCAAATGCCCATGCGAAAAACGCCGCGGCCACAGGAGTATTCGCGGAGCGAATGAAGTTCATATAGTCCAATTATTGCCACGAAGGCGACAACCACAATCTTCAACTCGGCAAGCGACCGAACGGACGTCATCAAGAGAACGTAAAAGAGGGCAACCTTGAGCCAATTTTCAACGGCAATTGAGCTAAGCCCCTCATACGGGCTAAGTGCTGCGGAGATCAGGATTGATGCTGCCAGCAATCCGACGCCGTAGTTCACTCGATTTTTGGTCCACGACTTCGGTGATCCGGCCCATAGCGCCAACGTCAGGAGCATATACACGCGTTCGACTCTGAAGGTGGCTAAAGCCGGCCAGATTTCGAACGGGCGATGAATATACAGCCACATATAGCCAATGAGCGCATAGATCATGACTGCCTACCGCGGCATTTGACTATCGATTTAGTGGGATAGGAAATCATTATGATCATGATATCGGTGTGTGCTATACGCATAAATGCGCCTGCGTCAATCGTGTAGCTGATGTTACCGCCAAGGCAATTCGTGCCTGCGATAGCGTACTAATCCATTAAGGCAATCAACCTGCGGCTAACGCGCTGATAAAATATAGCGAGTTTGAGCGTGGCGCCCAAATGCAAAGCAGCGGCGATGTCGAAGATTCATCGACTGCGTCGGTCTTGTTCACTTGCCTGATGAGTCAAGAGGTTTAGAAAGCGGTCGGTTCGCCATAAAGTCACGAAGAAGTCAGGCATACAAATCGACGTCGACCTTTCTGACGTTAGTATTTTGTACCGGCCAACTGCTCCTGCCAAATTGCGGAGAGCCGCCGCGACAGTTTATCCCAACCATAGAGCCTGCGAACAACCTGATTCCCCGCCGTCGCCGTACGGGCCAATGATGAATAGTTGCCGATGGCGCCGATAGTTGTTGCCGCGAAGGCATCCACTGCGTCAACGTGCATGTAGTCTACGTCGCGTCGAAGCTCGAGCCCTTCCGCGCCGATCGCCGTCGCAATCACGGGGCAGCCGCTGGCCAATGCTTCCAGAATCTTGATGCGGGAACCGCCTCCGATGCTCAACGGGACGAGCAGGGTCCCGCACCGATATAGGTAGGGACGAACATCAGGAACGCTGCCATGGAGGGAAACGTGGGGCATCTCCGCCACCCGCGAGGTTAGCCATGCCGGCGGCTCAAGCCCTACGATCGTCAGCTTCGTTCTAGGCTCTGCGGCATGAATTTCCGGAAAAATGCGATCAAGAAGCTGTTGCACGGCCTCGAGATTCGGACGCCACGCCAAGCTGCCCAGGAACAAGAGTTCGTACGGATCTCTCCCCTCATCGACAAACGTGAATCCAGAGAGGTCGACTCCATTGCTGACCACCTCAACTCGCTGCGCACCAAACTGCGTTCGCGCCAGTTCGGCGTCGCATGCGGTGGTCGTTATCACACAACGCGCGTCGTGAAACGCCTGCCGCTCAAACGCCTCAAACTTCCGACACTGCTGACGAATATACCATGCCTTTGCCGCATTGGTCTCGACTTCGGCGTAGCGGCGCCAGATCAACGATTCAATATTGTGAGCATTGATGACCCAAGGCGTCTTCACGTAGGGATGGAGATTGTGAACGTAAGGAGTCCACTCCGCATGCCACAAGTCGACGTGTTCTTCCGAGTCTAGCTGAGCGACGACGCTCCGCATCGGCGCGCTGCGATGCCGCTGGACGGAGTAGGGGTAAGGCGAAAGCAGATTCGCTGCCAGACGCGGCGCGAAGAGAAGACCCGAGTTCGGGGGCACCCGTCGATCGACCCACCGGACGTCCATCCCGCAGTCGCGAACTGCCTCTTCCGCCCGTTTGTCGTGGTGCAAATCGGCGCCGCGCGGACAGACGTACGTAATCCGATGCTCGCGCGCCAGCGGCGCAAGGAGATGGTAGCTTCTCAGCTTCTTGCCATTATCAATCGGAAACGGCAGCCATTCATCAACGACGGCGATATGCACTCAGCGTCCCTAGTGGTTTACAAAGGCCAGCACAAGCCGATACAGGATGTCCAGCGAGGCTATGCTAGAAGAGCCCCGGCGCTCCCTCGCGGGTGCACTAACTCAGTCAAAACGCCGACGCCCGCTCCGATGTGAACCACGATGAGCACCACCGGAATGAGAACAAGCATTTCTGGACGCCGCGCTTTCCAAGCAATACTCATGGCAGAGACGATCAGGGCAAACGAGTAGCAGGCTAGTCCAATGCAAAACAGGCGCCAAACGTTCGGCAGGAAAAGGCTGGCAACGGCGCCAACGGCGAGATATATAACGAATAGGGCCGGGATTAAGATGCCCAATCCCCAGGTTCCTGGATGCTTCCGCGAATACCGCACGCGCCCGCGACCGTAGCGGAACATCTGTCGAAAGAGTCCCGCCAGACTGTTCCGCGGAAAATACCTCACCGCCAGCGACGGTGCAAAATAACACCGCAGCTCCGCCTGATCGCAGCGATAGTTGAACTCGCCGTCTTCATGAGCGTCGAACGATGGGTCGAACAAGCCCACTGTCTCGAATACTTGCCGGCGATAAGCAACGGCCACGCTCTTTGCGGGCACGAATTGGGGTTGGTCGGAATAAATGAAAGATTCCGGATGATGGCCCAACCGAGACGAGCGCGCCAGCGCGATGGCTAGTTGCAGCGGCGTCGCATCCGTGACGTCCAGCGGTTGAGGGCGTCCCAAACAATCGGCGCGCGAGGACGTAAACGCATCGACCAAGTCGATAAAGTATCGGCGGGACGGAATCTCGCAGTGACCGTCGATGATGACGATGTAGTCGCCCGTCGCGAGTCCGATCGCCAGGTTACGAGCGGCGCTCGAAAGTCGCAGCGGGTTGTTGATAAGGCGTACTCGCTGGTCGCTCTCAACGTAGCGCTTCACGATTTCCTGGGTGCCGTCAGTCGACTCGCCGTCCACGACAATCACTTCGAGCTCCACGCCGGTCAGGTCCTGATCGAGCACCTGGTCGAGCGTCCGGGCGATGAACGCCGCTTCATTGCGAATCGGGATCACTGCCGTCACCGCAGCCGTGCAGATCGCAACAGCAGCGGACGATTGCTCAGCGGGAAGATGCTGGGACGAATCGATCATGTCGCGCCAGCCAGCGACGCCGGCTCCCTCGTGCCGTCTTGAGAGTAGGTCGCGAGGACCTGATCCAAGCGACCAAAATGAAACTCTTTGAGCATACGCGTCAGTTTGGCTTCGGTCGTTGAAAGGTTCACGTAATGTCGGAAGCGTTGGAGCCGCGACCCGGCGCGAAGTCGCGGCTGCTGCGGATCGAATTCCCATGGATGGACGTAGAACACGAATGGTCGACTCTGATTTGCGTTGACGCGTCGCAGCAACTGCATTGTCACGGCCAAGGGAAACAGCCGGAAGTAGCCTCCTCCGGCGATCGGCACGTTGGCCAGGTTGCCGGCCCGGTAGACCGTCACTGGAAACTCCCACAACCGCCCCGCGGGAAACTCCAAGGCGTGCGGTTCACGAGGCGCATCGGGTATCCCGTACCGTCCATGCCGCACTGGAAAAATACTCGAATCGGTCGTGAAGCCCTCTTCCGCCAGGATTTCGAGCGCCCAGAGCGAACGTTTGGTGATCGAAAACGACGGCGCCCGAAACGTCGTCACCGGCTTGCCGATTAGCTCTTGCAAGACGTCGCGCGAGTGGCGCAGATCTTCGCGAAACTCCTCCGGCGACAAGTCGTACACTAACCGGTGCCAGTAGCTATGGGATCCAATCTCATGCCCTGCCGCGTCAATCCGTTGCACCAGTTCGGGATGCAGATCGGCGACGTATCCCAAAACGTAAAACGTCGCGTGGACGCCATGTCGAGCGAGCAGATCGAGCAATCGTTCCGTATTGGGGACCACCCGGCTGGCGTAGCGTGGCCAGTGATCGCGATCGATCTGCTTCTCGAAATTGGAGACTTGATAGTAGTCCTCGACGTCGATCGTCAACGCATTCTGCATCAATGAACTTTCGACGAATCGTGAGGGAGCGTCGCCCGCGTCGCTGGGGACCAGCCGAGTTAACGGGGCCGTCGGGGTCGTCTGCCGGCGATCTTGGCATCTCTCGCGGGCCGGTCGGCGCCCTCCCAAGTCGAGACTTCCGCTCGTGCTGACCAAGAATCGCTGGTGGCGCCGGCGTGGGCGACTTGGCGGGGCGCCTCGACAGGCCGCGTGTGGGGCTGCGCGATCGGGGGAGCGAAGGTCTCCACTTCCAATTCCTGGGGCGACTCAGGCAGAATCACCCGACGCCCGATGCCAAATAAGTGAACGGCGCGTCCATGCCGGACGCCCAGCATGCGCAGCGCCGTACACGCCAAGATGCGTAGATCGAGTGAGGCATTGGCCGTCGCCACGTATTCGCGATCGAGCGCCACCTTGGGAATGACGCAATCCGCAGTGACGTCCGCCGGCAAATTGATCTGGGCGAGACCCGTGACTCCCGGCAGGACGTGCATCCGCTCGCAGAAGCCAGGCACGTACTCATCGAGCCGATGCTTGGCAATTATCTCCGGCCGTTCGGGCCGCGGCCCGACCAGACACATCTCGCCGCGCATCACATTGACCAGTTGCGGCAGTTCGTCCAAATGAAGAAAGCGCAAGACGCGCCCAACGGCCGTGATGCGCGCATCGCCGGCCGTAGCCAACACGGCGCCCGACTCCGTCTCGGCGTCGCAAATCATCGTGCGAATCTTCAAGATTTTGAAGGGGCGACCGTCCTTTCCCAACCGCGTTTGGCGGTACAAGGCGGGACCCCGAGAGGTAAGCCTCACCAGCAGCACGCAGAATAGGATCAGCGGCGTAAAGCACACTAGCAGCACGCCACCGAGCAACCGCATCCAAGGCGCCTTGCGCTCGGAATACGCTGTCGCGGCAACCGGCTGAGTAAAATTACCGGATCTTGGCGCCGCCGCCGCGCACGCGGTCGGAAGGTCGATGTAGGTATTCACAATTGGTGTCCTGTCGCAAATTCGCTGTCACTCAAATGCTGAACATCAGTGCTGAAACTTCCAGGGCTGCCGAGGCGCCGACATGTTGTTTCCGTCGGCGGCTCGAGGAAGTGCTTCGAGGAGCTTAGGCGAGTGATAATTTTAATTCGGTTAGCCGCAGTTGCGAGGAGTCTAGGCGTTAAATTACGGTGAATCTTGCCGGCCGCTATCTGTTAAAAAAACGGACGCGCAAACCAATAAAATTTCTCGTGCTCACCTCTTTTCAGAGGCTCGCAGGGCGGCGTTTGGCCATCCTGATTGCAAAAACTCTTGTAGAAACTCCTTTCCAACGTCGGCGCCGCCAACTCCCGTTCCGGCGGGCACGGGAGCTGCCAGCTGTAGTTTGTAGAGATAGGGCGCCGCCGCGAACTTGTAGCGAGGCGAATCGGACGCCTCCCAGTCATTACCGCGGCTCCAAGCGTAGTAGATCCGTAAACCATCCGCGAGCACATTCTGAGTCGTGAAATCGACCGTCCAGAACGAATCGCCGGCGCCGGCTCCCTCCTCCAGCTCCAATCGACTTCGCTTCCCTTGTTGCTCGTACGCGCGACTGGAAAAGCAGATTTCGGGAGTGTGGACGGAAGTCGGGCCAGGTGGCCCGACGATAATCGCCAGGTTGACGCCCTGCCGTGTCGCTCGATTGAAGTAGCGCCGGTTGACGTGCCCTGCGCATTCGAGCATCGTCCGCGTCGCTTCATCGAAAGGAAGATCTTCTACCAGCGACCAATCGCCGAACTGCCGAGGCAGCTGCTCGAGCTTGGACGCGGCGGCCACCATGTCGACTGGCGGCCCCCAACGCTGCGCGTATTTGCCGTACCACGCGCCCCCGGTTACGGTGATCAGCAGGGCCGCTGCCAAAGGAACGAGCGCGCTCGCGCCAGTTCGCTGACGGGATGGAGTTGATGACTTAGCGTTCATAGTTTCTCAGGGGCCGTTGATGACGTGGCGGAGACGTCTTGCTCGAGTTGCTGTAACAGCGTCCGGTCATCGTCGGTGAGGACAAACTTTTCGATCCCGAAGTTGCGAGCCTCCAGCAGCATTTTAGCGGCATCCTGCATGCGCTCGGCGAGTTGATACGCGGCCGCCAGGTGGAGGTAGTAGCGCGCGTCGGCGGTCCCGCCGGCAGTCGCTTCTTCAAGGCATTCGATGGCCGGATCTGCATTACCCATTTTCAAATGAACGGTTCCCTGCGTGTCCAAGAGCGATGGTTGCCGTCCGGAAAGCGCCACCGCCCGTTCGATCAATTCCAGCGCTTCAGCACGCTGATTCGGCCGCTCCGCCAGCAGCGTCGCCAGATTGTTGAGCGCGAGCTCGTTGTTGGGATCGACGGTGAGAATGCGCCGAAAGATGCCGATGGCGGCGTCGTAATCGCGACGACTGGCGCGCATTACGGCGGTCGCCTGGAGAAGCTGCACGTTAGCCTCGTTGGAGGCGATCGCGGCGTCGAGCGCAGCGTCGGCTTCAGCGAGGTCCTCTGGCGCCTGGCCATCGGGAACGGTCATCACATAGGCCAGCATCATCGCCAAATCGGGGGTGAGCGGCCCCGCAGCCGCTTCGAGGCAAAACCGCACGGCCTCGCTGCGCTTACCCTGATCGGCCAGCGCTTGGATCACCAGCATCTTGGCGGTCGGCGTGATTTCCGCCAGTTTGCGATACCACGTTTCCGCTTCGCCGTGGGCGCCGATCAGGGCGTACAACCGTCCGATCGTGAGCTGGCGCTTCGACTCATCGGCTGGCGTGGCGCCAGCCGATGTCTCGGCGGCAAACCGCGCGATCGCCTCGCGGGCCTTGTCCGGCTCTCCCTTCGCGTTCGCTAGCCTGGCAGCATAGGCGACGGCCAGAGCGTCAATCCCGTCGTTGTCATTGACGTGAAGGCGGCGGAGCTGTTCTAGCCTCGCGTCGGCTTCAGCCAACAGCTCGCTGCGCATCGCGCCGTCCGCCGAGTTCGCTTGGTCAGCGGCGGGAGGAGTCGATCCGTTTCTCAGGAGAAAATCGATATAGAGCGAGAGCGGCTCCGCTGCGGGCGAACCTGCGTCGATGATAGTACGGAATTGCTCGGCGGCGGCGGCGATCAATGCCTTCTCCCCGCTTAGCGCCGCTTCGCGCTCCAGTGTTTGCGCGAGCAGGAGGCGGTTGAGCATGGCCGCCTGGGTGCTCTCGCCGGCGATTTGTCGCTCAAGCATTTCCCGCGCTGCTTGGCAGTTCGCAATGCGCTCCGCGCGGGCGCGCCCCTTTTGCGAAAGTAGCAGCGCTCGCAGCCGGTGGTCAGCGCCGGCTCCCCCGGACGCGTCGAGGTCATTGAGAATCTGCGTCGCTCGGTTCCAATCCGCATCCTCGCCGGTCGACGCCAACAGCATCGCCAATTCGCGCTTAGCAGCGACGTTCCTAGGGTCCGCTTGGAGAACATTCTCATAGGCAGACCGCGCCTCCCGGGGGCTGCGGCGGGCGAGAATGCGAGCATAACTCAACGCGATGCCCGAGTCGCCTTGTTGATTTTTGAGTGCCGCGTGGTACTGCTGCTCAGCCGCAGCAAAGTCGCCCAATAGCTCAAAACCCTGTGCCGCAACAAGCATCCGTTCCCTGGCTGGGACGGCGGAGCGTTGCGTCAGCTCCATCAAAGACTGTCGCGCAGCCTCCGTCTTTCCGGATCTGACGAGCGCCGAAATGAGCCCGCTCCAGGCGCTGTCATCCGAAGGATACCGCTTCGTCGCCTCGCGGAAGACGGCTACCGCTTCGTCGGTCTCGCCTGCCCGCATCAGTAATTTGGCGAGGAAGATGCGCCGCGGCGCATCATCAGGAAACTTCTCAACGCCGCGTCGCGCTACCCTAAGCGCCTCCGGGATACGGTCGAGCTTGTCGGCCAGCTCGATGCTCATTGCGCTGACGAACTGCGCGGTCGCTCCATTAGCGGCCAATAACGAGAGACACTTATCGGCGTCGTCGACGCGATTTTCCTCGTACAGCAGCGACGCCAATCTTTCGAGCGTGGCGGGCCGTCGGTCGCCGAGATCGACGGCGAGTTGATAGTCCGACAGCGCTTGACGCGGGTCCTTCGCGGCATCTGCGACTTGGGCTGCTAGGCTGACGACGGGAAACCAGCGGGGGCGATCGTTACGGACGGCGGCAACCGCTTGCTTTAGCGTTTCTTTTTCTGAATCAAAATCCTTGAAATCCGTCTTCTCGAACTGAAGGAGGACGCGGCGTGCGCGCCAGTATGCCGCGAGGGATCCGTTAGGATCCGCCGCATCAAGGTTCTTCTCCCACTGCTCGGCGGCCTCGAGATCGCCGGCGGTTAGGGCAATTTCGATCCCAAGTCCTAGGGTGCTCCGATCCTGAGGGTCAGCGGCGATCAACGCCGCGACGAGCTTTTGCGCGCTCGCGAAATTGCCCGCCAGCGCCTGCGTCTCGACCCGCTGCCGCTCCAGGCGTCGACGATCCGGCGCCCCGAGTGAGGCGCTCGCCGTTTCGAGGACCTTATCCGCCGCTCCGTAATCCCCTTCGCCGGCGAGCAGCGCCGCGTGCAGCGCCGCCTGTTCGGCGGCCGGCGGGCCAAGCGCCTCATGCTTGGCAAGCGCTCGGGTCACATCGTCAGCTAGGCGCAGGCGGCTGTAGAGTTGGGCAGCGCTTTTCCAGAACCGCAGCTGGTCGCCAAATTTCTCCTCGCCGTCGCGAATGATTGCTGCCGCAGCGCTTTCGTCGCCGCTGGCCAGGAAAAAGTCGGCTTCGCAGAACAGCAACTCCCAACGCGATGCGGCTTGAGCCTTGGCCTCCTGCAGAGCGCGATTAAACTCGCTCCAATTGCGGTCGGCCGGAGCACGCCCTAGTTGCTGCGCCAGATGCGACTGAACGCGTCGCAGCAGCAGCGCTCCGTTCTGATTGGCGCTGCCGGAGAACTCGTCAAGAATTTCGACCGCAGCGGTGGGGCTACCCGACTTGAGTAGCGCTTCCGCAGCGGCCGCGATCACGGCGGGGTCCTGCGGTCGGGCGCGGGCGAGAACCTCGGCATAGGCAGCCGCTTGGTCCCATTCGCCGTTTAGCCCATGCAGCGACGAGAGCAGCTGCGTCGCTTGCACCCATTCGAGCGTCGGCTGGCTGCCGCGAGCGGGATCCTCGGAAATGTAGATGGTTCGGAGTTTGGCCGCCGCCGCATCAGTCTCCGCGCGGCCGAGATCCCGGCGCGCGTGGGAGAGTCGCAAGCGATTCTCAAGTCGCCGGCGCTGGCTCGGCTCCAACTGCACGAGGCTGGTGGCGGCGCTCTGACTGTCGAGTTCTTGCAGCGTCTGCTCCGCTTTTTCCCATTGGCTGGCGCGCAGCTCCAGGTCGACAAGCGCCAAGTTTAATTCGATGTTGTCGCCAGTCGGCTTCCGACCCTTACGCAGCAGTTCCGCGGCCTGCTCGGCTCGCCCCGCTTGTTCCATCAAAGCGGCCAGGGCCAGATACGCGCGGTGATCCCGTGGCTCTAGTTCGATGACGCGACGGAGTTGGGTCTCGGCCTGCTCCAGTTCCGCTGAGCCGGCCGGGGCGGCGAGACGTACGATCGCCGAATAGTATAGCGCGTCGATGTTATCGGGCGCGGTCTCGAGAGCCGCTTGCAAGTCGTCGTTCGCTCCCGCGAGCCGATACTGTGACCGGTATCGAAAACGGGCCAAGCGAGCGTCGACGTCGTCGGGCTTCAGCTCCACGAGACGATCCATCAACTCGTCGGCGCGGGTGGGAGCTTTCAAATTGGCCAACTCAGCGTCGCCGCCAAATTGTCGCAAGGCGAATGCGCTGGCACTGATCAGTTCGACGTCCCCGGGTAACTCAGCGGCGACGGCGAGCAACTCATCGACGGCCTCGCGGCGCTTCACCTTGGAATCGACGCCCACCAAAGCGATCGTTGCCAGGGCGATCGTTTTGCGGCGCCGCGGCTGGAGTTCCTTGTCGTCGACTTGCCGGGCTTCCGCCATGGCTTGTTGGAACGAGCCGAGACGCAGCAAGTTCTCCGCCAGCTGCAGACGAAGTTCATCTTGATCCGCTGCGGAGGCTTGACCGAGCACGCGGTACAGCATCATGTTGACGCGATGCAAGCGGGCTGGGGTCTGGTCGCCGCGACCATACGCTTCGGCCATGCGCGCCAAGGCGTCGGAGTCATCCGGCTTGATGATGAGATAACGCTGATAATAGGCCGTGGCTTCATCCCACTCCTGTTCCTTCTCGAGTTCCGCGGCGCGCTCCAAGAGCGTTCCCGCCCTCTGCTCCAAGGCAGTTCGGTAACGCCAATACCCGGCCGGCGCCGCGACGCAGGCGAGCGCCACGACGGCGCCCATCAGGCGCCAATTCACCGTATAACTTCGTTTGACGCTGACCGCGTTTGAGTTTGGCGTTTTTGGCATAGAGAAAGATGGCGTGAAGCGGGATTTCGCCGCATGTTCCTACGAGGACGGACTTCGTGATCGAAAAGGGCTAGTGCTGGCCGCCGTAGGCGCCGTAGTTGTAGACGTAGTGTCGCGAGGAGACGCCGCTCAGGACAGCGCCGGCGACGTTGGCGCCGGTGGCGTGCAGCCGTTCGACGGCCACGCGAACTTGTTTGGCCCGGCTAACGTCCGCCAGAGAACAAACCACGGTCAAGTCAGCGGCCTTCGCGAACACGAGCGCTTCGCTCGCGGCGAGCACCGGCGGCGTGTCGATGATGATCGTATTAAACTTCCGGCGCAGGCCGAGTAGCACTCCGTCGATCTTCACGCCTTCGAAAATATGATGCGGACTTCCCCGCAGCTTGCCGGCCGGCAAGACGTAAGCTTCTGTTTCGCCGACGCGATGGATCGACTCTCGCAGCGTCGCTTTGCCGCTGAGCAGCTCCGCCAACCCTGGCGTCTGGGGCACGCCCAAGGATTTCGCCACGTCAGGCGAGCGCAGGTCGGCGTCGATAAGCAGCGTCGGCTGTTTGGTCGACTCGGCGATGCTCATCGCGAGCGCCATGGCCAGACTCGATTTGCCCTCGCCGCTCGCGGCGCTGCAGATCGCCACGATCTTCCCCTCGCCTGGGACGCCAAGATTTTCGGTGAGCAGCAGCTGGGTCCGCAAGCTATGGATCGACTCCGCGAACACGAACATCTCCTTGCTCGGAGGGCCGATGAGTGCGGGGGCCGCCCCGACGCGCCTGCGGGGGAAGCGCGCCACTTCGCCGATAATCGGCAGTAGCGTCTCTTTCATCAGCTGATCGGTCGATGAAATGCGTCGCAGGAGAGCTTCGTACCCGACGGCGATTCCGAGCGGGGCGAGCAATGACGCCAGACACGCGACCAGCAGATACTTGTAGGGAATCGGCTCCAACGCGCTGACCGGAGGCTGAGCTGCCTGCATTACTTTCACTCGTTCGGGAGCCCGCTGCTCGGTTTGCAGCGCCAATTTACGCGCAGCGATCAACTCGAAGACTCCTTCCTCCCGCGCTAATTCGCCCTTCTTGAACTCGAGCTCCGCGCTC
>Ga0163144_10025418_pt1 | contig 11564 bp, 13 predicted proteins | sample OliLak19BULKMAT1_FD_123175 | JGI IMG/M metagenome (GOLD analysis project Ga0163144, IMG submission 123175) | Freshwater microbial mat bacterial communities from Lake Vanda, McMurdo Dry Valleys, Antarctica - Oligotrophic Lake LV.19.BULKMAT1 | ecosystem: Environmental > Aquatic > Freshwater >... | reverse complement strand
GCTCTAGGCCAACTCCAATCAACGGGTATAGAAGTCGAATAGTAAAAATCGGGCAAAGTGAGCCATTCCGAAATAAGCTTACAAAAAAACCAAGAGAGCGCGATTCCTAAGCAAGACGCCACCCCTGCAATCATTCCGCCCTCAATGAGAAAAAGCTTCTGCAAATCCATATTCCGAGCCCCCAAGCCTCTCAAAAGAGCCATTTCGCGACTCTTTTCAGCCAGACGCACTGACATGGCCATATAAAGTGCAAACAACGAAAGTGCGACCACAAAGAGCACTGCCAAACTCATGACAATTTTTTCAAGCCGAAGCGAATACCACAAAGCAGCATCAGCCTCCTGCCAAGTTTTTAGATCAAGCTTAGGAAGCAGAAGCTTCAAACGATCTCTAAAGATGGGAGCTTGATTGGGGTCTCTCAAAGACAACGAAAGATAAGAGAAAGCATCGCTACCCAAACCCAACCATTGGCTCAAATCGTTACGAGAAACTCGAAGAACATTATTATCAATTTCGTAAAGCCCAGACTGAAAGGCACCCGTAAGATTGAGAGAGAGGGGAAATTGCTCGAGAGCCCAAACGGAGCGCACTCGCAATGTATCGCCACTCGAAGCCATCAAACTCGAAAAGACTTCGCTACCAGCAAGAGCCTCCCCAGCAGGAATTTCATCCCTTCCCTCAAGAAGCGCTCCTGTTTGGGTGCTTCTTTGTCCGCGCCTCAACTCCACAAGCGATTCCGATCGCAAAAATGTGTCGACACCCGTGACTTCGTCGGCCAATTCCTTTTTTATAATTTGAACGGTCTTGTGTGCGCCTTCTTCGGGACGCCCTTCCCATAGAATGTGCGGTTTTTCTAAAAGCACTCGATCTCGCACTTGTCCCTGCATTCCTGCCATCACACTCGTAACAGTGATCCAAGAGAACACAGAGAGACCCAAGCCTAGGAAAGCAAAAACATTCATCCACCTCACCGCAGGGCGAGTGGCTTTACCCGACAAATGCCGAAGAGCTAGAGTCCAAATCCATGAACGGCGAGACATGAGTGTAATATCAACATTGTTGAGTTCAGGCTTCAAGTGCCCCATCAAAAGACAAGCAGATGAGTCTTCTCAGTCTACGCTAGCGGGGGAGCGTTCATTTTCCTGAAGGACCTCTTTAACTCCGCCTCTGAGGAAAAACGATTTCTGCATCGCCTGCAAAGTGATGATGCTTTCCTGAAGAGCCTTGGAAAGACCAGGAGCCAAGCCATTAAATTCTCCTGTGGCCTGCTGAATGTAGGGCAAAGTTGTTTTGAGGTCGGCCATGACCTGCTGAATGTCGGCACTCGATTTTGCGAGGTTGCGCAACAACAGGCGAGTGTCATCGGTTGCAAACACGTCCTTACGCATGATGTGAACGTCCTTAGAAAGAAGCTCCACACCTTTTAGAGTCTTATGCATTTGAAGGTAGAGTCCTGCAAGGTCATTGCCCTCTTTGCCCGTAGCACCTACCAAAACCTTAATTTGCTCCATGAGCAATTCAAAAGTTTCAAAGTATTTGGACATGCGTCCGCCACTGAGCATGTCCGTAATTTCGAGAGCTTCTTCGCCCTCCAAAAAAGATCCTGCTTCAATAGGGCCAGCCTCTTTGGTTCCGGGCCTCAAAGCAATCACCTTTTCCCCGATCACAAAGGTGCGCTGGGAAACGGCTTTTGCGTCGGCATTGAGTTGCTTCGCATATTTTTTCAGAACGTTGAATTGCACAACAACTTTTCCTGAGGGGTCGAGCTCCACATCACTCACTTCACCGACTTTTAAACCACTCAAAACTACTGAAGTGCCCTTAAAGAGACCGTCAGCGCTTTGGAAATGAATCGCAAATTTTTCCTGAGGAAGGAACCAGCCCTGCCTCCATGCAGCTCCACCAATCATGGCACCAAAAACTATAAGAGCTGTGAAAGTAAAAATCCAAAGTGAACGATTCTGATTCATGCGGCACCTTTTTCTAAATCTGAAATCCAATTATTCCAGTCGTTAAACTTTTCGCTTTTCAACAAACTTACGAGTTGAGCAGAATGTCGCTGGATATAACTTTTTGAATCAGCCACCTCGATGCTTCCTGTCTCATCGCACACAATCCAACGATCTGCATGAGAACGAGCCAACAACCAATCATCCGTGTCCATCACAAACGTTCTCTGTGAACCTTCGAGAATTGTATCGAGCACTCCCGACAAAACAGACCAGCCTTCGTCATGAAGAGCTAACGAAGGATTTTCAAGCATAAGAATAGAAGGCTTTGTCATAAAAGCTAAACACAACGAGGCCAAACGTCTTTCTAAGGGACGTAGTTCTGCAGGTCTTCGCTCCAATTGTTCGTCGCGCAAACCCATTTTAGCGGAGGTTTCTCGAGCCGCACGTTGAGCACCCTCAACCAAACCTTTATTGTGATCGCCATATTTAAAACGAAAGAGGGTTTCAAAACTCTCTCGCACACTTACGTTTGATAAAAGTCCGTCGATCTCTAAACTCACTCCCATTTTTCGACGCGTTTTCTGGGGAACCAAATCACGCCAGGGATGACGGTTGGCACGAAGAGGAATCAAATCTCCCTCAATACGACATTCACCCGAATTAGGAGATTCCAATCCTGAAAGAAGACGAAATATAGCCCGTCTCAACTCTCGATTTTCTCCAACCAAAGCCACCCGCTCTCCCTTTTCAATTTCAAAATCGGGAAGTGTGTAGGTTTGACCATCACGCGCACGCATCTCAACCGCCTTGCAACTCCAAATCGATTTTTGAATCGTCATAGGAAAGCCCCTAATGCCCAATGGTTCGTAAGTCCAAAATAGTAAGAAATCGACAAAAATATCTGAAGACCAAAAGCGAGAAGGAAGGACGCGACTACCGCCTGAGTGGTTGCGACTGGAATTTCATAATTGCGACCTGAAATGCGGAGTCCATAAAAACAAGCCAAGCTAAAAACGCAGAGCCCCGTGCCGAGGGTCTTCACAAAAAAGAAGATCACATCTAAAGGCCCCAAAGAATGAAGAATATCATTTACAAAACGTGTCCAAGGAAGCGTTACAAACATTTGAGCTGAGAAAAAACCAACTGCCAACGCAATCCAAACAAAATGCATAGTCAGCAGCACGAGCGCCCCAGCTCCGCCCAAAACACGTGGAACCACCAAATAACTTAACGGAGAGATCCCGGATGCTTTTAGCATTTCGATTTCTCCATTGGCCTTCATCGCGGAGAGTTCAGACGCTACAGCTGAGACAGATCGTGAAATCACAATGAGGGCTGTGAGAAGAGGACCAAGCTCTCTAAAAATAGCCGCCACCAGCAACGGACCCAAAGCTTGATTACCTCCCCAGCGTTGAAGCTGAGCCGCACTCTGCGCAACAGTCATGAGTCCCACAAAAATGGCCGCTAATGCCACCAAACGAAACGCGTGCTCACCCGTGAAACGTAGTTGTCGATAGATCACTCGACGAATGTCGCCACGACGAAGAACTCGATCTCGCCGCAACGAAACCAAGAGCTCCCCCAAGAAGCTCATAAAAAAACTGAAAAACGATGTCTGCACCTTCTAGGAATCGGCACTTTTCACCAATAAGATGAGACTTAGAACCATGTTTAGAGAACGTCAAAATGTCGACATCCAGCACCTAGAGAAGCAAGGCTTTAGAGTCGTGCTCACTGGCGTTTTTATAGGTATCTTCTTAGCTTTTCCCAGTGCAGGACACGCCGCATCGAATGATGATTTTGAAAAATACTTTCCCACAGATCAGTATCCCTCCTACTCAAGCACTCAAGAAGGAAAAGATTCAAACGAAGAGCGTCCCGACAATTTCGTCGGAGGCATCAAGAACCTCTCAGCCGAAATTCAAAAAAGCGTCAAAGAAGTGGCGCAGAAGCGCAACCTAACTTGCTTTGGAGATCCCTGTCTCTTCCAATTTTTTCCACTGGTCTACACACGCCCCGAATCGGGATTTTTCGGAGGTGTACGTCTCAACCTCACCAACATTTCCCGACGTGACCCTTATTTTTATGCAGCCAACATTCAAATCATTCGGTCCGACAGCAAACAATGGCTTACGGCTGCCAACTTCGACATTCCCATAGCTGATTTCAAAGTTTTCAAACCTCGAGTCAAACTTCGTGGATCTTATGCCAGAAGCACAGAGTTTCGTTACAACGGCGAAGGGAGTGCTTCCTATTCTTTTGCCAAGAGGCCCGAACGCGACAAACGCTATTCGCTCAATGAGCGTAGTGCAGGCACAACTGTGTTGATTCCTCTTTGGATCTACTCCAAATCACAATTTGGCCTCTACACGAGCTACGACTATTCGGTTGTCAAAATTGATCCTTACTTCAGTAACGGATCCATTCTCTTCTCCCAAAAACCCACAGCTTATGAGGGGGGCACCTATCGTTCTCTAGGAATGGGCATCTATAACGACACACGCGATAGTGAATTTTTTACACGCTCTGGCGAAATGCTGGAACTAGGAATCGGACTCGGTGCCCTCGATGAGAATCAAGATGTGGTTTATCGCGCAAACCTGAGTGATCGCCGCTATTACAGCAAAGGGCGTTGGACACTCGCCCATCGACTCACCCTTGATGGGCTCTTCGGAGAAGTGCCTTTTTGGGAAAAAACATCGGTCGGTGGCATTGATCCTATTCGCGACATCAACGGCTCGGGACTTCTCAAAGGCGCTCCAGATGGTCGCTTTCATGAAAACATCAAACTCATGGAGGCCGTCGAAGTGCGCCTCCATCAAAACGAGTTCAAAGCTTTTGGCCAACGAGGAAACTTAGCTCTTGTTCCTATCGCTGCCGAAATAGGATTGCTGGGTCGATTGGGTGTTTGGTCAATTTCAACAGGACTCGATATTTTATGGAATAAGAGTTTTCTCACTCGATTCTACACGAGCTTCTCCGAAGGAAACTGGGAACTGAATTTGAAATTCACTCAGGATTTTTAGCAGGATCAGCCGATTTTTCACACTTGTTCAGCAGCGCTTTCTCTGGCTCTTGATACAGAATATTTAATTCGTCGTAATTCCCCAAAACATTGGATTGAGTCGTTTCAAGCTGATTGGAGTGAGGCTCATAATTCCAGTCTCCGCCCTCCCCCGTAAAACCCCTCATAGGTTTGGAGCTTTTGTAGACACTCAAAACGGGACCTGCCTGTGTGGGCAAGCGGAAGGGCACGGCATACCTAGGGTTCACGAGGCGGCCTAAGGATTCAAATTGGCGAGAATGAGTGGAAAGCACAACTGCGCCTCCAGACCCCATAGCCGCTTGCTCGTATGCGGAACATTTCAAAGGAAAGACAGCATGCACTTGAAGCAAACGACAAGAAGGGCAAGCCCCGGAAGCTTTCTTCAAAAACTTTTCCACGCTGATTCCGCCTGCGGATTGCTCCTCTTCATCAGCAAAAAATACAACATGCAAACATTCACTCGCCGAGCTGGGAGAATACTTTTGCAAAGCTCCTAGAGCCGAAAGAAAACCTTGCTCCTCATTAGCACCCACATGCTTTAACTTTTCTTCAAAATTAGGCCACGAAATAGCACCTTCTTGCGAATCATAAAAAGCTTTCCTCGTCGGATCACTTCCGACCACAACAATGCGTCCCTTCGATGGATCCGCAGATGAAATAATTTTTTTCATCATCCCCATGAGATGCTCGTCATGAATCATCATAGATTGCGAACGATCGACAACCACATACAAGCTAGAAGATTTACAAATCAAATCCGAGGCACGTAGAGAGACCTTCACCGCTTTTTTTGTCCGACAGTGATAAGAGTTCTTTTGATCGCGCTGATCCACGCTGTAACCCACAGGATCCAACTGAATTTTTTCTTGTTGCAATCCCGAGACCTGCACTGCAGGCACAAAAAGACAGTCTTTGGCCAATTCATCTTCCCCACGGAGAACCTGTTCCCCACGAAACGCTTCATAAGGAATCTTCGCAAAGGATTTGCTGGGTATACTTTTCACCCGTTCCACAACAGCATCAATATCTTCCAGTTCTTCTTCGGAGTCAGAGGACGTCTGAGAAGAGGTCGGAGCACCCCCTAGAGAAGTTTCTTTATTTGTTTTGGTGTTTTGATTTTCGGGAGGGACCTCGCCCCCAGTTAAGCTATTCCCTTTGCCTTCGACACCAAAGGAAAAGACTTCAAATGTGAAAACAAAAATAAAACCTGCCCAGAGAGGAGGTGATTTTATCGTTCCCATTTTCGACCCAATCCTCCAGCAGGCATGCGCACGGGATCCCCGGCAGCCGACTCGCCTAAATATAAGGTGCGACAGATGAAACTCGCCGCCTTTCCGTCGAAACCTACGATGTGTTTAGGACTGAACCCTACTGAGACGCCGCAAGAACTTGCTGGAATATATTTAGGTGAAGGAATGAAAGAACGTCGAGAGACCAAGATTTTAACAGTTCTCGCCCTCAGAAACACATCATCCGAATCAAAAGAAACCTTTAACTCAGCAATAGTTGCATTCAACATCTCAAAACGACCTGTCACCTTTAACATGCTAGGGGCCACTTCACTTTCGGAGAGAACAAAAGTTCCTTCGGTGCCCACGGGACATCCTCGCTGCAAGCAGTCTTTGAGTTTAGACGAATCATGTTCTTCTAGAACAACAGTTTTTAATACCTCTGGATTTGCTAAACTTGTTGTGAGAGATGTGATCCAAGACATTGCTGACATGCGACTCAGCAGCCTGCCGTTGTGACGACTCACACCGGTAACAGAATTTGCTAAAGCTGCGTAGAGCAATCCCACAATAAGGGACGCGATACACACCTCCGCCACCGACATGCCACTACGACCGTGTTTCATGGCACTCTCTCTTTAGGTCTCATATCAGAGCATTCGATATTGTCTTTTGGGATATCAACCTTAGTTAGGAAAACGTTATCTCGACCACAGGAGACACCGGCTGTTTTGCGACATGTTTGGGTGTTGGGATCTTTAGCAATCGGCAAACGATAGCTAAAATTGCGATTCAAGCTCAGTCTTTCAACTCCAAGACTAATTTCAATTACGAGCGTTTCTCCCTTATCCGACCGCCAGCGAGCCTTTGCCGCTGCCCCACAATGTGCAGAAAAATAGGGAGCAACAGGGATGCCCGCTTCTTTAAAAATTGGACACTCACTCCATTCTCCTTTTTGTGAGGAGTAATGAGTTCCCAAATCCACAACAGTGCCATCATCTATAGTGATGAGATTTCGTTTGATCTGGCCCCAAGAAATCGGGCGCCACTCCTCTTGATTTAGACACTCAAGCTGACAGGGCTGAAGCAAACAAGTTTTCAAAAGCTCGTCTCCGCTTTGGATTGCGAGCTGTTTGATGACACTATCGTCCGTAAAACTCAGTCTTGCGGCCAATTCTACAACCTGCATCTTTTCTCGTTCTTGCACACGGGTGCTCTCCCTAGCACCCCATAAAGTTCCTTGATTGGTTGCCAACAGAACCAAAGAAAAGAGCCCCATAGCCACAATCAGCTCGATGAGAGTGTGCCCTCTATTATTCAACGTAGAGGACGACACGTGACCTCCAGTGGACTCATATGCATGTAGAGCAAGGCGTAGCCATTGTCGCAATAGAGAGAAGATTCTTTAACAATCAGCCCCGCTCGTCCAGCGTTGAGGACAATTGAAAACCTGTTTCTATCGGATTTTGAATTCCACGGTCCTGTCAGATCAGGACGAAGTGACTCCACAGCAAACTTCATTTCAATGAGATCTTCGGTTCCTGAATCTAGAAAGGCAAAGTTCTCCAACTTCAGACGAAGTGGGCAATCTCGCTCAGACTCGCACAATTCCATACTTGGATAACTCAGACGAGATCCGTTCCCCACCCACAGCTTGGGATCGTCTGTTTTTTTCCTTTGAGGATAATTTATTACAAAATTTTCTGGTGAAAGCTTAAAAGCTTCGACAAGAAGACTCATTGAGACAGTTCTCACTTCGTTCTTTGTGTGAGCCTTATCTGAAATTGGATTTACGTTAGGAACAAACACAGAACGATAAATGAACTCTGGATCATCGAGAGCGCCTCTGAGACGCGCCTCAAGTTGTTTTATTCCCAAAATTTTTTCAGCAGCTCGAATTTGTTTTTCTCGTGAATCAAAACTGGATTGGCTAAGGCTATAGAAAACGGCAATCACTGCCGAAAGCATGATCATAGGAATGAGGGATGCATTTCCCCCCTTAGCCCTTAAAGCCTTCATAGTTCTATGTTAGATCTCGGGGTTTGTGGGCAGGTGTGAAGATTAGATATAGCCCATTAAATCAAAACGATAGGGCCTTCTCTGATCAAAACAAATCTTCAATGGAGCTCATAAACACGAGACCCACGATTCTTCCAGAGTTCGTTCTGGCACCTACATTGTCATCACCAAGACTCTCTTCAAATTGAAAAGACAATCCCGCATAGTCCTCACGTCGCTCACCCGAGCCCAAAGGCAAAAGAATTTGCTGTTTCAAACGAAGCAAGCGGCCATCAGCAAACGACTTCAGTGAAGCATCGACTCCACTATGAAAACGTAAACTCCAGAGAGAGAATTGCAATCGGGCTCCCGCAAAAAAAGAATGCTCCGATCTCAAAACTTCTTTTTCAAACGACAATGTGGGCCCACCTTCAAAGTGGCGACCCAAACCGAACACGGGCGTGAGTTGAAACGAATACGCAAAATCACGCGATTCACTCAAAATAGAAAGTGAGGTGACAGACGATCTAAAAAGGAGCGCTTCATCTAAAAAGCTTTGCTCCCAACTCAAATCCGAACGAAGCCGCGAAGCCGAATCCTGCCCGCCCCGAGACGCGCCGAGAAACAATTCTAAATTGCTCTGCTCGGCGTGAAGATTGGGAATCAGCACCACAGCGCAAAAGAATGCCAAAAGAGGAAATGCTGCGCCGCATTTTGTGATTTTACGTTCGCCTGATGCAGGCATTTCCGTTGACTTGTCCACAGCCCTGAATCATACCAGACCGCTCTAGGAAGGGAACATACCATGGCAGGAATCAATAAAGTTATTCTCGTAGGAAATTTAGGAAAAGACCCCGAGATACGTCACACACCCAACGGACAAGCTGTGGCCAATTTCAGCATCGCGACTAGCGAGTCGTGGACTGACAAAGGTGGGCAAAAACAAGAGCGCACTGAGTGGCACCGCATCGTAGTATGGGGCAAGCTCGCTGAGCTTTGTGGGAAATATCTTAGCAAAGGTCGCCAATGCTTCATTGAAGGTAAACTTCAAACACGCAGCTGGGACGACAAAGACGGTCAGAAAAAATACACCACTGAAGTTATCGCAAACACTGTCCAATTCCTCGGCGGCAGCGCTGGAGCAGGAACTGGAACATCACGCGACGATTTCGGTTCACAAGGTGGCAGCAGCGGAGACGATCCCTTTGGACCTCCTCCGAGCTACAACAACGGTCCTGATCAATCAGACGACATTCCGTTCTGATAATCTAAATTAATTAGGCCTCAAAGAAGAAGGGCCTCTTAAAGTTTTCACTTCCTCCTCGGTTCTCGGGGCCTCGAGAGTCGGAAGTAAAAACTTTAAGAGGCCCTTCTTCTTTGAGGGATACTCATTCGACATTTCTTAGGAGGGTGAGCTCTCATTTTTGTCTCTACAAAACTCTGTGTCTGAAATGATTGAGCCAATTAACTCTACGGCCTGACCAGTTGTTATTATTTTTGGAACAGACTTTTTTTGTAGGTTTTTCATTTCAATGGTGACATGTATCATTCGTGCGAAAAATGTCACCCGAAAAAACCGTAGCATCTCTCTTCAACTCCTTAGCATGTCCACTTTTGGACCCCTGCCGAGATACTTCACCCTTAATTAAAGCAACTTTGCCAAACTCGGAGGCCGCTTCATTCGACATAGCTCCAGAAGAGAGAGAAAGAAGAACAAACACATAGCCTCTTAAAAGCTTGCTAGTCGCTATGCACATAGTTCTCCTAAATAGATTTTCCAGGTTTCGGGGATCTGTTTTCGTAGAAGAAGAATGTCGGGAAGAAAGTTTAGGGGCACTCTGCGTGGGGCAGAAAGCAACGACATTCCAGACTCTTCGGGGGTGCGGGATCCTTTTTTCTGGTTGCAATCGCGACACGCGGTTACGAGGTTATCCCAAGTTCGAGGCCCCCCTCGTGTAGCGGGAACCACATGATCCAGAGTGAGGTCTTTGAGCGGAGGTGATTTACGGCAGTATTGGCACTGATGATTGTCCCTTAGGAAAATATGATTTCTTGAAAAGGCCACCTTTGTGCGAATACGACGCGGACGCACATACTGGCGGATTCTTACAATCGAGGGCAGAGTGAAGCTAGAAGAGACGGAGTGGACTGCAACATCGGGGTGTTCTTCGATCACATCCACTTTTTCAGCAAGCCAAAGGAGCATGGCTCGTTGCCATGAAATAATTTTGATGGGCTCATAGCTCGCATTCAACACTAACACCCGGACACGAGCCAGAGGACATAAGTGAGACGTTGCCATCTAAGCTATATTGTAGCAAAAAAGAAGGAATTGTTGAGTCAGCAAGATGACGAAAAAACGGAAGCTACCGAAATCTGAGGCCAAAACCTCTTCTCTTTTGCCTGTACCAGTTAAAGAACGTGACGTTCTTAAGCTGTACATGCAGGAACTTGCGCGTTTTAAGCTCCTGACGCCTGAAGAAGAAAAAGCCCTCCTTGAAGAATATTACGAAACCCATAGCCCTGAAATCTTCAAACGCTTAATTCAAGCCAATCTTCGATTCGTAGTAAAAATTGCCTTTGAATATAACAACTACGGCGCAAAGCTCATGGACCTTATCCAAGAAGGAAACATGGGCCTCATGAAAGCGGTTCACGACTTCAACCCCACAAAAGACGTGCGACTAACAACCTACGCTGTTTGGTGGATACGAAGTTTCATCCAAGACTTTCTACTTCGCAATTGGTCGCTGGTTCGGATCGGCACCACTGCCGCACAAAAAAAACTATTCTACCGACTCCGCAAGGAACAACAGCGCCTTGAGCAAATGGGAATCCGTCCCCAAGTCAAACAACTCGCCCTGAATCTGGGGGTTGACGAAAGAGATGTAGAACTCATGCAAACCCGTTTGGCGGGGGGAGATGTCTCCCTAAACGCGCCTATCAAAAATTCGGACGGCGAAACTGAAAACATTAGCATCGACAATCGCATGATTGACGAATCGGATCTCGCAAGCGAAGTGCTCGAAGCTTCCGAACAAAGTCGTCTTTTTAAAAAAGCTCTTGATGAATTCATCAAGCTCCTTGATGAGCGTGAACTCGTTATTTTTAAAGGACGTATGCTTTCAGAAAAACCGCGCACCCTACAGGAAATTGGAAATGACTACAATGTTTCCAAAGAACGCGCCCGTCAGATCGAAGAGAAAATCAAAAGCAAACTCAAAGACTTTTTGGCGGAAAAATATCCCGACATCTCCTTGAATTAGGCCCCTCCATCGGGGAAGATCGCAGCTATGTCGAAATCTTCTGAGACTCCCACCGAATACAAAGTTCCTCCGG
>Ga0163144_10025417_pt1 | contig 11564 bp, 12 predicted proteins | sample OliLak19BULKMAT1_FD_123175 | JGI IMG/M metagenome (GOLD analysis project Ga0163144, IMG submission 123175) | Freshwater microbial mat bacterial communities from Lake Vanda, McMurdo Dry Valleys, Antarctica - Oligotrophic Lake LV.19.BULKMAT1 | ecosystem: Environmental > Aquatic > Freshwater >... | reverse complement strand
GCGCATTCTTCCGCGCCGGTCAAGTGGAGACGTGGGGTCGAGGGATCCAGCGGATCTTCGAGGCCTGCGAGGCGCAGGGGTCGCCTCGGCCGGTCATTCGCTGTGAGGCCAGGGATATCTGGATCGACTTTCCGTTCGCTCCAGAACATCTTGCCGCGGTTGGTGATCGCCCGACGGGTGATGCGCCGGGTGCCGGAACCAAGGAGAAAACTAAGGAGAAAACTAAGGAGAACATTGGCAGGAAAACTAAGGAGAAAACCGGGGACAAATTGCAGCGATGCATGCGGGAGCATCCAACCGCATCCACAGCGGAGTTGGCCGAAAGCCTGGGCCTCAGCAGGATGGGGATCGAATGGCAGATTCGGCGTCTCAAGCGTTTGGGCCTGGTTATCCGCGTAGGCCCAGACAAAGGCGGCCACTGGGACGTTTTCCCGTTCTCGGGTACGACTACCCCAGAAACCCGCGACCGGAGGGTTCCGAAGTGAGCCCGGTCGGCCAGGCGTAGCGGGTCACCCAGAACCGCGTCATCGATCTGTTTCGGAATGAACTGGGCTATCGCTACCTCGGCGACTGGAGCGACCGTGAGGCGAACAGCAATATCGAGGAAGGCCTCCTCACCGCGCGCCTGATGAAGTCTGGCTACAGCGCGGCAGAAATCAGCGCCGCGATCTTCAAGCTGCGCACCGAGGCCGACAATCCAAACCGCGACCTCTACGACAACAGTCAGGCCGTCTACTCACTCCTTCGCTACGGCGTGGACGTGAAGGTGGAGGCCGGCGCGCCTTCCGCCAAGGTCCATCTCATCAATTGGAGCGACCCTCACGCGGACGACTTCGCGATGGCCGAGGAAGTGACTCTTCGCGGGCCACTGGAACGCCGGCCTGATCTGGTTCTCTACGTAAACGGCATCGCGATCGGTGTGATCGAGCTGAAGAACAGCCGCGTCTCGATCGGCGACGGAATCCGCCAGAGCCTCTCGAACCAGCAGCGCGAGTTCAATGCGTGGTTCTTCAGCACGGTGCAGTTCGTGTTCGCGGGCAACGACTCCGAGGGCCTTCAGTACGGCACGGTGGGCACGGAGAGAAGCTCTTCCTCCGCTGGAAGGAGGACGAGCAGGACAACGAGCGGCTCAAGCTCGACAAGTACCTGCTGAAGATGTGCACGAAGGACCGCTTGCTTGAACTGGTGCACGACTTCGTCCTCTTCGACGCCGGCATCAAGAAGCTGCCCCGGGCGCATCAGTACTTCGGCGTCAAAGCCGCCCAGGAACACGTGCGCGGCTACAAGGGCGGCATCATCTGGCACACCCAGGGCAGTGGGAAGAGCCTGGTGATGGTGCGTCTCGCGAAGTGGATTCTGGAGAACAACCCGAAGGCCCGCGTCGCCATCATCACCACCGCGACGAGCTGGACAAGCAGATCGAGGGCGTCTTCCTAGGCGCGGGCGTGCCCATCAAGCGCAGTGCGAGCGGCCGGGACCTCATGTCCCAGCTCAGCCAGCCCTTGCCGCGCCTTCTCTGCTCACTGGTGTACAAGTTCGGCCGGAGGGAGGTCGACGACTTCGAAGCCTTCCTCAGGGATCTGGAGGGCCAGCCGTCTCAGACCATCGGGGAGGTCTTCGTCTTCGTGGACGAGTGCCACCGGACTCAGAGCGGCAAGCTGCATCGTGAGATGAAGACGATGATGCCGAACGCCGTCTTCATCGGTTTCACCGGCACGCCGCTTCTCAAGCGGGACAGCCAGACCAACATGGAGGTGTTCGGCGGCTACATCCACACCTACAAGTTCAGCGAGGGCGTCGAGGATGGCGTGGTGCTCGACCTCGTCTATGAGGCCCGCGACATCGACCAGCGGCTCGGCTCGACCGAGAAGATCGACGCCTGGTTTGACGCCAAGACCAAGGGGCTGAACGAGTGGCAGAAAGCGGCCCTTCGCGAGAAGTGGGGGACGATGCAGAACGTCCTCAGTTCGCGGTCGCGTATGGAGCGCCTGGTCGACGACGTTCTCTTCGACCTTAGAGTCAAGCCCCGCCTTTCCAGCGAGCGCGGCAATGCCATTCTGGTCGCCTTCTTCCAATTTGACTCTGTGGCCTGGGACAAGCAGTTCGAGAAAGACGTCGCGGGCGGACGTCTGGATGCCCTGGCGGACGAGGCACTCGCCGATCTGCGCGAGGGTCCTTGCCGGGAGATGTGAAGCACCGCGCAAGCCCAAAGTTCTGGCAGTTCTATTCGGAGCTGCCTGAGGCTGTCCGGCGACTCGCCGACGGGAACTACGAGCTACTCAAGGCCGACGACACCGATCGCTTCACTTTAAGAAAGTGGGCCGATTGTGCTCCGTTCGAATTGGTACCCACTACCGCGCAGTCGGCGTTGAGACTGGTTTCGACGTAGTCTGGTTCTGGATCGGCCACCACAGCGAGTACGACCGCATCATCGCCGGCCGCCGGAAGTAGGTCCGAGGATCTGATCGCGCTCCCGTACGATTCCGAATGGTCGCGCTCCGTGCCCGAGCCACACCTTCTGCGTCTTGCGGTACCGCCCGGGCGACGTGGACGAAGAGGTTTGCCAGCGGTGGCCCGATGCCGTCACGAACGAGTCTGCGAACGCTACCGGAATAGTCGCGTTTCCATATTGGGTCCGAGGGCAGGATCACGTCTTCGGGCCAGCCGGGTATGGCACTCGCCGGAAGGAGAATCGTGTAGCCGATGGATTCGTAGCCGCGGCAACGCCGGTCGAACATCCGCGCCAGCATCGGAACGTTGAGATCCGCGTAGTCGTAGATGCGCACCTGTCGCTTGCCGTCGTAGAGCCGATGCAGACGGCCGGCATATTGCGAGATGGTTCCGCGCCATGAGACCGGAAGGGTCAGGAACAGCGTATCCAGTCTCGGATCGTCGAATCCTTCTCCGACATACTTGCCGGTGGCGAGGATGACTCGCGGCTCGTATCGAGAGATAGCGGCCAGCCGATCGGTCACGGCCTGACGTTGCTTCTTGCCCAGCCCGGCGCGCAGGACCACTACGTGGCGCACGCTACCGACGAGCCCCTGCTCCAGTCGGTCGAGATGATCGTTCCGCTCCGTCAGGACCAGTGGCGATCGATCGGCGTTCACCGACTCCACCACGTCGTCGCAGATTCGACGGCTCCGCGATTCGTCGTCCACCAGATCCCGGTAGAGGGCCTGGAACTCCAACCTCTTGTCTGGATCAGGGGCCCGTGTCGGGTGGAAGGGCGTCGCCTGCACGAGGACAAGATGCTCAAACGGGCGAGCCTTCGCCTGCGCGCGATCGTTCACTCGATGCCGCACCGGCCCGCATTGCATGAAGATGATCGGGTGGTGGCCGTCTTTACGGGCAATGGTCGCTGACAGTCCCGCCACGAATCGCGCCTTGGCCCCTCGCGCCACTTGCTCGAAGCTGTGGGCCGAGAGGTGATGGCACTCGTCGACGATGAGATGGCCGTAGCCGGCCAAGCGATCGTCAACCACACCCTTCTTCACGAGACTCTGAATGACTGCGACATCGAGCAGCCCGGTCGGGCGGGTTCGCCCGCCTCCGATTCGACCGATCGATTTCCTCGGGATGCCGAGAAACACTGAGAGTCGCTCAATCCACTGGTCGAGCAGTTGACGCCGATGCACCAGCACAAGTGTGCTGACTCCGCGCTGCGCGATGAGCCACGACGCCACCACGGTCTTGCCGAACGCGGTCGAAGCCGCCAGCACGCCCGTGTCGTGAGCCAGCATGGCGTCTGCCGCCACCCTCTGATCGGGCCGCAACTCGCCCTGAAACCTCACCTCGAAAGGGCTGCCTGCGTGGCGCTCGTCGCGAACGCTTACGCGAACGCCCAAGGCCCTCAGCGTCGACCGAACCTCCGCGAGGCATCCACGAGGCAGGCCGATATGGCGCGGGTGATCCTCGGCGCAAGCGATCACGCGAGGTTTGTCATAGGTGGACAACCGCATGGCCTGTGCCCTATAGAACTCGGGATTCTGAAACGCGGCGAGGCGGAGCAACCGGTTGCGGAGCGCCGGGGGAAGTCCGTTTTTTGCGATATAGATCTGGTTGCCGAGGATCAGTTCCAGTGTCTGAGGGGCGCCGACGATGGCGACTTCCCTCGGACGTCGCGACGGCAGTGACGTCCATGGTGCGTCGTCGCCGTCGTCTTGTAGCGGCATACGGACACCCAGAACTCGGCCCTGTCGTTCAGCGTCCTGAACAATGGCTTCGATCTGCGCGTGGTTGATACGGCCCACGCTGGCCAGAAACGCCCACTGGTCTGGCCAGGGGGCGAAGTTGTCGTCAAGGAAGACGCCGTTGTCCTGTTTGCGCGGTCCCATCTGAAGGGGCAAGGCGATCAGGTTTCCAAACCCTCCCTGCGGCATTGTGTCCTGATTCGGAAAGAGGCGGTCATACGAATCCAGGCCGACATCGGGCCTGCCCTCCATCGTCTCAGTCAAAACGTGCGATCCGAGTCTCCGGGCAAGCACCGCCGGAATGGCCTCCTCGAAGAAAAACCAGACGTGCGCACCTTGCCCCGAACGTGAACGTTCGAGAGCGGCTTCAATATTCAATCGCCGGCAAGTTTCGAGAAACGCCGCGGCATCCTCGCGCCAACCGGCCTTGTCGAAGTCCACGGCAAGAACGAAGCAGGTCTCATCCTGGAGCAGCGGATAGAGGCCCGCGACGAAGGGCAGGCCTTCGGGATCGTAGCCTGAGAGGTGCCAGCGGATGACGTCGTCAGTGACGGGAAGGAACCGCCGGTTGGGGCACTCGGCGCACTTGATGCGGGGCTTCTCGCAGACGCCGCGCACCCATTCGTTCGAGCACGCGGGCGCGTAGCCGGATTTACCGGTCTTCCGGCTTTCGAATCGGCGCGCATACACATCGTCGCGACCCCGGAACAGCGATCGAAACAAAGCGATCTTGGCCTGGGGCGACGAGGTCCGGTCGACTGTGGCTCAAAGGTCCGGTGTTCGCGCCGCTCAAGGATGTGAAGTACTTCCAGCGGTTCTTTCTTGATGGCGGAACGGTCGCCTGGCCCAATGGTGCGGATATCGCGCCGGAGGCGCTCTATGAAGCCGCGGCTGTAGGCCCGACGGCTTCGAAGGTGAAGACTGCGTCGGCGCGTCGAGTCGGGCGCCTGGTGCCCGCTTCCCGCTGAAGGACCTGCAGGACCGTTACCGGCCAACGAAGGGGGATCTGGCTGGCTGCGTGCGCGCACGATTGACGGTCCACCTGAGAGAGATGTGCGGGCCGGGAGATTGCTTTGTCGGGCGCGCAGCGTGACCGTGGGCCAGCGCGTTGAGTTTCTCGACATGTCGATCAGCCTTGATCAGGAGGCCGGGAATGGCGTCACTTAAGGCCTTCCGCACAATCCAGTCGACATCCGTCATCTGCCGTAGACACTCCGAAGGCCCAATTGGCGTTTTGTGGGGCACGCCTATTGCTAGGATGTGAAATCTTCTCTGCGCGGCCGATAGGTCGACAGGACACTCATATCCATTTAACGGAGTCATTCATGCAAACCAGACGCGAATTCTGTGGCGGGCTTTGCCGCACCGCCGCCGCGGGCGGAGTCTTATCAACCATTCCCGGATGCGGTGGCGGTGGGGGAGGCAGCAGCACCACCTCGCCCAGCGGCATGACCTCGCCCTCCCTTGTTCGACTCACGGGCACCGCGGTCGGAAATCAGGTCACAGTGGATATCGCCGCGGGCTCCGCGCTCGCGGCGACCGGCGGGCAGGCCCTTGTCCAGGCCGGCTCGACCTCGCTCCTGGTTGCCCGCACCGGAACGTCGACGTTCACCGCCCTTACCGCGATTTGTACCCACGAGGCCTGTCTTATCGCCAATGGCGACGGCGGAGCGTTCGTGTGTCCGTGCCACGGATCCCGATTCGATACCACCGGCCGGGTCCTCACCGGCCCCGCGGTCAGTTCTCTCAGATCCTTCGCGACCGTGTTCTCCGGCAGTTCGCTCACCATCACAATATGAGGAGCCTCGGCGTCGTACTCCTATTGGCCCTGTCCGGGTCCGCTTTGGCCCAAGACCTGAGCAAGGACCAGTGGCGCATTGTCCAGGGCACCGTGCGTGTCCTGTGTCCGCTCACCGTGGGCGGGTCCTTCGAAGCTCGGGGCGAAGGGCTCACAGGCTCTTTGTCCGTGAAGGCAGCGAAGCCCGCGCTCTTCGAAGGGAAAATTGAGATGCCGCTCGAAGGACTCGACACCGGAATCGGACTTCGCAACCAGCACATGAAGGACAACTACCTCGAGATCTCCAAGGGTCCGGATTTCACGAGCGCCATTCTTTCCTCGATCACCCTTCCTGATGCCGATGCCGCGAACGTCCAGGGGAAGACCCGATTCGCGGGCGACCTGCTGCTGCATGGGGTCACCCGGCGTGTTGAAGGAAGCGCCGAGGTCCGCCGCTCGGGGACATCCATGCACATCAGTGCGCGCTTCCCGGTGCGCCTGCCCGATTTCAGCATCCAGTCGCCTCGGTATCTAGGCGTCGGGGTCCGCGACGAGGTGCAGGTGTCGGTTGTGCTTGAAGCCGCACCCGCGGGTCAGGAGGTCAAATGAACGCGAGACGAATTCTGTTCGCTTTGTCGCTTGCGGTTTGCGTGACTTCCCTCGCCGAGGCGGAGCCCATGTTCCTGAGCAAGCAATACACGCGTTGCGCCACTTGCCACTTCTCACCGACCGGGGGCGGATTGCTGACCGCGTATGGCCGTTCTCTCTCTAAAGAAGAGCTCTCCACCTTCAAGTCGGGTGCCGCCGCGAGCCGGGAGCACGAGTTCCTTTATGGAGCGCTCGGCGACTCTTTGGGCGCGCTGCAGATGGGCGTGACCCTGCGTCCGGCGCGACTCGAGGTCGACTTCACGGGCGGCTCGCTATCCCGCAACTTCATGATGAACGCGGATGTGACGATCGCGTTCCAGAAGAACGCATGGACGCTCTACGCGGAAGTCGGCCGTCAGGGTCGCGCCGCGAAGGCGGAGATCGACTCCTTCGAACACTGGGTCGCCTACCAGTCGACGAAGGGTCTTGGCATCCGGGCCGGTCGCTTCCTTCCGGCCTACGGAGTGCGGGTTGCCGATCACACGACCTTCACCCGCCGGTCTCTGGGTTTCGACATGCACGACCAGATCTACGGGGTCGAGCTGAGCCGATCTTCGGAGAAGGCGCTGTTCCAGGTCTCCCTTGGCCCGGGCCGAGCGGCGTCGCTGATTGACGATGACGGTACCGCCTCTTTCACGGCGAGTGCGCGCGCGCAGTTCGATTTGCCTGGGTCGAAGTCGCTGGTGTTGTCCGCGCTCCGCCGGGCGAACAACGACCGGGGCGGCGCCGTCCGCATGGGCGGCCTGGCATTCGGCTTCGCCCCGTCGAGGCGCTGGAGCGTCTGGACCGAGGGCAACGTTCGCTCCCAGGAGGGAGGGCGCGGGTCCTCGTACACGCTCGCGAATGAGACGTCGTTTGAAGCTCATCGCGGCGTCTGGCTGAAGTTCACCCCGCAGCTTCGGACCAACCCCGGGGACACTTCGGGCGGCGTCGTCCGGACGGGGGCCGCCATCGACTGGCTGCCCCGCACGCACGTGAACCTCGGGCTTCTCTACTATCGCGACAAGGACCGGAAGACTTCCTCGGTTAGCAAGACTCTCCTCGCTCAGCTGCACCTGTACTTCTGAGCTTCTCCCCCCTGGTCCCGCGCGGGCGGCGCCGGGACTCAAAGGAGCCACAGCCTTCTTTTCGAAGACCGGGACAATCATGACGCACACCCCTCCGGCCGCCGCGCATTGACGGTGCCCTTATGTTCTGCTTTCAGCGGCGCTTGACGCGCTCCCCGGCGATGCGTGATGCTTGATGCGTGCGTACGACTCTGGATCTCGACGACGACCTCATCCTGATGGGGAAGCGGATGGCGGAGCAGAGAAAGACCTCGCTCGGCCGCGTCCTTTCCGACTTGGTCCGTCAGGCCACTCACCTCGAGTGAAGAACGGGGTCCCGCTCTTCCGGGTGAAGGCCGGGGCCAGGAAGCCGAGCCTTGACCTCGTGAATCAGTTGCGCGACTCCGAATGACGACCACCCTCCTGGACGTCAACGTCCTGATCGCCCTCTTCGATCCTGGGCACCCGTCGCACGCAGACGCGCACGCCTTCTTCGAGACCCAACAGATCCTTCAGGAGGCCGTGAGGTAACGCTCCTTCAGAATCGCCAGGTGGTAAACGGTGTGGCCGGCGGGGATGAAGCACAAGGCGCGTACGGAGCAGGGAAGGTCGGAAGCGCGTCCCCTGCGGAGGAGGGCGTCTTTGGGAAGGCTCTCCAGGAAGGACACGAAGGCCTTCCGCACGAGCGTCCACTGGTCGAGCAGGCTCGCGAACGAGCACTCGTTGAAGCCCCCGTTGGGGTTCCACACGTCCTGATCAAAGCCGGGCAGGGGTGTGGGGTCGAGGCGCGCGATGCTCATGGCCCGGTACTGAAAGACCCGCTCGGTATCGATCATGTGTCCAAGGACCTCCTTGATCGTCCACTTGCCAGGCGCGTAGGCGCTACCCGCCTTCTCCTCGCTGATCGACGAAAGCAGCGCCGTGGTTTCCGCGATCTGGTCGCGCGTGAATCCGACCAAGTCATCGGTGGGCACTAGCTTGATATAGCGGTCGAAGTACGGCGCGTACTCGTCCGCGGAGGGGCGACCAAAGGGGGCGAGGGGCATGGTGGCTGAGTGTTCCTTCAAGAAGCATCGAAGGCCAGGCGGCCCTCGTTCGCAGGGAACCTAATCTCTCGCCAGCCTTTTGGGAAGGGCCCCGCTCACCTTTGCGGCGAGATTTGCACCATGCGCGCCCAGTCGAAGTCGGCGTGGCCTGTTGAGCGGCATCTCCGTCGTCGACGGACTCAAGATTCGCCGAGGCCATCCACCGCCTTTCCCGACTGGCACCACTGCGCATCCTGGCTGGGCTTGTCCCTGAGCAACCAGAAGACCGGAGGCCGTATGGGACATCGCGGTCGTGGGCGGTGGACGCCACCGGTGTCGGCATCGCCCTCGAGGGGGCCGCGCGCGGCGATCAGACCGGGCTCTTTGAGCAGAGTGACTACGGCAAGGGCACCTGCGGCCGCTCGACCAGGCTCGTCGCGATTCCCGCGGTCAGTCGCTCGTTCGCGTAGCGGCTGAGGGCCTCGATTTCGGCGGGAGTTTTGAGGACGCCGTCAAGCGCCAGCATCGATACGCCATGCACCACCGACCAGACGAAGAGGGCCAGTTGATGCGGATCATCGGGACGGACCAGGCCCTGCGTCTGTTGGTCGACGAGCGCTTCCACGAGCACTCCGAAGGCGTCGACGCTCTGGTCGCCTTCGGGAAGGGCCAGTTCACCGGACCTGAGAACGCCGCCGAACATGACCCTGTAGTGGGCGGGGTGCTTCACCGCGAACCGGACGTAGGCGGTGCCCATGGCCTCGAAGCCCGCGTGTCCTCGCCCGCCCTCGTTCCACGCTTTCGCCAGTTCCGAGCGGAGAGTGCGGAAGCCCTCGGCCGCCACCGCTCCGAGCAGGGCCTCCTTGTTTGAGAAATGCCGATAGAGGGCGGTGCGGGACACCCCGAGCTTCTCGCCGACCCCCCGCAGGGTCAGGGCGGAGGCGCCGCGTTTCTGGAGGGTCCGCACCGCCTCCCGCAGCATGGCCCGCGGCAGGTCGCCGTGGTGGTACGGAGCCGGGCGGGATCGAGGCACTTGAAGAATTCTGGCATCAGGGTGTTGACATCGTCAACATCAGTCGCTATCTTTATGTTGACAACGACAACATTGCGCCGAGAGCGCGGAAGGACTGGAAAGACATGAAGGCTCTGAAAGCGGATGCATTGAACGGCGGCACCCGGGGATTCGCGCGGGCGGTATGGCGGACCGATCCGCTCCTGTGCGGTGCCTCGCTTCTTCTTCTGCTCGTGTTCGCGGGCACGGTCGCGGGTCTGGTCCTCGACCCAAGGGTCATCATGGGCGCGCCGGCCTGGCTCAAGCCGGCCAAGTTCGCGATCTCCACCTCCATCTACACGCTGACCCTGGCCTGGGTATTCACACACCTGAAGGAGTGGCCGCGGACACGGCGCGTGGTCGGGGGCCTGACCGTGACCGTCATGCTGATCGAGGTCGCGATCGTGAGCCTTCAGGCCGCGCGCGGGGCCACCAGCCATTTCAATGTGGCCACCCCGTTCGACGCGGTTCTCTTCGCGGTGATGGGCCTCGCCATCGTGACCCAGACGCTTGCGACCATCGCCGTCGCGGTCGCCCTGTGGCGCCAGCGCTTCGATGATCGCGCCATGGGCGTGGCGTTGCGCGTCGGCATGACTCTCAGCATCCTGGGCGCGTCTGTCGGCGGAGCGATGACCGCCCGTCCTACCGATGCGCAACTTGCGGAAGCCCGCCTCACCGGACGTCTGACCACCGCGGGTGCGCACACCGTCGGGGGGCCGGACGGCGGCCCTGGCCTTCCTGGCGTGGGCTGGAGCACCACCCATGGCGATCTGCGCGTGCCCCACTTCTTCGGCCTCCACGCCCTTCAGGCGCTGCCGATCTTCGTGTTCCTGCTTGGGCGTCGCCCCGAGCGGTGGCGGATGAGATTCACCTGGGCGGCCGCGGCCGTCTACGCGGTCGTGTTCCTCTTCCTGCTGGCTCAGGCCGCGACCGGGATTCCTCTCATGGTCGGAGGTGCGCGATGACTCCCGAGCAGGTATTCTCGATTGTGAATCTCATGGCTCTCCTTTCGTGGGTCGCGCTCATCGCGCTTCCGCGACAACGGGCGGTGCCGAAAGTGGTCACCGGTCTGGTGGTCCCGGCGATACTGGCCGCGATCTACGCGACGCTCATCCTCGTGAACTGGGGAGGTCCCGGCAGCTTCTCGACTCTCGCCGGCGTGGCCCAGTTCTTCGCCAATCCCTGGCTGCTTCTCGCCGGCTGGGTGCACTACCTGGCTTTCGACCTGCTCGTGGGCTCATGGGAGGCGCAGGACGCGCGCGATCGCGGCGTCCCGCATCTGCTCCTCGTTCCCTGTCTCTTTCTGACCTTCATGTTCGGACCTTTGGGCTGGCTCCTCTATCAGGGCATTCGTCGCACGGGCCGGACTCCGGTCAGCCCGTAAGTTTGGCTCCGCAGTCGCCGCAGAATTTCGGGGCGAACCTTATCGAGATGCCAACACCGCATTCTTTCCTCGGGGTTTGACGCCAGGGCGCATCGCTTTCTGGTGGGTCCAACTGGCTGCGCACCGCCGATCCTCGAACAGCTGCTTCTGCTGGCGACGGTCTTTCAGAAGAGACCCGGCAAGACCCTGACAGACCTCGGAGTCTGTGGCCTGGGGATCTTGCTTTGGGTTGATGTTCGTGATCGGCCTGATCAGCTGGAACCCGAGGATTCTGGGCTCGGCCCTTCCATTCCTCGTAATCGCCGCAGCGACCGTGCGGCAGCATCAGCGCAAGGCGCTCGCGTCGTAGGCGCCCGTGCGATGATTCACGTCTTGCGCGGAGACATTGGAGGCAGGGATTGACACTTACGCTCCGGACCATGGTGATGGTGATGGTGATG
>Ga0163144_10025416_pt1 | contig 11564 bp, 10 predicted proteins | sample OliLak19BULKMAT1_FD_123175 | JGI IMG/M metagenome (GOLD analysis project Ga0163144, IMG submission 123175) | Freshwater microbial mat bacterial communities from Lake Vanda, McMurdo Dry Valleys, Antarctica - Oligotrophic Lake LV.19.BULKMAT1 | ecosystem: Environmental > Aquatic > Freshwater >... | reverse complement strand
TTAAAATTAAAAAGAAGTATCTGTCTTTTCTAATATTTCCTGAAAAAATTATGTCCAAAGCCTAAAAAAAATGGCTTATGTAAAATCTATTAACTGGAAAAAGACGCTTGAAGGGCTTTGGTGGAGAGTGGAGAGGTAATCTTAAAAGATATATTTGATAGAGTAACTAGAAAAAATGAGGAACATAATACAAATGTGGTTACTATTTCAGCTCAAAGAGGTTTTGTTCGACAAATAGAACAAAGCAATATAGAGTCTGTAAAACTAAGAGGAAAGTTTATAGTAGTAAAAACCTCAGATAAATCCAATACTAAAAACTTGGTCAAAGAATGGTATTTAAAGCACGCTAAATCAAAATTTCATGCCATTGCATCTCCACTTATAGATAAGTTCAAAAAATACAAAGTAGAGCCTGATTCCATTGTGTTAAGAGAAATGCCTACTCGCTGGGGGAGTTGCACTCCAAAAGGAAAAATTATACTCAATCCAGAATTGATAAAAGCACCAAAATGCTGGATTGAGTATGTAATTATCCACGAATTATGTCATTTGATTCATCATGACCATACCCAAAGATTTATTGACTTGCAAACCAAAGAAATGCCTGATTGGGAAAAATGGAAATCTAAATTAGAGATTCTTCTGGCTTAAAAAAGTAAGAAAAAACCATCTGGGTTATCCTGATCTTGAACAAGTCATAGAAATATCTTTTAAAAACAATTTACAAATCTTTTGACTCTGTCATCTGGATTACAAATCCCGACTAACTTAATTTCAGATTATAAATCTTTTGACCCTGTAGTCTGGATTACAAATCCAGACTAACTTAATTTCAGATTATAAATCTTTTGACTCTGTCATCTGGATTACAAATCCAGACTAACTTAATTTCAGATTATAAATCTTTTGACTCTGTAGTTTGGATTACAAATCCAGACTAACTTAATTTCAGATTATAAATCTTTTGACTCTGTAGTCTGGATTACAAATCCAGACTAGCTTAATTACAAATCCAGACTAACTTAATTACAATCGTATTCAATCTCCATATTGGTAATTCCTCTAGTAAAAATTCCAGATTCCTGTAAATTTTGATTAGGCACTAAACGAATATTTTTAAATTTCTCAAATATTTGCCTAAAAGCTACGTCTATCTCAGCTTTAGCTAGCATAGAGCCTACACAAAAGTGTCTTCCCCCTCCAAAAGCAATATGATTAGCACCAGGAGCAAAGCCTTTAGTCCAATCAAGGTCTGTCCTGAGTATATCAAACTCTTCGGACTTTTCAAATTGTCTTTCATCTCTTTGTGCAGCACCTACCCACATAATTACTTGAGAGTTTGCTGGGATTTTACCTCCACTTACTTCTACTTCTTCGGAAGTAATTCGCATAATAGAATGTGTAGGTGGTGAAAATCGCAAAGATTCTAAAAAAGCTTTCTCAATTAAACTTTTATCTTCTATAAGCATTTGCATTTGCTTAGGGTTTTGCAATAAGTTTCTAAACATTAGCGTCAAAATCTTATCTGTACTTTCTGCTCCTGCTGTGATGAGCAGACTAATAAAACCTCTAATTTCTTGGTCAGTCATTTGTACTCCATCAATACGTGCAGTACACATTTTAGAAAGAATATCATCTTTAGGGTTCTGTCTTCTTTCCTGAATAATTGGAATTAAATATTCCTCTATCTCTGCTTTAGTCTTAAAGGCAGCTTCTGTAACTTGCTCGTGTTGTCCCATATCTGAGATAAAAGCTACAAAACTACGGTACCAAACAAGAAATTTTTCATTATTTTCCCCTTCTAGACCTAAGATAGCCGAAATAACTTTAATTGGAAATTTAGCAGCAAACTCGGTTGCAAAATCATTTTTATTTTTGCCTTCAAAATCATTTAAAACTTCAGCACAGGTTCGCTCTATGATAGGCATTATTTTCTCTTGTAACTCCTTGCCTCTAATAGAAGGGGCTACAATACTGCGGTGTCGGGCATGTTCTTGTCCATCCATTTCTAGAATTGTTCTTCCGTGTAAAGGTTGGGACTGAAACTCATAGTTTTTTACAGTAAATGCAGGATTGTTAAAAGCAAACTTTATATCTTCATACCTACTCAAAACATAGGCTTGTATAGTTTCGTGAAAATATAAAGGTAAATCATTTCGCATGATGCGATAAAAGTGATAGGGATTTTGATTAAACTCTGCACTCAAAAAGTCGATAGTCTTCATAGGTTCTAAGGTATTTTAATCTTAAAAACGTAAGTTACTATATTTTTTTGTTTCTGTAATTTTGAGTGCAAAATCATTTTGCTAAAAACCTGTAATACTATTTCAGGACAAGATATCTTTTAGATTTTATCCCTCAAAAACAAAAAAGGCTGCTCTTTTAAGACAGCCTTTTACTTGCTAGATTACTCTTTCTTTACGCTAACTTCTGAAACTTAACCAACCGCTGCAAGTGATAGGTATAATCACCCAATGACTGCTGTGCTACTCTGGCTCTTTTCAAGAAAAAGCCTATTTCTTCATCATCCGTTACGCCTATTCCACCAAACATCTGTACGGCTTCATTGCTTACCCTTGCGAGGGTTTGCCCTACTTTGGCTTTGGCAAGACTTGCATACATAGGCAACTGTGCCGAGTCTTCTTCTATGCTCATCAGTGCTTTTAAGACCACAGATTTGCATAATTCTATGTGACAATACATATCCGCAGAACGGTGCTGTAAGCCTTGAAAACTTCCGATAGGCACACCAAATTGCTTGCGTTCTTTGAGATAGACCATCGTGCGGTCAAAGGCTTCTTGCATCATACCGAGCATCTCTGCCGATAGACCAATACGAGCAATATTGAGGGTTTTTTCTAAAATAGCAAAGCCTTCTCCTACATTACCTATGATATCCTCTGCCGATACAGTTACGTTCTCAAAACTTACTTTGGCATAGTTGCGACAATCTACCAATTGTGAGCGGTGAATATTTACACCTGCTGCTTTGGCATCTACCAAAAACAAAGTAATGCCTTGTGTATCAGTTGCATTGCCAGAGGTGCGAGCCACTACGACCATTTTATCAGCTACATGTCCATCCATCACAAAGGTTTTTTGCCCTTGTAAGGTGTATCCTTCTGCTGTTTTAGTAGCAGTAGTTTGTTTAGGCAAAGACTGATGATGATTGCCTTCTTCTAGGGCAAGTGTGAGAACGAGTTTACCTTCTGAGATTCCACCTAGTAGTGTCTTCTTTTGTGCTTCACTTCCGCCCAAACTCACTAGAGTAGCCCCCAGCAATACTGTAGAGTTGATAGGAGAAGAAGTAAGCGTTCTGCCCATTTCTTCTAATACTATTCCTAGACCGAGGTAGCCATAATTCATTCCACCAAATTCTTCTGCGATGGCAAGCCCTGCCCAGCCCATCTGTGCCATTTCTTGCCACAGGTGCTTGTCATATCCTTGTGGATTGGCTTCATCACGCAATTTACGGAAAGCAGCTACGGGAGATTTTTCACGTAAATAATCCTTCGCAGATTCACGTAAAAGTTGCTGTTCTTCGTCTAAGACTAAGGGTCTGTAGGTCTGTTTTTTTTCTTTGATTGTTGTTTCCATGAGATATACTGTTTAGCCTGGTAAGCCTAAGATGTGTTTAGAGATGATATTTAATTGGATTTCTGAAGTACCTCCTTCTATGGAGTTAGCTTTGGTGCGGAGATAATCACGCACAATTTTGCCTTCATTAAATTCTTCTCCTTCCCAGCCTAGTCCATCAAAGCCATTGAGTGCTACGATAAGTTCGTGGCGGTCTTTGTTGAGTTCTGTGCCAAGGTATTTGAGCATAGAAGATTTTGCTCCCATTCCTTGTCCTTGCTTTGCCTCATCTGTGCTGCGAGCCAATGTCAGTTTGAAAGCAAGCATATCCATCTCGTGTTGAGCGACTTGTGTACGCAAAATAGGTTCAGTTTGTGGGTCTTCTCCCAGTGTCTCAAGAGCCATTTCTGCCAGTGTTTTTTGCCCTTCACTGATAAAAGATGCTCCAATCATATCACGCTCATGGGTGAGCAAGTATTTGGCAATTGTCCAGCCTGCATTTTCTTCCCCTATAAGGTTGCGGGCAGGTGCTTTTACATTGTCAAAGAAAGTCTGACAAAAGGCTGATTTTCCACTGATAAGTTTGATAGGGGAAGTACTTACGCCTTCATTCTCCATATCTATCAGCAAGAAACTAATGCCTGAGTGTTTTTTAGCATCAGGGTTTGTGCGGACAAGGCAGAAAATCATGTCAGCTCTATCTGCATAGGATGTCCAGATTTTAGAACCATTGACGATGTACTCATCACCTTGAAGCTCTGCACGGGTTTGCAAGCCTGCTAAATCAGAACCTGCACCAGGTTCACTGTAGCCCTGACACCACCAGATTTCGCCATTGACAATTTTAGGCAAGTGTTCCATTTTTTGCTCTTCTGAGCCATAATGAAGCAAGGCAGGCCCTAGCATCCAGATACCAAAGCTATACAAGGCAGGGCGACAATTTAGTCTGTCCGTTTCTGCTTTGAGGATTCGGGCTTCGTCTTTGCTGAGTCCACCACCACCATATTGCTTAGGCCATTGTGGGGCAGTCCAGCCACGCTCTGACATTTTTTCGAACCATTGTTTTTGGTCTTCGCTGTTAAACTTGGCCTTGCGACCTCCCCAATACACATCTTCCATTGATTTGACAGGCTGACGCATGGAGAGTGGACAGTTTTCTTCTAGCCAAGCACGGGTTTCGATTTGAAATTCTTCTAATGTTGTAACCATAATTAAGTTTATTTTTATAGTAGATAAGAACTTATTCAGTTTTTACCTTATTTATCTGTGATTACTACAAATATTCAAAAAAAATATTTAATTTAAAAGAAAAAAGAGGATAATTTTGTGGAGGAGAAGTAGGAACAATTGGTCATTGTGATGGACATACATGGTTATCCTTGTCAGTAAGAGTGTATATTTGTAAGGAAAGTTATGTGAATGTTTTATAGAGGAAAAATTCTGTAAAATGAGATATGTACTTATTCACGCACATTCAAGTTTTAAATGTAACTTTATTGTTGATTAATTGATTAAATTTTTCATTGGTGTTTCATAATTGTATCTTTTTCTAGGTCTGTTATTTAGAATGTCTTCAGCTTGTTTTATAAACTCATCTGTTAATTCACTAAAATCAGTTTTCTTTGGAATAAATTGTCTAATCAATCCATTTTAATTTTCATTAGATTCTTTTTCCCAGTAATGATAAGGACGAGCAAAGAAAAAATCAACTTCTAGTGCCTCACTGATACCTTTGTATGTAGTCATTAAGTTAAAAAAAGTGCTTATTTTGGACTTATATTTAACCCTTAAAATTAGTAAAAAAATGAGGCAGTGTTATATTTGTAATGTTTTTACATAGACCTGAGTAGTTACTAAATTTTTAAATACCTGAAAATAAGATTATTTTACCCTAAATCTTTCACCACTTTTAGCCCTAGTTTTTCACCTTCTTTAATCATAAGAGCATAGGCTTCTGCGAATTCATTGCGGATTTCTCCTTCTAGGATGGCTTCTCTCAGGTTGGTTTTGATAGTACCCACAGCTTGGCTTGGCTTGATGCCAAAGGTTTCCATAATAATCTCCCCTGTGATGACTGGCTGAAAATTACGCATTTGGTCTTTGGCTTCTACCTCTTTGAGTTTCTCTTCTACAATGTCAAAATTTTCTAAGTATCGCTGTACTCTTATGTGATTTTTAGAAGTAACATCTGCTCTGCATAGCATCATCAGGGCTTCTAGGTCATCTCCTGTCTCAAAGAGTAATCTTCTGAGGGCAGAGTCAGTGATATTTTCTTTGACCAAAGGGATGGGACGAAGGTGCAAACGAACAAGCTTTTGGACAAACTTCATGTGTTCGTTCATGGGCAATTTCATACGGCGAAAGATAGAAGGAGTCATCTTCGCACCGAGGTCTTCGTGTCCGTGAAAAGTCCAGCCTATTTTTTTATGAAAACGCTTGGTAGCAGGTTTGGCTATGTCGTGCAAGATGGCAGCCCAACGAAGCCAAAGGTCATCAGAGTTTTCGGATAGGTTGTCTAAGACTTGTAATGTATGAAAAAAATTATCTTTATGTCCTTTGCCATCTATAGTTTCTACGCCTTGCAGTTCTACTAATTCTGGGAAAATCAAAGGCAATACTTCTGCATAAAAAAGAAGCTTAAAGCCATAAGAAGGCACTTTGGTTAGGATAATTTTATTGAGTTCTTCGGTGATTCGCTCCTGAGAGATGATTTTTAGGCGTTCTTTATTGTCAATCATTGCCTGATAAGTGTCGGGATGAATGTCAAAAGTAAGCTGTGCCGCAAAACGGATTCCTCTCATAATACGCAAAGGATCATCTGAAAAAGTAATATTAGGTTCAAGTGGAGTGCGGATTATCTTTCTTCTTAAATCTCCTATACCATCAAAAGGGTCAATTAATTCTCCAAAGTTAGATTCATTGAGGCTGATAGCAAGGGCATTAATGGTGAAATCTCTACGGTTTTGGTCGTCTTCTAATGTGCCATCTTCTACAATGGGCTTGCGTGAGTCTCTGCGATAAGATTCTTTTCGAGCACCTACAAACTCTACTTCCCAGTCATCTGTTTTTACTTGGGCAGTACCAAAATTTTTAAAAACAGAAACGTGGGGTCTTTTCTCTTGTGTTTGAGCAATGGTTTCTGCGAATTTTTCAGCAAGCTCGATGCCACTTCCTACACAGACTACGTCAATGTCTTTGGAAGGTCTAGTTAATATTAAGTCTCTCACAAAGCCACCTACCAAGTAGGTTTCTACTTTTAAGTCTTGAGCTGTTTTTGCCAAATGAGAAAATATAGGAAACTGGTTTAATTTTTCTGAGAAGTTCATTGTCGCACACTTTTACCTTTAACAATCAGCAAAGTTAAAGTTTTTTGGCTAACTCTGAAACAGTCCCCTTTGTTTATATCAATGCTACAAAGAAGACGTTGCTTTTGATAGACAAAACTTTGGCTCTGCAAACTCTAAAGCAAAGGTTACTCTCCCACAATAACCAACGTATCATCTTCTGTTATAAGATTACTTTCAGAAGGATTATCAATAGGTGAAAAATGAACTATTACTACACAAAGCCTTCTTTGTGAGTCATCTATGCTACTTTGATAGGCGTGAAGAGGGAGTGCTTCGCCCATTCCCTTACTTTGAATACTAAGATTGTAGACTCTTTTCTGTAAATCTACTTTTAAGTAAGTAGCTACTTGGTCAGCACGCTGTTCAGAAAGCTTTAAATTGCTTGATTGGCGTTCTTTTACAGGTTGATTTGCATAAAAAGGACGACTATCTGTAAAACCTTGAATTTCTACCCAAACTTTAACAGATTCTTCTGGATGAGCTTCTTCGTGCTCACTGAGCGTTTCGTGAATTACTTTGAGTAAGTTTTGAAATTGGATTTGATTGCGATTAGCAAGCGTATGTTCACCACTTTGGAAGTAAACTTTTGCTTCTATATCAGCTTGAAAAGTAGTTTCTTTGACCTCAAAAAGTCTTCCTTGAAAAGAGTGATTATTTTTGAGAGAGGGAGATATATTGGAGAGTGGTTTGTGGATAATTTTATCATAAGGATACGCCCAAGTAGGTTTCCCAGCAATATAATAAAAATCCTTACCAAGTAAGGAATAGGGGCTTTGCTTATCTTGATAGTTTGATTTTTGGGCAGAGTTGATTTCTTTTACAAAGACTTTATTCATCTTTGTAATGGCAGATATTTCTCTTGACATGGTCAAGATGCGGTGATTTGTGGATGTTTTGACTACATTTTGCCCAAAAGCAAATACAGTAGTACAAAGCACTAACAGAGTTAATACAGTTAATTTGGTGTTCATTGTTTTAATATTTGGTGCATTCCAAGTAAAGAAATTAGGTTCAGGCTAACTTGATAGGTGTTTTTAGGACACCTTGAATGTTTCATTTTTGGTTTTTGAAAGATATTTTCTATCTTTCTGCTATTAATGCGAGCGATTCAATATCGCTTTTTACCTCTGGAAATATGATTTAAGATATAAAATAAAATCTCTATATTTAAGACTTGTATCCCATTTTAAAAAAATATTCCAATATGGATTTATCTGAAAACGAAAAGCAGGCACTGATAGGTCTATTTTTAGACTATTCACTCAAGCAGCCACAGTCAAGGTCAAGTAAGTTTAAGTACTTATTTATGAGAAATAGAAGAGTTTGGATTGCAGAAAAAGATTTTTTGAATAAATATAGATCCAAAAAGATATTGAAAAGTCTTCTGGAAAAAAAGATTCTTAGCCCTCACCCTATCTTAGGCTATCAGTTTTTTATTAGGGAGCAATATGTGGAGAAAATTTACCGATTGGCTGACCATGGTGATATTTCATTGCTGACACAGCTAGTAGGTCTTTGGATAGAGCCTTTAGAATGAATTTTAAAAAATAAGTAATGAGTCGTATTAGTAAAATTTTAATAATCAGTTTTTTATGGCAAGATTAAAGTGTAAACTAACTTTGGGATTGGTTATTCTATCAGTGTAAACGCTTAAAGTTTAATACTATATAACCTTTAGAGACTTCAGACTTTCCAAGTCTTAAAGACTTGGAAAGTCTAGTACTCTCTAAACTTCTAGTAAGGTGTTGCACCTTCGAAAACTTTGGTGTCTCACCAAAATCAGACTGATGTTTAGCCTCAAAATTCAAATGACTCCGCTATTAAAGCAACTGAAACTCAACTCTCCGATTTTTGATTTTGGCATATTCTGTATCCTTAGCTAGAGAAGGTTGGCTATCTCCAAAACTGCTCAGGCTCATTCGGTCAGCAGAAACACCTTTTTTAAGAAAGAAATCTTTCACTGCCAAAGCACGTTTTTCACTGATTTTTTGAGCTTTTTTATTGAGTGTACTGCAAGAATGTCCATTGATTTGCAGTTTAAGTGTAGGATATTTGAGGAGCAAAGCCGCTTTTTCTTCCAAGACTTGTTTGCTTGCCTCATTCAAATCAGTATAGACATAATAAAAAAAGACTTTTTGTTGAAGCGTAGAGAGTTCTTCTGTACTAGGGTTTTCTTGTGCCATAAGTCCACTTCCTAGCATGGCTAATAGACAAAGAGTGAGTAACTTTTTCATAGAATTGTGATTTAGGATGGAAAATAATTAAAATTTAAAATGGTTGTTATTTATAATCAACTACTCATAAAACTTCTTTTCTTGAGTGATTATTTTGAAAATTAACCATTAAATCTACTCCTGTTTTCAAAAAGACCAAAATATACTTCAAATGAAAATCTCTCCTACTTAAACCTCCAGTTTTTTCTGTATTTTTGCACTATTAGTATTTCCAAAACTTTGCAATGTGCAGACTGTTAAGGAAATCAATCAAAGCCCAAAAACGTTCTAGTCAAAATGATTGGGCATTTGTGTATGCTTTTTAATAAGAGAAAAATTATGTTTCCAGAATATGATGTTATAGTAGTAGGAGGTGGACATGCAGGCTGTGAAGCTGCCCATGCCGCTGCCAAATTGAATGCAAAGGTTTTACTGATTACGATGGACATGGGCAAAATTGCCCAGATGTCTTGTAACCCTGCCATGGGAGGTGTTGCCAAAGGGCAAATCGTCAGAGAGATAGATGCACTAGGCGGAATGAGTGGCATCATCACTGATAAAACCATGATTCAGTTTAGAATGCTCAACCGCTCCAAAGGAGCAGCTATGTGGAGTCCGAGGTGTCAAAGCGACCGAATGCGTTTTGCAGAAGCATGGAGAATTGCCTTAGAGCAAAATCCCAATGTAGATTTTTGGCAAGAAATGGTAACAGGCATCTTGGTAGAAAATCACCAAGTAAAAGGTGTAAAAACCTCTATGGGCATAGAAATAAAAGCAAAATCTGTCATTCTGACAAGTGGAACTTTCATGAATGGAATTATCCACATTGGCGAGAAACAATTTGGTGGAGGACGTGCAGGAGAGCGAGCCTCTCTAGGCATTACAGAACAGCTAGAAACTCTTGGCTTTGAAGCAGGGCGTATGAAAACAGGAACTCCGCCTCGTGTAGATGGGCGAAGCCTAGACTACAGCAAAATGGAAGAACAAGAAGGTGATGAAATGCCTAATAAATTTTCTTTCACAGATACCCCAAAACTCAAAGAGCAAAGAAGCTGTCATATCACTTATACCAACCCTGATGTGCATGGGATTTTGCAGACTGGCTTTGAGAAATCTCCTATGTTTCAGGGGCGAATCAAAGGCCTAGGTCCTCGCTATTGCCCTTCTATTGAAGATAAAATTAACCGTTTTGCAGAGAGAGACCGTCATCAAGTATTCGTAGAGCCAGAAGGCTGGGATACCGTAGAGGTTTATGTCAATGGTTTTTCTACTTCTCTGCCCGAAGACGTGCAGTACAAGGCAATGCGTCTTATTCCAGGTTTTGAAAATGCAAAGATGTTCAGACCAGGCTATGCCATTGAGTATGATTATTTTCCGCCTACACAGCTGAAACTCACCCTTGAGACCAAACTTGTAGAAAATCTTTTCTTTGCAGGGCAAATCAATGGCACTACAGGCTATGAAGAAGCCGCCTGTCAAGGGCTGATGGCTGGAATCAATGCTGCACAAAAGATTGATGAAAAAGACCCTTTCATCCTCAAACGCTCCGATGCTTATATCGGTGTTTTGATAGATGACCTTATCAACAAAGGCACAGAAGAGCCTTACCGTATGTTTACTTCTAGGGCAGAATACAGAATCTTGCTTAGACAAGACAATGCAGACGAGCGACTAACTCCGATAGGGCATGCACTTGGTTTGGCATCTGATGAGCGACTACGCAATGTAGAAAAGAAAAAAAGGGAAACAGAGGAGCTTTTGAGTACATTCAAAACTACCAAACTGAAGCCCGAACAGCTTAACCCTTTCTTAGAAAACCTAGGCACGGCAACCGTCAAAGAAACTACGCCTTTGCTCAATCTACTCAAACGCCCACAAATCACCTTGGTCAATCTAGCAGAAGCCCATGCCGAAGTAGCCGAGTTGCTCACAGAATATGGTATAGAGGTACAAGAAGAAGCCGAGATTTTGGTAAAATATGATACTTACATAGAGAAAGAGCAGCGCATGGCTGAGAAAATATCAGAATTAGAAGATTTTAAAATCCCTGTTGATTTTGATTTTGGAGCAATCAAAGGTTTCTCTAAAGAAAGCACCGAAAAGCTCAATAAAGTCCGTCCTGCTACCATAGGTCAGGCTACCCGTGTAAGTGGAGTGCGTCCTTCTGATATTTCTATTTTGTTGATGTATTTGGGGAAATAAGAGGCTACTGAAAAGCCACTCAAAAACAAAAAAACGGACATTACCATTGAGCAATGTCCGTTTTAATGTTAGCTTTTTGTGAAAGATTTAGAAATTAAAGTTTCTCTCTTCTATAATTCCTTTGTAAAAGCCTGTTGCTGTATTACCTTCTCCAAAATTAATCGTAAAATCGAAGGTATAGATGTTTCCCTCTTTGCTGACCGTAACAGTGCCTCCGTTATCATTG
>Ga0163144_10025413_pt1 | contig 11565 bp, 3 predicted proteins | sample OliLak19BULKMAT1_FD_123175 | JGI IMG/M metagenome (GOLD analysis project Ga0163144, IMG submission 123175) | Freshwater microbial mat bacterial communities from Lake Vanda, McMurdo Dry Valleys, Antarctica - Oligotrophic Lake LV.19.BULKMAT1 | ecosystem: Environmental > Aquatic > Freshwater > Lake... | reverse complement strand
TGTTCCATTTGACCGGGTGCCATGCTTTCACGACGCCTGCGTCGGGTAAGCATGCCTGCAGTTCGCCGCGACGCAGCATGCCTACCCGGGCTAGCGCCCGTGAAGGCATGGCACCCCGATGGTCATGTTTTCTGCTCGTGGGCAATTGATTCACGCGCTCTCACTACTCGACTCGCTCACCGAAAATCTCGCGACTGGCTTGGCAACACGCCTGACACTTCGGCCAAATCTTCCAGCTTGGCCACGAGAATGTGGATCACTTCGCTTCGCCGTTCCAAACGGCCGTGGACTAACATGGCCGCGGCGTTTTTGGCCGCTTTGCGAAATCGCTGCCAGACGTCGGGCCGAATGATCAGGTTAGCCACGCCGGTCTCGTCCTCGATCGTGACGAACGTGATGCCCTTGGCCGTGCCCGGCCGTTGCCGCACCAGCACCACCCCCGCGACGCGCACGTAACGGCCCGAAGGGAGCACGGCCAGTTGCGCGGCCGGCGCCACGCGAAGCTTATCCAGCGCCGACCGAAAAAACTTCATGGGATGACCCCGCAGCGACAAACCTACCGTCTTGTAATCGGCCAACACCTCTTCGAATGCGGCCAGTGGAGGCAAGTCGACGGGCACATCAATCGCCACGTTGGCATTCGTCCGCGAGTCCGTACCAGCGGGTGATCTCGCCGCGGAAGCGGCTTCCACGTCGTCGAACAGCGGCAGCGGTCGCACCTTCTTCTCCCGCGCCAGAGATTCCCATAGCGCCGTGCGGCGATTCAGTCCCAGCGAACCGAGCGCGTCGGCCTTGGCCAGTCGCACGAGCATGGCCTGCGTCAATCCCGTCCGGCGCACGAAGTCTTCGAGCGATTGAAACAGACCCGCCTTGCGCGCCGCGACGATGGTCTGGGCGGTCGCGGTCGGCAAGCCCGCGAGCATCCGCAGGCCGAGGCGGAGGGCGAGGAAGTAGGCGGAGGGCCGAGAGTGGAAAGCGGACGAAGCGCGGAGCGGGGAGCGGGGAGCGCGGAGCGGAAGAGAGTCTGCTTGCGCAGCGTTTAGCCGCGAGCCAACGGCGAGCGTGTCGTCTCTTCCGCTCCGCTCTCCGCTCTCCGCACTCCGAGTTTCCTGTTCCGCTTTCCGCTCTCCGCCTTCCGCCTTACCTCGTCCTTCCTCCAGCGTGCAATCCCAGTCGCTATGATTCACGTCGGGCGGACGCACTTCGACGCCGTGCTGCCGCGCGTCGCGCACCAGTTGCGCGGGGGCGTAGAAGCCCATCGGCTGGCTATTTAACAGCGCGGCGGCGAAGGCCGCCGGATAGTAGTGCTTCAGCCAGGCCGAGACGTAAACCAGCAGCGCGAAGCTGGCCGCGTGCGATTCCGGAAAACCATATTCGCCGAAACCGCGAATCTGCATGAACACCCGCTCGGCGTATTCTTGCGGCAGTCCGTGCGCCAGCATGCCGGTGATCAACTTCTGCCGAAACTGCTCGATCACTCCGGTCCGTCGCCACGCTCCCATCGCGCGGCGCAGTTGATCGGCCTCGCCGGGCGTGAATCCGGCGGCGACCACGGCCAGCCGCATGGCCTGCTCTTGAAAGATCGGCACGCCCATTGTTTTCTCGAGCACCGCGCGGACCTCGTCGTTGGGATACTCGACCGGCTCCAGCCCGGCCCGCCGCCGCAAGTAAGGATGCACCATGTTGCCCTGGATCGGTCCGGGCCGCACGATCGCCACCTCGATCACCAGGTCGTAGAACTCGCGCGGCCGTAACCGCGGCAGCATGCTCATCTGGGCGCGGCTTTCGATCTGAAACACGCCCATCGTGTCGGCCCGGCTGATCATTTTGTACACGTTCTGGTCGCCCTGCGGCACGGTGGCCAGCGTGAGCTTGCGGCCGTGATGTCGCTCGACGAATTCGAAGCACTTGCGGATGGCCGTGAGCATGCCCAGCGCCAGGCAATCGACTTTCAAGATGCCCAGCTCGTCGAGATCGTCCTTGTCCCACTGGATGACGGTGCGATCCGCCATGGCGGCGTTTTCAATCGGCGCGAGCTCCGACAGCGGCCCGCGCGTAATAACCATGCCCCCCACGTGCTGCGAGAGATGCCGCGGGAAGCCGATCAGTTCAGTCGTCAAGTCGCTTACTTGCCGCGAGAGGGGCGCGGCGGGGTCGAGCCCCGCGTCGCGCAAGCGCGCTTCCCACGCGACCTCGTCGGTGTGGCCATCGATGGCTTTGGCCAAGGCATCGACGCGGTCGGGCGACAGGCCCAGCGCCTTGCCCACGTTGCGCACGGCCGAGCGCGGGCGATACGTGATCACCTCGGCCGTGAGTCCAGCCCGCTCGCGGCCGTATTTTTCGTACACGTATTGCAGCACCTCTTCGCGGCGCTCGTGCTCGAAATCGATGTCGATGTCGGGCGCCTCGTTGCGCTCGCGGCTGACGAAACGCTCGAAGAGCACGTCCATCCCCTCGGGATCGACCGAGGTCACGCCCAGGCAAAAGCAGACGACCGAATTGGCGGCCGACCCACGCCCCTGGCAAAGAATGCCTCGGTGGCGCGCGAAACGGACCAGATCCCAAACGGTAAGAAAGTAGGCCTCATAGCGGAGATCTTCGATCAATACCAGTTCGTGCTCAATGAGCCGCCGCACTTTCTCCGGAATGCCGCCAGGATAGCGTTTGCCCGCGCCGCGCCAGGCCAGTCGTGTGAGATGCTCGATGGGAGTCGTCCCCGGCGGGCAAAGCTCTTCGGGATATTCGTAACGCAGCTCGTCGAGCGAAAACGTGCAGCGGTCGGCGACCTCGACCGTGCGCGCGACGGCCGCTGGAACCTGCGCAAAGAGCGCCGCCATGTCGGCGGGCGATTTCAGATAGCGCTCGGCGTTGGCCATGAGCCGAGGGCCGGCTTCGGTAACCGTGCAGCCCAGCCGCACCGCCGTAAGCACATCGGCCAACGCCCGCCGCTTGCGGGCGTGGAAGTACACGTCATTGGCGACCACCAGCGGCATTTGCGCTTGAGCTGCCAGCGCGATCCAGTCGTGCAGCAATCGCGCATCATCGGGCCCACGATGCAACTCGGCCAGGGCGTAACAGCGATCGGCGAAGATTTCGCGGTAGCGGGAGAGGAAGGCGGAGGGCGGAAGGCGGAGGGCGGAAGGGAAACCGGGGAGCGCGGAATGGGGAGCGCGGAACGGCAGGGTTTCTGCTTGGGCATCGTTTAGCCGCGAGCCAACGGCGAGCGAGTTGGCGTTTTCGTTCCGCGTTCCGCACTCCGCGCTCCGCGTTTCCCAATCCGCAATCCGCAACACACACAGCGCCAACAACCCCTCGGCATGTTCCGCCACATCCGCGAGCGTCAACTCGCACTCCCCCTTGGGGGCCCGGCGGCGGCCAAGCGTGAGCAGTCGTGAAAGGCGGCCATAGGCCGCGCGATCGGTGGCCAAGAGCACCAGCGGCGGCGCGTCGAGGGGCCAGATCTCGGCGCCGATCAACAACTTCACGCCCGCTTCCTTGGCGGCCCCATGCGCGCGAACCACGCCCGCCAGGCTGTTCCGGTCGGTGACGGCCAGCGCGCGGTAACCCAACTCCGCGGCCCGGGCCGCCAGCTCGTCGGGATGCGAAGCGCCTTCGAGAAACGAGAAGTTGCTCTTGGCGTGCAATTCGGCGTAGGCGACCGGCGGCACGGCCTCGCGCGGACCGCGAACCAGCGGCAGCGGATAGGTGCGTTTTCCCGGCGGTGGATCGGGCATGAGTAGCGATGGGGTTGGGATGAACGGCGGGTGCCTGGGGTCGAGCCACCACGTACTCGTGGTCGGCGAGCCCCCAGTTCCCAGTCATTGATGCACGGTAATCGCGAAACACTGGGGGCTCACTGCGTTCGACCCCAGGCACCCTGTCCCTGTTTTCTGCTCGTTGTTTCTCGTTCGTCCTCTCTTCGTGTCTCCCTCTGCGTCTCCGCGCCTCTGCGGTGACCCATAATTTTTCAGTATTTATCCGCGTTCATCTGCGCACATCCGCGGTTCCTCATCTTCGTTGCACTGCGAACCCCCGCTCAATCGAAATCTCCCTGCCAGAACCACTGTCCATCGTGCAGCCGGCGGAACAACCAATAGCGCAGGCCCGCGGCGGTTTCCACGCGGTAATAATCGCGGCGCACGGGCTGGCCCCGCCACCAGCCGGTCTCGATCCGTTCCGGCCCCCAAAAGCGCGCCACGCGATGCTCCTGCCCGCCGAGTTGAAAGCACAGCGGCGGACCGTCGGGCACGATCGAAACCACGACCAGCTCCACGGGTCGCGGGGTTAATCGCAGAGGGCGATGGGAAAAAAGGGCGGAAGGCGGAGAGCGGAAAGCGAGAGAGCCCCTCAAGCCTTTCTTCCTTCCGCTTTCCGCTCTCCGCCCTCCGCTTTTCTCCCCACTCCGCAATCTCCCCCCCACCAGCGGCTCGCAACGCCACGCATACTCCGGTTGCGCATCGCTCGCCAGCACGGGCCGCAGCACGCGCTCGCGCCCCAGTCGGCTGCTGAGACGATCCACGAGCGCGGCCAGATGCCGCGGGTCTTCGCGTTGCGAGCCGTCGGCGAACAATTCCTGCTGACGGCATTCCAAGGCAGCCGTGGCCGTAACGCGGATCTGCACCGCCGCGACTGCTTCGGTCAGCGTCAAGCGTTCCAACCGCATGCGAACCAGCTCCAGCAAGTGCTTGGCCGTGGCGCTGGGCCGAAATAAACCCAGCGAAACGCTCACTGCCGCGCCGCTGGCGGATTGCAAACGACACTCCAGGCTTTGCACGCCGCGGCGGTTGGCGGCCAGCGCGTGGGCTATTTCCTCGAGCTGTTGGGCCAGCGCCGCTTCGACCAGCTCGTAATGTTCCGTCGGTTGCTCGAACGAGAACTCGCGCTCGATCTCGGGAGGAAGTTGCCCCACCGCGATCACTTCGGCCGCCTCGCCTAGCGCCTGGTCGTAACGCATTAGCAACTCCTCGCCAAACCGCGTCGCTAAATCGGCTCGCGAGAACGACGCCAACTGCCCAATCCGCGTCAGCCCCAACTCCCGCAGCACCTCGGCGCAACCTGCGGAAAGCCGCAGCGCCGCCAGCGGCAAGGAGGCGAGGGCCGCGCGAGTTTCGCCGGGAGGAATGATGGAGAAGGCGGAAGGCGGAAAGCGGAGGGCGGAAAGCGGAGTGGAAGATTGAGAATCGAGGACTTGAACTAATGAGCGCTCCGCGTTTTTACCTCCACTTTCCGCCTTCCGCTTTTCGCCTGCCCCCCACCGCGCCACGGCCCAAGCCGCGCCGATCGTGTCGGCCAATGCCAGGCGCGCGGTGAAGCCGCGCTCGGCGAACGCCCGTACGACTTGTTCCACCAGCGCTTCCTCGCCGTGAAACAAGGGGGCCAAGCCCGTTGCGTCCAAGAACAGGCATTCGGGCCGCGGAGAGTCTTCCAGCCCTACGGTTGGGCTGAACGGCTCGCACCAGGCGGCCAGATGCATCAGAGCCTCGCGGGCCGCGAGCGGATCGTACGCTTCGGCGTGAAAGCTGGCGGAGTTGACCGGAATTTGGCGAACGTCTGATCTCGCTGGGGTGCCTGGGGTCGAGCGCAGCGAGCCCCCAGAACCTGATGTGGCTGGGGGCTCACTGCGCTCGACCCCAGGCACCCGCACCCGGCGCCGAGAAAACGCGGCGCCAGTCCCTTTTTCTTCACAACCGCTCAACGCCGCGGCTTCGGCCAGCGGCATGCCGGCGCGTATGCCGCGCACAGCGGCCTGCGGCGAGCAGGCCACGATCCTCAGCCCGGCCCGCGGCTGTTGTTCGTAGAGCACCAGCGCCGTACGCGCGAAGCGGGAGGCTTTAAGCTCCGGCCGCGCGTCGAGCAGTTGTTCGAGCGGCCAACGTGGCAGCCAAACGCACAGCACCCGTTTCATTGTCGATTTCCAATTCCACGGTTTGGCCCGCCGGAGCGCCGCGCAGGCGAAGCAACTCGACGCGAAGCCGCCGCGCCGTGGCTTTTCCGAAGGTGTCTGGAACCTTTGGCTGCCGCGCCGCGGTCGAATGGTTCGTGGGTGAGGAGCCAAAGGTTCCAGACACCGTGTGATCGCCAGACGCTTGCGCGCCACTGCCCAGCGGCGTGACAAAAAATCGTACATCGGCCCACGAGGGCTCCTCGCGCGCGGCCGCCGGTCGCACTAGCAGCCCTAGCCCTGCCGCCGTTTCGGCCGCCAACTGCAAGCGGCGGAAATCGCGGGCGGCGAGCCGGTCGAGCCAGCACAGCACGGCCGCCACGCCGCTAGTCCGCAGCGTTTGATCCACGGCCCACATCTCGTCCGCTGCGTTTTGGGGGCGGACGAGGATCGTTTGCTTCAGATCGATGCCGGCCCGCGCCGCGGCGGGCGGATAAAACTGCTCCCGCGCGTCGATGACCACCAGCGTCCCACCCGTGCGGCAGGCCTCGGCAGCCACACCGACGGCCAAACTTCCGGCCCCCCCACCGCCGGTGGCCAACCATTCGACTAATGTGCCGCGGCGTAGCCCCCCTTCGGGCAAAAGCCGATCTAACTCGTGGCAGGCAGTCGAGATCGGCACATGATCGGCCGGCCGTTTGCCCACTTCCAACCGCTGGAGCTCCTGCTTCAGCTCGGCAACCAGCCGGGTGCGTAGTACGGGTGTAGATCGAGGGGAGGGCATTGTGGGCGACCATGCTTCAAGGGTGTCTGGAACCTTTGGCCATTAAAGACTTTGCGGATGGACACGGCCTAACAGACCCAAGGTTCCTGACACCTTACCGGCTCAGCGCACGTGGAATTTCAAGGGACAATACATGTACATTTGTATCGTACTCGTGTCAAGCTAGCATGTACAGTTTTTTTTCAGCACGGGAAATGCAACCCAAGTAGGGGCGGCACGCCCTAAGCGCTAGCGAAGGCCGTGGCAGCGCCGGCGAAGACCACGCCCTTCGCTAGCGTTTAGGGCGTGCCACCCTGCATGCTGATGCGCCCGCGCGAATGCCAACCAAGGAACTTTTCGCCGCTCGACGCGTCCAACCAGTACACGTCTAATGGCAGGCCGGCCACGTCCTTGTGCCGGCGAAATCGTCGCGCAAGCGCGACGATGAATGCAACCAAAATCGCATCACGGAACAGTCATGAACGCTCGCAAGCTCGCCCTCGTCCTGTCGGTCGTTCTGGTATCGTGTGGACTGCTGGCGGCCGCGCTGGTCGACGCACCGGCCAGCAAATCGCCACGCACCGCCCTGCAAAAAATGTACAACGACGGCAACTACAAAGACGCCTACGAAGGCCTGCGCAAGCTGGCCCTCGATCCCAACGCCGATTCACGGCAAGTGGGCTCAGACCTCACGCTGGCCGCGCAGTGCTTACAGAATCTGGACCGCATGGCCGAGGTCGACGCCTTCCGCGAAGCCGTCATCAAGATACACTCGGCCAACTGGCGGCTCCTGTTGGCCGCGGCCGAAAGCTATCTGAATATCGAGCACCACGGCTACATCGTGGCCGGCAAGTTCGAGCGGGGACAGAAACGCGGCGGTGGGCGAATCGTCAACGCCGCCGATCGCGATCGCGTTCGCGCCCTGCAGCTCATCGTGCAGGCGTTGCCGCTGGTCGCCAAGGAAGAGAACCACGCCGAGGCCGCCGACTTCTACCTGGCTTTCTCTCGCATCCTGATGAGCAACCGCGGCTACGCCGACGCCTGGCGGCTGCAATACCTGACCGATCTCGCGCAACTGCCCGACTACGACGAAGGCTGGAATTACGGTCGCCAGACGACCGGCGCGCCGGTCGATGCCGACGGCAACCCGATCTATTACACCACGCCCAAGACCTATGCCGACGCCGCCAACGACGGCCAACGCTGGCGCTGGGCGCTGACGCAGGCCGTGGAGATGTCGCCCGAACGGACCAATCAAGTCCGCTGGCTCTTGGCCGATTTCCTCAACAACCAATTCGGCGTACAGACGCTGGCCGAGTATAGCTACTGGTTCGCCCGCCAGGCCGACAACGACGACACCAAGAAAGACGAAAGCAGCACGTACGCGCTGCATACGTTGGGCGAAGACGAAACGATCGCCCGACTGGCCACGGGCATCAAGCGCTTCAAGCTGCCCGACGAATTCAACTACATCAAGATCTACCAGCAAATCGCGGCCGATCCCAAGGCCGCCATCGTCAATGGAACCGTGGCGAAAACCGGCTACGCTGCGCAATCGCTCGACACGCTGGCGCAGATTTTCGAAGACCGCCGCCAATATCCCCGTGCCGCAGGGTACTGGCGGCAGGCCATCAAGCAATTCGGACCCGGCGAACAGAAATCGCGCGAGCAACGCCTGACGCAGATCGTCAACAACTGGGGCCGCTTCGAAGGCACGGCCATGCAGCCGGCCGGCAAGGGGGCGACGGTCGAGTTCCGCTTCCGTAACGGCAAGAAGGTCCATTTCGAGGCCCACTCCGTCAACGTCGACAAGCTGCTCACCGACGTCAAAGCCTACTTGAAAAGCAATCCGCGGCAGCTCGATTGGAACAAGATCAACATCGGCGACATCGGGCATCGGCTAGTCGAAGCCAACGAACAGCAATACGTCGGGGCCAAGGTCGCCGACTGGGACTTGGAACTTGCGCCGCGCGAAAAACACTTCGACAAGCGCATTACCGTCACGACTCCCCTGCAAAAGGCCGGCGCCTATCTGGTCACCGCCAAGATGGCCGACGGCAACACCGGCCGCATCATCCTCTGGCTGGCCGACACCGCGATCGTCAAAAAGCCCCTCTCGGGCAAGGCGTATTACTACGTCGGAGACGCCGTCACGGGCGCGCCGGTGCCCAAGGCGAACGTCGAGTTCTTCGGCTATCGGCAAAAGCAGGAAGTGCAAGGAAAGACGCGCATCAATCGCTTCCGCATCGAAACGACCAACTCCGCGGAACTGACCGACGCCGACGGCCAGGTCACGCAAACAGTGGGCGAGCCGCAAGACCAATACACCTGGCTCATCACGGCCCGCACCCGCGAGGGCCGGCTGGCCTACCTGGGTTTCACCACGGTCTGGCACGGCAACTACTACGACCAGGAATACAACGCAACCAAGGTCTTCGCGATCACGGATCGGCCCGTGTATCGACCGAAGCAAAAGGTCCAGTTCAAGTTCTGGGTTCGCCACGCCAAATACGACCAGGAAGACAACTCCGAATTCGCCGGCAAGGAATTCGCAGTCGAGATCCACAACCCAAAGGGTGATAAGGTCCTCGAAAAGAAGTTCAAGGCCGACGACTACGGCGGCATTGAAGGCGAGTACGAATTGCCCGAGGACGCCACGCTGGGCATGTACCAGGTGCTGGTCGTGAACCAAGGGGGCGGCACGTTCCGCGTCGAGGAATACAAGAAACCCGAGTTCGAAGTGACGGTCGACGCGCCCAAAGAACCCGTCATGTTGGGTGAGAAGGTGCAGGCCTCGGTCACGGCCAAGTATTACTTTGGCGCGCCGGTCACCAAGGCCAAGGTCAAGTACAAGGTCCTGCGCACGAGCTACTCCGACACCTGGTACCCGATCGGCATCTGGGACTGGTTCTATGGCCCCGGCTACTGGTGGTTCGCCTACGACTACGATTGGTACCCGGGTTGGAGAGACTGGGGCTGCCGCCGTCCGATTCCCATGTGGTGGCCGCGGGCTCACAATCCGCCAGAAGTCGTGGCCGAGGCCGAAGTGCCCATCGGCCCCGACGGCAAGCTGACCTTCGACATCGATACGGCCACGGCGAAGGAAATCCACGGCGACGAAGATCACCAGTACTCGATCACGGCCGAAGTCGTCGACGAATCGCGCCGCACCATCGTCGGCACGGGCAACGTGCTGGTGGCCCGCAAGCCATTCAAGGTCTTTGCCTGGGTCAATCGCGGACACTACCGCGTAGGCGACACGATCGACGCCAGCTTCTCGGCACACACTCTCGACCGTCAGCCCGTCCAAGGCAAAGGCAAGGTCGAACTACTTAAAGTCACCTACAACGACAAGCAGCAACCTGTCGAGACGCCGGTCCGCGATTGGAATCTCGACACGAATGCCCAAGGCCACGCCGAGCAAAAGATCGAAGCCACGGCCGCCGGGCAGTATCGCCTCTCGTACAAGCTCACCGACGCCAAGGGGCACACCATCGAAGGGGGCTACGTCTTCACGATCGTGGGCGAAGGCTTCGCCGGCGCCGACTTCCGCTACAACAACCTCGAACTGATCCCCGACCAGCGCGAGTACAAGCCGGGCGACAAGATCAAGCTGATGATCAACACCGACCGCGTGGGCAGCACCGTGCTGTTGTTCCTGCGGCCGGCCAATGGCATCTACCTGCCGCCCAAGGTCATCCGCATGCAGGGCAAAAGCGCGATCGCCGAAGTGGAAATCGTCAAGAAGGACATGCCCAACTTCTTTATCGAAGCCGTCACGATCAGCGACAGCCGGCTGCACAATGAGACCAAGGAAATCGTAGTCCCGCCCGAAAAGCGTGTGCTGAACGTGGCCATCGAGCCCTCGGCCAAGGACTACAAGCCGGGTCAGGACGCCGAAGTCAAGGTCACGCTCACCGATCTGGCCGGCAAGCCGTTTGTCGGCTCGACCGTGATGACGATTTACGACAAGGCAGTCGAGTACATCTCGGGCGGGTCGAACGTGCCCGAGATCAAGGCCTTCTTCTGGAAGTGGCGCCGCCACCACCATCCGCAGAATGAGACGAATCTGGCGATGTCCTTTTACAATCTGGTCCGCTCGGGCCAGATTGCGATGGGCGACTTGGGGACGTTCGGCGGTTCTGTTGCGGACGAAGCAGGACAAACCGACCTACTAGCGGTGGAGAGCAGAGGCGGCGGGATGGGCGGCGGCGCTCGATTTGGACGCGCGGGAGGCGCCATGATGAAGAGCTCTATGGCCGATCGCGCCATGCCTGCGCCCATGGCAGCCGCGGCATCAGAAGGAGCGCGGGCTGGCGATTCCGCGGCACGAATGGAATCTGAGGTTGCTCCTGGTAGTGAAGCGGCCCCACCGTTGGTCGAAGCCACGGTCCGCACACAATTCGCCGACACTGCGCTCTGGGCCGGTTCGCTTACGACTGACGGTGATGGCGCCGCCACGGTCAAGCTCAAGATGCCCGAGAATCTCACCACCTGGAAGATCCGCTGCTGGGGCATGGGCGCCGGCACGAAGGTCGGCCAGGCCGACGTCGACGTCATCACGCGCAAGAACTTGCTCGTGCGCATGCAGGCCCCGCGGTTCTTCGTCGAAAAGGACGAAGTCGTCCTCTCGGCCAACGTTCACAACTATCTGCCGACGAAGAAGAGTGTGCAAGTGGCGCTGGAGCTCGACGCGCCGCCGAATGGAGAGCCCACGCTCAAGCCAATGACGGAATTGGTCCGCAAAATCGAAATCGACGCCGGCGGCGAGCAGCGCGTCGATTGGCGCGTGAAGGTCGCGAACGAAGGCGAAGCGGTCATCCGCATGAAGGCCCTCACCGACGAAGAATCCGACGCTGTGCAGATGTCGTTCCCGGCTTATGTACACGGCATGCTCAAGATGGACTCGCTGGCCGGCGCG
>Ga0163144_10025412_pt1 | contig 11565 bp, 9 predicted proteins | sample OliLak19BULKMAT1_FD_123175 | JGI IMG/M metagenome (GOLD analysis project Ga0163144, IMG submission 123175) | Freshwater microbial mat bacterial communities from Lake Vanda, McMurdo Dry Valleys, Antarctica - Oligotrophic Lake LV.19.BULKMAT1 | ecosystem: Environmental > Aquatic > Freshwater > Lake... | reverse complement strand
CTATTGGAGTTGATTGCAATTCCGACTGAACCTGAGGTTTCAATTCGATTCCACTGACGGGCGTGGGTTGTGCGGTCGAATCGACCGGCGACGAGGCAATCGAGTCACTCAAATCGCTCGTTGCCATGCTCGCGTCAGGCAGCAGGGAAGGCGACTCGGCTATTCGCGCATTAACAAACTCCGTGACCGCTGGATTGCGTTCTTGTAGATCGCTGGTGCGTTTTGCTTGGTCGTAGACTTGCACCAGCTTTTCCTGTATCAATTCATCAGCTTGCCAATAACCAAGTCGCACTGCATCTAGCATTCGCTCGGCCATCTGTGCGAGGGCGGCTTGGTTGTTGCTCTCCATCCATTCCATCGTGCCGAGTTGATACTTGTCCTGCATGTAAACCTCGAACATCGAATCCCATTGGTCCTGGCGAACGGTTTCGGGTGCCGTGACTTGCCAACCCCAGAGAAATTGCGTCGTTTTCAAGACTTGCAACGTCCCGCTGTATCCCTCATCGATTTGCGATTGAATCCATTGAGGATGCAAATAGCGGGTTTGCATCTCCGCTGCGATCGCTCGCGCGGCTGTCTCAACTTTGACTTCGGAATCGTCACGTAAGTTCTGAATGTACAACTCCGGCGAGCGACCTGAAAAGACTCGCGCTGCTTGCGAAAGCCCACCGACGTAGGTAAAAGGATCGTCGCTCGTGAGCATTCCATAAGTCGTTGATGAACGCGACGTCATCGCCGCATCGACACTCGATAATTGACTCGCAAATAGTTCGCTGGCAGATGCTTTGACGCCCATCGCGTATCCCATTCGCTCAACAAACAGCTTTGCCATTTCCGCATCGCCGCCACCAGCGGTTTGCGATTCCCAGAGATCGGTGGCCAGCACGGCGTAGTCGAGCGACGCTCCGTAGACCCCCGGTGCGTTGGAAAAAATGCGTGCTATGGCAAGTTTTTCAGCTTCCTCCGGTACCGTACCGCGTTCTATCAGCGCGCGTCGGATTTCGGCAGTCGACTCGGCAACCACATTCCCTGGTTCGGACAACTCGGAAACGTTGCGAACCGCCTGATCGACCCACTGCATCACCAGCGGAAACTGATCGCGGTAGGAACCGGTCACGCTCAACAGTACGTCCACGCGATTACGCTTGAGCTCCTGGGTCGATATCGTCTCGACGCCCGTTACGCGGCCATTTTCGTCCCAAATCGGTTTGACACCCATCGCATAAAGGACTTGCGACTCCATCACGCCTTGGTGACGCATGGTTTCGCCCGCCCAAAGCGAAAACGCGACCTTGCGAGGCATCGCTCCGTTATGGGATGTGCGATACTGTTCTAGCCAATCATCGAATACACCGATGCCGAGTCGCCACGCTTGTTGAGTAGGCACTCGACGAGGATCAAATCCGTACAGGTTCTTTCCAGTGGGCAGGCTTTCGGGGTTGCGTGTTGGATCACCACCGTAGCTTGACGTTACATGCCGCCCATCCAATGCTGTCAGTAAACCATCGAGTTCCTCATTGCTCGACAACGTTTCGTTCAAGGCTTGCGCTCGTGTTGCGAGCGATAACAACTTCGCCGCATCGACCGATTCATCTCGCAAACGATTGGGTACGAACGACTTGGTTTCGACGGCCAAGGCGTCAATCATGCGAAGATCGGGGTTGCTAGCCGCCTCGGGATCACGAATAGCCAATCGCAGCCAGCGGGCCACGCGGGAATTTTCGATCGATTCATAGTCCACTAGAAACGCTTCGTCGTTGTCTTCGCCGAGCGCTTCGATCAATGGTTTGCGAAGGATCGACAATATCATTCCCAGTCGGCGATATTGGTCTGGAACGGCACCAAACGCTGCCAAACCTTGCGGCTGCGCCGCTTGCGCGATTTCGTCGAGGTACGGATGCAGTTGATGCATGAATGGCTCAAACTCGGCTGCGATCTTTTCCGTGGACCAATTCAAGTCCTTGTCCAGTCGATGTTCGACAAACATTGCGAGAAGCGTTTTTTCGATTTGGTTTCGCAGTGGTCCTGGCTCGGATAGTTCCCATTCGTGCATCAACTCGTGCATTTCGTGAAAGCCCGGCCGAAAGCCTGCGGGCTTAGACATCGGCGTCAGGTGGCTGATCATTACCGCGCGCCCGCGACGCTTGGCGGTCGTTGCTTCACCCAAATTATCCATGATGAACGGATAGATATTCGGTAGTGATCCCAAAACCAAATACGGATGATCGTCGACGGAAAGACCGCGTTCTTTGCCCGGTGCCCATTCGACTGTGCCGTGTGTCCCCAAATGGACAACGGCATCCGCCCTCCATTGTTGGCGAATCCAGAGGTAGGTCGCTAGGTACGAATGGCTCAGCGGCACGCTTGAACGGTGGCCGATTCGCTGCTTGCGAGTCGCTCCATCAACGCTAGCCTTAACTTCAAATCTTAGCGGCTGCGCAAGGACGCTCACATTGCCGAGCCTTACAACCGGCAGGGCGAACCCCGGTTCATTCGACACCGGTTGCCTTAATGTCATTGTTTCCGGCTTGCCCCAGAATTCTTCGATACGCTGCCGAGTCGCGGTCGGAAGAGTTTGGAACCAAGAATTGTATTCCGATAGTGGCAGGAACTCCGCTGCGCCATCGGCCAATTGGTCGACCAATGCGGCTTCGCTGTAGAACGCGACCAGCGCCCGCTTGACCTTCGCCGTGACTTCTTCCGCAGAGATCGAGTCCACGTTGTAGCCACGACTTCGCATCGCATCGAAAATATTTACAAGGCTTTCCGGTGCGTTCAAGAACGACGCCCCAAAGTTCCCCTCACCAAGCGGATAGTTGTAAACCACGATGGCGACGCGCCGCGCTGACGCGGGCGATTTTTGCAAGTGAATCATCGCACGAGCCTTTTCCGCGAGAGCTTCCAACTGACCGGAAATTGGTCGCAACGAACCTGTATCGGAATCTCGCGCGGTAATCAGTACCGGATCGATCATCCCAGCCAATTCGCTCGACGCGTAATAGTAGGCAATATCGGTGGTGTCCAATCCGTTCTCACTCGCTCTCCATTGATCCGCATTCATGGCCAGCGATGGCAGCGTCTGCAAGACAGGCAGCGCACAGCGATCAAGGTCTGCTTTAAGTTCATTGGGGCGGAACACCAACGAGGCGTTGATGATTAAGTCTGCAATAGCGTCAGTGTTAGCATCGCCAAGGTGAGTCATTTGAAAACAAAGTTCCGCGTTGTCGCGTGGTCCGTAGAACGCATAGCTCGCTACGTCTCGTTCTCGCAGTTCCGCTATTAGTGTGTCTAACCATTGTGTGTCGCCAGAGTTGAGCACGGCGCGATTAACCGCGATCGCGACGATCCCGTTCGCCGCACCGAGTTTTTCCTTCACAACGGTCAAATCAGTTTCGATGCGATTCCATTCGGGATGATAAAACCCCTGGTCGGGAAATTCGATCGCATCGACCAATGATTCCGATGGCAAGACGACATCAAAGCGTTTTCGCTTCAAGACATCGACTAAGTTCTGCGTATTTTGATTGCCTCCATATCGCCAAAGCTCGCGAATGCGTTGTGCCAGTTGATCGTCAACCTTGTGCCGTGGCAAAAGAGGCCCTGCGGCAAGTGGTTTGCCGCTGGTGACGGTATCGAAGTCACCGATCAGAATGTACGGCAGCTCGCTGATGGCAATGGCCTTGCCATATTTCTCGGCGATCGATCCTGCGACACTGGAATGGGGCGCGTCGATCAACAAAATGGATGCACCGGCAAGGGACTGTGCAAGCATCTCCGCACTGGCTTTCTCCAATGCGACAACGCGAATCTCCAGCGCGGATTCGTCGGCGACGTGACGAATCTTTGCCAGTCGAGTCGGCGTGGTTAGATAGGTAGTCAACACCACAGCGGTCTGTTTTTCAGCGGCGCTAGCGGGCGGCATTGCTTGAGTGAGAAGGCATACAAGTAATACAATCATCGAAAACAGTTTCATCATTTTGTTTCTCCGCCGGGGACATAAACCATTGTCCCATCACTTAATTGATATGCCGTGCCCGCTTTAGTACCGTTGCCGTCCACTGACGCTCCGGTCGATTGAAAGCGAGTTATTTTTTCACCTTGCTTCACGACAATTTCCATCGTCGGTTTGCCTGCATCGCGGATGACAGTCACTTCACCGCTGAGCATCTGATGAACCGGATCGTTTTGCACCGCGATCATCAGGATCACCATCGCGACCAAGAAAACATCGACTAAGTTGATCGCGGATAAAATGGGATCGTCTTCTTCTTCATCCAATATTTTAAGTCGACGTGTCACGAGGCAGATTCCTTAAGCAAGCGTGTCATTTCTTCGAGCAACCAACGCCGCCGAACGGTATGGATGGCAAACGAAATCGATGCCGCGACCAATGCGATAATGACAGACGCAAACGCCGGCGCGAGCCTTGCGACGACTTCCTGCGTTTGCCCTGTTTGATTTGACGCCACAGCAACCAGGGCTGGTCCCAACGGGATCATCGTCGCGACCAGCCCGAGCATGGGCGCGATACGGCTGCAAAGTCGCAGCCCCTCTAACTCTTTCAAGATCTTCAATTCCATTTGCTCAATTGATTCGGAATCATCAGTCGAAAGGCAGAGCAGTCGCTGCGGAAATCGCCAGCGAATGAATGCCTCCCAGACGAAGCCGCCCAAACTCAGCAGCGAGTAACCGAATGCCACCACAGTCATCAACATCACCGGCCACAAGCAGGCTTGGGCCAAATGAAACAGCAGGCTCTCGAAATTCGTCAAAATCAAATCGCCTTAATAGTTGGGGTCATTCAGTTCGTGACCATTGCGACTAGCCAAAGCCACCAACTGTTCAATCGGAATCGAGGCCGTGATGAAGCGTACCGAACCGTCAGCGAGTAGCGCCTGAGCGCCACCGACGTGAAATGAATACACCTCATTATCGTTACTACAATTGACCGAACAGGTCCCCGGACTAATCAGCGTGTTCCCATCCGGTTGTGCTCCATCGATCAAGAAGCCTTTGTTGTGACTTGCCCAGACCCCACCGGTCGGGAACGGCTTTGTCACCGACGACAGGCCGCTCCAGTTCTTGACTGCACCATCGGGCACCAAACGACCGTTTTGGTACATTTCCGGGCGTCCAACGCATTCGGTAACCAGCAGTGTATTGGACAGCCCGTCAAGCACATCTGACAGCTTGACTGCGTTAGGCTTGAGTACTCCGCAATTAAGCGGATCGCTGAGCTTCTGCGCCGGCGGCAGAGAGGCGTTTAACTGCGTCCCGATGCCGCCAACGTTGGTATAGTCGGTGGTTGCACCATCAAAGAAGTTGCGAGGTGACGTTGTAAATGTGGTTGTTGTCGCGTTCGCATAGTCAACGAGCACCGTCCACTCGAAACCCTGTCGATCAGGAACACTTGGGCATCGCAGCATCGGCAATTCGGTCATCACTGAAGTCTTATTGCCTGCTTCGTGCCAATGGAGTTGTGGATTGAACTCCTTAAACAATCCATCTTGTTCGACGAACGGCAAGACGGCAGTAAGCCAACTTCCTCGCCGAGCGTTAAAATCTTTGCCCTGAGTGGGAGCGGTTGATTGAGCCGGCCAGATTCGAAAGGCTGACTCGTAATTGTGAAGTGCAAGTCCGACTTGCTTCAGATTGTTGCCGCACTGCATACGTCGGGCAGCTTCACGAGCTGACTGAATCGCGGGCAGCAGCAGGCCAACCATGGCTCCGATAATGCCGATGACAACGAGCAGTTCGATCAGCGTAAAGCCGAGACGCCTCCGATCTCGTAGGGAGAGTAACATCTTCATGTGATTGATTCCAATTGGAAGAAAGGATGGACAAAATAACACCGCGGTTTCGAATGAATTATCCAGCGACGAAGCAACAAGCATCGCACAACGCGACACCAAGGTCGTAGTGCGTCCGCTTAGATCAAGAACGAAAGCCAATCGGGCAAAATGTCCCGATGGTTTCAGGCAGAAATGAAATGCATTAGAGAGGCAACGGTTGCGGTGGAGGCGAGATCGGCTGATCCTTGGGCTGACCCGCTGTCTTTAAAGAAGCGACAACGGATTTGCTGCTGTTGTCAGAATCGTTAACCTTAACGCACATAGGCGGCATCGGACAACGGACGTCCAATAGTCGACTCGTTAGCTCGGCCAATCCGAAACCTATATGGCTTGAATCGTCTCCCAATTCCCCGTCGCCTGTCTGGCCAAACAGAACTAGATTCCAGCCGAAAAAAACAACGTGCGAATGAGAATAGCCCGCAGCCAATTCCCCCACTCCTTCGTTAACCAAATCTGAAACGGCGTCATCTTGTTCGGTATGGACATGAGAGCGTGCGTGGGAATGACCGTGTGCATGCCCTCCCAAGCCATGGTCATGGTCATGGTGGTGATGCAATGTTTCGCGTTTATTTACAGGGCGAGAATCGGCCAGAGTCGAGGAGCCAAAATCAACAGGGTCACTCGATACCACACCATGGACGTGATGAACTTGCAACTTCAGACCGAGGCTTACGACGCAAGCGAACAGCAACAGTAGCACAACTACCCAACGCTGCACGTTTTGTGTTGCAAAATGCATCTTTGACAGCCGATAAACCCGCCACGCTAGGCTCCAGCACCCGATTTTAGGGCTGGTCGCGTGCCCCAATTTTAATCAAAACGATGCGGTTCGCAATTGAACTTAGGCAAATCTGGCAGATGAAGCCAATTGGGTCACGCCGTTCAGGTCTCTTTGCTTAGAAAGAGAAGAAGCAAAATGAAGATCACAAAAATTGGCCGGGACTAAAAGATATGAAACGATCGGCCACATCCGGTCCCCCGCCCACGATTCCTGGGGCGACAGAACCGCCCTCAGAAATCGTGGGCGGGACGGCGAGAGCGGTTAATTGCAACCTACGTTCACGTCTCCGGAGCCAGCGTCAGTTATCTTAAAACCGGTAATCTTTCCGTCCGTAACGATCGCGGTCGCGCTCGCCGGAACGTGTTTACACACGTAGCCCGGCCCGGGCGGATAGCGATAATGGTTGGAGACTTCGTCGAGCCGTTCATTAGTAATGCCATAGGGACCTAACGCATCCATCAAGACTTTTTTGTTCTCACGCGCCGCTGATGGCGTTGGTCCGAAGAGACCACGAGCCGGTGTCACACCGCTGAAAGCGTCTCGAAACATCTGAGACTCCACACCTAGTGCGGCCGCAATCAGTCGAAGCGGTTGATCATGATCTTGCTCTTCGGTGTCGAAGCCACCGCTAAAAACGGAATCGCTGGTTTTGTATTGGTTGCTTTCGGTTGATCGGTATCGATAGCTGTTGTCGGATCGCCAGCGGAATACTTGAGCAATGGCAACGATTGCTGCGCCAATCAATCATAACGGTTAGAACTTTTCTGGTCTTCGTCTTGCGTTTCGCCCCACGTCCATCGGAAACACCGTTCGCTATGGGCGAGTTGCTGACTCGATTTGACCTCGAACTCGTGGCGTTGACGCGTGGTGCAGAAGGCGCTAATCTCGATTCTAACAACGAAACGGTTGGCCAGCCCGGTATTCCTACTACGGTTAACGGTAGGGTGCCTTTTCTCACCAGACACCGGATAATTCTCGATCGTTCGTCCCAAATCAAATGACAATGGCGTTGCAACGCTTGTGACGGGCAACTGTTACTCCGGCACGACCCTCATGGCGAAACAGGCAATCCCTGGCCTTACAGATAAGGCTAAGCTACCTGCGCCCGTTTGGCTGTCCCGCAGAACCAGTTAGGTTTGGTGCGCGAGCTGGCGATATCGGTCTAATCCCCGTCCATTAACGCAGCCTGAGAAGACGATGCCATCGACCATCGATTTAAAGTATCTTGGGGAACGCGACCGTCGAACAGAATCGTGCAGCAACGCCAAGCTACGACTGCTACGTGCCTGGCAGTTAACAGGCAATCACGCCAAAAATTCGCCCGAAGTCACTGACGAGTTCGAGGGGCGCACCGTAGTCGTTCCTATAACTCTAACGGTTCCGGAATTAGGGACGCAACTTTCACGATCAAGTAAGTAAAAGAACCACTGATCGCTCGGCTTTTCGTTATACGCTGAACGTATCTCTCACTGTCGCTTGCCAACAATCAGTTTGGTAGCGAAAAACCGAAACTTCCGTAGGGCGAGCCTGCGGAATACTTTTGTGCTGCGTTACTGGAGTGGTGGTGGTTATCGGGAAGTGTCAAAAGAATTGGCATTTTCAACGCGATTGCATTGATGCATTCACCTCGACTTGCGCGCTTGCTAAGCCTCCGGCTCCCTCAAGCCTGAGGATCACGAACCCGTTTCTAACGATTGCCAGCCTTGCCTTTTAATTCGAATCGAAGGCCACGATGAATTTGATATGGCGTCTCGATATATGAAATACGTCACCTGATTGCTTGTACTCCTCATTCCGTACACTTCAGCGGCTGAGTCCCCAGGTGTTATGGTTGATCAAGCGCGATTGACCTGGCTTGGCGCGGCAAAGATGCCGCTTCCCGACTTTAGTAACGACGAGCAGTACTTGATCAACTATATCAAGGCTCCCAATGCGTCAGCTAACTCCGGTTCGTACATGTGGGGCTACGTCATCGGCGGCATTTTGATCGCGGGATTCGCTGCATTCCATGACAGCGTTGCGATGATGTTGGCAGCGTTCGTCGTTGTATGCGGATTTCGCGTCTACGCAGAACGATTTCAGGCAAGATGGATGCCGGTTTGGAGATCGATAATTCAGAAGTACGAATCGGCAGCTACCGGCCATGACAATATTACGGCGAGCAAACCCGGCTGATAAGGCGAGCGGCAGAAAAGACCTTACACTACGACGGACTTCGAAGTTCGTCGAAAGGCTCGACGGACAAAGATGCCGCTATCCGAGCAAAGGTGATCCGAACATTTGTGAATCCTGATCAAAACCCTTACGAGCCTTCGGTTTCGGCCCCGGAACCATCGCAACGCCCGGCTTCAGCACTTTGTCCCGTTTGCGGCGAGCGTTTGAGTCGGATTCGATTGGTGCTACCGTTTGCAAGATGCCGGAACTGTCGGCGCCGAATCCGGTTGCGAAATTCGTGGGTCGCAAGTTCGCTCTCGACCGCTACAGCATTCGTATGCATCATTTCATTAATGTATTTTGAGGCAACTCCGGAGTCGAACGGATTGCTATTCGGCATTCATGGTTTGGCTTTCGTCACGCTCGGAACGATCTGGTTTTACGTTTTTGGTCAACCATCCTTGGTGGGATGGCTGGGCGATGCATCGCGGAAAACGCTTGATCGCGAGCGAATAAAGTTCAACAACGAAAGGTTTAAGACTGGCTGTTAACCATTGTCGCCCTACAGTGGTTTGCCATTCTCAATTCTGAATCGGTAACTTTAGCTCGATTTGCTTGCCGCTGCGAAAGATGGTGATCGGGGCGATTTGACCGGGCTTCAAAACTTGCATGCCGTGGCGAAAGATATCTGCTTCTCGGAGCAGATCAGAGTTACCGTCATACGCAATTAAGATGTCGTCCTTTTGAACACCTGCGTTCTTGGCCGCCGCGTGCGGTCCATATTGGCCAACGTTTTTCACATGCAGTGCCATTTTGTTTGTCGCGACACCAGCCTTCTGTCGATGCTCCGCGGTGGCTTCTTCGAGCAACATGCCGCCTGTCGTCATGCGTCGCAGCCCCCACGAAGATACTCTCCAAGAGATATCGTCTTTCTGTCTCCAGCCATCTTCGAGCTTGAGCGTTAACACTTTGCGCGTTCCGTTACGATCCACCTTGGCAACGATCTGACCTCCTGTGGCAGGCGTGTGGTGCAGCACCCACTGAATGTCTGCGATGGACAGCAACGGTTGATCATTCAAGGACGCGATTGAGTCGCCTGGCTTGAACCCAGCTCGTGCTGCAATTGTATCGGGTGAAACATCTTTGATTGTCGCGCGCTCGTCCGGGTCAATGATCAGTCCGATGGCTTTGGGATGCGGATACGGAAACAGCATTGACTCAGGGAGCGGTTTCCCATTGGCTCGAAACATGTCGCGCTGGGCATCACCAATCTGATGACAATGAATGCAACTCTTGACGACATTGTTGTCCGCGTAGTTGAGCGAGTCGGTGTACTTGTCCTTCAGCGACGGGTAGAGTTCCGGTGACGCAACATCAGGGCTTGGGCCTCGTTTCGCGGTCAGCGATTCCGCGTTTGCCGGATAGTTCGCGTGAAGCTGCAACGCGCCTTGCATCGCGGCCCCCAAGCCCTTCAGCGAAACGTCGCCGAACCATTCGGTACGATGCGAGCGTGTTCCAAATCGCCCATAGATTGTCTTATCCGCATTCAGAAAAAACACTGCGAACGATTGATCCGTGTCGAATTGAAACAGGGAAAGGTCGAGTCCGTTTGTGGAAACAACGCGAGCGCACACGAACTTGTCCAGCAACGGACGAATGATTTCGTCTTGCTCAACAAGATCATCGTCTAGCTTTACGCAATCTTCGCACGGAATGCACCGCAGCACGACCATGATCGGTTTGCCGTTTTTCTTCGCCGTATCAAACGCGCGTGACAAGTTGTTGTAAATCCAAAACCCTTCGGCCTCAACTTTGCGGCGATCTTCCCGCACTTTTTCTTCACGCGTTTGTGAATTGGCATGGGAAGCAATTCCAAACAGTGTCAATACTGCAGAAAGCAAAAAAATGCGGCGGGACATCTCGTTTCTCCTTGGAAGTGAATGAGGACAGACAATCGTCGACTTCAGGAATTGTACCACGTTACAGCATACCATTGCGACGATATGAAATTGCAGTGAGCAAATGCACCGAACCGCTAACAAAATACCCCTACTAATCTTCTTCACCAATGGCACAAGGCCATTGAGGTCGATTTGGGACAGTTGCAACTGCTCGCGTTAAATAACGCCCTAGTGGATTCCAGGCTCTGCCCCTGGCGACCGACCGGTGAGGAAATCAAAATCGCAGCCAAGGTTGGCTTGTTGAACATGCTTTGAAAACAAGTGCCCGTAGCCTCGCTCAAACTTTGGCTCTGGGGCTTGCCAGTTTGCTTTACGTCTGGCGAGTTCTGCATCGCTGACGTGCAAGTGAATCTTGCGACCGGGGACATCGATTTCGATTTCGTCGCCGTCTTGAACCAATGCGAGTGGCCCACCGAGGAAGCTCTCCGGTGCAACGTGCAATACACATGTCCCGTAGCTCGTTCCGCTCATCCGCGCGTCGGAGATTCGCACCATGTCGCGCACTCCAGCACGAAGTAACTTTTTTGGAATCGGTAACATGCCCCATTCGGGAAAACCCGGTGCGCCGAGAGGTCCTGCGCTTTGCAGCACGATAACAGAGTCTGCGGTTACCGGTAAGTCAGGATCATCAAGCCTCGCCTTCATGTCCGGATAGTCTTTGAAAACGATCGCCTGCCCGCGATGACGCGCAAGCCGTGGATCGGCGCCTAGCGGCTTGATGACTGCTCCATCGGGAGCAAGATTGCCTCGCAGGACACACGTACTGCCGCCAGCGGCAACGGGGTTGTTGATCGGGCGAATCACTTCAGCATCAATG
>Ga0163144_10025410_pt1 | contig 11566 bp, 12 predicted proteins | sample OliLak19BULKMAT1_FD_123175 | JGI IMG/M metagenome (GOLD analysis project Ga0163144, IMG submission 123175) | Freshwater microbial mat bacterial communities from Lake Vanda, McMurdo Dry Valleys, Antarctica - Oligotrophic Lake LV.19.BULKMAT1 | ecosystem: Environmental > Aquatic > Freshwater >... | reverse complement strand
TCGATGAGCTTCTTCTTCGTGGTCATGCGATTTCGTCGAATAACTTGACCAGCCCGGCGCCAACCATTTTGCTATCGGCGGGCGAGAGTTTGCCGAGTTGCCCGCGTACCAGCCGGTGGTCCAACGTGAAAAGCTTGAAGCGCACCTTGGAGGGTGCTGGAAGCCCGGCAGCGCTCAGGTCGGCCAGCGCGCAATCCAGCGGCCAGGGCGGGTTAGATTCTGAGGTAATCATGGCCATGACCGAATGGCCGACCAGACTGTTAAACGTGTCGGAACTGGAGAGCACCAGCGCCGGGCGATTCTTGGTGGCGTTGCGATCGGTAAACGGAAAAGGCACGCGCACGACGGCAAAACGTTCAAAGCTCACGGTAGGCTTCGTCATCGGCGGCACCGGCCCATTCGCCCAAAGTACCTTCGACGGCGCGCAGGTATTCAATGTCAAGCGGTTGAACGCGGCGAACCGTTGCCGTGTCGTTGGCACCGATTTCCCAGGCAATCAGGTCGCCCGCCGCGACGCGCAGGGCCGCGCGCACATTTTGGGGTATCGTGGTTTGGCCCTTGGCGGTAATTTTGGCAATAGCAAACATGGTTTCCTCCGGTAAGGACATCATTACTTCCTTACTTTACGACAAGCTAGATGTGAAATAAAGTTGGCGGCGACAGATGTCAATTTGGATCCCCGGCACGTGAAAGCAGCTCGGAAAAGTCGTCGTTGACTCTGCTCACACCGAAATCCGGCTCGCGCTGGAAAGGACGGCGCAGGTAATGGGTGCGATGGGTGTTTTGACTTGTGAACTCGACGATCGCGAGGGTGAAGTCGTCGGGCTTGTGGGAGCGAGTAGAGGACCTCGTTCTTGGTCACCGTGATGGTCGCGGCGCCGCTCACTCGGCGCTTCACTTTGTAGCCGCGCGCGAGGAACGTGGTTAAGGATCCCGGGGCCGAAGGTGCGTCGATTGGGGCGAATCTGCAGCGCGGGTCACCCTGCGTTTGGACGCGATGAATCGCGCCGCGACTTCAGTTTGAGGCGAAGTCCATCCATGTTATGAGGCGCTTGGCGTGGTCCGATCTGCGATTGCCGAACGCAGCGCTTTACCGAAAGCGTCTGGTTTTGATCCAGATCAACCCGCTTTAACCTGCAAGCGCTAAGCTGCGGGCCACTGATCACTGGAGCACTGCCAGCATGTTTCAACATGTATTGATTGCAACGGACGGCTACGAATTGTCTGAGAAAGCGGTGCGCGAGGGCTGCCGCTTAGCCAAGGGGTTGGGTGCCAAAGTGACGCTGGTGCACGTGCGTGCGGCGTACGGGGCCGTAATGCTGCTGAACTACCCCTACCCGACCTACATGCTGCCGGACAAGGACGAGTTCGACGCGCAGGGCGTGGCGCATGCTGAAACGGTATTCAAGCGCGGCAAGGACCTGGCCAAGGAGTTTGGCGTGGAGGCGGCAACCGTGGTCCGCGAGCACGAGCTGCCCTGGCAAGGCATCTTGGATGGTGCGGAGGCGGTTGGCGCCGACCTGCTGGTGATGGCTTCGCACGGTCGCGGTGGCTTCGGGGCGATTATCCTCGGCAGTGAAACCCAGAAGGTTCTGACGCACAGCAAATTGCCGGTTCTGGTCGTGCGGTGAGCGCTGCGGATTTTGAGCGCGCGGGGGATCACTTGCGGCTGCTCGGACGCTGGACCGTTGCCGAACTCAGCAGTCTGGAACTACGCACCCGAAATCTGCAACCGGAAGCGTGGCAACAGATTGATGCGCAGGCGCTGGAGGCGATTGACAGCGCGGGTGCACTGCTGCTCTCGCAGCGTTTTCTCGGCGCTGGCTCGCCGGATCTGAGCACCATGCGCGAGCCTGATCGGCGCTTGCTTGCGCTGGTGCGGCAGGCGCCGATAAAGGTGGTTAAGGATCCACCGCAACCTTCCGGCCTGCTCCCGATGCTTGCCCGCATGGGGCAAGCGCTGCATGAGTTTCAAAGCCAGTTCCTGCTTCTGCTGAGCTTTTCGGGCGAGGTGCTGACGGTGTGCGCGCGCGTGGTGAGCGGGCGACAGCGTATGCGCTGGACCGCGACCATCCATCATATGGAGCGCACGGGTTTGGACGCGGTGCCGATCGTGTGCCTGCTTAGTTTTCTGGTCGGCGCGGTGGTCGCTTTCTTGGGTGCCACGGTGCTGAAAGACTTTGGCGCATCGGTGTTTACCGTTGAGCTGGTGTGCTTTTCGTTCTTGCGCGAATTTGGCGTGCTGCTGACCGCCATTCTGCTGGCGGGGCGCTCAGGCAGCGCGTTTACCGCTGAGCTGGGCACCATGCGCGCGCGTGAGGAAATTGACGCCATCCGCGCGCTGGGCCTGGATCCAATCGAGCTGCTGGTGTTGCCGCGCCTGATTGCGCTTTTGGTGATGCTGCCGCTGCTCAGCTTTCTGGCCATGATTTCGGGCATTCTGGGCGGCGCACTGGTCGGCACCATGGCGCTGGATATCTCCACCGGGCAGTTCCTTACCCGCTTGCAGGAAGCCGCTGAGATGCGCCATTTTCTGGTTGGCATGATCAAGGCACCGGTGTTTGCGGTGCTGATTGCCCTGGTTGGCTGCCTTGAAGGACTCAAGGTTCGCGGCAGCGCCGAGAGCGTAGGCCGACACACCACTTCGGCGGTGGTGCAATCGATCTTCCTGGTGATCCTGATTGACGCGCTATTCGCGATCTTGTTTATGGAGCTGGACGTTTGAGCCCGACGTCTCTCAGCGCGACGCCGGACGTGGTGATTCGCGTGCGGGGCTTGTGCAACGCCTTCGGCACCCAGTTGGTGCATGAAAACCTGGATCTTGATATCCGGGCCGGCGAAGTGCTGGGCATCGTAGGCGGTTCGGGCGCCGGCAAGAGCGTGCTGATGCGCTCAATTTTGGGCCTGCACAAGCCCCAATCGGGCCGCGTGGAGTGGTTTGGCCAGGATCGCGATGCTTTGGATGACCGCGCGCGTCGCCTGCTTGAGCGGCGGCTTGGCGTGATGTTTCAGGACGGCGCGCTGTTTTCGTCCTTGAGCGTCTTGGAGAACGTGATGGTGCCGCTGCGCGAGCACACCAAGCTGCCGATCGAATTCTGCAGCGATCTGGCGCACCTCAAGCTTGCGCTGGTTGGCTTATCGCCGGATGCGGGAGCGAAATCGCCCGAGCAACTCTCCGGCGGCATGCGTAAACGTGCCGGCATTGCGCGCGCGCTGGCGCTCGACCCGGAAGTGTTGTTTTTGGACGAACCCACCAGCGGCCTGGACCCCATTGGTGCGGGCGCATTTGACGAGCTCATTCGCACGCTGAATGCCAGTCTGGGCCTGACCGTGATTGTGATCACGCATGACCTGGACAGCCTGTATGCGATTTGCGATCGCGTTGCCGTGTTGGCCGACCGCCACGTGCTGCTGTGCGACACGCCAGCCGCTGTGGCCGCCTATGATCACCCCTGGATTCGCGACTGCTTTCGCGGCCCGCGCGGGCGCGCTGCGGCTGCGGCACCGTCCGCGCAAGCCAGGTCCACCTTGACGCCGCGCCCGCCCGATGCCGCGCCAAGCAACCTGCCCTGAGCCACGCACGCAAGGACCACCCAAAGCCGCATGGAAACTAAAGCCCACTACACGCTGATCGGCGCTTTCGCACTTGCGGTGATGCTTGCTGCGGTCGGCTTCGTGCTCTGGATCGCCAAGGCGCAATTCGATCAGGAGTTCGACACTTACACGGTGCGCTTCAGTGAGGCGGTAAGCGGTCTTGCCAAGGGTGCGGCGGTGCAGTTCCACGGCATCCAGGTGGGCGAGGTACGCAATCTTCGCCTGGATCCGGAAGATACGCGCCACGTGTTGGCGCTGGTGCGGGTCACCGGCGGCACGCCCATTAAAACCGATACCAGCGCCAAGCTCACTTACCAAGGCATCACGGGCGTGGCTGTGGTGCAGCTGTTTGGCGGCGAACCCGGCAGCCCGCTGCTGAAATTGGTGCAGAACACAGCCGCGCCGCTAATCATTGCCGAGTCGTCGGATCTTGATCGTCTGATGAGCGGCTCGGCCGACGTGATGACCAGCTTCCATGACGCGCTGATCCGAGTCAGCAGTCTGCTCAATGAGGAAAATCTTCAGCACGTGTCGCAATCGCTGGCCAACATCGAAACGCTGACCGCGCAGTTGAGTCAGGACAATAGTCGTTTGGGCGATATGTTTGGCAGTGTGGACGCCGCCGCGGTGGAGGTGCGCGCCACTGCCGCGGAACTCAAGCAGGTATTGCGCAAGGTCGATGGCTGGATCGGCGCTTCGCCCAGCGCAGATTCGGTGGCCTTGAGCGAGGTCATCGCCGAAGCGCAACGAGCGCTGGCTGCGCTTGAGCAATTGACCGGTACGCTGGCCGAAACCGTGGGCGAGAACCGCGATGCCCTGCGGCGCTTTGCCGGCGCGGCTTTGCCAGCCGCAACGCAGAGCCTGCAAGAGCTGCCCGCCCTGCTGCGACGTTTGGAGCGCGTGCTGGCAGCGTTTGCGCAGCAGCCGCGTGAAGCCTTATTTGGCGGCGGCAAAGGCAAGGAGTTGGAAGCGAAATGAAACATTTACTCAGATGGCCACTGCGCGCATCGCTTGCAGGCCTGTTTCTGGTGGGATGCAGCGCGCTGCAAACGCCGGAGCCAGCGCGCCAGTGGTTGCTTGATGTCGACTATGGGCGCGCCCAGAACCCGAGCGGCGAAGAGTCGAATGGCCAGAAATCGGGCAGCCAGAAATCGGGCGCCCAGAAATCAAGCACCGGCGCGGTGAGCGTGCAGTGGCCGCGGATCAGCGCTCCGTATGACCAAGACTATGTTTGGATCGCCGATCAGGCGGAGCTCATCGCGCTTAAGGGCGTGCGTTGGCGTGCGGATACCCCGGTGCTGTTGCGCGACGCCGTGCAGACCTCACTGCTGGCCAACAGCATATTTGCATCCGTACGCGTGGCGCCGGAACCGGCGCCCTGGCTGTTGCATTTGAGCACGCCGGATTTTCGCGCCGTGCGCAGTGACGCGGGCTATGCGGTCTCCCTGCGGCTGGCGTGGCGTCTTGAGTGCTTCAGTGACGGCCAGCTGGAGCGCGATGGCCTTGCCGAAGCCAGTGCTGAAGCCGTGCCGCTGCTTCAATTACAAGGCGCTTTCAAAGACGCCGTGCAAGAAGCGGCTCTGGGGCTCAGCCAAAGCCTGTCGACTTTGCCACCGAACACCTGTCATTGAGTACGCCATGAACACAACAAACGAAGCCCAACGCCCCAACGTCCAACATCCCGCCTACGCGCGAATTCTGGTATGTGTCGATGCCGACACGCATGCCGCGCAAGTGTTGGCCGCCGCGCTGTCGATCGCGCAAGCGGGCTTGACTGAGCTTTGCGTTTTGCACGTGCGATTGCCCGTTCGCCGCTACCAATCCGTGGCCGAGCGACCGGTGCCGCTGGACGAGCTGGAGCAACCGCTTGATGAGGCGGCGCATGCTTGGCTGGCCAAGCTATGTCGGCAAGCTACGGAGGAATCCGGCTATGCGCCGTGTGTTCCAGAGTGCATCCTGCACGATGCGCCGTGGCAGGGGATTCTTGAGCGAGCCGAAAGCCACCTCTCGGACTTGATCGTGATGGGCAGCCATGGGCGGACGGCGCTTAAGAGCGCCCTGCTCGGGAGCGTCACCCAGCAGGTGCTCGCGCACTGCAAACTTCCGGTCTTGATCGTGAAGCGGAGCACTTAGATCGCGTCCACAGCGGCGCTGCGCCCAGGGCTACCTGGGTTTGCCGGCATCCGACGCGTGCTGAAGCGGGCGCCGATGGCGCGATCCGGGCGTTTCCGACGGTTAGATCGGGTGTCAGCGACAGCCCGGAGCCGTAGGGGCGCCATTTATCGCGTCCGCTCGCCAAAGCCCACGGCCGAGACGTGCGCAACCTTGGATGCTATGACCAGCTACGAGTGAGCCAATCTGACCTGATGCGGGGCGTTCAAGCTTCGTCGATCCGGTTCGGACGCGATAAATCGCGCGCATTCGGAAGTGCGGGACGGCGCGTATCCATACGGCTCAGGGCTGGATAAAGCTTTCCAGGCTCTGCTGGGTAAACATGCCCATCTTGGCGCGCACGATGTTGCCTTGTGCATCGACAAACACGGAATACGGCAACACGGCGCGATCGTTGCCCCAAGCCAGCGAGACATCCACAAATTCGCTGGCTTGCAAGACCAGATAGTCGACCGGACGCTCGCTCAGAAATACCTTGACTGCTTCCGGAGCATCTTCGGCGATACCGATTACAACCAGATCCGGGCGAGACTTTTGCAGCGCGTCGAGCATCGGCATTTCTTCGATGCAGGGTGCACACCAGCTGGCCCAGAAGTTGACCAGCACGGGCTTTCCGGCAAAATCCGAGAGCGCCACGGGTCTGCCGCTGGCAACTTCCGGCAGCACAAAGTCGGGCGCACGCGTGCCAGCATCGACGCTCGGCCCAAACAGACTCAGGCCCAACCAAAAGCCGGCTAAACCGGTGCCCAAAGCGGCCAGGATGATCCAGAACTCAGATCGATAGCGCACCGGAAACTGGCTGCTCATTGCGCCGCACGCCTCAGCGCGCCCGACGCGATGCCCGGCGTCAGGATGGTGGGCAGCACCTCTCCATCGCCGCCGCCGCGCGGATAAACCACGTAAAGCGGCACTCCGACTGCGCCGTAACGCTTCAGATAGGCGGAAATCTCCGGATCCGCGTTGGTCCAGTCGCCCACCATCAGCACACCTGCGGTATCGCGCAGCGCCTGCTTGAAAGACTTGGTGTTCAGTGCCACGCGCTCATTCACCTTGCAGGTTGCGCACCATGCCGCCGTCATATCGATAAATACCGGGGTACCGCTGCGCCTTAGTTCTGCCAGCTTTGCTTCGCTGAACGGCGTCTTGGGCAGGTCCGCGCTGGTGCTGACGCCGACCGTCACTGCGGACAGGCGCTCAATCTCCCAAAGCGCCCAGCCTGCACTGGCAAGCAGCGCAAGCATGCCAAAGGTGGCGAGCCAGGCGCGCGGTTCGCGGTACTTGCTGCGCTCCCACCACCAAGCAGCCCAGGCAACCAGCACGCAGGCCACCAACACATAGCCCACGGCGTCGATTCCCTTTTGCTGCCCGAGCACCCAAACCAACCAAACGGCGGTGAAGTACATCGGGAAGGCCAGCACTTGCTTGAAGCCCTCCATCCAGGCACCGGGCCTCGGCATCCGCGCCGCAATCGCCGGCACGTGTCCGAGCAGCAGAAACGGCAGTGCCAAGCCGAGCCCAAGCGCTAGGAACACGGTCATCGCGGCCACGGGCGGCTGCACAAAAGCGAACGCGAGCGCGGCGCCCATCATCGGCGCCGTACACGGGCTGGCAACCACAACAGCAAGCACGCCGGTGAAGAAGGCGCCTTTGCGACCGCTGTCTTCGGTCAGCGACTGACCCACACCCATGAGCGAGCTGCCGAACGACACCACGCCGCTCAAACTCAAGCCAATCAGGGCCATCAGCACCACGAGCCCGGAGACAAACCACGAATGCTGGAACTGAAAGCCCCAGCCCAGCGCGGCACCGGTCTTGCTCAGCGCGATCACGATCAGGCCGATAACGGCGAACGAGGCCAGCACGCCAAAGGTGTACCAGTTGGACTGCGAGCGCGCGTAGTCGCGTGATTTTCCGCTGTCCAGCACGCTCAGCGCCTTGAGCGATAGCACCGGCAGCACGCAGGGCATCAGATTGAGGATCAAGCCACCGACGAGCGCCGAGAAAACCGCAAACCAGAATGACACGGGCGCGATCGCGCGCGCAGCAGTGCCAGTGCCAGTGCCGGTGCTGGTGCCGGTGCCAGCGCTATTGGCCGCGCTGGCATGCAGCGCAGTCGGTGCTGACGCGGACGCCACATAGGCCTCACCCGAGGCCGGCAAATCGAGCGCAATCACGCGCGTCATAACCGGATAGCAGATGCCCTGCGCTTTGCAGCCTTGGAAGCTGGCATGGAGATTAATTTTTGCCGCCGGACCGATCGGACGGGAAAGCTCTAAAGGCACTTCAATCTGCTTGAAATAGACCTTGACCGAACCGAAGTGCTCGTCTTGATGATCACTTGCTTCCGGCCAGCTGGGCAGCCCCAAACCGTAACCGTCGGGGACGCCCTGCAAACGCAGCTCCGTCTTGTCGCGATAAAGGTAGTACCCGTCGGCGGGCGAAAACCGCAGCAGCAGCGTATGCGGACCGGTGGCGATCGCTTCAAAACCAAACGCCGCCTGCTCGGGCAAGGCGTCCGAATTGGCGCCATCCATCATCGCTGTGCCGGCGGATGCTTGCCCCAGCAGCGAGCCAGCACCGGAAAGCCCTGAGGAAAGTCCCGGCACCATTGCGCCGGATTTATTTAGCTCTAACCCAGGCGCCGAATTGGCGCTGCTGGCCGCGGCCAGCGCGGCAGTGCTGGCGCTGGGGTCATCGGGCAGGTCACGACTGAGCATGAGCTTGACGCGCTGCGGTGGATAGCAGATACCAAGATCCGCGCAGCCCTGATAGGTCAGCGTGAATGCAAACGGCGCGCTCACAGCGGAACCGAGCAGCGGAACTCTGGCCTGCATATCCTGGTGATAAACCGTGCTCATGCCGAAGGTGGGATCTTCCTTGAGCTTTCCTTCTGGCAGCACCGGCTCGCCAAGGCTGGCCGGTGGATCAACCGCAAAGCGCATGCGCTCGCGAACGAGGTAGTAGCCCTCAGCGATATCAAAGTCGACCAAAATGGCGTCCGACCGCACGCTGACGCTGGCCTTGAACGCCTCTTCCACCGGCAAAAGCTGGCTTTCGTCAATGCCAGCTGCTGAACTAAATGCGCTCCAAGCGCCGAAAAACCAAACAGCTACCGCTAAACATCCGTGTCGCATCAAAGGTTCCTAAAGGCCGGGTTGCGGCCGCACGATCTGGTCCAGACCGCGCGACAGCAAGAAAGTTTTCATTGCAGCTGCTTTTTTCGCAAGGTGAAGGCTGCGCCGGATGGCAATGACTTCGCCAAGCCAGCCCCGGAACCCCATTGCAAACCAGCGCACAGGTCACTGCGCGCAGAAACTTGCGGCGCTGAGGAGCCCATTCAAGGCTCCGCTCCAATCACGGCGACCGTAGCTTCACAAGCAGCCAATCGAGGTATTCGGTGCCCGCCTCGCTGATCGGTAGCGCCAATAGCTCAGGAACCTCAAAGCCGGTCAAGCCGGGCAGCTGGCGGGCCAGCTCGACCAGCTTCGGCAGCGCGGTCTTGATCAGGAGTTGGCATTCGCTGCTGGTTTGCAGCTCGCCTTGCCACCAGTACATCGACTTGCATCCCGGCACGATGCTCACGCAGGAAGCGAGCCGCGCCTCAAGCAGTGCGCGTGCACAGGCTTCGGCGCGCGCCAGATCGGCGCATGTGGTGAGCACCAAACGCAACTCATCGGCCGCCAGTACAGGAATCATTTGAGAATTGCTCCCAGGATGCCGCGTAGGAACTTGCGGCCGAGTTGTGATCCGACCTGGCGCGCGATGGTCTTGGCAAACACCTCGCCCACGCTTTGACGATTGCTGTAACCGCTTGATTGCCGCGGTTGACTGCGCGCCGGTCGACTGGCGGTTCGACTGCCTGATCCGCTGCCTGATCCGCTGGCAGACTGCTCAGCATCGCTATCTCGACGCCGCGTGCGGCTGCTTGATGTCGGCGCAGGTGCGGCGACAGGATCTGGCGCCTTATTGCCCCAGGGCCAACTTAAGGACCAGCCGCCCGAGCCAGCGTCCGCCGGTGGCGGCGCGGCCGGTTCATCTTGGCGCTGCCGTAGCACCTCAAAGGCGCTTTCGCGGTCCACGGTTTGCTCATACTTGCCGCGCAGCGGACTCTGCGCCAGCGCTTGCTGCCGCTCTTCGTCGGTGAGCGCACCAATGCGCGACTGCGGCGGCATCACCCAGGCGCGATCCACCGGCTGCGGTATGCCGCCTTCGCCCAGGAACGACACTAGAGCCTCGCCAACCGCAAGCTGGGTGATCGCATCGACAACTTTGATGTTTGGGTTCTGGACAAAAGTCTCCGCGGCGGTGCGCACCGCTTTCTGATCGCGCGGCGTAAACGCGCGCAGGGCATGCTGAATGCGATTGCCAAGCTGACCCAGGATCACATCGGGCACGTCATCGGGCAGCTGGCTGATGAAGTAGATGCCAACGCCCTTGGATCGGATCAAGCGCACCACCTGCTCCACCCGCTGCAGCAGATTGGGACTGGCGTCATTGAACAGCAGATGCGCTTCGTCAAAGAAGAACACCATGCGCGGCTTCTCCAAATCCCCTACTTCCGGCAATTGCTCAAACAGTTCCGAAAGCAGCCAAAGCAAAAAGGTGGAATACAGGCGCGGCTTAAGCAGCAGCTGATCTGCGGCAAGGATGTTCACCGCGCCGCGCCCCTGCGGATCGACGCGGAAAAAATCGCGCAGATCCAGCGCCGGCTCGCCAAAGAAGTCGCGCGCGCCATCGTTCTCCAGCTGCAGCAGCGCGCGCTGGATCGCGGCAATCGAGACCGGAGCCACCAGCCCATATTGCTGGCTGATGTCCTTGGCGTGTTCCGAAACAAAGCCGAGCAGGGCACGCAGATCATTCAAGTCCAACAGCAGCAGACCTTCTTCGTCGGCGACCCGATACACCACATTCAACACGCCTTCCTGGGTCTCGTTCAGTTGCAGCATGCGCGACAGCAGAACCGGGCCAACTTCACTGATCGTGGTGCGGATCGGGTGCCCCTTTTTGCCATACAAATCCCAGAACTGAACCGTGTTGGCAGTCGGCACGAACTGTGTAATGCCGAGCATTTTTAGGCGTTTATCAAGCTTCTCGCTGGCCGATGCCGGCAGCCCAAGCCCGGCAAGATCGCCTTTGACATCGGCCATGAAAACCGGCACGCCGCGCGCCGAGTAGCCCTCGGCCAGAACCTGGAGCGAGACCGATTTTCCGGTACCCGTCGCGCCTGCGATCAAGCCATGACGATTGCCATACTTCAGCATCAAGTGCTGATCGGTTTGGCCGCGTGCGACAAGCATTTTTGCTGCATCCATTGAACTGTGCCCGAGCAGAGAGAGGTAACAGTGTACGTTTCCAGCGCGGAACGAACCAATAAGCGCTGGATCGACCGCAAACTCACAAGCTGAGCTGCAATAATCGCCGCCATGCAATGACATGAGGTGAAACGTGAGCGAACGTCAGGTGATGAGTTACGACGTGGTAGTAGTGGGCGCCGGCCCGGCCGGTTTGGCGTGCGCCATTCGCCTGAAACAAATTCGCCCCGAGCTCAGCGTTTGCGTGATTGAGAAAGCCTCCACGATTGGCGCTCACATATTGTCCGGCGCCGTTATTGAGCCCCAGCCGCTGGATGAGCTCTTGCCTGAGTGGCGCAAGTCGCCGCCGCCAATCTGCGTTCCGGCCGGCAAGGATGAGTTTTATTGGTTGAGCAAGACGAGCGCGCGCAAGCTGCCGACGCCGCCGCAGATGCACAACCAGGGCAACTTCATCGTTTCGCTCTCGGCACTGTGCGCCTGGCTTGCAC
>Ga0163144_10025408_pt1 | contig 11566 bp, 10 predicted proteins | sample OliLak19BULKMAT1_FD_123175 | JGI IMG/M metagenome (GOLD analysis project Ga0163144, IMG submission 123175) | Freshwater microbial mat bacterial communities from Lake Vanda, McMurdo Dry Valleys, Antarctica - Oligotrophic Lake LV.19.BULKMAT1 | ecosystem: Environmental > Aquatic > Freshwater >... | reverse complement strand
TTCAAAAGTAAAAATTCAAAAGTAAAAATCAAAAAGTAAAAGAATGTTAGTAAGCACAGATTTAATTGGAAAAATAAGTCAAGAGTTAAATTCCCAAAACAAAACAATTGTATTCACCAATGGATGTTTTGATATAATTCACTCTGGACATATAAGCTATTTGACTGAAAGTAAAAAGCTTGGTGATATATTAATTATTGGATTAAATAGTGATAATTCGGTAAAAAGACTAAAAGGTGAGAACAGACCTATTAATACCCAGAATGATAGAGCTATAGTATTATCTGGATTAAAATCTGTCGATTATGTATGTATATTTGAAGAAGATACACCTTTAAACTTAATTCTTACTATCAAACCAAATGTACTTACCAAAGGTGGGGATTACAAAGTCGAAGAAATAGTTGGCTACGAATTTTTAACCCAAAATAACGGTGAAGTAGTGATAATTGATTTTGTTGATGGCAAATCAACTACAAATATTATAAATAAAGCGAAAATTTAATAAATGTAAATATATAAATTAAAACTTAATTATATCAACATTTCTTTATTGTCGCTAATTATCTAAATATCAATTGGATAAATAAAAATAATTACTACTGTTAATATTTATTCAATAATTAAAAAGATACCATAATTACTCGATAAATATATATTAATTATAGATATAACTCATATTTCCGAAATTAAATAAAAATATACTCATACAATGGACTTAGATTATAAACAAATTTTACTCAAATACCCTCAACCTAATAGATTTCGACATCATATAAAATCAAACGTATATTTTCCATATCATCCAAATTTGTCTGTATCATCTCATTACCCAGATTTAATTAGTACTATTGATTGGAAAGATGTATTTCTGAATGGAAAAACACCAAATTCATTAGATATTGGCTGTGGTATGGGTAAATTTTTGATTCAATATGGATTTGATAACACTAATGAAAATGTATTAGGATTAGAAGTCAGACCTATGCCAGTTGATTGGATTAAGTCTGTAATCTTAGGTGAACAGTACCAAAATATAGGTGTATTGCATTATACATTGGCAAATGGATTAGACTTTATTGAAGATAATTCATTAGATTCCATTTATTATTTTTTTCCAGACCCTTGGTTCAAAAACAAACAATCCAAAAGACGCGTATTGAATCAACAATTTCTTGAAATATGTTATCAAAAGTTAAAGTTAAATGGCAAGTTATTTATCCAAACTGACGTAACAGAATTGAATAAATATCACTTATTAGAATTAAATAAATTTAACCAAACAAATAAATATGAAATTAAAGAGTTACCTAAGAATGAACCTTGGAATTTGTTGAAAACAGACCAAGAGTTGCACGTAATCAAAAAAGGTTTTGATATTTTTAGAATTATATGTACCAGACAATAAAATGAACACACAAATATTAGATTATTTTAATCAATTCGATATAATTAAGAAGTTTTCTCAAGATTTTGTAAATCAATTAATATTTACACTTTTGGCAATTATTTTTTTATGGGTAATCCGTAAGGTAGTTTTAGCTATAGTACACAGAAGGTCAAAGTCTGCTTATGTAAAATATAATTGGAGTAAATACACATATTACGTACTTTTGTTTTTTTGCTCAATAGTCATAATAGATATCTGGCTCAAAGGTTTCGGACAAATTATTACAATATTGGGATTTTTGGCTGCTGGTATTGCTATTGCACTCAAAGAGCCGATTGTTAATCTTTTTGGGTGGTTTTTTGCTGTATGGAATGGAAGTTTTAGGTTGGGTGATAGAATTGAGATTGCAGGAGTTAAGGGTGATGTTATAGAAATTGGATTATTTCAATTCAAATTAATGGAATTACACGCTTGGGTTGATGGTGATCAATATACTGGTAGAATTTTATATATACCTAATTCTAAGATATTTACTGAAATTAAAGCAAATTATAGTACTATGTCTCAGTATATCTGGCACGAGTTTGATTTTTGCATTACGTTTGAAAGTAATTGGGAAAAAGCAAAGGATATTATTTATAAAGAAGTTGATAAAAAATCAGAACACAGAAATTTAGATGCAGTAAATGAAGCTGAAACATTTTTTGACATTTATAATATTGAAGCAATTACTTTTGAGCCAGTTATTTATAGTGAAATATTTGAAAATGGTGTGAGATTTGTTATTAGATATTTTTGTAATGTAAATAATAGACGTATATCAGAAATGGAGATAAATGAAGGAATTATCACCGAATTTGCAAAGCATAGAGATATAATGTTTGCTTATCATACGATGAGACTTTATAATAATAAGTCAGAAGGAAAAGAGGGAGCTCAAAAGTTATAAGCAAATAATTTTTTCAAAATTGTGAAAATATTATAAAATTAAAAATAATCAAAAAAATTAAATAGAAATTAAATAGAAATTAAATAGAAATATTATGAAAAACGCATATATAATTGACGGCATAAGAACACCAATAGGGAAAATCGGTGGTGTTTTATCAAATGTAAGACCAGATGATTTGGCGGCTGATTTGATGAGAGAATTAATCAAAAGAAATACAAATGATAAATTTGATGTTAATCTAATTGAAGACGTCATAATGGGTAATGCAAATGGTGCCGGTGAAGAAAATCGCAACGTTGCTCGAATGTCGCTATTATTGGCTGGGCTTCCTGTTTCAGTGCCTGGTGAAACAATAAATAGACTTTGTGCCTCTGGACTTGGAGCAATAGTAAATGCTTCTCGTGGAATTAAATTGGGTGAGGGCGACTTTTATATTGCTGGTGGAGTTGAGTCAATGACACGTGCTCCTTATATTATGTCCAAATCAAGCAGTGCTTTTGGTCGTGATTCTCAAATATTTGATACATCTTTGGGTTGGAGGTTAGTAAATCCAAAACTGAATGCAATGTGTGGTACAGAAGGCATGGGCGAAACAGCCGAAAATGTAGCTGATAAGTATAATATATCAAGAGAAGACCAAGATAAATTCGCATTTAATTCGCAAATGAAAGCAACTAATTCGAGAAATAATGGAATATTCAAATCAGAAATAATTGATGTTGTAATTCCACAAAGAAAAGGCGACCCAGAGATAATTTCGGATGATGAGTTCATCAGACCAGAAACTACATTAGAAAGTTTGGCGAAATTACAACCTGCATTTAGAAAAGGTGGCTCCGTAACTGCTGGTAATTCATCGGGTTTGAACGATGGAGCGGCAGTAGTCTTAATGTCATCTGAAGAAGGGTTAGTAAACTCTGGATTAAAGCCAAGAGCTAGAGTAATAAGCTCGGCTGTAGTAGGCGTGGAACCACGCATTATGGGTATCGGTCCTATCGAAGCAGCAAAAAAAGCACTAAAAAGAGCTGGGCTAACATTTGCAGACCTTGATGTAATCGAACTAAACGAGGCATTTGCTGCACAATCTTTGGCTTGTATTAGAGCTTGGGGATTGAGTGATGATGATAATAGAATTAACCCAAATGGCGGAGCAATTTCACTTGGGCATCCGCTGGGAATGTCAGGAGCTAGATTGGTAATCACTGCAATGAATGAATTAGAGAGACGTAACGGGCGATATGCTTTGTGTACAATGTGTATTGGAGTTGGACAGGGGTATGCTGCAATCATCGAAAGAGTATAAATTGCACACTGTGGTTTCGACTTCGCTCAACCACCGTTCAGTATAACGCAACCTCCCAACAAAATACTTAACTATAAGTACCGTTGACTGAGCGTAGTCGAAGGCAACTATAATAATTAATGAAATCAGATAAGGTGAAAGTCATGTTCAAAAAAATGAAAATTAAAATTTATTATAATTGAACTTATTATACAATTACTTTTGTTTATTGGTCGAAATATAAAAATATAGCTCATAATTGTAATCTTAAACAATCTATTTGTAAAAATTAATAAATATGAAAATAATATTTTAAACTCCCTTGAAATTACAAAATAAGTTATTATTTTTGTAATCAATTAAAAAGTAAAAAGGAAATAAATAAATGTCTAATAATGCACCCGTTCTTAAAAGAGATTCTGATGGTAGATTGTTTTCTTATGATGAACAATACAAAAGTACCAAAGATAAATTATCAAAAAATATAATCAAAGAAAATTATATTCATTTCTTAGCTTCTAAGCAAGTGGATAGCGATTTTATTTGGCAATTAGTTAAAATATCAGTTGCCGCTATTGCATCTGATGGAATTCACAAAAAAGAAGAATTGTTGGTATGTCAAGAGATATGTAATGAGTTGAGTTTGGATTGGGATAAATTTTTACCAGAAATAGAAAATGAATTATCTCAAATTTCAAACTTTAATTTAGAGACTATCACATCTTATTTACAAATTGCATTTCCAGATGATAACATATCTCACTCGTTTTTATTATTTGAGGCAGCACTTCATATCATTTTAGCTGATGGAATAATGACACAAGACGAATGCGATTTATTGGCAAGTATTGGTACAATTCTTAAAATACCAACTGGTAAAATCATTGCTCGTATTGGATTGTTTTTGAATGAAGAAAAACAAACTTTGGTAGATGTAACAGAAAGCCTACAATGGCAGTACACACAATATATGAGTGAATAGTAAAAGTGCAATTGTTTTTTATTTAGATACTCAAAACTCCAATTCAAAAAGTTGGAGTTTTTTTGTGTTTGGTTCTTTTGAGGAGAAAGAAAAAAGGAAAGAAATCAGCCAAAAAAACATAAAAAAAGCAATTATTTTCAAATAAATGAAAAAATATTAGGAAAAATGAAAATAAATTTGCTTCTTATCTTATCTTATCTTATCTTATCTTTGTCATAACAAACTTTTCTAAAATTGTTTTAAATTTATAAAGGTGTATATGGTAAGAATTATTAGTTTCTTATGTATTGTATTAATTTCTTTAATTTTAAAATCTTGTGACGGTGCTCCACCTTGTACTCGAGTGTGTTTTTATTTGGATCTAAATGACAAAGGTTGTAAAGTAAGTATTTATGAAGCAAACACATCAATAATGAGGTTAGACATGTTTACATTGGAACATGGCAACGGACAAGAACCTTCGAAATATACATATAGAAAATCAGCTCAGGGTACACCCATTGCGGGTATAGAAAAAAGAGTTAAAGGTGAAGAAATAAATTATGGTTTTTGGACTAAAAACTCATTTCATGATTTAAGTTATTGGGGAATATTCTATAAAAAATGGAATAGACGTGCTACCGAACAAGAAATTGCAGAAATGACTGATCAAAATGCAAGAGATTGGTTTAATGATTCCTTCAAAAGTGGAGGAGCGCTCAATGTAGATCCTGTTAATATAAGTACTTATGAAAGAAATATTGGAAAAATATGTACAGACCTGTTCACTTCTAATTTAGGCTATTATGTAGGTAATATAACTTTTAGCGATGGCACAATTTGTAATATTGAGCGAAATGGTATGGATTTATCTCAAGCAGGGAGTGATTGTCCTGCTTCAATTGGTGCAAAAATAAAAAAACCTTGTACAAAATGTAACTAATTTAATTAAATAATTTAAAAAAGGTGTATATTATGAAAAAAATAATATTTCTCATAACATTAAGTATGTTGATTTTTACTTCTTGTGAAGATAATTCACAAAATGCTTTAAATAACACAAACTTATTTTCTTCTTTGACTTCTGCTACAAATATACCAAGTGTAAATGATTTCTTGGATATTTATGATCAAAGTGAACTTACTGGAATAGTAATACTACAAACTAAAAAATATAATGTTTCAAATGGTTCTCTAACTTATAATGGAACAGAAACTAATGGAAATGCAATATTTCTTAACAATTCAAGAACAAATAAAGCGACTGCTGGTCAGAGTGTAATTATAAATGCAAACCCAATAGTAGAATATTCAAAAGGTATTTACAAAAATTCTACAGAAAATGAATTGACATATAATTATGGTGCAGATAATAAAATAGTAATAGCAGGTAGTGGTGAATATCCATCAGATACTACGACTTTTACAATGACAACACCAATTGAAATCTCTAATGTTACTTTTAACCAAAATATTTCCAAATCACAAAATTTAACAATAAATTGGACTGGAGGAACATCAGGTCAATTAGCACAAGTTAATATTATTATAAATGATCCAATTAATCTACCAGTTAATACAACTGCTGGTATATATAAAAAAATAGATAACCATAATCGAAGCATTACTTTAAGTGCTCAGGAATTAACAAGTAGTCTCGTTAATGGTTTAAATCACATAGAACTTATAACATATCAACCAACTTATAAAACATTATCAAATGGAAAGAAAGTATGTTATATGACAATGTTAATACATGAAATAGATGTTAATGTAATTAATTAAAGATATTAATTAAATACAGGATACATAGCTCATAATTGTAATACTCTAAACTCCAATTCAAAAAGTTGGAGTTTTTTTTTGTGTTTGGTTCTTTTGAGAAGAAAGAAAAAAGGAAAGAAATCAGCCAAAAATCAGATAAAATAAAATTATTTTTAAATAAATAAAAAAATATTAGGAAAAATGAAAATAAATTTGCTTCTTATCTTATCTTATCTTATCTTATTTTTACTTTTAGTAAATTAACGATATAAATTGATACTAGTCAAGAGTAAAACTAATGAATTGAATAAATTGGGGTTTAATTTAAAAGCAATACTGCCCAATCTTGGCTAATTTTTAATAAATGAATTATTTAAAAACACATCGGAGCTAATAATTTATGAAAAAATTATTTTTATCTTTTGTCTTAATGTATTTCACTTTGATTTGTAATTATGATTTACATTCACAATTACAATGTCCACCAAATCAAAGTACTATGCAAGATTTTGATAATTATACAATTGAGCCAAGTCCATTTGAATTTCCGTACGGTACATTTGACTTTAAAAAGGGAGTTGTAAATGGTAAAAATATAATAATTATTGATGAGAGCTCATATATGGGACAAGGATTAGGAAGTTCTTACACATTTGAAGATATGTAAGGATTTATTCTAACATATCTTATTAATGAGTGGGTTAACGAATTAAAAGGAGAAGGAGCTGCCTTATGTCCATGGGTAAGTCTAAGTTTTTACGAATTTTCTTTTGTTTTTAAAAAACAATGCAAATTATATAAATGCTGTTATTATAGATTAGACCAAACAAGAAATACTTTGTGCACTGACACGGGTTATCCATATCCAAGTAATGATTATAATGAGTGGCAAGGTGTAAGATATTATACTTATGGTGAATATGTAAATTGTGGCGAAAAATGTTGTGAATGGAAAATTAGAGTAGAATGTAATCCAAATAGTGAAAATAATCAGTATATGAGAGATAAAGCAAAAATAGTGTCTATAGAAAAACTAACTTACATGACAAATGATTGCCCAGAATCTAATGAAGTAGATTGTAAACGAGGTACACCAGTACCTTGTGAAGGTGATTGCGATTAATAATTTAACTATAAAATTAATAAGGATTTAAAATGAAATTACAAAAAATGTTTTTAATTATGATTTTAATTATATTGAGTTTACAGTTAGATTTGTTAGCTCAAAAGCCATTAGTTATAAGTGAATTAAAGATTGATTGTCAAAATATAATGGTTTCTAAGAAAATATATAATGAAATTTATTTTTTGGGCACTATTCCTAATCAATCAGGTAAAAGTCAATATATGACACTTAAAAAATATAGTAATGGTAAAATTATAGATATTCCATTAAATATCGAAATTAATGGGAATTTAGAACAATTTAAAGTTTCAGCAAAAGAAGTTTTAAGTTATGATAGCAAAGGTAATTTGTATTTATTAGGAGATGGTATCTATAAATATGATGGAAATAGTTGGTCAGTTTATAGAATAAGTGATGAGTTTGAAAAATTTAGAGATTATATAAATATAGTAGTATCAAATGATGACAACCTCTGGTTTATAACACAAGTAAGAGAAGAAATTGGAAATATGGTTGGTGAATACCATACAAAATTATATAGAAAATCTAATAAAAATTTAGATATTGTTTATGAGGAGAAATGGGGTGCCACTGTATTTGATAAATTATATGCATTAGAAAATGGCAAAGTAGTAGTTCAAAAATTATATAATAAAAATAATCCTTATGATAGCAAAAAATATAATTTTGATTCCACATTATTTGATTTATGGATTTATGACGAAAACTTAAATATAATATATGATAGGATTCATACACCGTCAGGTGAGCCATTTAATAATATGAATAAACGTATTTCATCTTTAACAAGTAATGAAAATGGCGATTTGTTAATATCATTACAAGGCAAACAGTATTCGACTAACATTCTTGGTACAAAATACAATACATGCTGCGGTGGTTATACAGAGAAGATTGATATGAAATGGCAGAAATATGATACTACATATAATTTTAAATTTAATAATAATATGTATATTGATTTCAAAACTCATTATATGTTAGGTGAAAAAAAAATATTGTTATTCCAAAACTCGGAATCGGCGGTAACTAAACCTAAAATTTTTAACAAAAGCGAAAAATCAGTGATCGATTTAATTAGTAAAGACTATTATGAAAATTCTTATGTAATTACAGCTATAAATTGGAACAATTTTTCTTTATTAACTGAAGATTTAGACATTTATTGCCATAGCATTATAGAACTTGAAGGTAGTTTGTGGTTTATAAATCAACATTTCATAACAGTAATACCAAAGTATAATTTTAATAAAACTATGAATATTGAAGAAGATGTGACATATCATAATCTATTAATATTCCCAAATCCTGTATTAGATGAATTGTTTATCGATGATAAAAATGATCTAAACATTACAGATTATAAAATATATGATACAAGTGGTAAGTTATTAATAAAAAATAAATTTAAATCAAAATTTATTTCTGTATCTAACTTATTAACGGGTGTTTATTTTATAGAACTTATTGATAAACAAAACACAATTTTAAAAAGTGCTAAATTTATAAAGGAATAAATCAATGAATATAAAATATGTTGTTATCGGTATTCTGTTTTCATTAATAGTTATAAATCAAAGTGTATTATCTGTTACTCCTTGTGATGACAATACAGGATTTACTACACAAACAGCTAATTGGCAAGCTCCGTATATAGATGGTGGCGGGTCAGTACAATATAGTTACAAAGATGTTGGAACTGATATGAGTTTGAAAATTGATTGGTCAACTTATTCTAAAACAAATCTACTTTTAAGTAACAAGGTAATTAAAGACCAATTAGTGAAAAAAATAATGCAAGATGTAGCGAACCTACAAGGTGCATCATCAAATCCTAGTTATGTTAAACTATATTTTACTTCAAAGTGTGTAGCTAGACTTAAAACAGTTTATTTGTTAGAACAATCTCCATCTTTAGATTGTTGCCCAGAAGGGTTTAATGTTCCTGAAAACTTAATAGAAACATTGACTTTTGAAGGTAATACAAGAAGAGTAATAAAAAAATATGCTTGGGTAGATTGTGGTGAAAAGTGTTGTGTCCTTTCATATAAATTTAATTGGGATTATTTTGATAATTGGGTTTTTGAAAGTTCTAGTTACTCGGCGGCTTCTAACTGTGACCCTTTATCTAGTTATACTGATTGTTTAACAAATCAACCAATTCCTTGCAATGGTGGTTGCTCAGGTTATGGCGAATAAGACTTAAATATTTTTTACATAAAAAAAAAAGCGTTAAAAGTTGATTTAACGCTTTTTTTGTAGATATAATCGCTTTTTTTGAGATTAGTAACTTAATACTTTTTTGACTGCATTGATGATGTCAAATTTATTTAACAAAGTTGCTGTTTCATAAGATTTGGCAAATCCAACAGGTACGTCTTTTGAGCCAACTCTTACAACCGGAGCATCTAAAATATCGAATAAATGTTCGTTGATAGTAGCAGAAATTTCGCCACCAAATCCACCAGTAACTTTATCTTCGTGCGCCACAACTACTCTGTTATTTTTTCTAACCGATGCAAAAACACCTTCTTTATCCCAAGGTGCTAATGAACGCAAGTCAAGTACTTCAACCGAAATGCCTTCTTTTGCTAAGTCTTCAGCTGCGAATAATGATTGATGAACCGCAGTACCGTAAGTAATAATACTAATATCAGTACCTTCTCTTCTAATTTTAGATTTCCCAAAAGGAATAATAAAATCGTCTGGAGGAGTAGGTCCATTTGCTGCTTTGAAGTTATAAAGATATTTAGGCTCTAAGAACATTGTAACCCCTTCGGATCTGATACAATTTCTCATTAACCCAATAGCATCATCAGCGAAAACAGGCTGAACAACTCTAATACCTGGAATAGTAGTGAAAGTCCCTTCTAAGTTTTGAGAGTGGTAGATACCACCTTGGATATAACCACCACTTGCTAATCTAAGAGTAACATTTAGTTTAGTTTGTCCTTTTGTTCTCCAATATTCGTGAGATAATTCAAGTAGTTGTTCCATTGCGGGCCAGAAATAATCGGCAAATTCAGCACCTTCGATTACTACTCTAATATCTTTTTTGTAACGAGAGAAACCATTTGCAGTACCAACGATTTGGTCTTCGGCGATAGCAGCATTGAATACTCTGTGTTTAGTAAATTCTTGTGGCATTCCTTTTACAACATTGAATACACCGCCTTTTCCGATGTCTTGTCCCCACATAAATGTATTAGGATTAGACCTAAATTCTTGTTTCAAGGCGTAATTAATCCCCTCAAGATAACTTAAACTTTCTGCATTAGGGTCAATTGCAACCTCTGTGTTATCAGATATTTTGACAATTGGCTCAGGCATCAAAAACTCCGCCCAATTGTTACCATTTGCTTCAGGAGCTGCCTCAGCAGTATCAGCCGCAGTGAATATATCTTGTTTGTTTTCTTCTTCGATTTTTAATATTTCTTCTTCTGTTAAGATGCCATTACTTAATACTTGATATCTAAATTGTAATAATGGGTCTCTACTGAAGTTTAACTCTCTATCTTCACCTGGTCTGTAATTTTCTTGTTTGTCAGAATTAGAGTGAGAACCAATTCTATCACACTCAGCGTGAACCATAGCCGGACCTTTACCAGCTTTGCAGTATGTGATTGCATCTTGTAGAGTTCTGTAACATTCAAATGGGTCTCTACCGTCAATATTGAATATTTTTAGATTTTTGAATCCAATAAAAGTATCTGATACTCTTAAATTTGCATTTACTTCGTGTAAAGGAACTGATATACCAAATTGATTATTTTGTATTACGAAAATGACAGGAGATTTATCAAAGTCAGCAGCAGAAACTGCTTCATAAAAATAACCTTCGGCGCAAGCAGATTCGCCACCAGAATAATAGGCAACTTCGTCTCCATTATACTTTTTGATTGCTCTTGCAACACCAGCTGCGTGCAAAGAGTGATTTCCCGTACAAGATGAGACGTTTTGAACATTTATAGAGGGTTTTGCAAAGTGATTTGACATATGACGTCCACCACCAGCAACATCTGTTTCTTTGCTTAATCCGTTAAGGATAATTTCAACTGGAGTTAGTCCGG
>Ga0163144_10025407_pt1 | contig 11566 bp, 8 predicted proteins | sample OliLak19BULKMAT1_FD_123175 | JGI IMG/M metagenome (GOLD analysis project Ga0163144, IMG submission 123175) | Freshwater microbial mat bacterial communities from Lake Vanda, McMurdo Dry Valleys, Antarctica - Oligotrophic Lake LV.19.BULKMAT1 | ecosystem: Environmental > Aquatic > Freshwater > Lake... | reverse complement strand
GCCGATGCAAAGCGTTTTAGTGTCTTCCCCACACGCGTGGGGGTGAACCGAACAGGTGCAAGTAAGATAAGTCACAGTCCTCGTCTTCCCCACACGCGTGGGGGTGAACCGGAATCGTCCCTGTAGTCGGTATTGACGGGTGGGTCTTCCCCACACGCGTGGGGGTGAACCGGGGCGGGAAAGGATTATCCCTCCCGTTTTTTTGTCTTCCCCACACGCGTGGGGGTGAACCGAGTGTAAACGACGTCCATCGTTCACACACGTTGTCTTCCCCACACGCGTGGGGGTGAACCGCCGATCCAGCTTCGCGACGACTAGGGTCCCACGTCTTCCCCACACGCGTGGGGGTGAACCGGAGGGTTCTATGATTCTGACTACAACTGGCGGGTCTTCCCCACACGCGTGGGGGTGAACCGACAATCCTCCTTCCTCCTCGTCTACGTCTTTCGTCTTCCCCACACGCGTGGGGGTGAACCGGTTGTAGTCACCCTGCACGGGGTGGCGACGAAGTCTTCCCCACACGCGTGGGGGTGAACCGGCAAGCGCCATCTTCCTTGACCCGCCGTATTCGTCTTCCCCACACGCGTGGGGGTGAACCGAAATCGCCGGGCGGTAGTATTAACCGTCGGTCGTCTTCCCCACACGCGTGGGGGTGAACCGCGACTTGGCAATCAACCTTCCGCCCTGCCCCAGTCTTCCCCACACGCGTGGGGGCGGGCCGGCTACGCTGCGTTCGCCTGCGCTACGCTCCGGCTCACTCCGCTCCGCCGGCCCGCCCCCCCCACCGTCATTCTCTGGGGAAAGATAATTGTCGCTAAAGAGGAAAGGTAGTTGTCGCCGAACACGTGTGCCCAAACATTCTTGGGGTTAGGTCTTCATGCTCCAGCAGGACTACCCACTGGCTGCTGTTGCGTACGCAGCCCAGCGACTGCCCCACCAGTGGCGCTTGAGGGTGATTTCCCCAAGGCTGCTGAGCAAATTTCGCGACTTCGGGGCTCGGTCTTCTCGTGCCCGACCGCACTCGCAGCGTCTTAACGGCGCTCCTTTTTTTCGGCGGCGTCGATACGCCGCCGAATAGCTTGCTGGCTACGCTGCCTGCGCCGACTTTTCAGGTTCCTGGAAAGCGGTCTGACCCTCGTCAAGGACCGGCGCCTTATTTTCCCCGGGCATGCTTCGTTTGCGAAACAGGGTGTTGTAGACCCATTTGCCCACTACGACAGAGGGACGGTCAACGTACAAGTACATGAACCAGGCGATGGCAAAGGAGGCAATCACACAGGCTGCCGCGCCTATGCCCGCCGCGAGGTGATGCCCCATCCCACCCCGTACCAACTTTACGTAAATCATGCTTTGCAATGAGCATATGAGGATCAGATGAATAAGGTAAAGTCCGAAGGAGACCTTTCCCAAAAGAGTAAGCCAGCGAACACTGAGCGCGCGCTGTATCGGGGGACAGAAGGCGGTGCTGCCAATGACGAGAATCCCTGCCGCAGCCTCGTAAACCCCGTTCGGATCGATCGGCGCGGGCCCCCAATTCCAGGATCCGCCGGGCTTTTTCCATACGAGCCAAATCGCACCTGCAATTACCACCCATGCTACTCCGCTGGGAATGGACAGATTCCTGCCGCGAAGGTTCGTTACATATAAATCGCAAAGCGCAACTCCCAAGAGAAAGTCAATCATGAAGATGCGGTGCGACATCGTTAGGTTGGCCGAAAAGAAAATGCAGATGCTCAGTCCCAAATAGACCAACCCTCGTCGCCGTGACGTCCCGAAAACTGCCACGACCATATACACGAGAAATGAACCCATGAATTCGACGGCCATTGTCCAAAGATTCTGGTTGTAATAGTTGCAGGAATCAAACGGATTCAAGAAAGTCTCACGCAGAGCTCGCGTTGCGTCGGCGGGAAAGTTATAGAAAATGCCAATCTAGCCTGTAGGTATATGGTTCGCTTGCATTATCTGAAGCGCCTTCTGGTTATACATCCAACCAGCTTTCAAAATGAAATAGGCGAATAAAATCGAGAATCCCGCGGGAATCGCCAGGCGAAAGTATCGCCGAACCGCCTGCGAGGCGACGACATCCAGCGACCCGGAGCAAAAGAAGAAAAGGGAAAGTACGAATCCACTTAAAATGAAAAAAAATGGTCACGGCGAATTGTGAGTCGTATGCCGCCTTGAGCGGAGTCTTGGGAATCCAACGAATGGCGGCCGGATACGTGTTCAATTCCGAAAAAGGTCCGTTATAAATGAGCGGCCAAAAGCCGACAATGATGTGACCAAATAGGACCGCGAGGGCGGCAAGGCCGCGAATCGATTCGAAGCAGTCCAACTTGTCGGCTTCATTTCGCGGCAACGCCGCGGCATTCCATGCCATGACAGGCCCTCCTTGAACGGATTGTACTGACACCTTATGCGAGCAAATCGTTTACTACCTGGCCGTGAATGTCTGTGAGCCGGTAATCGCGGCCTTGGAACCGATGGGTCAGACGAGTGTGATCGATACCCATGAGATGCAGGATGGTCGCATTCAGATCATGGGGATGAACGGGATTCTCTACCACGTTGTAACTATAATCGTCCGTCGCGCCATATGTCAGGCCGCGTTTCAATCCCCCACCTGCCATCCAGAGGCTATAGCAACGGCCATGTTGATCGCGGCCGAAATCAGGACCGCTGAAATCTCCTTGCGCGTAAACCGTTCGGCCAAACTCCCCGCTCCAAATGACAAGCGTATCGTCGAGCAAACCACGCCGCTTGAGATCCTGAACAAGCGCGGCGGCAGGTTGATCGATATCGTGGCACTGTTTCGGCAGGTCGCCGCGGATGCCGACGTGTTGATCCCATCCGCGATGCATGAGTTGCACGAATCGACAACCGCGTTCCACAAGGCGTCGCGCCAAAAGACAGTTTCGTGCGAAACCTCCATCTTCCCGCGTTTGATCCAAGCCGTACAACCGGAGGGTTTCGGCGGATTCCCCGGACAGATCGGCTAATTCAGGAACGGATGTCTGCATGCGAAACGCTAGTTCGTACTGCTCGATGCGTGCTGCCGTTTCGGGATCTCCTGTCGAGCCGAAATGGCGACGATTCAGGTTTCCCAGGGCAGCCAGAGTGTTTTGACGCGAATCCGGGCCGTGTGCGGCAAGATTTCGCTTATCCAGGCGCCGGATTGGCCATGTCGCGAGAAGCGAAACGGGGAGGAGATAACGGGAAAAGAGCGTTGCTCGGATGTCATTTGGGTGAGACGTTGCCCCATTCGGATGGAACCGGGAAGTTCCTGCGCATGATAGCGAGAAAGAGGGTATGTAATCCAGCGTCTCGATTTGCGACGGCGCCCCCGACATGAACAGGTAGATGACCCGTTTGATCTTCGGCTCTCGATGAGGTCTCGGGAGAATGCCGGGGCGCGGCGTTCGTTCCGTCGTGGAAGCTTGACCTGCCAAGGCATTTGGCCCCGGCGCCGCCGCGATGATTCACGCGGCGGTTCGTTCGTCGTCCGCGGCAAAAAGCTTCGCATTTCCGGTGAGCCCTACGTCAGAAAGACTGCCATAGCCATTCTTTCCAAATCGCAACTTCTGCCAGATGTTTTTTGCACATCGCCCAAAAGGCAGTGCGAGTGCCATCATGCCGAGAATGCATGCGCAGCCAAACGTCGTGAGGGACGCATAAAAGGCAACGCTTGGGATCATCGCGAAGGGAAATAGGAAGCAGATGCCCTTGAAATGCGAGTGAAAATCGATCTTTCCGGTGGCGCCCACCGATGCCAATATTCCGCCCAGCCCGACCACCGCGGCGACGGCGAGTAGAGGCGCCAAAGCTCCCCTCTTCAAATTGAGAAGCAGCGCCTTTCCCGACTGCCGCAACACATCATACGGTTTGTAAAACGCGTAACTCGTAAAGGCCCTGCCTGGATTCTCTCGCCAGACTTCCTGATAAATATCACGGCAGACGCTTTCGTACGTCGGCCAATCAAACGTGCCATATCCGCCCAGAGAACACAGGATGGCATGCGTGTTCCATTCCGGTCTTAAACGGGGATCGGACCGCGCCTTCAGCCATTGGAGGGCAATGTCCACAACTCGGGCGTCGTCCACTTGAAAGCCGTATTTCTCGCGCAGGCGGGGATGGTAGGCAAATCCCATCAAAGCGTTATGCCAAAACGTGCGATCGCCTGCCTCCGCGAGGTACTCTTCCGGATAAACACGTTGTTTATATGCCCGCAACGAGATCACGCTGACGGCAAGGACGGCAATCACCAGGGCGGCGCGTGAAATATACGGGGCGCCCATACCAGTCCTAAAATACGCGCACCAAACGGATCGAGCGGCCAAGCATACCGCAAGAGTTCCGAGCGCCAGATACTGCCATCCCAAACTGGATCGCGCGTGAAGTAGGAATAGCAACAAGACGCCCTGCCCAATCGAGCTTACAATCTCGAGCCCATTCAGTTTTACGCGTTTCCAGCAAACCAAGGCTAGGTGTAGGAAAGCCGGAAAGCTCAAAATGTCGAACAAACGCGAATCGAATAGGCCAATCGGTTCCTTCCAAATGTCGCCGTGCGACGCCGAGACGAGTTCGCGAACATGAAAGAAACGCACCAGGACGAACACCCCGGCAAGATAAAGAACCACTAGCATCAGCCCCGCGGGGTCACGCCAATGCCCAAGGAAATAGAGCGCCAATCCGATCGCCAGGAGCAGGTAATAAAAGCGGGACAAGCTTTCGACGGAAGGACCGAATATCGTGAAGGCGAGCACGACGTAGTCAGACAACCCCCGATCATCCGCAGTCCAGTAATACACGTTTTTACCTAGGTCATCCCTCTTGTGCGAGTTTTCTTCGATCAATTCTTGAATGCTGCGTTGCGCATCCTGAAACCGAAGCGCTAGGTTTCGCCATGCGGTATAGTCGTGACTCTTTCCTTGGTACATCTGAGAAAGCGCAACTGGAATCGCATGATACCGATATCGGTTGGCAAGGTTCTGATCCAGCTTGAGCCGCTTCTCTTCGTGGCGGATAAACCAAACAAGCCCGAAACAAAGCAGGAGCAACCCTACTGCCGAAAAATTCCGAAAAAATAGAGAACCCACGACAATTACTCCTCCCGCGACTCTGACTGCCTCAGCGTAACCTAACGAAGTCATGGCAAGGGAATCAAGTGCAATAAGCGTACTTCCAGGATACTCGGTGCGCAATTCGCGGAAATCAGCCCAAGATGGGTGATGTAGGTTGCCTGAATTGCCAGAATATGTTACTCAGAGCATCACGCAAGATCCGGAACCAATGCCGCAAGGCATGATTCTTCATGTGGGCAAGCCGATGCAAACCTCGCAAATGCGATTGAAGAACCTGATTTGGGTTATCAGCTTACTTGGCTTTGCATTCCTACTTCTTTGGTTTCTCCATGCCATCGAAAGAGAATTGAGGCTGGAACGCCATCCGAGCGGCCGCTACAGAGCTCACGCGATTCCCGTCGCGTTATCGGAAATGCACCATGGCCGACCACATGATTTCACGGCGTGGAAAGGGCTGGCCTACCCGTTCCACGATATGCGGGAACCACTCGACGACTTGCTGAAAAAGTACGCGGATCCAAGTACGCAGGTCGGCAGCGAGGTCTATTTTTGGGCCGCGGACGATCGAGGGCTGTCCGATTACGTTCAACTCGCATTCCGCCTTTTCGGTCCGTCGCTCGCAAGCCTTTCCAACTTTTGGTTCGTGTTGTTCGCAGCTTCCTTGCTGTTGTTTACACTTGGTTACTATCGCGAGCCAGGTTTCCTGCTGGTGCCGATCTTCATACTTGTCGGCTATATTGCGTACGCTCATGCATGCCCTTTCCGCGACCGCATCCCGTTGGGCGATGGCACCATCTGGGGGGAGCCGATTGCATTGTACGAATCAAGGACATTTGACGCACTTGGCCTGATCGCCTGGTTTCATTTGGCCGTCTTAGCGTGGCGAAGTTCCCGACCAGATATTATTACCTGTGTTACGGCAATCTTCCAAGCAATGCTATTGGTGTTTCTTTACCACGCTCGATCGTCTCTGGGATGGATGTATTTGTCATTGTTGACTCTCACGCTCGCGGCAATGGCGCCGCCGCTTTGGCGCCGCGCACGCGGCGCGTGTCTCGACCGCTCGCTGAGCGGTCCCATTTTAGTTTCGAGTCTATTACTAATGTCCTTATTGGGGTTGCATTTCTACAAACAAGCGTTCTACCATCCGCGTTATTTCCAGGATCTTGGAACTCGAACATTTTGGCACAACGCGCTAATGGGGTTTGGATATCATCCAGACCTTCGTAAGTCGTTAGATGTAGGCGTCGATGATGCCAAGATTATTCTTTTAGTTCTCAAGCGTATGAAGGAAGAGAACGATCCACGCCTTGACCCGTCCTGGACCCATGAAAATATCGGGCGATCGCTCGCGGCGCATACGCGCTTCGATTGGCGGCCCTATGAAGCGGCCTCACGCGATATTTACCTACGCGTTTGGAAAACTCAACCAGGCGCGGCTTTTGCTTGCTACGCCTGGTACAAACCTTGCGATATCTGGCGGCACACCCGGACCGTAGGAATGCATGTGGGTGGGGAGATCCTGCAGGGACGCGCAAACACCCTAATCGTCGCGCTAGTTGGCGCAATCATATTATTGCTTTCGATTGGTAAGGGGGCGCTACGTGATCGAAGCGGGCACGGGTGGATCCGTGCAAATCTTTTCCTTTGTCTGTGGCTACTTTGTTTCAGTTTGATTCCGAGCATGGCATTTTACGCGGCATTGCCGACGTTGGCGGCGTTTTATGTCGCCCTACCCCTATTCGTGGGATTGACAATTCTTTATGTTGGCGTCATCGTTGCAAGTCGGCGGATGAAAACCGACGTGAAGAGTTCCGCGATTGTCGTGGTGGCCGCGCCGGAAAAAGACTTGCGCAGCGCATTGTAACGCCCTAGTTTTTGCCGCTCAATGCAGTTCCTGACGCGCGAGTAAGGACTTATTGCGGAATCCCGCGGCTCTTCGCGACTTGGCGGGAAGATTCCCTGCGACGATGCAGTTGCAGTCGGTTTCCACGGGCAACAAGAGTGAACTCGGTTCGAAGGGATTCCTCCACTCGTAGATAAAGCGTCGGATTGTCGTGCTTCAATTGATCCAAAGATCCGTTCTCCACAAAGATCTTGTCGCTGGCGTTTAGACTATCGAGATTTTTCTGGAGCGTCGTTTGCGAATGCGTCAGGAAGAATTGAACCCAGTAGAACCTTGGCGCCCTTTGGGCTTCGAGTAGATAGATCCAGTCGGATCCGGATATAATCGTTACCGGCTCTTTCGCGGCTGAGTGGGATCGAATGAATTTGACATCTTCCGCAGCAATGGGTACCTCGGGAGGCGAACCCAGTTTCAATCCGTCCGCCATCTCATTAGCCATGCTCGGATAGTAATGGACAAACAACTTCATGCGCATTAGAGGCGAACTGCTGCCTCCGTGTCCGCTGGGATCGTGGAAGAGACTGGCGAACAGGCAAATCGTTCCCAAACCAAGACCGATAGCCGCACCGCTCATGCGTACCAGATGGACTTCCAACTTCGGATTGTGGTTCGGCAACATGCGCATAAGTGATTCGGCCCAGGCCTTTGCGGCTTGACGACAAGTCCAGACGAGCAGAACCGCAAGGGGGTAGGCATTTACGAACCAAACTACGTCAATGGATCGATTCACCCACTTCAGAAGCATAAGCAAGCCGACGGCTGAAAAGAGAAACAGACATCGGAACTCATACTTCATCGCGGTATCGCCTGGGTTTGTTTCCTCGTCGCGCCTGGTTAGCTGATAAGCGGCTAGAGCCAATATTCCCAATGTCAAGAGCGGCATGAAGATCGACACGACGCAAGTCCACCCTCCTTTCCAGGTAATCAGGTGTGAGCCAAAGCCGTTCGAATATAAGTAAATAGGCTTCAGTACTCCCAAGACTGCGGCGACGGATAGCGCGCCTGGCCCGTATGTTGCGACCATCAAAACGAGGAAGGCGGCAAAAAAGCAAGCGAGAAACACAAATGGCTGGTAAATGTAACGCATTCCGTCTCGCAAACCAAGCAGGTGCAGTCCGATGCCGGCGAGAAGATAATAGATTCCAATGTCAGTTTGCCAAAAGAGAGATAGTCCGCCTAGAAGTCCTCCGAGCGCCGTTGCCGGCCACGCGCGATTCCAGAGGTTTGTTTTTGCGCATGCGCCAATAAACAAAAAAAGGAAGGGAAAACGGAGGGGCCAGTTGGAGGGGGTGGCGTAATTATTGCTTTCCAGGCACAGCAAGATCATGATCACGCAGGCGAACCAGGCGGACAAAGACGCCCCAAAGAACCTACGCAACACTAAGAATCCGGTGAGGAAGAAAAAGGATAGGAAGAAAATCAGGTATTGAAAAAAGAAAGTCATGTTGTCCGCAAACGAAACCGGTTGCAGCAGGTAAAAAAGGTAAGCGTGCCCCACGCCATAATGCGATTCAAAGTCCTTTCCCGGGATTAGGCCGTCGGCGTGAAAATAGAGTGACGGTCCGAAAATAAAACTGCCCATGTGCGGATTAACGCCGATATGCCGGCCAAAATTAGAAGCGTCGCTCGGCCAAAAGAAAAAGAAAACCAGCATCTGGAGAGAAACCAAACCAAGAAAAACCGGGGCGGCGCTACGTGATTGCGTCTTAAGCCAGTGCTCTTTGACAGGAGTGCCCGTGCTTGTGGTTTGCGAACTAACACGCTTTAAGAACGTCCAAAAGAACGGCAGTATTAGGATGCCGAGTACAAGAAGCAGCCACTTCATGTTTGGCTGGTTGTTGAGTATTGCGCCCATCGTTTTGAATAGACAGATTCCAGACGCTAGCGCGCTTAGGTACGCACCGCCGAAGTGGGTCGCTCGCCTCAGGAATAACAAGGCGATTAGACCAAAGACAGGTACGGCAATGTAGGCTGCCTTAAAGAACGCAGCCTCGATCCTTTCCTGCCAAGGAACTTCTCGAAAGGTCTTGACTGCCGCTGAATCCCACACTAGTCCCGTGACCGGGACTAGTGTGGGATCGATCGTTCGGGTTAAGTACGAGGCCAATCCCGTGGCAAGCAATAATCCCCAACATCCTCCCCATAGGGAGAACCCTAACAGCTTCAAATAATGCATGAAGAACCTCGCATTTTTGGCCGCCTTTTCGGGGACGGGCCTTCAGCCACTATTGGTGGACGAGTCGCTGCCGCCCGACGAGCAGCCATCAATGCCAATCGCGTCCTTATTCCCATTTTCGCGTCGGCTTTTCCGCCAAACGCCCAGCGTTTTCAAGCCCATTGAAGCGCGTTTCCGACTTTCATTGTTCCGCTCAAGATAGAAAACTTAAGAAAGGGAACCCTAAAATGTGATTGTGGTCAATATCATCCCGAACTGACTTCGCCGTTAGTTGATCCATGCCGCAACCGCGCGACTGGGATTGTTTTTTTTCCCAAAGTGTCGTAAGGGCATCTATTCCCTGTCATGGACGTGTGTTGTCCCGAATCCAGGGCTTTTCAAAATAACCCGGTCGCTGTGCCGAACCGGGCAGTGAGAGAATTATGACGCTCGCACCATCCAGGCGCCTTTCCATCATCATTCCGGCGTTCAACGAGCAAGACAAGCTGCCCGTCACGCTGCGCGAGGCCTTTCGTCATGCCTTGGAAACATTGGATGAATTTGAAATCATCGTCATCAACGATGGCAGCCGCGATGAAACCGGGGCGGTCGCGGACCGATTGGCTCGAACGTATCCGCACGTTAGCGCGCATCATCAGCCGCGCAACATGGGCGTCGGCGCCGCTTACCGCACCGGCTTGGCTCTTGCCCAGTTTCCGCATCTCACCTTGATTCCCGGCGACAACGCTTTTCATGAGACCGGCGTGCGGGCCGTTTTCGAGATGGTCGGGCAAGCGGATTTGATCGTCTCTTATCGACACAACCCCAGCGCGCGTACGCCGCTCCGCCGAGTGCTCTCGCGCTGCGCCACTATGGCGCTACGCATCTTGACCGGTTGCGCCATCCGCGACGCGCATAGCATGTACGTTTGGCCCGTCGATCTTGCGAGGCAAATCCCCGTCAACCAGGGGTATGGCTACCACATCGAGACGTTATCGACCTTGCTGCAAAGCGGGCTGACTTTCGCCGAAGTCCCCGTTCTTTTGAATCCCAAACCCGACGCCAGTTCCGGCGTGATGAAGCCGAAGGTGTTGGTCGCCATGATTTACACGTTGGCCACGCTCTACTGCCGCCGCTTTCTCATCGGCACGGCCATACGCCGAAAGATGATCGAACGAAGCAAACCCGTGAGTGCCAGGAAACGGCGCGCGGCATGATGGGGATTTGTTAGCACGACGCGCGAGCGAGTGGATCCACTCGCTCGCGCGTCGTGCGAACGTGGGGCAACTCATCGCCACCGGAAGAACCGCAGCGCGATCGCGAAACTCACGCCGCCCCAAATTGCCAAGATCAACGCTTCCCGCCCAATCGCCGCGAACCCCGCTCCGTCCAGCATCACCGCGCGAAGCGCATTGTTGAGCGCCGTCAAGGGCAACGCCTGGATGAACGGCTGTATCTCGCTGGGAAAGCGTTCGCTCGAAAAGAACACGCCCGAAAGAATCCACATGGGCAACATCACCAAGTTCATCAGCCCCGACACGGCCTCGTTCGTCTTTACCCGACAGGCGACGACCAGGCCGATGCCCGCGAAACTCGCCGCTCCCAATACGAGCATCGCCACGAGCGTGAATACGGAACCCTGCACGCCCACCGCGAACATGAGCCAGCCGAACACGAGCAGCGTGAGCACCTCCGGCACCATGAAGATTAGCCGCGAGAGCATGAGCGAGAGCAGAAAGTCCCCGCGCCGCATCGGCGTCGCGAGAAATCGCTTGAGGAGCTTACGGACGCGCAGGTCGACGATGACGAATCCGACTCCCCACAGTCCGCCCCCCATCAGGTTCATGCCCAAAAGTCCGGGCACGAGAAAATCGATGTAGCGCGAACCAGGCTGTACGAACGCTTCGTCCTTGGTTCGTAGGATGTCGGGGTTCGCCTTCGCGCGTACCAGCACTCCGTCGACCAGGTTGCGGGCCGCGACGCTCTCGGTGCGGTTGGGATCGAACCAGTACACGATCTTGGGCGACGATTCTTCGGTTTCCTGCACGATGATCAGTTCGGTCCGTGCCCGCTTCAAACGCAAACGCGCGTCGTCCATCGCGAACACGTCGACATCGAAGCGCGGATCGGCACGCAAGGTCGCCAACAATTCCTTCGAGCCTTCGCCCGCCTGGACATCGACGGTCACCTTTTCCACCGGCCGGCTGCGAAACGCGATCCCCAGCGCGATCGTCATGAGGATGGGAAACCCATACACCCAAAACACCGCTTCGGGGATGCGGTAAAACTCCTTGATGCGCGCCGCGGTCAATTGCCATAGCGGCGCGAATCGGCCCGTCGGGGGATCATTCGCCATTTTGGGTGGCTCCGTTGTCGTCGCGTAAATGCCGACCGGTGAGGGCGACGAACACGTCTTCCAGCGTC
>Ga0163144_10025406_pt1 | contig 11567 bp, 9 predicted proteins | sample OliLak19BULKMAT1_FD_123175 | JGI IMG/M metagenome (GOLD analysis project Ga0163144, IMG submission 123175) | Freshwater microbial mat bacterial communities from Lake Vanda, McMurdo Dry Valleys, Antarctica - Oligotrophic Lake LV.19.BULKMAT1 | ecosystem: Environmental > Aquatic > Freshwater > Lake... | reverse complement strand
GTTTCCGTCCCCGCATGGGGTCTTACTTTTAGCAAGAGCTAAGATGCTTTGTCAACTCAGTCAAGCTTCTGCGATTCACTTCGCGACGCTCACTCATTTTCCAACTACTTCAGACGGTTTGCATTCAGCAAACTCCCCTAAGACCGCCCGGCGTAAGCTGCGGCGCTCTCTTACACTCTATGCCCAATATCGGAAAATTGGTTGAGCGCCGCAGCAAAACTGATCTATGAAATTTTCAGAGTTCGAATAAGACACGGCCCAGTGAAGGCTGTTCAAATTATAGTAAAGTCTTCGTCCTCGAAAAGCGGTATGGCTCCAAAAAAAGTCACACATGGAGCGCCCGCGATTCGATAAATCCTTACTCGGTCCTCAGACTGATCGATTTCTCGCTCGATCTGGTGCGTTAGCCGATCAATTTGCTTGGAGGTCAAATGGGCTTCAAAGCCAGAATACTGCACCCGGTCGCCATAACCAAGAAGAATTTTGGCCACTCTGCTTCTTCTTCGATTGTTCGATATGTCATACAAAACTACAGTAAAAAATGTTCTATTTGCCAGAGTTTTCACCAATTCGTCTTCGCTTTCAGCGAAAACGTCAACCAGATTTCCTAAAATAGCCGAATCATAATTAGCCCAATATTCAACGAGATTTAGATCGTCAGCGGCAGACACACCTCTTAAACCATCGCGCCCGCCTTTCTGCTTGATTTTCTTTTTCAGTCTCGAATGCTTAATTGGCATTGCTCATCTCAGTATTATCGGTCGATAAACTGTAGGGTCTTCCGTTTCGATTGCTCTGACTAATGCGCCTACCTGAAACGCAAGTGACTCTCGGAATGTCAATGGATGGTCAACAAAATTCAGATACTGATTCAATGCTCTCAATTTTTTCTCAAACTTTTCAAGAAATACCTTGCTTCCAGAACGGCACAAAAACACTGCCCCGTCTTCATTTGGATCTTCAAAGTCTTCATTTTTCAATTCGGCACCGACCAGCATTCCAATGGCAAGGGAATCGACGATAACCGCACGCCATTCTTCCATCAAATCGCTTGCCAATGCCGGATGACCTCGCTTTGGTTGATGCATAAAGCCAAGATATGGGTGCAAGTTCTTTGTTGTCAGTGCTGTAAAAATTTCGTACATCACTAAGGTATAGCCAAAGCTAATCAGTGAATTGAAAGGATCTCTAGGCGGTCGCCGCGAGCGGCCAGTAAACGCAAAACTCGCAGGTAGTATCTTACTTACAGCTTGGAAATATTGCTTTGCCGACAAACCTTCAAAACCCATGAGCGATTCTATGCTGGATGCTGACGCTGCCTTCTCAGCAAAAATTTCAAGACTCGCAATTGCATCCGTCACTTCTAAAATTTCCCGATTTCGATTGTAGCGGCGAAGTAACGTTCGACAGTTCAAGATTTTTGCATTCACCCAGCTGCGCGCCAGCACCAGACGAAAGTTTTCGTCGCGCTGAATGTTGAACTGCTGAATTTGCCGCTCAATATTGTAGCCAGTCGTTGGCTCTAGCCGACCAAAAAACCTACCGCTGCTCGACAACCAAGTAACAGGGATTTGTCTTTCAAGAAGATCTGTCATAACTCCGGTAGACATATTCGCTGGCCCGACCATAACAACGCCTTCCAGCTTGTCAATACCAATCGATTTAATGACAGAATCTCTGTCTTTCTTGATATTTAGGCGGTTACCATCTTTGGTTAGATAGGAACCTGGCTCCGTAACGTACAGTAGCGTCATTAGTGCTTTTCCTTTTAGTTCTGCCAATAAAGCAAGAGCTCATTAAGCACCTCATTGATTGTTTCAAACAGTGCGGGAACTGTTGCTAAAGCACCAGAACCTTGATCTGGCAGAATCATTTGCAGTTTGTCGAAGTTCACTTCGACGTTTTTCCGTTCCTCAAGGTTCAGCACCTTAATTCTGTGAGCGGCCTGATTTCTAATCCCAGCCAAATATATTGTTTTATTGAGGACATCTACGACTTCACTCGATATTAAAAGGCATTCAGCTGCATACTTTAAGATTAGGAGCCCGTTCCATGCCGTCAACTCCAGCCTGTCGCCGCGCTGAAAACGCTCGATATCAAATCTAGGATCTTTACTGACTTGGGCTCTTATTGAATTTAAGAGAGCTGGATTATTTAATTCAAGTTCTTTTATAATGAGGCACTCAGGACCACTAGCTCCTTGTTCACGCGGCGCTAGGTTTGCTTTATAAATTGAACGCACAGGTTCCAAATTGAGATAATAAGAAATCAATACTTCCCTGGTAAGGCCGGCACACCGGGCGAAATCATCGTTACGATGAAGTCTCTTTTTCTGCTCAGTTACAAGGAACAAAATTACAGGCTCCGGCAAATTCAATATTTTTTCGATCTCTGCTGATTTCGCAGGCCACAGTTCAAACAGTTTTAGCCTGATAGAATCAAATGTCGGTTTAGCTCCTGCGATATCTAGCAGGAAAAGAGATTCGCCAAGAGAGATCAGTGGTCGAGCCAGCCGATTGTATTTTTTGCTCTGCGAGCTCTCTTTCAGCAACAATTTTGCGCCATGATAGTCAAAACTCTTACAGAGTTTCACTGCGTTACTGCGAAGTATATGCTCGACGATAGGCATACCGCTAGAATCAATGTTTTTAGCTCGCAGCGCTGCATCAGCCTGACTCTCTATGAGCACTTCACAGGCGGTATCCAATAACAATTCTTTTGTTGGCTTATATTCTTGCGGTAGCGTCGGCGGTGACATTGGTGTGCCGCCAGAGCTGATGAATTTAGGATCGCTTACCTTGAGGGCGCCACCATTCAAAAAGCCAGTAGCCAAAAGGACGCTCAACGTTGTAGAAAGCTGAGGAGTGCCCGGACTAAGATTAACCGTAACTTCTCGACGGCTAACAGCCAATTCCTTCAGCGCTTTCCTAAGTTCAAGATCAACTTGTTGATAATCACTGGGATCTTTCAAGTCAAGCAATCTGATTTCGACTTCTATCGACGGGAAGAGTCTGACTAACTCATCTCTTGTACAGCACCCACGGGCCTCCGTACCGGGCGTGCAGAGAAGCAAGACAGAAACCGGAGATTGAGCAAAAACGCCAGCTAAAACCGGTCCATGGAACTGCCTGTTATTAGCATCATATGGATCGCGCATACCAACGCACGACAGCAGTAATCGCGACTCTGTATTTCCACTATGCTTCCGGGAACTCATTTGTTGGCAGTCAACGCGAGGCTTGACCGTTTCTTCACCGCCGGTAGTGGTGAAGATTCACAAGCACCCAGGCCCATTGCCGTTTTTATACCGAGACCTGAAAACTGAGCATACGCACAAACAAGATTGAATATTTGCCTGACGGCGGTTTGCTTTTGCAGATAGAATGACATCCGCCCTATTGAGCCACTGAATTGCGCACCGTCCATAGCTACGCTCTTTGAGCGCAATTCGTATGACTGGATCTGCACAAATTTATCTATGTCTTCCAGTAATTCTTGATCTTCAAATTTCGAGCAATCACTAAATGCGTTCCAGCGTTTCAACGCACTCTGTGCAATTAGTCGGGGTTCCGGCCATAACCAGTAATTATTGCTCCCGGCTCTTTTAAAAGCGGTTGGTGTATTGAGATTTATAGTCAGAAACTTCGGAGGGAGCTCAGATAATTTTTCAGTCAGAAGATCAAGATAGGCTATTGATGCTATTTCGTCCACCGAGACTGGATATAGCTCGATATTGTAGTGTTCAATCAGTACCGGTTTTGGCCCAGTTTCAAGCCAGTTGACGATAGTTGAACATTTATTACTATCAAGAACATTTATAGTCCAGCAATAGCGTTCACGACTGATGCTTTCCAAAGATTGACTATAGGGCCTGACAGAACTAGTGCCGCTATGCAGAGAGTCCGAACCGGCAGCTTGCATTAAAACACCTTGCATTAGAGCACCGCGGGCCGGTGAATGCCAGAGCTTGCCTTGAGCGTCGTCACATTCAAAGATTATCTGATATCTCTTCATTTCCATTGTTATTGCTCCAGACTAGTTCAAATAGGTTTTTGGAATCAGCACCCAACCCATTGCCTGGGCTTCAGGCTGATCAAGTCCATCATCGGCAAGGGCGCACTTCGCTGAAAAAGGGTATGGCTGACGAGTTAAAAGGTCAGGCTTCTTTCCATAGATGAGGCCGGTGCGCAAGGGTCTATCGGCCTCATCACCAAAATCTTTCTTGTAATGATCTCTATAGGGTTTCAGTATGCTGGTCGCAAGCTGTCCCGAGCCATAACCAAGCCTGAGCAGATAACAGTCTGTAGGTGGTGTCATCTCTTCATTCGAGTAAAAATTCAGCAAACGGGGATCTTGTCTGAGTCCAACTGTTCGAAGCTGTTTCTCTTCAATCCAAATATCTCGATAGAACTGGTCAGCAGTCTCAAATAAATATTCTACTGGAGACTTAAGGTTCCCATCAGTAAGGCTTGCTCGTGCGGAGACCTCAAAATCGAAAGTGAATTGAGAAAGCAGCACTTCGCAAAAAACCTCTACCTGTTGAGACTGTGAGCGCCTCATTTGCGGGCGCGGACCGCCTTGTCTGTTATTTTCATCAGAAGGAGAGCCCACTCGCGCAATACCAAGTTTCTCTTCGTCTAAAGTCTTTGAATCACTAATCAGAATATTCTGAAAGAACTTATTTTCTGGCGAATTAAGGTCCGTAAACTGTCGATTTATCTCTTTCTTGAGTGTCTTTTTGTATTCGGACTCATCCTGCTTTGGTCTTTGTGGCAAGACGATTTTGCCCTCCTGAATTTCTTTGACCAGATAAGCTGTTCTCAGTGCTCCTTTTATCGAGCTGCCTGGAATGTATACGTTAGGAGATCCGGGCATCATACGAAGTTCAGAAATCTTAGTGCGATTGCCAGCGCGAAGTTGCGGCGGAAGCTTCCGATTCGAATGCGGTTTTGACAGCCTTTTAGCCAACGTTTGGTCAGGATGTTGAGCTAAGAACTTATGCAGACTCAGAGAGTTATCACTTGCAGCCTTTGTCAAATTATCTACAAGCGTAGGCTGTTGTTGAGCCATGTCCGCAAGTTTGTTGTAATCAAGGAGAACAAGGGTGTCAACACCATTTTCTGTGATGAAAAAATATTCCCAACGGCTCAGCACCGTCCCCGAGCCAATGTGCAAATGCGACCACGCTTGTGCCTCAATTTTCTTTGTTTGAATATCTCGCTTAGTTAGTACGGGCATCTTTAGCCCTCCAATATAAATGGTACGCCATAACGGAAACAGGTGTGCCCGTGTTGTGAGATATCTGCAAGCCGGCCGTTAGGCCTGGTCACAAAAAGGCTGCCCGTTTCAAAAATCGAAACCGATGGCTTTCTGTAGTCGGTCGCACGGCCATTTTTATCGTACAGCCAGCCAGATCTGGTGCCTATGCTGTAGCTGTTAGAGTCGGCTTCGCTTCTGCTTACACTTTCGATCATCTCGTCTGTCGGAATACATGAGGAGAGAAGCGCATAGCCACTTTTGATACCTGTATTTGAGCTATCTGTATGCTTCGGTCTGGTTGTCTTTAAATCAACGTTTTTTATTTGCCCAAGGCCACTGGAACGATTGCCACCAAAACCTTCTTCTTTTACGAACTGAAGAACTGACTCCAAACGCTCTGCTAGCTCGTCGTTCTCAACTTCTACCAGTGTCTTGAAGTTTAGAATATTAGTAGCTGATGAACTTATTTCGCTATTTCGTGGCACTACAACACCAGTAGAAAATGGCAAACTATCTTCACCTTTACCTTGCCCGATTCTGACTGACTGAATGTGAGTAGCAACGACCGGCTGGTGCAAAGCAGAAATATCTATAACTTCACTTCCACGCATACATGCTTGCAGACGATCGAGTTGAATCCATTTGCCTCGTAGTTTCTTTTGATCGAAAGGTAATTCATGTTGCTTATTGTGGGGCCTCAACTTAGAAATCCAACCAGGAATTGGAACGCACAAATCTCCATCAACCAGAGGGAAGCCGTCAGAAATTACGAGGGCTGGCTTACTTGATGAATAACTTTCAACTATAGACTTTTGAAAATCAGCCTCACCAAAAAGACGCAACCAGCCGAGGGCTATCCAGGAAAACATGCGATCAGCTGGTATGGTTAAAGTTGTATTTTGATCGTCCAACCCAGCACAGCCAAGCCTTACTGCTGTTTGAAATTGTAAATCAATGGAATAGATACTCACGAAACTTACCCCGCTGTAGCTTTCAATCCGCACAAGTTAATGGCTTCGGTCAACCAGACTTTTCCAGTTACCGGCTGGGTTTTGCCATCAGAAGCTTTTTTATAGTCTTCTACGGTTTTCCATGTTAACTTTGCCATTGGTAGCTTGACTCTTCCATAGCCTCTGGAGCCTGAACCACCAATATATTCGTCCTCGACAAAATCCAGAGAAGCCTTTAGGTTCTCAAGATCCTCTTCAATCTGCTCCACTGAGTATGCGTTGTAAACCAACTCCAAATCAAGCTCACTGCCCGCCGGTAATCTTTCTGCTTGCCTGGGGTGCTCGGCCATGCCAGTCGAGCGATCAATGCGGTTTTCTGTTTTAACTTCTACGAATGGCGAGTCTGTCTCTAGCGACTCGAGAATTCTTACACAGCCTGCAGTCAGGTGGCTGTCACGAACATACAAGCGTGTCAGCCCGCCATCCTTCTCTTCTGGCGCACCACCGAACAGCCTAACCACTTCCAAATGTCGCTCACCTAAAATTGTTTCCAACGCGTGACGCAAGCGCCCCTTGAGAGACGAGCCTGGCACAAGCGGTTGGCGTGTAATTGGATCTCTAATTACTGGATTGTCAACCAGGCCAATTCCACCGGCACCGCCAGTGCCAATGTGCAGACCTGTTACAACATCAATCGTTCCAGATAAGATCAGTCGACCGACAAAATTCATAATTACTTCTCCTATCAACAATTAGTTGTTGGTTCTATTATTAGTTGTCTCGAAATATTTATGGTATGCCACCACTGCCGAGGCGAATTCATAGAGCCTATCTACATCGCCGCCGGTCTTAAAAGCATCGCCTTTTTCAAGAAGATTGTTTAGCCCGTCTCTGAGACCGCGAAGATTGGTTTCGCGCGCTGCCATGTAAGCTAGACGGGGGCGACACACGGCCAATCGGCCCTTGCTTACAGGTTTTAATTCATCGGCATTTGTGCCTTTATGCGAAGTCTTTACCCAGATAACAAGGTCCAGGAGATTACGCAATTGGTTTGCCTTGACGCGACACAAATTTTCTGCATAGTCTTTGGCAAGAGACATCAATTCATCTTTACCACCATCTCCTTTCCTAAACAGTTTCTCCAAGAGAGTTGAATCTGGGCCAACAGCACTTCTGTTATAAGTCATCTACTTGTACCCTCCAAAATAGTTTGAGCTAAAAGAGCGTCTTGTTTGTTCGGTGCTTCTCCATCTCTTCGAGTCAGAAGCAACCAGTTCAAAGCTGTTTCAAGCATCCTGCACTTGGAGTCACGTTGAGCAGGATCTTCAAGCGATAACAACCACTCCTTCTTGAAACTCTGCCACGAACCATCAGTGATTAGCTTCTTCTGCCGTTCCTCGAGCCTCGCCACGTTATACAACAATTTATAAAATGAACGTTTTTCCGACCGCGAGTATTGCAATAGATAGTTCCAGAAACCGGTTGAAATTTGACTGTTTCTATTCAGATCAAGAGTCTTCCTGAAGAGCGGGCCAATTGTAGTTCGCCACGTGTCCCACTCGAAGCAGTGATGTGGATTCTGATCATCGATCAACTCGTCAAAACGAATACAAAGCTGGTTCTTATTGCGCCCTTTTGCCGTGCGCTCAGCTTCAGCTGCATCCTCTGCCATTCGGTACAGCGGATAACTAGGTTTGTGGATAGCAATGCCGGCGGATAGCGTTAAAGCACCGCACGTGTATTGATTGAATTTCTCTTCAAGAAAGAGAGCAAATTCAATCACCTGATTCCAGGCGCCAACCAAAAAAACATCATCGCCTCCCGAGTACACAGTAGTAAGAGCCCAGGGCTCGTTACTTCCAGGTCTGCAATCTGTGATCATATGGTCAAGATAATGTGTAAAAAATTTAGCCAGTGATCTACTGACCAGGGCATCCCGAGACATCCCTCTAAGTCGACTCGGTAAACCTAAAGTTTCCCCAGCACCAGCGAAGACTTTTCCTAAGTTGTCCACGTCAGCGCGGAGAATGCCGATTCGCTCAACACCACTACCTTCTGCAAAATCAATTGAACGTTTGGCCAGGGCTTTGAAATCATTTGTGCTGCTTTCTGCCAGACTCCAAAATACTTTCGGAGGTCTATATGGGTCAAAATTATGCAACACGTAACTGTCTACCGTGCCGACCTTGGCCGCACTAATTTTCATTGACAATCCATCAAACGAAAGAGTCTTCTGATTCCATGTAGGTAGTATCGATGAAGCTCCTTGAGCATTGCTAAAGGACACTTCAAAGGATTTCCTACCAGTTTCGAAACGGGCGTCTGGCAGATTCTTACCGAGACCAATTAGCGCGGTGCAGATGTGACAAATTGAGAGCGTATCGTCACCGTACATCTCACTCAGCGCTACCGGCAAGTCAGCGCGATGACAGATCTTGCACTCCTCGCCTTCGTTGAAATTAATTTGAAAGAGGTCTTTTAGCTGACTTTTAAATTTCTCTCGTTTTGAAATTGCTAACTTTTCGCCTACGGCCTTCCAGCCATCAGCAATAGAGCCATGCTTATTGTCTTCAGATCCTCGCAACTGATTGCCCGACAAAGGACTAAACTCCAAACCTAGATAAAGGCGCCCTTTGAACGTGTCAAATAACCACTTATTGAAACCATCTTTAAAAGTGGCAATGAGCTGACGAGCACTCTCAGTATTCGGTGCAAGCATGGCGAATCCGCCGCCGCCAAGATAAAGTAGATTGGCACGACTAAGGCCCATTGCCGTAAGAAGATCATCTGCAAGCTGTTGTTGGATTAACTCCAGATAGAAAGACCGCCCTCTCAAGCCCTTAAGAGCGGCCTTTGAAGAGATGTTGTAAATAAAGGACTGGATACCGGACAGGTCAGCCTTCACGAGCAGATAAGCCTCTTCATCGCGAAAATTGCGAGGCCACGGAATCTTGGCCGGATTTCCCAGAAGCCACTCACAGTGATTACTGGCCACATAAGAATACATGCATGAGCCAATTGCGGCTGTCAGTTTTAAATGGTCAAAGAGTGAAACATCATTGGTTCTTCCAGTGTAAGTATCAGGTGGCACCATACCGAGAGTCTCTTCCAGATATGACAGACAAGTGTTGACAGTCTGGAGATCGGTAGGCGCCTTAGTTTTGATAAATTCAATCAGAGGCGTGAGTACCTTATCTCTTAAATTTTGATAGTTCTCAATAGTGTCACCTTTTAATTCATTTGCAGGCTCGGGGTACGGGTATTGGTCGCGGAGGTAAATACCATCCTTAACACGCCTGAACCAAAGTTGAAACGCAGTGTTTTCAGCTGCACCATGCCTGGCTCCTGTGAAACTTGAAAAAACAGAATTTAGTCGCAGTTTTGAGTTCCACTTGCTTTTGTCCGGCATCTCGCACTCATCGATGCGATTTCCGTCGGTATCAAATAACTCGGGGGCAGTCTTTCTATCGTGCGCAGAGGCAAGGTTGTCTGCTTCAAAAGCAAACCATGCAAGCTGAGAAGTGTTATCGCCATTTTTGATCTGCTTCCAGTGGTGATACTTGATACACTCAACGACATTACTCCACTCTGCGTCGTTGTCTGCAATACCCAACCCATTGACAAAATCAGCTCCAAAAATTGGGTGACTCTTGATCATGGGATTGGGATTGGCACGCTGAACGACTTTGCCAATGTCATGAAAAAGGCAACCCAGGGTCACCACAGCAAGATCTTTCAATGGGCAGTTCCTCACAAATTTTCAGCACAACTAAAGGAGGCTTAGCTTTTACAAAACTAGCCTGTGCGTTTTTCGAATGATAGAGATACCTAAGCAGATCAGCAACTCTTCTTACTGCAACGAAGCGATATGCCGATCAACCAATTTGACGGTTAGCTTATCATTGGAGATAACGGGCTACAAGTGCTTTGCAACAGCTCTTTCCTCGAATTCTCAAGTTTTCGGTATATGGTTAAGAGACTGCAGTAAGACTTTATTTTGCATAATGGAGCGCTTGGATTTGGACAATTTAAATCGACTAAGCACATTGATTCGAACAATTGGTGCCAATCCTGGAATCAGGCCACAAGCGCTCAAATCTCTCTTGAAGAAGAAGGGAACTGACGTTAGCGAAAGGACGCTCTATACAGACTTGGGTTTTCTTAGAAATGAACTGAGCCTTCTTCCTCGTCAGGGGCGGATGCGCGATGGTTATTTCCTTGATGGCTTTCTCACGCTGAGCGGGTCTGAGATTAATTCAGTACTGAACGCACTTGAAACTTTTTCCATAGACTTGCAAGACCAGGATTTCACCAAACTTGTTAAAACCATTCGACGTAGAACGGTGGCAAACATGGGGAATGCAGCCATTTCGGCACGGCAGACTAAAAGCATTGCCCATCGAGTGGCTACAAAAAACAGCAATCATGACGTGGTAAAACTGATTAATTCTGCGGTTAATAATTCAACCCTCTGCAAGATGTGCTACGTCAGCCCGCGAAATGATCTGCCGTCTCAATTCACAAACTATATTTTGCTGACGGTTTTCTATGAGAGAGCATGGTACGCAATAGTCAAAGATGCTGATTCAGGCAATTATTTCCCCTGTCGATTTGATCGCATCGAATCATTGAACCTTGAGACAAAAGCTCCCCGACTGGAAGCATCCGACGGCCATATAACTGAAGCGCGATTCCTTATGTCAAATGGTTGGGGTATGACCTTCCCCAAAAATAGAGATGAACTATTACGAGTCAATGACTTACCAGAGACTATTGTCAGATTTGAGCATAGTATCGCAGAATACATTCTCGAAACCGCCAGTCGGCATCCAAAAGGGCATGCGGAGCACCTCCGTGATGGAACCGGTGATGTCCTATTTAAGATCCGATTACACGATATTTGGGAATTCAGGCATTGGGTCCGGCAGTTCGGTTCACTTGCATGGTTTGTTGCACCAGAAAATGTAGTTAATCAAGAACGGACAGATATTTTAAAATTAGCAAGTCGCTATTCTCTCAAACCATTTGCTGACAGAAGTAAATAGAACGACGACGAAATACGCATGTTAAAGCACCTCTTGGGGCGAAGAGAAATAGTAATAAAGCCATAAAACATTGGTTTCGCCAAGCACTTGGCTCTTGGAAACGTGAGCCCAATGTAATCAAAAAACCGGCAAAGGTCAACAGTGATTTTGTTGTCTAGACACAAAATTGCTGATTAATTGTCTGACTAACGTAAACGCACCAGAATGACCATCTTCACGACAGTCGCAATCTGTAGTTAGATTGTCTGGCGGTGAAATGGAGGATAAGTGGTGGCAAATACAGTGGGCTTGAGGGATAAGAACCCAAGGGAAT